>Ga0070708_100002431_pt1 | contig 14440 bp, 11 predicted proteins | sample KBSK5503metaG_FD_65469 | JGI IMG/M metagenome (GOLD analysis project Ga0070708, IMG submission 65469) | Corn, switchgrass and miscanthus rhizosphere microbial communities from Kellogg Biological Station, Michigan, USA - KBS K5-50-3 metaG | ecosystem: Host-associated > Plants > Roots >...
GGATCTCGGCCTTGACGCGCTTGGTGATGCCCTTGGCCTTGAGGATCTGGATGGTCCGCTGGAAGTAGACGTCCGACACCTGGCCCGCCTTGATCTCGGGCTCGGATGCCGTATGAAAGGCGCGCTTCGGTTGGTTCGCCATGCTGATAGAGGGTTGCCTGATGGCGACCCTCAAGTGGGCGGATTGTCCCAGAAACCGTTGGTGAAGTCAAACCGCGGACGGGCGGCGGCGTGACGCAAGTCCGTGCGTGGAAAGGAATTCTTGCCGCGACGGCCCGAGCTACAGCTCGAGGGTCTTGAGGTATGCCCGGAAGGCGTCGGCGAGATCGGGCCGCGAGAGCGCGATGTCGACGGTGGCCTTGAGGAAGCCGAGCTTCTCCCCCGTGTCGTGACGGCGTCCCTCGAACTCCACGGCATAGATCGGCCGGCGCCCCCGCAGCGTCCTGAGCCCGTTGGTCAGCTGGATCTCTCCACGCGAGTCGGGCGGCGTGTCGGCAAGAATGGGAAAGAGATCTGGAGTCAGAACGTAGCGGCCGATGATGGCGAGGTCGGACGGGGCGTCCTTGGGCTCCGGCTTCTCGACGAGATCCAGCACCTCGAAGACGCCGCCCCCCACGCCGCGGGGCACGATGACGCCGTAGCGGCCGATCTCCTCCTTGGGGATGCGCATGACGGCGAGCACGGGGCCCTGGTGGCGCTCGAAGACGTCGAGGAGCTGCCGCATGCACGGCACGCGGGACATGATGATGTCGTCGCCGAGAAAGACGCCGAAGGGCTCATCCCCCACGAGGGGCCGGGCGCAGAGAATGGCGTGACCAAGGCCGAGCGGCTCCTTCTGTCGCACGTAGGAGACGGAGGCCATCTCCGATATCGTCTTGATCTGGGCCAGCTCCTCGACCTTGCCGCGGTCCTGGAGGTAGTACTCCAGCTCGAAGGCCGCGTCGAAGTGGTCCTCGATGGCGCGCTTGTTGCGCCCGGTGACGAGGATGATCTCGTCGAGGCCGGAGGCGACCGCCTCCTCCACCACGTACTGGATGGTGGGCTTGTCCACGAGGGGGAGCATCTCCTTGGGCTGGGCCTTGGTGGCGGGCAGGAAGCGGGTGCCGAGGCCGGCCGCGGGGAAGACCGCCTTGCGAACACGCGTCATACCCGCGCCTCCTGCGGCTTGAGATAGATGGCCCGCTGGGGAGCGGCCAGCTCGAGCCCGTCGCGATCGAAAGCTTCCTTGATCCGGCGCCTGAGGTCGGACTCCGCGTCCGCCCGTCCGGCGGGCATCACCTTGACCGAGAGCCGCAATCCCACCTCCGTCTCGCCGAAGCGGACGATACCCTGGGCGAGCGGGGCATCGAGCCCCAGGCCCGTCTCGGTCGCCCAGTCGCGGCCGACGCGCTCCAGGGCCTCGAGGGCGCGTCGCACGTCGGTGTCGTAGGTGACGCCGACATCCACGACGGCACGGGCCCAGCCCCTATTGTAGTTGGCGAACTGTGTCAAATCCCCGTTGGGCACGATGCGCTGGGCGCCGTTGAAGAGGCGCAGCCTGGTGACGCGAAGCCCGATGGCCTCGACCACGCCCGTGTGCCCTCCCACCTCGATCACGTCCCCTACCCTGACCAGGCCCTCGAAGAGGATGAAGAAGCCCGTGATGACATCCTTGATGAGGCTCTGGGCGCCGAAGCCCACGGCGAGCCCGAGCACGCCGGCCGAGACGGCGAGGGCGCGGACATCCACGCCGACTTCCTGGAGCACCACGATACCCACCACGAAGGACAGCGCGTAGAGCGCGAGATTCTTGAGGAGGGGGGCGAGGGTGTGGACGTGCTGAGTCCGCGACGGCTCGTCGGCGCCCGCGGCCCGGCGCAGCACGCGATCGACGAGCTGGCCGAGGATGCCATAGGTCGCAAAGGCCAGGAGCAAGGTCACGGCGACGGCCACGAGTCGGGCCAGGATCGCGACGCCGGGGCCTTCGAGGTGCGTGAGCCGACCGATCAGCTCGGCCACGCCTTCGGCGAGTCCGCTCATGCGCTCTCCGGGCTCTCCCCCGCCATACGGACCTGGATCTTGAGCTTCTTGACGCGGTACCAGAGGCTGCGCTCCGTGATCCCGAGGATCTTGGCGGCGCGGGCCTGCACCCCGTGCGCCTTCTGGAGCGCATCAAGGATGGCGCGCCGCTCCCACTCCTCGAGCGCCTCGTCGAGCGACCCCTGCACGACGGGCGCAGCCTCGCCCGGGGCGGCGGTCTTGGAGCCACGCTGCACGGCGGGGGGCAGATGCTCGGGCAGGATGACGCCGTCGGAGAGCACCATCGCCCCCTCGAGCACGTGCTGCAGCTCGCGGATGTTCCCCGGCCACGGATACGTCCACAGGCAGCGCAGGGCTTCCGTCGAGAGCGTGGCGGGCTGGCGCCAGAGACGCGTGGCCGCCCGATCGAGGAGATGCGTGACGAGCTGAGGCAGGTCGTCGACCCGGTCACGGAGCGCGGGCATCATGAGGCGAACGCCCTGGAGCCGGTAGAAGAGGTCCGAGCGGAACTTGCCCTCGGGGGCGAGGCTCTCCAGGTCCTGGTGCGTGGCGGCGATGATGCGCACGTCGGCCCCGATGGACCGCGTGCCCCCCACCCGCTCGAACTGCCGCTCCTGGAGCACCCGGAGAATCTTGGACTGCATGGCGAGCGGCATGTCGCCGATCTCGTCGAGGAAGAGCGTGCCCTCGCGCGCCAGCTCGAAGCGCCCGGGCCTGGCGCGGATGGCTCCCGTGAACGCGCCCCGCTCGTGGCCGAACAGCTCGGACTCGAGAAGGCCCTCGGGAATGGCCGCGCAGTTGACGGGGATGAACGGCCCGTCCTTGCGGGGGCTGAGGCGGTGGATGGCCCGGGCCATCAGCTCCTTGCCTGTGCCGCTCTCGCCCTGGATCAGCACCGTGAGATCCGTGGGCGCCGCGCGCTGGGCCATGTCGAGGACGCGCTTGAGCGCCTCGCTCTTGCCGATCAGGTCCTCGAAGCCGCCCGCCGCCTGCCCTTCGCGGAGGGCCCGCACCTGCATCTGCAGGCGTCGCCGGTCGAGGGCGCGGGCGACCACCACCTGGAACTCGGCCATCTTGAGGGGCTTGGTGAAGAAATCGTAGGCTCCGCGCGTGATCGCGTTGATGGCGATCTGCCGCGTGCCGTGGGCCGTCATCACGATGATGGGCGTCTCGGGGGCGAGATCACGGACGCGCGGAATGGCATCGAGACCGTCCATGTCGGGAAGCCGGACGTCCAGCAAGATGAGATCGTACTGGGAGGCCTTGAGCCTGTCGAGGAGCGCGCCGGCCGTGGGCGCCACCTCGGCCTCGTAGCCCTGACGCACGAGCGCCTCGCGGATCACGAACGCGAGGTCCTCGTCGTCCTCCGTGATCAGGATCTTCTCGCTCACGGCTTTGCTCCGACGGTCATCACGGGCGCCGCGGTGGGGAGCTCGGCGACAAAACGGGTTTCCGACTTGCCGTCGCTCTCCACGGTGAGGGTGCCACGGTGGGCCTCGATGATCTGGCGCGCGATGGGGAGTCCCAATCCCGTCCCCCGCGCCTTGGTCGTGAAGAACGGCTGGAAAATGCGCTCGAGAAGCTCCGGAGCAATGCCCGCTCCGGAGTTCCAGACGAGCACGCGGACATAGTCCCCCCCGCGAGGCTCGACTCGCACCCGGACCGTCCCGCCCTCGGGCGCGGCCTCGAGCGCATTCTGGATGAGGTTGGTGAAGACCTCGGACAGGTGAAAGGGATCTCCCCAGACGGGCGGCACGGCCTCGGAGTCGACCCGATCCAGCACCAGCCTGGAGTCGGGCGGCAGCATCCGGACCAGCTCTTCGATGGTTTCCGGCAGCGATACCGCCTGCCACGTCCCGGGCTCCGGCTGGGCCAGCGTGAGCAAGTTCTCCACGAGGCGGTTCTGGCGGTCCACGCCGAGAAGCACCCGGTCGATGTACTGACGCCGATTGTCGCCCGGGGGCAGATCGGCCTGAAGCAATTCGAGGAGCCCGCGGATGGTGGCGAGCGGCGTCCGGATCTCGTGCGCGATGCGGGCGGCCATGCCGCCCAGGAAGGCGAGCTGGTCGGCGCGGCGGATCTGCTCGCGGATACGACGCTTCTCCGAGGCGTCACGGACCACGAGGACCTGGGCCGTCGCCGCGCGTCCCCAGTCACGGCGCTGCGCCGTGATCTCGAGCAGCAAGGCATGCCCTTTGGCCGTGACGATGGCGACCTCGGTCTCGTGGACGGGATCGAGCCCGCCCGCCTCATCCTCGAGGAGACGGGCCAGCGCGTCATTGCCAGCGGACAGGGGCAGCGCTCCCGTCTCCGACAGGATAGGCTCGCCCCGATACGCCTCGAGCGATAGTCCGAGAAGCGCCTCCGCGGTGGTGTTAAAGGATACGAGGGTGGCCGAGGGCCCGAGGAGCAGCATGCCTTCGGGCAGCCGGGCCAGGATGTCGCTGTCGCGGATGAATCGGTCCATGGACAGGGTGAGCCGGTCGACCGACGCGTCGAGCACGCCCAGCTCGTCCCGCACCGTGGTCGGCTTCCTCCGCACGCCGGGCTCGTCATCCAGACGCGGCGACAGCGCCTCCGCTTTCTCGACGATGCCCCGGATCCGACCGGCCAGGTTCAGGCCGACGATGAGGCCGCCGACGGCCGCGAGGGCGCCGGCCACGGCGGAGCCCGTGAAGAGGAGCAGGGTGAGCTGTCGGGTCTGGGGGCCCGAGAGCTCCGCCGCGAAGGGACGGGCGAGGTACAGCATGAAGAGGCCGCTCGCCGCCGCCGCCGCCGCCATGAGCAGCGAGAATACCACGTAGAGGCGGAGCGACACGCGGTACGAAGGGCTCCCCGGACTCGTCATGGTCGGCAGCGCCGTTACCTGACTCCGCCTTTCATCGCCTGCCCGAGATTGAAGATCGGCAGATAGAGGGCAAAGATCACGCCCCCCGCGATGCCGCCCATGATCACGATCATGATCGGCTCGATGAGCGAGGAGAGCGTGGCCACGGACTGGTCCACCTGCTGCTCGTAGTAGGCGGCGGCTTTCGAGAGCATGCCCGGCAGAGTACCGCTCTCCTCGCCCGTGGACACGAGCTGGGTGACCATGCTCGGGAAGTGACCGGTCTGGCGCAGCGTCTCCGCGATGGTCCCGCCGTCGCGCATGCGCTGGGTGGCGTCCGTCAGCGCCTGCTCGATCACCGAATTGCCGGAGACCTTCGACACCGTCTCCATGGCTTCGATGAGCGGGATGCCGGCATTGAGGAGCACGCTCAAGGTCCGGCAGGTGCGGGCGAGGATGGACTTGCGGATGAGGCTGCCGAAGAGCGGCATCTTGAGCTTGCAGGTGTCGAAGAAGCGGCGCCCTCCCACGGTTTGGTACAGCGCGAAGAGGAGGGCGCCGAGGACGAGGACGCCGAGGATGACGAGGAGCAGCCAGTTCCGCATGATGTTGCTGATCTGGATGAGGATGCGGGTGGGTAGCGGGAGCAGGGCGCCGGCCTTCGAATAGACACTCTCGAAGACGGGCACGATCTTGACGATCATGAAGATGACGATGAGGGTAGCCACGGTCAGGATCACCGCGGGGTAGGCGATGGCGCCCTTGACCTTGCGCCGGATGGCGTCCGTCTTCTCCAGATAGGTGGTGAGCGTGTCGAGCACCACGGGGAGAGAGCCCGACACCTCGCCCGCGCGCACGATGGAGACGTACAGGCGGTTGAAGACGTGGGGGTGCTGCGAGAGGGAGTCGGCGAAGGTCGCCCCTGCCGTGATGTCGTCGCGCACCCGCTCGAGGACCTTGCTGAACACCTTGTGGGTCGACTCGGCGGCGAGGGCGGTAAGGATGCGGACGAGGTGGAGGCCGCCACCCAGCATGGCCGCGAGCTGCCCGGTGAAGAGCAGGATGATGCTGAGGCTGACGCCGCTGGACATTCGCTTGAAGGACTCGCGGAAGCCTTCGCCCACCGACTGCATCCCGATTCCGTCCACGGCGGCCCGGGCCCCCGCCGTCTCCCGGAGGGACAGCACCACCTGTCCCCGCTCGCGGAAGCGGTTGATGAGCTCGGCCTGCTCGGTCGCCTCCGCGGTGCCCCGGCTCACCGCGCCCTTGCGATCGGCGATCTCGTACTGGAAGACGGGCATGGCCTAGTCCAGATCCGCGGCCACGGTGAGGACTTCCTCCAGGCTCGTCAAGCCGCGCGCGGCCTGGCGGAAGCCGCACTTGCGAAGGGTGACCATCCCCGATCCCATCGCGTAGCGCTGGATCTTGTCGCCATCGGCGCCGTCGATGAGCATGCGGCGGACTTCGGAGTCGACGGCGAACACCTCGTAGAGGGCCATCCGGCCCGCGTAGCCGACGTTTCGGCAGCTCTTGCAGCCGCGGCCGCGATAGAGCACTTCAGGCCCGGGATCCGGCGCGAAGAGGGCGAGCTCGTCCGCGCTCGGCCGGTACGGCTCCTTGCAGTCCTTGCAGATCTTGCGCACCAGGCGCTGGGCGGCGGCCACGTTGACGGCGGAGGCGACGAGGAACGGCTCCACGCCGATGTTGACGAGCCGGATCAGGGTGGACACGGCGTCGTTGGTGTGCAGGGTCGAGAGCACGAGGTGGCCGGTGAGGGCCGCCTTCACGGCGATCTGCGCCGTTTCCTGGTCTCGGATCTCGCCCACCATGATGATGTCGGGGTCCTGGCGGAGAATCGAGCGCAGCGAGCGCGCGAAGTCGAAGCCGATCTCGCTCTTCACCTGCACCTGCTGGATGCCGGGCTGCCGGTACTCGACGGGGTCCTCGACGGTGACGATGTTCTTGCGCGGGGACTTGATGAACTTGAGCGCGGTGTGAAGCGTGGTGGACTTGCCGCTGCCCGTGGGACCGGTGATGAGCACCATGCCCCAGGGGCGCCGCACACCCTTCAGGAACACCTCGAGCTGCTCCTGCTCGAAGCCGAGGTTCTCGATGTTGTAGCGCTCCACCACCGCCGCTTTCTCGAGGAGCCGGAGCACGACCTTCTCGCCGTAGAGGGTGGGGAGGGTGGAGACGCGGAAGTCGAACTCCTGGCCGTGGATGCGGGAGGAGAAGCTCCCGTCCTGGGGCAGGCGCCGCTCGGCGATGTCGAGCCGGGAGATGATCTTGATGCGGGAGACCACGGCGAGGTGGAGCTGGCGCGGGATCTCGAGGAGGTCGAAGAGGAGACCGTCGATGCGGTACCGGACGCGCGTGCGGTCGTCGTGGGGCTCCACGTGGATATCGGAGGCGCCGTCGAGGGCCGCGCGGCCCAGCAGGTAGTTGACCACGCGCACCACGGGCGGGTCGTCGGCCTGCGTCTGCAGCTGCTTGATGTCGACCACGCCCTCGGCCGCGCTCGTGACGGGGCCGACGTTGAGGCCGAGGTCGACCTTGAGAGCGTCGTCGAGACCCTCGGAGGTCACGACCTGGCTGACCTTGCGGTACGTCTTCTCGATCGCCTCCTGGATGGCGCTGGCCGGCCCGATGCGGAAATCGACCTCGAGGCCGGTGGCGCGCCGGAGGTCGTCCATGGCCATGACGTTCAGCGGGTCGGCCGTGGCGACGATGAGCCGCCGGCCCGAGCGCTCCGCCGCGATCACCCCGTACTGCCGGGCCACCTCCTCGGACACGAGCTTGACGACGTCGGGGTCGAGGGCGGCCAGGTCCTGACGGGTGATGGGGTCCTTGCGGAACTGCGCGCCCAGGTACTTGAGCAGGATGTCCTCGTCGATCAGCTTCATGTCGATGAGGATCTGGCCCAGCCGCTCCCGGGTCTTGCGCTGCCGCTCGAGGGCCTGGTTGAGCTGCTCGGTGGACAGAATCTTGTCGTTGACGAGCATCTGACCCAGCGGGCTCCACGCCCAGCGATCGGGTGCCGTGCTCATTCGCTCGCCCTGCGCGCTCCCAGCTCTTCGAGGCGGGCGAGCACCTGGGCGCGCTCGATGCCGCCCGCGCCCTTCTGCGAGAGAAACGCGCGGTAGTGTCGCGTCGCCTCCGCCGTCCGCCCTTGCCGGTCGAGGGCCACGGCGAGATTGCGGTGGGCCTCCGAGTGGGTCGGGACGGCGCGCAGGGCCCGGCGGAAGCATTCCATTCCCTTGCCCGTGTCGCCTGCGCGAACGACGACCACGCCCAGGTTATTCCAGGCCTCGGCGTCGGTGGGGTCGAGGTCGACGGCTTTGCGGAAGGCGGTCGCGGCCTCGTCCATCTGACCGCTCTGCGCGGCGTCGGTGCCCTCGCGCATCAGGCGCGCTACCCGATCCACGACGGACGCGGGCCGGGGCACTTCGAGCGCCGCCGCATCGGCTGCCGTGGCCGCTCTGACCGGCTCGACGACGGACCGGGACGAGATCGGATGGGGTCGAAGCACGATTCCGGCAGCGAGAATACCCATCAGAACCAGGATAACCAAAGTCCCCGCGATAAGCCATTGACGGCGTGGCTCGGCCGACTCCCCCAGGTGGGGGATACCCCCCAGGCCGAGGCGGGGCGCCCGGCGCTCATCCATGCCCATCAGACGGTCAGCCAGACGGCTCACTGGGCGCCGCCCTCGAAGATGGTGGGGCTGAAGCGACCGCCGACCACGCGGGAGAGCGCCATGGTCGTCCGCGGACCGACCACCCCATCCTCCTGCAGTCCCCCCACCGCCTTCTGGAATCGCCGCACCGCTTGCTGGAATCGGCCGTCATAGGTCCCGGGAAGAGGCCCCGTCAGGTATCCGAGCTTCTGAAGGCGCAGGGCGATGGTGGTGAGCACCGTCGGGTTCATGGCCTGCCATGGATCAGGCGGGAGCCGATCGACATTGCGCCACACGATCCAGGCGGAGCGTGTCCACGCGGGATCGAGCGAGTTGAGGGCGAAGCGCGCCTCCTCGCCGGACGGGGAGATGAGGGCAGCCGTCTCGGCCCCGATCGATCTCAGCAGGTAGGGGCGCCCGGCCGGCGCGTCGGCGAGCTCGACGAGCGCGGGCAGCCCGATGGCGCGGAGATCGCCGAGCGACGTCGAGGGCAGATAGGTCGCCGCGAGCTGATAGCGTGCCGCCGTTCCGGCGATGTCGAGGCTGCCGTCCGGCAACGTCGGCCATGCCGGGAGCACCCGATCGGCGGAGGCGTCCACCATTCCCCACAGGGCGAGCAGTCGAGCCATGAGCTGTCGCTGGGCCTCGAGAACGGGGCTGCTCAACTTCGCGTCGATGGGAGCGCTGAGGGCAACCGCGGAGGCCGCCACGGAAGAGGCCGCGGGCGGGGCGACGCCTGGAGCGACGGGCGCGGGCAGTGGGCGAGGCGGCGCGGGTACCGCGGGCACGAACACCGCCGTCGGGCTGCCGCTCGAAGCCAGCGCGGCTACACTGGGCGCGAAGTCCGGGACCGGTGTGGCCGTGGGCTCGGGCGTCGGAGGAAGAAGCGGGCGAGCGCCTACATTTTGAGCCGCTCGAGTGGGCGCGATCATGGGCGCCGACATCGGAGACATCGGCGCGGGGAAGGCCGGCGCCGGGGCCGCGGGAGACGGGGGCGCCGGGGACGCTGACGCCGCGGGTACCGTGGACGCGGGCGTGATCGCCGCGGGCGCCGGGGCCGGGGCGGGCCTGGCGACGCGCCCCGTCAGCTTGAGTGGGTCTGGATGCCACCCGCCCCAGTACGCGGCAGCGCCCCCCGCGCCCAGGAGGACGGTGACGGCCCCTGCGACGACCGCGGCGCGGCGCAGCTTGCCCCCGGGCGCCCAGGTCCGCGTGTACCGGTTGCGTCCGTGACGGCCGCCCTCGAGATTGCGCACGGCGCTCGTCACAAGGGTCGGGGTGATCTCACGGACTCGATTGCTGTAGCCGGCCATCAGGGCGCGGTCACACACGAGGTTGATGACGCGCGGGATGCCGTGGCTGTACTGATGGATCTTGCCGAGCGCGGAGCGCGTGAAAGGCAGCGCCCCGGGCAGCCCCGCGATGCGCAGGCGGTGCTCCACGTAGCGGTACGTCTCCTTGCGCGGCAAGGGCTTCAGGTAGCAGCGGATGCCGATGCGCTGGTCGAGCTGACGCAGCTCGTTGAGCTTGAGCTTTTCTTCGAGCTCGGGCTGGCCCACGAGGAGGATCTGCAGGAGCTTGCGCGTGGCCGTCTCCAGGTTGGAGAGGATACGGATCTGCTCGAGAGACTCCACGCTCATCTGCTGCGCCTCGTCGACGATCACGAGGACCGTCTTGCCCTCGCTGCCCGCGGCGAGCAGGTATTGCGACAGGGTCGCCAGCAGCTCGCCCTTGGCGGTGCCCCGACGCTCCACCCCGAGGTCGTCGAGAATGGTCCCGATCAGCTCGGCGTCGGAGAGGTGCGGGTTCAGCAGGAGCGCGCTCTGCACGCTGTCCGGCAGCTCGCGCAAGAGGGCCCGGCAGAGCGTGGTCTTGCCCGTGCCCACATCGCCCACGAGGGCCATGAGCCCCTTCTGGCTCGTGATGCCGTAGAGGAGGGCGGCGAGGATCTCGTGGTGTCCCTTCGACCGGAGGAGAAACCGCGGGTCCGGCGTCAGGACGAACGGCGGATCGTCGAGGCTGTAGAACGCCTCGTACATTGGCGCCTACCTCGAACGGGTTCTGGAGCGCGGCATTGAGCGTCTCCTACTTGGCCATGGCCCGGGTGGGCGCGGGAGCCGCGCAGGCCGGTGTGAGGGCTGGAGCTTCGGTCGAGATCACGGTTGGCGTCAGGAAGATGACCAGCTCGCGCTTCGCGTCGTCGGTGGCCTTCTGCCGGAACAGCCAGCCAAGGACTGGAATGTCGCCGAAGAGCGGCACTTTGCGATCCTGTATTCGGTTGATCGTGCGGTGGACGCCGCCGATGACGAGGCGCTGGCCCTCCATCATAGCCATCTCGGTTTGGACTTTCTGCGTGTCGATGGCGGGTGGGGTACCCAGTGCGGTCCCGAAGTTGACCGTGGGCCCGCGCGAGTTGTTCGTGACGAGCACCGCCATCTTGAGCTTGTAGAACCCTCCGTTCTTGGCGCCCTGTACCTCGTCGCGGCAGATGACGGTCGGGATCACCTCGAGCTGGAGGAGGGCATCTTTGAACTGGACCTGGGTTCCCGCCGCACTCACCGTCGCGTAGGGAATCTGCTCGCCCAGGGACATGAGGGCCTTCTGGTTCTCGGCGACCACGGCCTCCGGACGGGCCAAGGTCTGCGAGCGATCCTGCGTCTTCAGCGCCTCGAGGGCGAGGTTGAGGTTCATGCGGCTGCCGACAATCCCGAAGGCGATGCCGCCGCCACCCGCCGGAACCGTCGACTCGAGGAGGGTCCCGATGGGCAGGTTGACCAGGTTCCCGGCGGTGCCCAGCCCCGTCGCGGGGTCCGCCGGAATCACCGAACCGAGAGTGAGGTTCGGATTGATCTGGTTGCTTCCGATACCCGACGTCCCGATCCCGGTCGTGCTCGTCTGGTTGGTCGTGAAGCCCCGGCCCACGACCACGGTGCGGCTATTGACCCCCAACAGACCGCCGCCACCCCACTGCACGCCCATGGCGAAGAGATCTTCGCGGTTCAAGTTCTCGATACGCGACTCGATCTTCACCTGGTGAGGCGTCAAGTCGAGCTGGCGATCCAGGGCCTCACGCACGCGCGTGAGCTGGTCGTCATAGAGCCGCAGGATCAGGCTATTGGTCGGGCAATCCGTGCGGACGACCGGCGTGTTCTCGCTGCTCGAGAGGATGGAGAAGCCGGTCCCTCCGGGCTGAAGCTCCGTGGGCGGGGCCGGCGCGACTGGCTGCGGTCCGAACAGCGCGGAGAATGGAGGAAGGGCTCCCAGACCTCCCGGCGGTCCCGTGTACCCAGGCTGTTGCTCGGGGCCTCCCGGCTGCGCCTGGCCCTGGAAGCGCGCGTACGGATTGCTGGCCCGAGCGAGGTTGACGACGCTCCGCTCCTGCTCCGCGGTCAGGCTCGTCCCGCCCCCGCCCTGCGGATCCACGCCTTCCACGGCGATCTTGTCATCCTGCTTCCTGATTCGACAGGGCGACACGGTCACGTTGGGACCGATGCCCACCATGGCCGCCACCGTCTTGGCGATGACGCCGGCGTCGGCATACTTCAGCCGGATGATCTCCTGCTTGATGTCGCCTCGCTTCGCGAGAAGGTCCGCCTGCTTCCTCTGCACCTCCGAGGCCGCCGTCTGGATCGCGGCGTCGGCCGCCTGCTTCTGGATGTCGGCGATGCGCTTGCTGACCTCGAGATCACGGGTGGCGCCCAGAACTTGCGCGTCCGCCCGGCCCTTCTCGTCCTTGACGAGGCGGTCGGCCGTGCTCACGCGCAAGAGCTCGCCCTGACGCACGCACACGAGGCTGCTCGCGTCGAGGATCGCCTGGAACACGTCGCGCACCGGCGCGCGGAAGAAGTCCAGGGTCACCGTACCCGTGACGTCGTCCGTGACCACCATGTTGACCTTGTAGTTCTGCGCGAGGAGCCGGAGGGTGCTCTGGGTGCTCGCATCGCGCAGGCTCAGGTTGATGGGATCGGTGGGCAGCCGGTCGTAGCAGGTGCTGGGCCGCGGGGCCGATGGAGTGGGAGCCTGTCCAGCCGCCTGAGAAGACAGGAGGGGCGGCAGGACGAATACGGCGGCGAGGACCAGGGTCGTCTTCGTCCACGAACGCATGGCTCGACTTACCTCCTTGGTCCGCCGGGAGCAGGCGGAGCCGGGGTCGGGGGCGCGGGTGCCGGAGGTGCGGGAGCGCCACCGGCCGGCGGCGGGGGCGTTGACGGCGGCGGACCAGACGGTCCGCCCGGCTCTGCCGGCTTGCCGGCGGCGGGGGGCTGCTTCTGACTGCTGACGGCGCCGATGTCCGCGAGCGAGAGGCGGCGTGGCGTCCCGTCGGGCTGGCGGAGCAGCACGGCCGAGTCCGTGATGTGCTCCACGGTGTGGCCGGCGAGGCGATCGCCCGCTCGCACGATCTGGTTGTTGAGGATGGCGAGGTGGCCGCCCGGGAATCCGACGATGCCCTGCAGGTTGAACAGGGCGCGCGGCACCGAGGCCTGCTCGGCGCGTGGCCGATCCGCGGAGGCGCCGAAGGCGAAGGGATCCCGATACTCGGAGGCCGGCGAGGGCACGGGCAGAGCGAGCCCGGACTGCGGCGTGGGAGACGTGAGGGACACCCCGCTCGCGCGGGCGGCGTCGTCGATGATCTTCCGTGCCTGGGGAGTCAACTGCAGCGCGGTGACGCGGAAACGCGCCTGGATCTCAGGGTTGATCACGGCAGCCCGCTGCCCCGGAGCGGACGCGGCCTGGCTGCTCCGCTGCGGCACGTCGATGGCCATGGCCTCGAGCGTGCCCCGGTCGCCCTCGACCCGGCTGGCCAGCTCCACGAGATCCTGAAACGGCCCTTGCACGGTCACGGCGTGCCACGACTTGCTGAACTGGGGCGTGGTCTGCTGCTCGAGCGGCCCCACGCCCAGCACGCGGAGCCGCGAGCCCTCGGCCAGCTCGGCCACCCGCGAGAGGAAGACGGCCGGATCGCCCGTGGTGCCCGACCAGGACATTTCCTGGAGCACGCCCGCGTTCGACTTCATCTCGATCAGGATCTCCTTCTGCTTCTGGTCGATGGCCGCCGTCAGACGCGCCCGCTCCGCGGCGGCCTGGATGCCGCTCGTCCGGAGGGACCGCGAGTACTGAAGGAGCCCCAGGAGACTCCCCAAGAAGACCACGGCCAGCGCGATCCAGAGGATGGCCAGCTCGCGCTCTCTCATCGCGGCTTTTCTGACAGGACGATGAGCACGAGGAGCTGCTCGCGCTCGCCCGCCGGCTGCGAGCCCGCCGCGGCCGCCTGCTTGATCTCCCAGCTCTTGAGCTGATAGCGCCGGCCCACCGTCGGATCCTTCATGAGCCCGCCCATGAACTGCGCGATCTCGATGAGAGGCGGCGGCCCCGGCCGGAGGGGCGTGACCGCCTCGATGCGAAGGTCGCCCGCCCCCGCCGGCGGGGCGCCCACCGGCTGCGCCTGGCCTGACGGAGCCGGCGCGCTCGTCGCCGGCGCAGCACCTACCTCGACCTTCTGCAGCTTGAGGGTTGCGGGAATCTGCTGCCGGAAGGCGTTGAGCATCTCGGCCCATCGCACCTGCCGCTTGGCCTCCAGGGCCAGGGCCTGGAGATCGGCCCGGATGACGTTCAGGTTCCCTTCCAGCGAGGCGAGATCGGCGCGGAGCTTGGGAATGGCGCTCACGTCCGTGGACAGCCGGATCCGCGTGGGCAGGATGAGCGCGATGATGACGACGAGCACGACCCCGCAGCCCGCGGCCGCGATGACCCAGCGGCGACGGCCCTGTGGCCCGATGAACCAGTCTTGCCAGGTGTCGGCCACATGGCCCGGATGGGCCAGATCGATGCTGAAGCGCGTGCTCATAGCCCCCTCAGGGCCAAACCAAACGCCTGAAGGAACTGCGGGCCGGGCAGTCGCGGCGTATCCCCCATCGAGG
>Ga0070708_100002433_pt1 | contig 14437 bp, 15 predicted proteins | sample KBSK5503metaG_FD_65469 | JGI IMG/M metagenome (GOLD analysis project Ga0070708, IMG submission 65469) | Corn, switchgrass and miscanthus rhizosphere microbial communities from Kellogg Biological Station, Michigan, USA - KBS K5-50-3 metaG | ecosystem: Host-associated > Plants > Roots >...
CCGGTCGGCAGAGAATGGCCTCGAAGCACGCTCCGGCGCGTGGTTCCATGATTGCGTCAAGGCCCGTAGCATCGTGTAGCCCTTGATGATTCCCTCAGTAACGGGCGAATCCACGCCGCCCGCGAGGAACATCGGCTGCACACCCGCCTGAATGTGTTGATACGCGTAGCCAAGTGCGTCGGTCGAAGAGGTGCAGCCTGCGGTCACCACATGACTGTAGCCGCGAAAGCCGAACCGCATGCTGATTTCGCTGGGAATCGTGCCCATGGTTCCGGAAGGAATGCAGAACAGGCTGACTTGTTTCTCTTTTCCACTGTGCCACAAGCGGTATTGCTGCTCGGAAAATTCCTGCGCACCGCCGCCGGTTCCGAGCACGATCCCGATTTGCCGTTTTTCATCAATCGACATTTTTGCCATGTCGAGGCCGGAGTCGGCGACTGCTTCGGTGGTGGCAGCGAGGCAGAGAGGGACAACCCGCGACACATGTTTGCGTTCACGAGCGTCCACCCAGGCAAGTTCGTCGAACTCGGGGATCTCGCCCGCGATGTGGACAAGAAGCGGAGATGAGTCAAACCGCGAAATACGTTTAACGCCGGACTTCCCGGCGAGCACGGCCCGGCAGAAGGCTTCCTTGCCGGTCCCGTTCGGGCTTACGACGCCCATTCCTGTGATGACGACGCGAGGCAGCATGAATGAGGTTGAAATCTGTCTGATGCGAGCTTTCCGTCTCCAGTTACGCCGGCAGTGGGATAATCATACAGATGCCGCTTGGATTGTACATTTCCGTGCCGTTCTGCAAAACGAAATGCACCTATTGCAACTTCGCCTCCGACGTTTTTTCGCGTGCCGTGTTCGACCGGTACATCGCCTGCGTGTGCTCCGAAATCGAGCACGCCCGCGAAACCGCCGAGCAGATGGGCGGTCTGATCGATCACGCCGTAGACTCTATCTATCTCGGGGGCGGGACTCCCACCATGTTACAGGTAGCGCAATTGGAGCGGCTTTTTGTCACCATTTCGCAAAATTTCGCGTTGACTGCGAACGCTGAAATCACCGTGGAATGCGCGCCGGGGACGCTGTCTCAAGGTATGGTTGACGCTCTGGCCGGTTGCGGTGCGAATCGAGTGAGTTTGGGCGTGCAATCGTTTGTGGATCAAGAGGCGGCATCGGTTGGCCGTCTGCATAAACGGAGAACGGTGTTGGACGATATCGCACGCCTGCGTGCAGCCAAAATTTCAAACATCAATGTGGATCTGATTGCGGGGCTGCCGCACCAAACCCGCGAGAGCTGGGACGAGTCGCTGAATGAGCTGATCGCGTTGAATGTCCCGCACGCCAGCGTTTATATGCTGGAGGTGGATGAAGATTCCCGGCTTGGTCGCGAAGTCATTGCAGGAGGGCAGAAATATCATGCCCCCTTCGTTCCTGATGAAGACCTCACTGCCGATATGTACGAAATTGCTTGCGAGCGGCTGAATGACGCTGGAATCGCGCAGTACGAAATTTCCAACTTCGCCCGCGCGGGATGGGAGTCAAAGCACAATCTGAAATACTGGACACGCCAGCCTTATCTTGGTTTCGGAGTGGATGCGCATTCCATGCTGATGGCGGATGGGGAAGGGGACGGTTCTAAGAATTGCGGGAACGACGATCCGGGAAGGGCACGACTTCCAGTCGTGCCGAAAGTGCGAATAGACGAATCGTTCGGCACGGCTGAAAGCCGTGCCCTTCCTGGTTTGCACGCGATCGGTGAAGCTCTTCCGCAGCCTGTCAATTCGCACGGACTGCCATCCCCAAAATCGTTCAGCGACAATCGTGTCAGCGCTCGTGATCTCGACTGCGTGCGCTTCGCGACGGCTGACTCATTGGAATCCTACATCGCGGGAGCGCCGCTCCAACAAACTCCAGTGTCGAGACACGCCGCTTTACAAGAAACTTTCTTTCTGGGATTGCGGCTCACCGCGGGCGTGGATCTACTAAGAGCAGCGACTGAATTCGGAGAAGATGCGGTCGCGGATTTTTCACCCGCAATCTCCGAGTGCGCCGAGGCTGGCCTGCTGGAGATGCAAGAGAACTGCATCCGACTCACTCGGCGAGGTCGCCTGCTCTCCAATGAAGTCTTTGAAAGGTTCATTTCGACTGAGCCAGAAGTAGTGAGCGGCTGAGAATTCTCCGGAGGGCCAAGGGTCAGAGCAGGGCCTTCGGCCCTGCGTTAGATCATCCATAATGCTCAAATGCAGCGCCGAAGGCGCTGCTCCACCCAAATTGTCTATCAGCTTTCGGCTATAATCCAAGGCCAAAGGCGAGGTGTCCCATGGGCCTCTATTCACACTACGACGGCGCGCACAACCATCCCGTAAACCGGGCCCTGCACATGATCGCCATTCCGGTCGGCTTCTCATCCATCATTGTGGTCTGGTTTCATTGGATCATCGGCCTGCTCCTCATCCCGACAGCTTTTGCGCTCGCCTGGCTCGGACATTTGATCGAAGGCAATAAACCAGCGTTTCTCACCAATCCTGCGCACGTGTTCGTGGCACCGATCTGGATGGCGAAGAAGATATTCGGCAGAGGCGACAAAAAAACCGCTTAACCAACCGGTCGGTACGAGCATTTCTTTTCATCCTCTCCCCTGTGTTGTAATAAATCATTTCCCCGCAGGGGAGGGATCTTGGATTTCCAGCTCAACGAAGAACAACTGCAGCTCAAGAAGAGTGTTCGCGAATTCGCTGCGAGCGAAATTGCTCCAAACGTCCGCAAGTGGGACGAACACGGAGAATTCCCGCTTTCGACCATCAAAGAACTCGGCAAACTTGACCTGATGGGTGTGGTTTTTCCAGCCGAATTGGGCGGCGCGGGCATGGGATACGTCGAATACGTGATTGCGATTGAAGAACTCTCGCGCGTCGATGGTTCGGTCGGCATCATCGTGGCGGCGCACACTTCACTCGGCTCCAATCATATTTTTCTGGCAGGAAACGACGCCCAGAAAAAGAAGTACTTGCCCAAGCTGGCCACCGGAGAATTCATCGGCGCCTGGGGGCTCACCGAGCCGTCCTCCGGTTCCGATGCCGGCAGCGCGCGCATGACCGCGGTTCGGAAGGGCAAGGGCTGGGTGCTGAATGGCACCAAAACTTTCTGCACCAACGGCCACTATGCCGACGTCCTCGTGGTGGTCGCCGTGACCGACCGCGCCGCGCACACCCACGGACTGTCGGCATTTATTGTCGAGAAAGGAACTTCGGGTTTCCGTCCAGGCAAGAAAGAAGACAAGTTAGGTCTGCGTGCCAGTGACACCGCCGAGCTGATCTTCGAAGATTGTGTCCTTCCTGCCGAAAACCTGCTCGGGACCGAAGGCCAGGGGTTTGTGGACGCCATGCGCGTGCTCGATGGCGGCCGCATCTCGATTGCCGCTCTGTCGCTCGGAATGGCGGAAGGCGCCTACGAAGCTGCCCTCAATTACTCCAAGCAGCGCAAGCAGTTTGGCCGCGCTATCAGCGATTTTCAGGCCATCCAATGGAAGCTGGCAGATATGGCCACGGAAATCGAAGCCGCAAAACTGCTGACGTTTCGGGCCGCTGCTATGAAAGATGCAGGTCTCAAGACAACTCTGGAATCCTCCATGGCCAAGCTCTTCGCCAGCGAAGTCGCTGTGAAGTGTGCAAACGAAGGCGTGCAGATCCACGGCGGCTACGGCTTCATCAAAGATTATCCGGCGGAAAAGTATTATCGCGACGTGAAGCTCTGCACAATCGGCGAAGGTACGAGCGAGATTCAGAGGATGGTGATTGCTAGGCAGTTGCTGAAGGAGTAGCTGCGGGCTATCGCCGACTGTAAATCACCGAACCTGCGGAGCGTGGGTACGCAATTGCTCCGGACACGGCTGTAGGATGTACCAAGGCGAGTGCAGGAAGCCTGGGTGTAGCCCAACACAAATCTCATCGCCCACCTTGACTTGTTCATAGATGCTCTTCGGAACATCCACATCGTCGTAATAACCCAGCGGGCCCCATGGAGCAAGGCGGAGGTTGAAACTCCCACTCCTGCCGTGGGTTTCATACATCTTCAATACTCTGGTTCGGTAGTTCTGCGGAACAGAGCGGTCTGGCACGGTATTTGCAGCATTGACCATGCCGACGCTGTACATGCCGCCCAAAAATCAGCAGTCCAACAAGTGCGCCCCAACGAGAGGGATTCGCCCATGCGACTCGGAAAAGAGCAGCAACAAAGCAAACCAGAACCACGAGAACCGTGTAAATCAACTGAAGGGGGTCAACGAGGTGCGTAGGATCGCTTGCCGCTTTGTAGGAGAGGAGCATTGCGATTCCAGGCCACATGGTAACCACCCCTATGTCGGCGCGCGGATCGGGTTTCCTTTTGAAAATCGTGAACAAAAGTGGAAAGCGTTCCACGAAGAAGATCCCAAGCGGCGGGAAAATCACCAACAGAATAAGTGATGCGGTGTGAACTGGTGCGTAGTTCACAAATGTGACAGGAATGCTGGCGAGTCCGACAGCGATGCTCAGGACGATTGTCCAAGCCTTGGCTTGCTTGAGTGCATTTGGCTGTTCATTCTCCGTCCCTAGCTGAGAATCGTGACCGCTGAGCTCTCGTGTAATTTCGGCGGCTTCGCGTTCATCAAGATCAGGTAATCCTTTGAGCCATTCATTAAGTTCGTCGTTCCGACTGAAGGAACCGGAGACGTAGAATGCGCCACCGTTGCCTTTCAGATAAATGCGCGTCCAGCTACCGTATTGATTACTGATCTTTCGCAGACCCTCGATCTCGTTCCGATCGGCTGTGAAGGTACGCAGAGCCGAACGCACTTGGATGGGCTTCTGTCGAGTATCAACCGGGAACGGAGAGCCAGTGATACCATCGTTAGGCCTAGCAACAGGGAGGCAAAGCCAACCAGGAGCGCGAAATCACGACCAATAGGGTTGGCCGCCAGCTTGAAAAAGAATCCTGCACCGACCAAGAACACAGCCGCAAGAGCCAGATACTGGGAACTTTTGAAGTCCCCTTAGCCTATACTCGCGCCGACCCAACCTAACCTCTTCCATGGAGTACATGACAATTTCACCCCTCTATCTTTGTAGCACGATGCTCGACCTCATGGGGTTAATCACGCGAGGCCTGTCATCTCAAGAAGAGGGATAAGCTCTCGCCGTGCTTTACACTAGAGCAGTTTGAACGCTAACCACTCAACCTTGATTTCAGAAGTCCGCTCCGGTGACCCGCGCGCGCTTGCCCGCGTCATCTCGACGGTCGAGAACCACGCACCTGGCTGGCTTGAACTACTCAAGGCGCTTTTTCCCCACAGCGGACATGCACGCACTATCGGCCTGACTGGAGCTCCCGGCGCGGGTAAAAGCACACTGGTTGATCAGCTTGCCAAGCACTACCGCAAGGAAAATCGTACGGTTGGAATTATCGCCGTCGATCCGACCAGCCCTTATACCGGAGGCGCGATTCTTGGCGACCGCATTCGGATGCAGGAGCACTTCTCCGATCCCGGTATCTACATCCGCAGCATGGCCACACGCGGCTCTCTCGGAGGGCTTGCCCGGACGACGGCTGATGTCGCCATGGTACTGGACGCATCCGGCCGCGACTTAGTCATGGTTGAAACTGTCGGCGTCGGTCAGGACGAAGTGGATGTTGTACGCGTCGCTGACATCACGGTGGTCATTCTCGTTCCTGGCATGGGCGACGATGTGCAGACGATCAAAGCTGGGATCATGGAAATTGCCGACATTTTTGTGATCAACAAAAGCGACCATGACGGCGCGGAGCGGGTGGAGCGCGAAATACGCGCGCTGCAATCGCTGGCGGTGCGCGCTGACAACTGGACTCCGCCGATTGTGAAAACCGTTGCGACAGCAGGCGACGGAGTCAAGGAAGTTGCTGCGACAATCAGCCAATACCAGTCATACTTGCAGAAGCAAAATCTTCTGGTACGGCGCAGAATTCAAAACTGGGAGACGCGTTTGCTGGAAATGCTGCGTGATAGGCTGCTTGAAAAGGCACGATCTTTGATGTCGGACGGAGACCTGTCTCGCTTCGCGGCGGAAATTGCCGAGCACAAGCGCGACCCGTATTCTGTGATAGAAGGAATTATTTCGCAGATGAGAAATGTTTGAGCTCAGGGCAGGTCCGCCCCACACGAGTCGATATGACCTTTAGCCTGGACCATCTCGGGATCGCAGTGAAATCAATCGTAGCTGCAAAATCCATCTACGAAAAACTTGGCCTCTCCATCTCGCCCGAGGAGGTCGTTGAAGCGGAGAAGGTCCGCGTGGTCATGGTTCCACTCGGGGAAACTCGCCTCGAACTCCTCGAAGCTACCTCGGACGACTCTGTGATCGCCAAGTTCATCGCCAAGCGCGGAGAAGGTTTGCACCACATTTCGCTCTGTGTCCCCGATCTGAACGCAGTGGTAGAGAAACTCAAGCGCGACGGCGTCCGCATGGTTTCCAACGAAATCAAGGCCGGCGCCGGAGGCCATCGCTTCATCTTCATCCATCCCTCGAGTACCGGAGGCGTGTTGCTCGAACTGGTCGAGTCTGGCCACTGACCATGCTCATCCTCGCGGTTGACACTTCAGGCAAGAAGGGCAGCGTCGCACTTGTACGATTTGAGGCGGAGACCTCTCACACGCTGGAGGTGGTCGCGCTCGCAGGTGGAACTTTCTCGGCGCAGCTGGTTCCACAGATCTCGGAATTATTGAAGACGCACAATCTCACGAAGAGCGACATTGATGCGTTCGCCGTGGCGTCCGGCCCAGGTTCGTTCACCGGACTTCGCGTCGGCCTCGCCGCTGTCAAAGCTCTGGCTGAAATCCTCGAGAAGCCAATTGCTGCTGTGTCTTTGCTGGAAGCTGTCGCGTGTGCTGCAGGACTCGAGGGCGAGGTGGCCGGTGCGTTGGACGCGGGTCGTGGGGAAATCTATTTTGGCAAGTTCACAGTCGTGGGCTCCCTCGCAACGATGACGAGCCAGCAACTGTTGACAGCCCAGGAATTCCTCGCCTGTGCCGCCGGCCATGAAGTCGTTACTCCAGACCAGAAGATCGGCGACCTCGCACGAGATCGCAAATTACGAGTAGCGCAAATTGATCCGCCCAGAGCGGACGCAATCGCACGCATCGGTTTTATGAAAATTCAAGCTGGCGAAGTTATCTCCGCAGAAGATCTTGATGCCAACTACATCCGCCGTAGCGACGCCGAGACTAAGAAATCGATCAGCCATCAGTAAGCATGAGCCAGAAACGAGGGACAAAGTCGGGATTTATTGTCGTCTGGGAGTTCCGCGTACGCCCTGGCAAGCGGCGAGCATTTGAAAAGGCCTACGGACCCGACGGGGACTGGGCACAGTTGTTCCGCCGAGGCAAAGGTTACATCCGTACCGAGTTGCTCAGCGATCGGAGAACGCCCCTTCGCTATCTGACACTTGATTTTTGGGAGTCGCACACGGATTATGAGCGCTTCAAGAAAGAGAATCACGTGGAATATCAGGCGATCGACAAGAAATGCGAGTCACTGACAGAAAAGGAAGTTGAGATCGGCCAATTCACGGTTGGCCGCGGACGGGGTACTAGATGATTCTCAGGCCGTGACTGCTACGTCGCGCTGCATCTTATACGCGTTGGCGAGGTACTGAAGCACCATACGCTGAGTATTGAAGAAGGAGCCATTCAGAGCGATGGCGTAGCGCATCACTTCGGTATATCGGTTTGGACGTCCGTAAAACATCGGGACGATCTCGCGCTCCAGCTTGTCATAAAGCGCGGCGACTTCCAGGGATGGGTCTTCTGCGACTTCGCTGCTGCCTATCGCCCATCCGGTAACGCCTTCGATGTGTCCTTCTGCCCACCAGCCATCCACGACACTAAAGCTGGGCACACCGTTCAAAGCAGCTTTCATGCCACTGGTACCGGAAGCTTCCTGAGGACGCATTGGCGTGTTCAACCAGAGATCAACTCCTGAGGTGATGAGCCTTCCCCAGCGCATGTCGTAGTTTTCAACGTACACAGTGCGAATAATATCGGCCAGAGACGACGCTCCGCCGACCACCCGGCGAATCAGGTTCTTGCCCCCTTCATCGTTAGGGTGAGCTTTGCCGCCATACACAAGTTGAATTGGGCCGATGTCGCGCGCTATATGACGAAGGCGCTCCGGGTCCTGAAAGAGCAGGTCGGCGCGTTTATAAGTGCTGGCGCGCCGTGCGAAGCCGAGGGTCAACAATTTCGGATCCAGCTGCACGCCGAACGACCGGCTGATTTCTGCAAACAGCTCCGTCTTGGCCTCGGAATGCGCTTCACGTATGGCTGGCAAAGGAATACTGATGGCGTAACGTAGATAATTATTGTCGGTGCGCCAACCGGGAATGTAAGCGTCAAACAGCTCACTGAATGCCGGAGATGTCCAAGTGATGGCGTGAACGCCGTTGGTGATCGCGCTAATGTCGTATGCGGGAAACATTCCGCGGGAAACTTCACCGTGGCGCATGGCCACACCGTTCACGTATCCCGAGAATCGCAATGCCAGGTATGTCATGTTCAGGGCGTCGCCTTCCCAGGCTTCGGCCTCGTCGAGCAGAGACACCTGTTCGCGTCCGAGAATCTGGCCTACCAGACTGCGCGGGAACTGGTCGTGGCCAGCAGGAACCGGAGTATGGGTAGTGAAGATGCACATGTTACGCACGCCATCAATGTCGAGCTGCTTCAGGCGGCCGGCAAAACTCTGTTCGAGTCTTCTTTCAAGTAGCCCAAGCGATAAAAGGGCCGAGTGGCCCTCGTTCATGTGATAAGTCTCGATCTGTCCGGAAAAAGCTTTCTGGAGAAGCAGGAAGCCGCCCAACCCGAGCACGATTTCCTGAGCCAGGCGATAGCGCTGATCGCCGCCGTAAAGTGAGTCGGTGAGGGCGCGATCGTATTCCACGTTTTCTGGCATGTCGGTGTCGAGCAGAAACACGGGAACTACTTCACCCGAAATGCCAGTAATGGTGTACTTCCAGGCGCGGACGGAAACTTGGCGGCCTTCGATCTCGACCGAAACATGCGGACCAACCTGGGGAAGTTGAGTTTCTGGATCCCATTCTTGCGGCTGCTCGAATTGGTTTCCGGACGCATCGAGAATTTGCCGGAAGTAGCCCTTCCGGTAAGCCAGGGTAATGGCAACCAGAGGCGTACCGAGATCGGCGGCAGAACGGAGAGTGTCGCCAGCGAGGATTCCCAGACCCCCGCTATAAGTGGGGATATCCGGTTCCAGAGCTATTTCCATCGAAAAATAGGCCACTCGGGGAGAGACCGTTTTCTTCATTCGTCCCTTTTCACCGCTGAAAAAGATTCCGACGCAAACCTAAACGAGAGATGTCTAGACTGAGGCGCATTTTGGAGGAACTCAGTTAGTATAACGTTTCGGTGCCCGCCGCTGCCAGAAAATAGGTCAGTTCTCACGCTCGACCAGGAACCGCGCTAAGCTCTTCAGGACCTCAGCTCGGGGACTAAGACTCTCTAATGCCTCGTCCGCCGACTTGAGTAGCTCGGCAGCCCTCTTTCGTGACTCCTCCAAGCCGAACAGCGCAGGATAAGTGGCCTTCTCTGAAGCCAGGTCTTTTCCTGCGGTCTTGCCCAGTTGCTCGGAAGTTTGCGTCAAATCCAGCATGTCATCCACGATCTGGAAGGCGAGTCCGATTGCCTGCCCGAAGCTGCGCAAATTACCGACCTCGTCCGAAGACGCACCTGCATAGATGCCGCCGCTGACCAGGCTGGCTGTAATCAGCGCGGCGGTTTTTGAGCGATGGATGTATTCCAAGGTCTCCGCATCTGCCTTCGTGTGCTCAGCCTCCAAATCAACCACCTGCCCGCCAATCATTCCGTTGACCGTGCCTGTCCCTCTAGCTATCTCTTCGACTATTTTCACGCGAGCTTCAGTCGGGCAGCGGAGACGGGAAAGAACTTCATAAGCCTGGGTTTGCAGAGCATCTCCGGCCAGGATGGCGATTGCCTCCCCAAAGACCTTGTGGCAGGTGGGGCGGCCGCGCCGCAAGTCATCATTGTCGAGGGCGGGGAGATCATCGTGAATGAGCGAGTAGGTGTGCAGCATTTCCAGAGCGGCACCAAGGTCCTCGATTCCGGCCGGCAACGAGCCCGCAACTGCGCGACCGGCTTCCATGCACAAGATGGGCCGGATGCGCTTGCCTCCGGCAAAGATGCTGTGGCGCATGGCATGATGAATGGAAGTCGGGCGTTGGCTGGCAGCGGGCAGGAGACTCTCCAACGCCGCGTCGGTGAGTTTGCGTCCCTCATCGAGTGTTTGCGCCAGCATGGAGGTGAGTATAACAAGCGGCAAAGGTGGGCCTTACCCCGTCGCTCTCCGCTGAAAGTGGGGGTGTATCATCCCCGCAACTCCAAATTTCGAGAATGCGCATGATCACGAGATTGGTTTCCTCCTTGGCATTGGTGGCTACGCTGTTCGCCGCCGTGCTCAGCCACGCACAGCAGCCCAATTACGACTTCATAATCACCGGGGCGCACATTGTCGATGGCACTGGCGCTCCCTGGTTCGTGGGAGACATTGGGATTGTCGGCAACCGCATCGCAGCCATCGGCGATCTCCACGATGCCGCGGCTAAGCAGCGAGTGGAAGCCGGTGGGCTGATAGCGTCACCCGGTTTTATCGACGTTCAGGGCCAATCGGAATTCAATGTCCTTGTGGATGCTCGTGCGGCGAGCAAAATCACTCAGGGCGTAACCACTGAAATTACGGGAGAAGGTACGTCGATCGCGCCGCTCAACGAACGCCTGCTCGAGGACCTTCAACCCAGTGCCAAGAAGTATGGTCTAGAGCTGGATTGGCGGTCTCTAGATGAATATTTCCGTCATTTTGAGCGCGCCCGGCCGGCCATCAATCTGGGCACGTTTGTGGGCGCTGGCGGGCTGCGCAATTACGTCATAGGAAAAGATGACCGTCCGGCTACACCGGCTGAACTCGAACAGATGCGTCGGCTAGTCGCTCAGGCGATGGAGCAAGGCGCGTTCGGCTTGAGTTCCGCGCTTCAGTACGTGCCCGACTCGTTTGCCTCTACCGATGAAATTGTCGAGCTGGCGAAAGTTGCGCGTAGATACGGCGGCGTTTATTTCACGCACCAGCGCTCAGAAGGCGACCGGATTTTCCCGTCGCTGGACGAGGCTTTCAACATCGCCCAACGCGCTGGCATTTCCGCCACGATTTGGCACTTGAAAACTGCTTATCGCGAGAACTGGGGCAATATGCCGGAAGTCCTGAAAAGAATTGAGGCGGCCCGTGCGCGTGGCATCGATGTGGCCGCGAGCGTTTATCCCTACACGCGCGGTTCAAACAGTCTGATCGCGTGCTTTCCAAGCTGGATATCAGAAGGCAGCACCGAGAAGATGTTGGAGCGACTGAAGGACGCCAAGCAGCGCGCTCGCGCTCAAAAGGAAATGGACGAGCCAAGTACTACGTGGGAGAACCAGTGGCGTGGCTCCGGCGGCGGCGAGGGAGTGATGTTGATTCAGGTGCTCAACCCGGAGCTGCACAAGTATGAAGGCATGAACTTCGTCGAAATTGGACGCCAAATGGGCAAAGATCCGAAAGACGCAGCTATGGATGTCGCCAGCGCTGATCGAGGCCAGAGCCAGGTTGTGATTCCGATCATGCAGGAAGAGGACGTGCGCGCAGCGGTTTCGAATCCACTGGTCACCTATGGTTCTGATTCCGGCGCGCAGGCAGAAGATGGGCCGCTGAGCACGACCAAAGCGCACCCACGGGCCTTCGGTACTTTTCCTCGCATTCTGGCCGAATACGTGCGCACCGAACACACCATGCGCCTGGAAGAAGCTGTTCGCAAAATGACTTCGCAAGCCGCGAGCCGGGTCGGAATCATGGATCGCGGAGTTCTGCGGCCCGGAATGATGGCAGATATCGCTGTCTTCGATCCCGCGAATATCAAAGACACAGCGACCTACAACGATCCTCTTCGTTACTCAGTGGGAGTGAAGGATGTTTTCGTAAATGGCAAGCCGGTGGTGCTCGATGGCAAGATTACCGACGAACGTCCCGGGCGCCCCTTGCACGGGCCTGGATATAAGCCCGTGCGGTGACAAGCCCTCGCTGCACGGAGATGGGTTCGCGTCGGAAACAAAAAGGACGCCGAAGCGTCCTTTTTAGAAATTAAGGCAAGCGGATTCTTGTGCGCTTATGCCGCCATGATGTGGGCTCGTGTCGCGTCGCGCACCGTCGCAAACAGAATCCCACGCATGTCAGATGACGGGCAGCAGTCATCCGCGCCGACACTTAGGCTGCGTGTCCACATCTCCTCATCCGCAACGCGATGGTTGCAGACGATACGAGTTTCTTTGAAGTCACGCTTCAGCGATTCAACATCACCGAGAGTTACGGACTCCAAATCAAGAATGATCGCAAACGGGTGGTGTTTGGCGGCAGCGTGGCGCAGTTCATCCACAGACCTGGCTACGTGTATGCCATGAAACGAATTCGATAGCGAGGCGGCAAGCGTCTGCGCGACCTTGGGATCGCTTTGGAGCAGGACTACGTTGGTATGCTGCATAAGCTCCTCGGTTCTCGCCGCTTTTCTACGGCTGCTAGAGCTCCGGCAGATGCCCACTTGCATCGGAGCGGGGAAGGGTTTGCCGCAACGCTCGGTACTTCGAGATCGTTCTCAGCGATCGAACGGTTCGGCCTGAATCTTGCCGTTTTGCTTGAGGAGAACTTCCACTTTGCCTTCTGCTTCCTCCAGTTCTTTCCGGCAAGAAGCTGAAAGCTGCATTCCTTCTTCGAACAGAGTTAGCGACTTTTCGAGCGGCACTTCACCCTGCTCCAGCTCCTGTACGATTTTTTCCAGGCGCTGAATGCACTCTTCAAATTTTGGCAAAAGGGGAAAGACTCCTTGCTCGTGAATTTTACACCGAATCTACTTAGGAGCCATAGGGTAAAAACTGTAGCAAAAACGATATTTGGTCTAAGGTGTACACAAGTGGTGCTGTCTTAACAAACGTGGCATAGCTCGTGCCGATGGCGGTAGTGGACTGTTTTGAATTTATCTCCGCTTGAGGTACATCAGGATATTTGCGAGTACGAGTAGAAGCACACCCGAAATTAGAATGATGCTCAGCGCGTATCCTCTGAAATAGCACCAGATCAACGCTGCCACTATTGCAGCGTTGACTATTATGGTCCTGGTTCTTTCTGGCATCTTTTCACTCATGCGGCAGTTTTGCTCCTTCTACGCCGTTGCTTAATTCTCGGCATCGAATAGTGTCTTAAACACTGTGTTGCCGCTTTCTCTGATGGCTACCTAATTGCGGTAGCGGCGGAAAACAGTCGCCAGCTTCCTTCCTCGCTTTGAAGACCCTAATGGACATTCTCAGTTTCTGAATTTTCCGCTTGGCGTCGGCAATCGCCTCATCCCACTTACTTTCAAATTTGGCTGTATTTGGTTGTTGACATTTTATAGGCATTGTCTATAATTACTCCTATGACAGACGCTGACTATCTGCGCATGCTGGAAAGCTCCATTAAGAAGCTCGATGAGTTGAACTGGCAACGCGAACAGCTTGATATGGAAATCGCGAAATTGCAGCAATGGATTCAGGCAACCGTCAATCTTTTGCCCGATGAGGCCACTACGAAGTTCCAGGCGCGACTGGCGGAAATGGAAAGAGAAAGCGAGATAGCAACCGCCGGACTGACTGACGCCATTCGTGGAACCCTTCAACTCAACTATCCGAAGTGGCTTACCGTTGCAAACGTTCGCGACTCGCTTATAGCTCGCGGGTTTGATTTCAGCTCCTACAAGAGCAACCCGCTCGCTGCGATATCCACCACGCTGCGTCGATTGGCAAAGAACGAAGAGAACATTGAAACCGCTGAGATCGACAGCGTGAATGTTTATCGAATGCCGACTGCCATGGTCAAGCTGGCGGAAATTGTGGGCAAGTTTGTCGCGCCTAAGAAGAAATAACTTTGGGGTCAAATACAACCCGCGCAGTGTTGAAAGCACTGCGCGGTAGAAAGGCGGAACACAGTGAAGATCGTGATTATGATTCGCTTCACTGCTAACGGGCCAACGGTGGAAGTAACCGTTGTACCACCCTAACGGGTAACCCTTAACAATCAGCGCCCCGCTTCCTGCGGAAACAGGTTGCGGGGCTAATCCAAAGCGCGGAGTGACCCACGCCTCAGACCACAAGATATTTTGGCTGGTTTCTCCGCATAACGCAAGCGGAGAAATCACATGACCTGTAAACGATGCCAGCACCAAGCCTGCAAACGATTTGGAACCTACGGTAAGCGCAGGATTCAACGTTGGCGCTGCAATTCCTGCAAAGCCACTTTCGCGGAACCCCATTCCACTCTTGGCACTCACTACACCGATCCTGCACGAGCGACGCAAG
>Ga0070708_100002437_pt1 | contig 14413 bp, 16 predicted proteins | sample KBSK5503metaG_FD_65469 | JGI IMG/M metagenome (GOLD analysis project Ga0070708, IMG submission 65469) | Corn, switchgrass and miscanthus rhizosphere microbial communities from Kellogg Biological Station, Michigan, USA - KBS K5-50-3 metaG | ecosystem: Host-associated > Plants > Roots >...
ATCCCGGTCCATCTGAACCTCGGCATTAAAACCGACTGGCGTTTGATCTACGGCGATAAAGACTTTTTTGCGATTACCAAGAGCTTCCATAATGCACTGCAAGGTGGCGAGCTGAACCTCACGGCGGAGGCAAAACGGGCGTACCTTGAACGCAACCGGATGAGCGCGGAGATGCTGCCAGATGACTACGACGTCTTCATTGTGCACGATCCCCAACCCCTGGCGCTGCGACATTTCAAAGACCTGCAGCGCGCACGCAAGTGGATATGGCGCTGCCATATCGATAGTTCTCAAGCCAACGCGGAAGTCTGGGAATTCTTACGACCGTTCGTCCAGGAGTACGATGCGGCGGTTTTTACGATGAAGGCTTTCGTTCCTGCTGACCTCAAATTGAGCGAAGTGATCTTTATTCCTCCAGCGATAGACCCGGTGTCAACCAAGAATATGGAATTGCCTCCCGAGGTCTATCGCCATGCCATCGGGGAAATGGGCATCGATCTGCGGCGGCCATTGCTGCTGCAAGTTTCACGCTTTGATCCCTGGAAAGATCCGTTGGGCGTCATCCGCGCGTACCAGCTGGCAAAAGAAAAGATGCCCGAGATTCAACTTGCGATGGTGGGTGCCATGGCGGGAGACGATCCCCAGGGCTGGGAAATATTGGAGAAGATCAACCAGGAGGCGGCAAAGGATTCCGATCTCTACGTTTTCACCAATATGACCGGCGTTGGCAACATGGAGGTCAATGCCTTCCAACGCAGCGCCAACGTGGTTCTTCAGAAGTCGATTCGAGAGGGCTTCGGTCTGGTGGTGGCAGAGGCGTTCTGGAAGGCAAAGGCGGTGGTTGCCGGTCGTGCGGGCGGGATCCCAATGCAGTTTCCCGCCGGGTATGAAGACTATTTGGTTGAGAGCGCGGAAGACTGTGCGAAACGAGTCCTCTTCCTGCTGGAAAATCCAAATATCGCGGAGGCCTTCGGGCGGGCTGGGCAGGCCAAAATCCGGACCGAGTTTCTGTTGCCGAGACTGATACGAGACGAGCTAAAACTGATTAAGGATGCTGTCGGCTAAGACTGTCCTCCTAAACCGTGCCGAACACATTTCCTTAGTGTTCGATGTTGGACGGGGGCCGAGCGCTTTCGGTGACTGCTGTTGGCGGACGGCCTCTCACCCGCCAACGTTTCGGGGCGATGCTGGGTCGGATCGCGCTGCTGCCGGTGCCGACGGGAACAGGGGGCGGCGGCCATGTCGGCAGCGGAATGTGTCTAGCGAGGGTTGGGAGGAGGAGAGGTGTTGCAAAGGTGGGCTAGAATCTGGGACCATTTCGGCCGCGGTGTTGCGGATCGCGGATGGGGACGGCCTGGATTGAAACCCGTTTAAGCAACGCGCAGAGAGGGCAAGACGGGAGTAGAACGCTCCCCGTTTTCAAGGTCAAAAAGGAAATCTCGGTTAAAGCAGCCCGTTAGGCTGATGGCTCAAGTGGAGGTGTTATGCGATTGAAACTATTGGGTGTCGTCGTTCTCTCCGTCAGCGCCCTGACTGCTCCGCAGAAAAACCCTCTGACCAACGCCGACGTCATAAAAATGGTAAAGGCAGGGCTGGCGGAAACCACGATTTCAGCCGCCATCGCTGCCAATGACACGCAGTTCGATCTTTCTTCCAGCGGCTTGCAGGCACTGAACCAGGCGGGTGTCAGCAGCAAAGTGATCCGAGCCATGCTGGCGGCGGAGTCGAAGAAGAAAGATGCTACTGCCGCGGTGGAGAATTCGACCCCGGCCCAGGATGCGACCACCCCGCAGAGTTCTACCCCGGATGCATCGTCGGGCATGAGCCCCCAAGGGATGATGCCGCCTGGAATGTCATCGGACTCGATGGCGCAAATGATGGCCAACATGCCTCCTGAAATGCGGGCTCGCATGCAAGCCTCCATGGCCAAAGGGAACACTGCAGGAAGAGTCGGGATGGGCGGTCCGGCAGCTCGAGCCATTCCACCTCATGCCGGTGTGCCGGTTCCACTGGATAGCCCACTCTATACCTCTTTCGCACGGCTGGAGACCCATCCCGCCTATCGCATGGTCATGACCATGCAGACCAGCGATCCAAGAATGGCGCAGCTCGCCCAGAACACATTCAGCCCGGCGGAATTAATAGCCCAGGGAAATACGCGGCAATACGTAATGCACTACAAAATGCCCGCCACCGACCAGCCGGGAACGGTCGATGATTGGGAGATTCGGGCGGTTGTGCAAAACGGCCGAGCAGCGCGCCTCATTACTTCGCCTGCGGTGCCTCGATTGTTAAAACTCAGCGAGGAAAGGGCAGCCCAACAAATGACGGAGTTAGACCGCATGGCCGCGAACTCGATCGCTCACGCCGCGGCGAATGGACCCATGGGTGCGAGCGGCGCCGGAATGACCGCCGCACAGACCGCACTCATGCATGTGGAAGTGCCCAAAATGCTGAAGAAGCAGAGGGAGATGTTTTCCTGGAAGTGCAGTGACGCCCCGCAGAGCGGCGGACCGGGTGGGCAATCCACGACCCAGCTCACCGACCTGCACCCCGTCGGGGACCAGAGCGTGAATGCCACCATGGCGGATGGATACGAGTTTTATTCCTACGATAACGAGAAGACCCAAGGCACCGTGCACCTGTTCGTGTCCAAGGATACCGGCATGCCGCTGCGGATCGAGATGAGCGATCCCAATAGCGGTAACGGTATTCAGATGAACTACAGCCAACTCACAGGTCCGGCCAGTATTGAAATTCCGGCCTGCATGACCGCCCCATAGCAGGACGAGCCCGGCTACAGCATAGCGTGCTCGTAGTCTGGCTTGGGCGTAGCGAGGTTTGGTCGTAGCGAGGAATCGAGGCATGCGCATGATAAAGCTTGCCGGCGGGCGACCCATCCTTAGGTTGCTGACCCGCGGGTTCAAGGCACTTTGAATAAGCGGTCTTCTATGGGTTGTTGGTGCCCTGGACAGTTCAAGGACAGCCGATCATTGCGCGGGCTGGGTTGCAGACTTTACGGAGTGGCTAACAAGATGAAGTCCCCGCAAATGATTGAGCACAACGTTTTCAAGTGTAAGTTCGGTTGGCGTAGTATTTTCGTGTCCGCTTGTGAGGGCCGTATGCGTGAAAGTTCGTCCCGCAAATTGGTATGGGTCGAAGGACAGGGTGCCGATGGATGGGAGGGTTGCTCTGAATGCGCTTGGGTGTTCATTCCCACTCACTCGCCGCCCGTTGGTGTGTCATTAAATGAATGGATGCTGACTCTCGACGTCCAACTCTCCGAACAGTTTGCGGCTCACGATTGTGCCAAGCATCCTAGGGCCAAAGCTGCGAAGGCTGGTTAGTCACCAACGCATGATTAGGATTCCACCGCACCCGCCTAGTCGCTGGCACTCTGCGACCTGAACAGCCGAAGCCGGAATAGCGCGCCGCGACGGCGACACGACCCGACATGCTCGCCGGTCCTCTTCTGACGATGATGCTGGCTGAAATAGGTTGCTGACCCAGACCGCTTTCTTGCGCTCGTTTTTCACAACGGAGATTGTTGTTGTGTCTCCGCTCGCACGCCCGCGAAATCTTCAAACCCCCGAAAGGCACATTGGGATGGTCAGCCGCGACGTGGGGGATGGGCGGGCGTAGATTTCTGGCGTAGATTCTGCCTCGACAAACATTCTCACGCGTGGTATAGGCGTGGTGCTTTGGAGGTAAGTCCCATGCGAAATATTGCGACGCTGTTGGGCCTGTTTCTGACGCTTGCGGTCACTAACGTCTGGGCGCAAGGGAAGCCTGTCTGCTCATTGTTGACCGCGAGCGATGTCAGTGCTGTCGGAGCGACTGGGCAGGGGATTCCGGGTTAGATGCCGATCAGCAACGGACCAACCAAAGGCGACACAATGAAACTATGCTCTTGGCGCTTGCCAGACGGCGGGCTTCACGTGTCGCTGGCCAAGATGCCTCCGGGCATGTCGCGCGACGCTGTTTTGGCCGAACAGTCGAGGGAAGGATCTGGACATTTCTTTTGTAGGGAATCTTCCCGGTGTTAGACCGTGAGTAGCAGACCACAAAGCGGGGAACGTTTTCCGGGGAGCGTTTAGGTGCCGGGTGTTCTGGAGAACAGCTCGGGATGAAAAATCAGCATCGCCATCCCCTTATTGTTCTTCTCCAACTTCTTCAGGGTATCCTCGCTGATCGTCTTCGGTTTCCCACTCACTCTGTAGGATTCATCTAACAGGGCTGCAATCTGTGGATAGCATGGAAACCCGCCGGTCGAATCCCTAACCAGCTTTAACAATTCGAGCGTGAACCATGGTTGCAAGCGAATGCCGTAACCGAATCCAAGCCTCTGACGCCTGCGCCCGTAAAAGAGTTCGAGCACGGCATGCAGGTGATCAGCGTACAAGCGGAAGACGCCGGGTAGCTCACTGAATCGGCCAGCGCTTATTGTTGCCCACTTACTGTCGAGCGTCCGATTCAGAGGCGGAGAAAAATTCTCGGGATTTTCAATGGCCTCAGCCCAGTGCGGCAAATGTTCAGGGGTAAGTGACGGGCTGCTATTCACTTTCTCGATGGTATCCGACCAGCGTCGGATTTGATTAGGCAGCTGTTTCAGAATGCGATCTTGCATGCCTTCTACAAGAGGTCTCTTCGTAGCTGGCAAATGTGGAATACGATATAGTAGCGATAATAGTTTCTCCCTGGAAACTCCTCGGCATCGAGTCATATCTTCGAACACGGCGCGTGCAAGTGGGGCCTTCAGCAACGCCTGTTCGAACGTCGTTAGATCGCTTGGCACTTCCGGTCCATTTCGCTTCTGGACCATGCCCCACCTCCCGCGTGGCATCCCGAATCGCTGAAGAGAGTCGGCAGGCGGGCCGGGATGCGCCCGCCGTTCGCTGCGTCCAGCTAGCCGATTCGCAGAGAAGTTTACTCCTGGCCGCTATGAAGCGTCGTCTCTGGGAACGCGTCAGCAGTGTCACTGCAGCTTGGCGTACTCCGCCTTGGCTTGCTTCAGGATGGGGATGTCGGGATCAGCCTGAATCGATGGCAATCAAAGACTTAGGCCTATCGAAAGTTCTTCACCAACATGATGTACGAGTCTTCGAGCTCGTTCTGACCGTAGAGAAGCGATCTGCCGTCCGGGGAGACAGCCAGGCCTCCGTAGAATGAGGCGGGCTTTTCTAGACTCAAAATTGGAGTTGTCTCGCGGGTTGCAAAGTCGAAGAAGTCTATTCTCCCGTGTGGCGGAACGCTTTGATTGAGAAAATAGATTCCATTCCGGACAAGTTCCCATTCGTACCAGTTTGCAGGCTGATCCAAAACGCGGGTTTCCTCACCGCCATCTAATGGCATTTTCCATATACCCGGCTGTCGATATTTGGCGTAATAAAGGAAACGTCCGTCATCGGATTCAATCGCATAGACGCCTCCATTTCTTGTTACCTGGACCGGCGATCCACCTTTGAACGGTACCTTCCATAACTGATAGGGTCCACTTTCGTGGGCGGAATAGAAGTAAATCCACTGTCCGTCTCTGGACCAATTGGGAGCGCCATTATCGGCGCCGGGAAAAGTGGGCACCAGACGAGGTTGGCCACCGGGTACTTCGACGACGTAAATCTCGTAAAACTGTTGCCTTAGAGATTCAAACGCAATATATTTCCCGTCCGGCGACCAACGCGCGGTTCCAGACGTGCCATGTAGGGATGTCAATTCTGCGCAATTAGATCCGTCACTTTCGCAGTACCAAATATCCGAATATCCCATGCGGTCGGACTCAAATGAAATCTTCTTGCCGTCGGGAGAAAAGTTCGGTCGCCAATTGATTCCTCTACCGGAAATTACACGCACTGGAGGACCTAGAGAATGTCTTTCGTCCTTTAGGTTGATCCGCGAAATATTGTCGCTATGGATGGCATGCCCGTAAACGAGCTGGTTGCCTTTACGCGAGATCGAAGGGTTAGAGGCCATCTCGCCAACGCCCGCAACCAGGCGTGGTGTCCCTCCTGAACCGGAAATGCGCCACAACCTGCGAAGACCTCCCATCGCGGAAGAGAACACAATTTCCTGGCCATCCTGAGTCCAAGAGAAAGTACCGCCAGAATTGTCGGAAGTAAGCCGTCTGGGATCGCCACCTGAGACCGGCAACACAAACAAGTCTCCAAGTCCACCGCCAAAACTCCCTCGGATGAAAGCCACCCTCGACCCATCAGGCGAGAAGGCGGGTTCACAGTCAAGCTCATGGTTCGGCGGTGATGTCAGCAGTCGTGTGGTTAAATTTGTGAGGGAAAGCAAGCTAATCCGAGAGCTGTGCCCATTTTCGGTGGATTCCGAAAATGCCAAGGCACTTCCATCGGGCGACCAATCCAACTTATTGCAATCAGACCAGAGATTTGAGGGCCCCGTGTACAATCTACGCTCTGTACCCCCGAGAGCCGGAATCACGTAGAAACTCATTTCATTTCTAGGTTCAAAGAAACGGACAAATGCGATCTGCCGACTATCCGGGGACCACGTTGCACAGCAGTCGAGAGGATTGTCGGTCAGCCGCAGCGGCCTTTCGCCGCCGATGAGTGTTGTGTAAAGTCCGGCGCTTTGCTTTCCATCAAGCCCTCCGAAGACAACCTGATTCCCGTCGGGCGAGAAAGCTGGCATGTGCTGCTTGCCCTGCATAGCGATCAATGGAGCTACCTCAACCGAAGGCAGCGGCGATTCTGCAGGTTTTCGGACAAGCCGCCATATCGCAATCGTGGACAGCAGGAACATTGCAGCAGCGCCAACTCCTACCCACCCCCATCTCGCTGTATGTCTCTCAAAGCGCCCTTTTGTAGAAGTCGGTGTGGCGAGTGCAGCGGTGTCTGAAACAGAAGTTAGATGATGGGCAGAGTCCGTGTCCCGCCGCAGCCGCTTCAGATCGCTGCGGATGTCGGCAGCGTGCTGATAACGCAGTTCTCGGTCCTTCTCTAGGCACTTGTTGATGATTTCTTCCAGCTTTGCCGGCAATTCGGGATTCAGGCGCACGGGAGGAACGGGTGCTCCATCGAGAATTGCCTTAAAAATGAGACCAGAACTCTCCCCGCGAAATGGCAACGCGCCTGTCGCCATCTGGTACAGCACCGCGCCGAAGGAGAACAAGTCCGTGCGGCCATCTAGTTCTTTGGCTCGCACCTGCTCGGGAGACATGTAAGCGACGGTGCCAAGCGTGGCGCCCGGACTGGTCAGGTGCTGTTCATCAATCGTGCGCGTCTGTGTGTCGGCAGATGCGAGCTGGCCCGAAGAACTGCCAGCAGGTACCACCTTCGCTAATCCGAAATCAAGAATCTTGGCGTGCCCACGTTCGGTGACAAAGATATTGGCGGGCTTTATGTCCCGATGGACGATCCCCTTCGAGTGAGCGGCATCGAGCGCGTCGGCAATCTCTATGGCCAGAGTGAGCAAAATGTCACTCTCCACGGGTTTTCCCGCGATCCGGTGCGTTAATGTCACTCCATCGAGGTACTCCATTGCAATAAACCGCTTGCCATCGTGTTCTCCGATTTCGTGGATGGTGCAGATATTGGGATGGTTCAAGGCGGAAGCAGCACGGGCTTCGCGGCGGAAACGTTCCAGAGCCTGCGGGTCTCGCGCCACATCTTCTGGAAGGAATTTAAGAGCGACAAAGCGACCGAGCGAGGTGTCCTCCGCCTTGTAGACAACCCCCATTCCGCCCCCGCCGAGTTTCTCCACAATGCGGTAGTGCGAGATGGTTTGGCCGATCATGGATAGCGGAGCCACTGTGGCGCGCCCAATCTTAGGCGGGCAGCCAGGGCAAGTCAACGCGCCAGCCTCCGGCCACTGGGGGCTTTTGCCTCAGGAATTTTCCGCTTTAAACTAACCTAACGTTAGGTTATAATACCATTCGTGAAGGACGTGAACAAGGCAGCAAGTCTCCTGGGCCGCAAGAGCGCCGAGGCCCGCCGGAAAAAGTGGGGCAAGAAGGAATTCGTCCGCAAGATGCAGGAGTGGGGCAAGCTCGGCGGCAGGCCGAAGGGCAGTGACAAAGCAAAAAAGAAAACGAGGTGAATCGTGGGTATCTACAAGCGTGGGGAAGTGTATTGGTACAAATTCATGTGGCAGGGCCGCTCGGTGCGGGAGTCCACGAAACAGGGCAATGACAAAGTGGCGCGGCAGATGGAGGCAGCGCACAAGACATCTCTTGCAAAGGGAGAAGTTGGGATTCGCGAAAAACGACCCGTGCCTACCCTCAAAGAGTTCTGCGACATGCGCCTGGAGCCTTGGGCGAAGGCCACCTTGGAGCTTACTTGCAAGAACAATTGGTTTTGGTTTCGTGCCGCGATACGCCGACTGAGAGCTTGCGAGTCACTGGCGAAAGCGACGCTAGACGAGATCACCAACGAAAAAGTGGCAGGCTTCGCGGTGCATGAACAGGCTCGCTGGCAGAACCGGGGTAGAGGTGAGGAAGAAGATAAACGCGGGCTGGCGGTGAGCTCTATCAACAGTTCGATCCGGGTGCTCCGTCGTCTCCTGAACCTCGCGGTCGAGTGGGGGGTGCTCGAATCGGTTCCGCGACTCGCGCTCCTCCCCGGGGAGCACCATCGTGAGAGGGTTGTAACTCCCGATGAAGAGCTTCGATACCTAGGAGCCGCCTCCGTTCTGCTCGCCGATGTTGCGACGGTTCTGGTTGACACGGGGATGCGACCAGATGAGTGCTATCGGTTGAGGTGGGAGGAAATCACTTGGGTTAACGGTCGCAATGGCAGCCTACTGGTGGCGCACGGGAAGACTGCAGCGGCCCGAAGAGTACTGCCGATGACTCCAAGGGTCAGGACGACGCTGGAACGACGCTGGGAGCGCTTGGGGAAGCCGACTGAGGGCTGGGTGTGGCCCGCGCCTACCCGGAGCGGTCATGTAGACCACTCCAGCCTGAAGAAGCAGCACACGAGAGCGTTCCGAACCGCGAATGCGGAAGCTAAGAAAAACCGTGTCGCGCCGATAACGCCATTCGTGCTGTACTCCTTTCGGCATACCTTCCTGACGCGGCTGGGGCAGTCAGGGTGCGATGCCTGGACACTCGCTCGGATCGCAGGGCACAGCTCCATTGCGATCTCCAGTCGATACGTGCACCCCTCGGAGGACACGGTCCTTGCGGCATTTTCGCGGCTGGGTGGGCACAATTCTGGGCACAGTCCTGAAATCGCTAAAATGCCGTCACGGTCCGAGAGTGCGGAAGTGGTTGAATCACAAGAGGAAATCTGGTGCGCCCGGAGAGATTCGAACTCCCGACCTATTGCTCCGGAGGCAATCGCTAGCTGAGTCCCGAGGTCCGTCGCGCCATCAACACTTTACGTGCGGATTTCCAGCGCGGAAATAGTAACACATCGGGTCAAATTCACTTCATGATTTCCGAGCGGTACGTTCACCCCACGGCTGCGACGCTAGATGCCGCAATCGCTTTGCTCGAGGAATCCAAGGAAGGCTGAATTCTTTTCGTGCGGTCGGACAAAAGAAGGTGAGTTTGAACTCGGCGTAGTCCTTCCCTTCTTCTTTTTTCTCCAAACTCGTCGTTTCGAAAAGTGGCTCCATGTGGAGAGCGCAAATATCGACGCCATCTTTTCGGGTTTCGATGCTGCATTGGTTAGTTTCCTTCATACCTCGTAGCCTAGCAGAAATTCGAGCCGATCTCGCAAAACTGAGGTAACCTGAGCCGGTCTGGAGGAAGTCCCATGAAGGCACATGTCCCGCTCTTGCTTCTGTTCTGCGGACTGCTGACCACGCAACTGCAAGCTGATGAGGATGCAAGTGCTCTGGAAGCACGGTACAAAACTTGCGCCAAGCACTACATCCCTTCCGACAAATGCACGCCGGAAATCTACGAGCAGTTGAAGGCCAAGGACAACGCGCCACTGGACCCGACCGCTGCGGCTGCATTGAAAGCTGTCAAGGAATACCAAACCAGATTGAAGAACCCAGACAGTATGCAAGTTCACACTGCTTATGTCACAGACAGAGGCGCTATCTGTTTGGAAATCGCGGGGCAAAACGCAATGGGCGGCCTGTCGGTTTCTCGCGTCGTGTATCTCTCGCCAACACTGACTCATCGTGACAAAGGAAAATGGCTGGACGAGGGGGGATTCCTTGGAGGTATGGCAGCCGCAGACCACGGCGGCGGATACCAAGTTGATCGCTGGGGTGCGGCGTGCACCAATCCGCCAACTCCTTTCCATCCAACCCAAAAACTCTATCCAGGAACAGACGTGACGGAGAAGGTCAAGGAAGCACTCAAGGATTCAAAATAGGGCAAGCCCGCCGACGCTCCCGTTCTTTGAACAGAGCGAGACCGGCTCCTGAGGCAAGGGGTAGTTACCTTTGTAATCTAGATGCCGGCAGCGAGGGCGCGTATCCTTTAAGGACTCCCGGAGGGCTCCCCTAGATGAATCGCCGGAACTTCATTCAATGGATGTCGGCGTCGTTCCCCTTCCTGTTCTTGCGGAAGCGATCGTCCCAACCTCAGCCCGGTTTCCAAAAGAATCATCCTTGGCATGAATGTGTTGACCGCCCTGAGCTGCCTTGTCCGGCATGTCTGCGATGGACGGGCAATGCCTACGCCATCCATGGCCACAAGCCCGCTAAGTCCGCATGACCCTAGCCAAGATCAAAAGACTCTTCGGCAACTTCGTTCCTCTACAGAGCGAAGCGGGCTTCTGACTTACGGCAGCAAATCAAGCAACCAGCCGCGGTGTTTATAAGCCTCCGCACCGACACCGGCCTTGATGGCAGCTTTCACCAGCTTGGCCGCGTAGGGATGCGCCTCGGCCATTGCCTTGATAGCGGCTGCAGCCTCGGCACCGCCGGCAACCGCGGCAGTTCCGCCGGCACCGATCGCCGCGGCACCTAATAGCTTGCCGCGCTGGTCGGGATTTTCCGCGACGAAGTTAGCCTCACCTGGGCCGGCGATAGAAGCGCTGGGGTTGAGCGCTTGCGAGCTTGGCGTCCTGCGTTAAATCCGCGCCCACTTCGCTCCCGAGATCGAGCACTTGACCGCAAGCAGAGCACTTGGCGGCGATGATTTTCTCGTCCCGGTCCGTGATTTCGACGGGATAGGGCTTTGGCATGAGCGAACGATCGCTCCCAATTCCGGTCATTGTCAAGAAATCTCTTGCTTCGGCGTTGGAGGTTGGCCGGCCAGGTCGGTGGGGCGCGCGCCTTCTTTTATGTGTCTCTAGTCTGGACGGCTTCAATTGCTTTTTAGGGGTAGTACATCTCTCTCTCCCGCAGGGAGAGGAGAGAAGCGAAGCGGATGTACTACTCTCTCTCTGTAAGAGAGATACCCCCCATCGTTTTCCGAAATCGTCAATGTTTATGCTGGTTTTGCCTCATAGGGGGGGTATTGTTTAGTACCCCCCATTGCTGGGTCAATTGCTACACCCGGCTTACTCGGTTTCCGCTGGGTCCTGGCTGCCTTCTTGCCGGCGCGCATGGCGTTGGAGAGCAGGTGGGCAACGTTGTGATCGAGCTTCTTCCCGGCCCGACTGAGACGATAGATAGCGTGGAACTGGCCCTTGAAGTATCGCAGCCGAGGCGTCATGAGCGCCCCACCGGGATTTTGGTTTGTCGCCGTCAAGCGAACCACCCGGAGCCGGTTGGACACGGCGTAATCCGGGTCCGAGGGAATGACGTACCACGTCTCCGTGCCTTTGGGCTTCACGGTCGTTGGGACGGCCTTGACTCGCTTCTGTATGGTTTTGCCGTTGCTGGACTTCTTGGACTTCTCGGCCTTGCGCTGTCGCGTATGCCATGCAGTGATTTCCTGCGCCAGCGGACTTATCTCGGTGTCGTTGTCGGCCTCGGGAAATTCAGCGCGCAGTTCTCCAAGCACGATCAGAATGCTGTCAGCATCTTCCCGGCGCTGAGGCGTAAGCCACTGCGCGAGAACTTCGGCTCTCCGTTCTGGCGAAATCACCGCGCGCCTTCCGTCTTCCGGGCCATCCGCGCATTCACGGCGTCTGAGTGGGATTCAGAATTGCGTCGTGCGCGTTTGTGATGCTCTACCGCTTCGTGAAGGTTGAGCCCGCGCTGCTCGGCCAACTGCTTCTCGAACACCGGACCCAAGACGCCGCAGAAAGCTTGCAGTTCTCGGATCTCCGTCTCTAGTGCCGCAATCCTCTTTTCCATTTGCTGCTCCTTCGTCATATTTCTCCCCCTACTCATCTGAATTTGTACGCTTAATCGACCTATCGTGTTGACCGCGAACGAGTTGGCTTGGTAGATAACTTTCGGCGCATGATGCCTTCGGCCACTCCCGGTCGGTACTTCTTCTTCCTCACCAGCAGTTGTTCAGCCGGATACAGGACGCGCGACAGGCGACTGCGGTGGGACATAGGTCCGCAGACGTGAACTACGTCGGCGTCTAGCTCTCGGATTCTCAGGTCGGATAGTCCAAGAAACTCTGCCGCTTCCGGTTGAGTTAGATCGTTATTCCACAAGGCGAGGCGGTCGGCCATCAGCGCGGCGTACTCCATTCCTCTCGCCGACAACATGCGGAAATCCCCGATGTAGTGCTTGATTTCTTGGCGGGACAGGCGTGCCGTGGCACCGGAGTTGTAAGGGAACCGCAGACCTTTCACCCCAATGCCGTAGTGATTGATAAGGGTGCGGAACTGGGAACGCATCCCGACCGCACCATCCGCAGCTTGTACGTCGTAATCTGCGCGATTGAACCCCGCTTCCAGCCCTACTCCATTCTCTGCGGCTGCATCGGGCTCGGTGGTGACTACTGTCTCCCCGCTCCAGGCTTGCGTCTCAGTCTGCCGGTTGGATCGCGAGAGTCTGGTGCTGACGTTCCCAGACGGGATGGACTTGACGGTAGCTCCTGACATGGCCCGACCTCCTAAAAATTAGGGTCGGGTCCGGTGGAGATGCGTCTGGAAGCTAGCTTGCCGGACCCTAACCACGCTGCCGTGGCTAAGCGGCAGTTTGTGGCTATCGGCAGTATGGGCAATCTCAAGGCCGCGCACTATGGCCCGTTCTGCTGGTTACTGCGCGTTGAGAACACTCAGTCGCCCGAGGTTACCTCTGAGAGATGACGGAAAACTTATCCCCTGGACAGCAAGCTAACCCTCTCATGAACGGCCTGTAGGTCCGCCACGATGAGGTTCGCGTACCGGCGCACCATCTCCAAGGACGTGTGGCCTAGCATCTTCTGAAGATGGAACAGTGAACCACCCCGGCGCAGGTACTCCGTGGCGAACGTGTGCCGGGTAGCGTGAACCGTCCTCCGTGGCGGTTCGAATCCCAAAAGCCGACACAATGCCTTGATGTCTCTTAGCACGTTTCGTTGGCTCAGTTTCTTGCCGTCCTTCGTGGCGAAGATCAGCAGATGCGGATGCGGTCGGAAGTCCAAGATGAATCTTGCCAGCCCACGGCGCAGTTCCATGGAGAACGGAATGATGCGTTGCTTCCGTCCCTTGCCGGTCACCGTCAACAGAAGATCGTCAAGGTTGCAGTCCGAGACACGCAGAGATAGAACCTCATCTTCGTGTGTCCCGGTGTCCAATAGCGTCAGAACCATGGTGTGCAATCGTCGCTGGTAAAAGCCTCGCGGCTTCCATCGGATGATTTCAGCCAGTTGCTTCTGGGAGTAGGTCGCCGGAACGTAGCTCTCTTCTTTTAGCCTCGGCACCCGAGAATGATCGCAGCCCGCGCCACACTTGCGGTCGGAGCCGACGTGGTTCCAATGAAGGTACGAGTTGACCGCCCGTATGTGACAGTTGCAAGAGGTGGCCTTCAGTCCCTTGTCACGCATCCGCATGACTAAAGCCTTCAGTGCGGCTTCGTCGGGTGCGGGTCCGGGCAACCACTTCAGGGAGTCTCTATACCACTGCTCAGTAGCGGGGGAAACATTGTGGAGGTATTTCTTTTCCTTAATGAACTGCTCGAAGCGCGGGTCCATCTGCCCTCCAAGACATGAGGTCAATTGGAGGAAGCCCACCGCGTAAGTGATTGATGGTGCGCCCGGAGAGATTCGAACTCCCGACCTATTGCTCCGGAGGCAATCGCTCTATCCATCTGAGCTACGGGCGCGCCGAGTTAAGTTTACATCCCGGAAGCTGTGACCTTCAATTGGTGAAAGAGATTGGGAGAGATTGGGCGGAGAGAATCGGCAAAGAGTAAGGAGGACAGTCGCCAACCTGACGAGGCGCTATCTCGAGCCACAGCTGTCGAGTCCCAGCCGCGGATGCCTGCTGCCGAACCAGTAGGCATGGTTGACTCGCCGAACCGACTGGACAAGCCAGAACTAACGGTGCGCCGCTAAGCTAGTAGCGGTTTCTGCCGCCGCCACCGCCGCCGCGGCCACCGCGATCACCACGGTCTCGGCCTCCGCCTCCGCCGCGCTCTACCTTGGGACGGGCTTCGT
>Ga0070708_100002438_pt1 | contig 14412 bp, 12 predicted proteins | sample KBSK5503metaG_FD_65469 | JGI IMG/M metagenome (GOLD analysis project Ga0070708, IMG submission 65469) | Corn, switchgrass and miscanthus rhizosphere microbial communities from Kellogg Biological Station, Michigan, USA - KBS K5-50-3 metaG | ecosystem: Host-associated > Plants > Roots >...
GATGCGGTCGATCGCCGCCTGGTAGCCGACTTCCATACCCGCCGACCGGGCCAGCCAGCCGGTGTCCCAGATGGTGTTGTGGACGTACGGCGTCTTGTTGTTGATGGCAACGCACTCGAATGCCGGTGTGTCCGTGAGGGCGCCGACGTCGACGACGCCGAAGACCTTGGCGTCGTTGACCATGGCCTGGCATGCCGCCGCCTGGTCGCTCTGGCTGGTCAAGTCCGTCTTGCGGACGTACGTCGTGATCTTGCGGCCGTTGACCCCGCCGCTCTTGTTGACGTCGTCGGCCAGCGCCTGAACGTACTGAGGAACGTCGTCGCGGATGTTGAGAACGAAGCCCGCTCCGTTCAGCCCGCCGATGTTGGCCACGGTGAAGCCGATCTTGACGCTGTCGGCTGTCACCCCCCGATCCGACGCGATCCGCCGCACCGCACCCCCGGGTCCGCCGCTGCCACCGCCCGAGCCGGGTACGGGTCCCCCGCGCGCACCGGGGCCCGACAGACCCCCGGTCGTGGCGCCGCCGGCGGCCGCAAGCCCCCCGCCGCCAGACGCCGACGCCGCTTCTGAGCTTGTGCCGCTCGGGCCCGAACCGGCGGCGGCGCCCTCACTCGCGCCCGCCCCGCCGCTTGTCTCCGCGCTGGTCGTCACCCGGTGGCTCTCGCTTTTCGAGCCCGGGGCGATGACGATCGACGTCACGAGGACGACCATCGCCAGTGCGATCACGCCCAGCGTGCTGTGCCGCTGTCGCGGCGACGCGTTGCGATACCAGAGCCGGATTTGCATCCCCGGTGTCATGTCATGACCTTCTTTCGTGACCGGGACGTCGTCCCCTTGCCGCCGCTGCGCCGAATGGCGGCGGCGTTGGTCCCCAGATAGCTGGCGATCACCCGGGCGTCGCGCCGGATGGCGGCGGGCTTGCCTTCGGCGATCACCGCGCCCTGCTCGAGGCAGTAGATGCGGTCGCAGAGCGACATCATCAACGGCATGTCGTGCTCGACAACCAGCATCGAGCACGCGTGCTCGTCGCGCAGCCGCCGCAGGAGAGGCGCGAACTCCTCCACTTCCCGCTGCGCCAGCCCCGCCGTCGGCTCGTCGAGCAGCACGAGCGAAGGCTCGGATGCGACCAGCGCCGCCAGGTCACAGATCCGCCGCATGCCCGTCGACAGCTCGGCCGTCAACGACTCGGCCCGCTCCTCCAGCCCGAAAGACTCCAAGATCCCGAGAGCGCGCCCGCGTTTGTCGGCTTCCGCGCTGCGCATCCACGGCGCCCCCACCAGCGCGCCGACGGCGCCGCTGCGGTTGCGGTAATCCATCGCCACCATCACCGTCTCGAGCACCGTCAGGCCCGGAAACAGGCGCGCGTCCTGGAACGTGCGGCTCATCCCCAAGAACGGCCGGTATTCGGGCGCGAGATCGCTGACCTCGTGCCCGCTGACCACGATCCGCCCGGCGTCGGGATGCACATGCCCGGAGACGCAATTGAGCAGCGTCGACTTCCCCGCCCCGTTACCGCCGATGAGCCCGACGATCTCGCCGTCGTCGACATGCAGCGAGACGTCGTGCACCGCCCGAATGCCACCAAACGAGATCGAGACATCGGTGACAATCAGCGACTGCGCTTCTGCTACCGCGGGAAACGCGCCGGGCGTTGTGGCCGGCCCGGGGCGCTCGGACGCGGCGCCCCCGCCCACCCCGTCGTGCGCCGCCTTCGGCGGCTGCGGCGACGGGGCCGCCGCCCTGCCCATTGCGCTGCGCTCCTCCGCTTCGCTTCGGTGCTCGCTGGTGCCCGCTCGCTGCGCTCGCTCCGCGACGGCGCCGGTCCGAGACCCCGGACCGGCCTCGAGCTTGCGAATCAGCCATTGCCTCGCTGCCTTCACAAGCGATGCCAGCCCTCCGGGGAAGAACAGCAGCGTGATCAGCACGAGGATCCCCGACGTGAACGTGCGGATCGGCAGGGTGTTGGCGTCGGGGACGAGGTAGGGCCAGGCGAACACCGCGATCGTGCCGAGGATGGGCCCGTAGAGCGTGCCGATGCCGCCGACGATCGCCACCGCCAGCAGGACGAACGACATCGTCGGGTCGAAGGCCGAGAACGTCCAGGCTCCCTGGGCTATACCCCACAGGCCACCGGCGACGCCGGTGACGAACCCGGCGATGGCGAGGCCGGCGAGTTTCACTGCCATCGGCGGCATGCCGTAGGCGGAAGCGAGATCGTCGTTGTCCCGCACGGCGATCAGGGCGCGGCCCACGCCGCTGCGGCGCAGCGAGTGCAGCGCCAGGACGGTGAGCACCAGCACGACCACGCCCACCACGTATGCGCCCCGAATGGACCGGATCTGCATGCTAAAGAGGTGGGGGTCGTCGACACGGACGACATCGGTGGACGTGCGGGTGAGCCAGAGCTGGCGGAACAGCCACGCCCGCGCCACGAAGGCGAAGCCGAGCGTCACCACGCCGAGGAACAGCCCGCGGAAGCGCACCGCAACCGCACCGACGGCCGCCGAGGCGACGGCGCCGGCGGCGCCCGCGAAGAGGAGCATGATCGGAAGACCGACGTCGTGGCGGTTGATGTAGGCGGCGGCGAAGGCGCCGACGCCGAGGAAGGCGAACTGGCCCAGCGACACCTGACCGGCCCAGCCGGTGAGGACCGTCAGGCTCATCCCCACCATGGCGAAGCTGACCATGAACAAGAGGAACACGGCTCGCTCTTGGCTGCGCAGGCTCGGCAGAAGCGGAGCGACGGCGACGATGGCCAGCAGCACCACCCAGCCGATGCGCCCACCATGGCGCACTGCGAATCGGACGGCGATCCCTTGCGGGATCGGAGGCTCCGATGCCTCGACGGTCAGGGCCTCGTCGGTGCGCACGTCGGTGCCCAGCGCGCGCGCCCGGAGAAGCAGTCCGACGATGAGCACGGCGACGACCGACACCTCTGGGAGGCCGCGGCTGCTCGTGTAGAAGATCGTCGACTGTTCGGCGATGCCCAACGCGATGCCGGCACCGAAGGCGATGCGGAAGTCGGCCATGCCCGCGATCAGGGCGGCGGCGAGGCCGCGGAGCAGCAGCCCGAGTCCCGCGTCGCCGCTGAGCAACGCCGAGGGCTGCGACGGCGCCGCGAGGATGGCGGCGAGGGCGGATATGAGCCCGGCGATGACCCACACCAGCAGTGAGATGCGCCGCACCGACACGCCGGCCAGGCGGGCGGCGTCGGGATTCGATGCCGCCCCGCGGATGGCGCGCCCGGTTCGTGTGCGGCTCAGGAAGAGGAACAGCCCCACCGCGATCAGCGGGCCGATGATGATCGTGGTGACCTGGCTGGAGCTCAGCACCACGTCACCCACCCTCCAGCGGAGGTGGAACGGCTCGGGATAGCCCTTGATCGCCAGCCGGCTGGCGTCGACTTTCAGTGGGCCCTTGAGGATCGCCAGCAGGGCGAGCTGAGCCACGCCGATGGTCGCCACCAGCAGCGCCAGCCGCGATTTCTCGAAGAGCCGCCAGCTCAGCAGCCGCTCGATCGCCGCGCCGGTGAGGGCTCCGACGGCCAAGGCGACAGGTAGCGCGATCCAGTACGGGGCATCGACCTCGAAGATGAGCACCGCCAGCACGGCGGCGGCGATCGCCCCCATCTGGCCCTGGGCGAAGTTGATGAACCGGCTCGCCCGGTAGACGAGCACCAGGCCGACGGCCAGCAGCGCCGCCTGCAGTCCGGCGCTGACGCCTAGCAGCAGGACGGACGGGAAGTCGCTCATCGGGCGGATCCGTTGTTGGCGGCCTTTGCCGTACTGCGGGTGCGCCGCGCACGGTCGCCGCCGAGGAAGACCGCGCGCGCGAGGTCGCCCCGCCGCAGGAGCTCGGCGGGCGCACCGTCGAAGCGGACCGCACCCTTCTCGAGAAACACCGCCCGCTGGCAAAGCTCGGCGGCGATGCTCAGCGACTGCTCGACGAGCACGCAGGTGATGCCGCCGGCGACGACCGCCCGCACGACGTCGAACAGCTCGGCGACGATCGTCGGCGCCAGCCCCAGCGACAGCTCATCGAGGCACAGGAGCTTGGGGTCGATCAACAGGGCCTTGGCGATGGCGAGCTGCTGCTGTTCTCCGCCCGACAGCGACGCCCCGAGGCTGTTGCGGCGCCGCGCCAGCTGCGGGAAGCGCTCGAGCTCGCGATCGATCCTCGACGCCAGGACCGTGGAGGGCAGCGTGTAGCCGCCGAGCTCGAGGTTCTCGCGAACCGTCAGATCGGGGAACACCGCCCGCCCGCCCATTACCAGCGCCACACCCCGGCGGCACAGGTCCTCGGCGGGCACGCCGGTGACCTCGCGGCCGTCGAGCACGACCCGCCCCTGTGTGGGATGGGCGAGGCCCGACAGGACGCGGAGCACCGTCGACTTGCCGGCGCCGTTGGTGCCGAGCAGCCCCAGCACCTCGCCGCTGCCGACGGTGAAGCTGACGCCGAACAGCACCTGCACGGGACCGTAGGAAAAGTCGACGCCGTCGAGCTCGACGAAGGGCGCCGCCCTCGGCGTCATGGTTGCGCCACCTGGCAGAGGTGCTCGGAGATGCCGTAGCCCACGTGCTCTCCGAGGTGGAAGCGGGTCAGCGACTCGACGATGCGGGTCGCTCCTCCTTCCATGGGAATCGGCACCGGGCAGAGGATCTCTCCCGTCAGCGCCAGCGCGTCACCGTGCTCGTCGATGAGCTGCAGCGCGACGTGCTCGGGCACGATCCCGTCGGCGGCCCACGTGGTGTTCACGTCGACGTTGTTCAGCGCGGTAGTCCTATCTCCCTGCGCCCACCATCCGCCGCGCAGGTCGCCGTCGGCGAACACGATGCGCGACGCGCACAGTGCCACTGCGGGCTCGAACACGACGCTGAAGAACTGCCACTGTTCGGGGGCCCGCCAGTCGCGCACGCCCCACGTGTGGTCGCGCTGACCGAGCCCCGCGATATCGCACCGCTGGTCCCCGACGCGGAGCATCCCGTGATATGCGCCCACCTGGTCGTAATGGCCGATGCCTCCGAACGCCCGCCCGAGTGTCTCGCCGATTCCCTCGGCTGGCAGCGTGGCGGTGAATGCCAGGTCGACCTCGAGGTCCGCGCCCGACATGGCCTCGGGTTCGGCCAGGTCGACGACGAGCGCTTGCCCGTTCGATGTCAGCCGCCACGCGGTCATGGCCTCGTCGCACCGGAGCTGCGTGGGGCCGGCGGCGAGGGCGTTTTCGCCGTCGAGGTCGGTGGTGAGCTGCTGGATGGCGACCTTCGTCCCGCCCAGGAACACCAGCCAGCCGCCCTCGACCACGCCCTCGTGAGGCCGGACCCCAAGCCGGGTGAGGCCACTAGTGCCGGTGGCGGCGTCATAGAAGTTGAAGTAGAAGCTCTCGCTCCACCTCGGATGCTCCCCCGCGGGGTGAAGCCGCTCGTCTTGCAGTTCGATCATGCTGGCGCCCTATGTATGTGCACCACGCCGGTGTCGCCGTCGACGGTCACGGTGTCGCCGGTGGCGATGGCGCTGGTGCCGACCTTCACGTTGACCACCGCCGGCAGGCCGAACTCGCGGGCGACGATCGAGCCGTGGGAGAGCTGGCCCCCGAGGTCGACCACCAACCCCGAGGCGAAGGCGAACAGCGGCGTCCAGCCGGTGTCGGTGATAGGGGCGACGAGAATTTCGCCGGGTTCGATCATGTCGTCGGCGTCGAGGTCGCGGATCACGCGCGCCGAGGCCGTCACCCGGCCGGGGCTGACGGCGATTCCCCGAAGCTCCCGCACGTCTCCGTTGGTCGGCAGGGCGACGACCCTGGGCTGGGGTTCGGGCCGTCCGGTGAACGTCTCGGGAATTTGGATGGTGAGGTTGCGCTCGTACTCGGTCCGGCGGCGCTCGACCTTTTCCCGCAGCGACGCCGCCCCGTGGCCGGCGACGGCGTCGAGCAACTCGTCGAGTCCGAGGAACGACGCGTCCTCGCGGTTGTCGAGGCCGCCGGCCGTGACCAGCCGGTCGGCGCATGCCCACGCATGCGCCCGCAGATGCGACGTGAGTTGCACGACCGCACCCTTGAGTTGTTCGCGCAGCGACAAGTAGCGCGACGTCTGCGAGAGCAGGACCCGTAGGCGCAGACGGCGGGCGACGCCGAGGCCCGCCCGCAGCTCGGCCACTGCTTGTGCGCGGGCGTTGTGCTGGCGGGCGGCGACTCTGGCCGGGCAGCGGTCCTCGGGCAGATCGAGAAAGCCCCGCAGCATCTCGAGCACGGGCCGTGGGTCCTCCCGCCAGCTCGATCCCGCGTCGGGGCCCCGGGCGCCGTAGCGGTCGAGGAACCGCTCGAGCTGATCGCCGAGGGTTCGCGCTGAAGCCGTCTCGCCCGATGCCAGCTCGACGATCAGTGCGCCGGCCGGTGTTTCGCGTACGAGCTCGGTTTGGTCGACGTCGCCGAGCAGGCGCCGCGACCAGGCCCACAGCGCTTCGGTCGGCCTCGTCGACTCCAACGTCGAGAGGCCGGTGACGAGGCGGGCGGTGAGGGCGGGGTCGGGCGTTCCCCTCCACCGGGCAACCGCCCGTCCGAGTGACTCGTAGGCGGCGCCCGCCAGGCTCGACGCGTGGAGATGGACCACGAGCACGTCTTCGGAAACCGTGCGGGTGCGGGCCACCGACCGGGCCAGCTCGTCGGCGTCGAGGGAGTCGATGGGCGACTGGTCGTCGAGGAAGGCATCGGTGACGCGCACCGCGGTGGCCGCCCGGCGCCGGATGCGGGCGACCATCGCCACGATTCGTGGCAGGCGGGCAAGGCGGCGCACGGCCAGGTCGCGAGTGACCACGACGTCTCGGGCACGGGTCTCCCCGAGGTAGTTCTCGCCCAAGGCCACTGGGTCCTGACCGGGCAGCCGGGCCGCGCAGTGGAGCAACGTCGACACGTTGAGCACCACCCGGCCGTAGAAGCAGCCCTGGAAATACGGCGGCGAGGTGCGGACCGGACCCGACCACGCGCCGGCCTCGATGGCCGAGCGCTGGAAGCCCCGCTCGCCCAGCTCGAACAGCACCGAGTGCACCAGCGGCGTGAGCACTTCGGGCAGCACCTCGCTGGCGTTGGCGCGAGTGAAGGCGTCGAACCCCTCGGGGATCGCACTGTCGAGCTCGCTGACCCACCCCTGCACTTCAGTCGGCCCGGATGTATTCGATGATCCCGTAGCCGGTGGTGCCGTCATCCCCATGCCAGCGGGCCAGCGACTCGACGGCGAGCACCGGCCGGCCGTGCTCGACGACGCGCATGCCGAGCGGCACCACCACCTCGCCCTCGGCGCGCCGGACGCCGGCGGCCGTCGACCACGTGACCGACGCCGACGCGGGTACGACGCCAGTCTCGTCGAAGACGTAGTCGACAGAGGCGGCGTCGACGTCGACGAGCCGGCCATCCACCGAGAGCCACCCGGACTGGATCTCGCCGTCGTCGAGCTCGACCTGTCCCGCGCCGCCGCAGAACGACTCGCCCAGCGGCAGCGTGCACCACTTCCACTGGCGTAGGCCCTGGGCGCGGCGGTTGCCCCACGAGTGGTCGCGGGTTCCCCAGCCCGACCACGCGACAGCATTGCCGGCGACGTCGACCTTGCCCTCGTAGCGACCGGCCTGCTCGAAGCGCCGGGGGGCGATGCGGGCGACGAGCTCGGCAGCATCGGCGCCGGGCGCGGCCTCGACGGCCGGCGACGTTGGGGTGAACGTCAGGTCGAGCGCCAACGACGTGCTCGACATCTCGCCGACCTCGGCGCGCAAACCCGAGAGCGCCAATCCGTCGCTGAGCACCAACGCCTCGCCGTCGAAGCGCACCGTCCACTCGCCCAGCGGCTTGCCCGAGAGGACGAGCGGACCGGCGGCGAGGCGGTCGTTGCCTCCGTCCTGCTGCCACAGCGCGACGCCGTCGGGCAGGAAGCAGAACACCATCCCCTTGCCCGCGCCGTCCGCCGATCGCCAGGCGACGCGGCAGCCGCCAGCGATGCCTGTGGCGGTGTCGGAGAAGAAGAAGTAGTGGTGCTCGCTCCAGTCGTCGCCCTCACCGGGCTGGTGGAGGACGTCGTCGTGACTGGCCGCCTCAGCGAGCGGAACCCACATCTGGTCAGTACTGCGACTTCACGTAGGGGATTGGGATGCGGTCGAGGAGCGGCAGCTGCTTCAGCACGACGATGGAGACGAGCAGGATGGCGCAGGTGACGTTGGTGGCAAGGGCGCTGCGCACCGCCAGTTCGCGGAAGCGCAGCTGCACTCCCCGCTGGCGCAGGTCGTCGAGCTTGCGGAACACGAAGAAGGCGCCGGTACAGAGGAAGTCGTTGACGAACGGTGCCGTCAACGGGTACTCGAGCTTGTAGGGCCAGCGCTGGTAGTAGGCCCACACGGGGTGCCACGACGTCGACGCGAAGTCGAGGTAGAAGCTCCACAACAGGAACCCGAGCAGGATCCACCAGATGGCGTGCCGGCCCAGCGCTCGGTTCAACAGCTCGCGGTAGTGCAGTGCCACGAGCGCGGGCACGACTTCCCAGAAGATGTAGATGAACGGGGCGATGGCCGGCTCGGCCTTGCCGTTGACCCGGTACATCATCCACCAGTGGTCGCTGTACTCGACGTGGCCGACGAAGTTGATGTTGACGTCCCAGATGTACCCGGCCAGCAGCCAGGCGAGGAAGATCGCCCAATACAGCGGCCGTCGCTCAGGGGCGGCGCGGAAGACGATGAACCACAGCACCGCCAGGGTGACGGCGATCGTGGCGCACTCCCAGATGACCACGAAATCGTGAGTGGTTATCACTTCTTCACCTTGAAGCTGGTGACGTGCTCGTCGGACTGGAGGAGGGGCGCGAAGTCGAAGGCGGCATGCGCCTCGCCGCGGGCAGGCACGGAAACGTCGGACTGGATCCGCAGCGTTCGTCCGTCCGAGGTCCTGACCACCGCCGTCAGGTCCGCCAGCCCCGCTCGATGAGCGGGGCTCGACACGTCCACCGCGATGCGGTCGCCGGCGCGTGCCGGGAGAACGGTGATGCGTCCGAGATGGTGCCAGAAGTGGCCGGCGATGAGCACCCAGACGATGCCGACGAGGACCAGGGCCACGAGCGCGGTCTTGATCCTCCGGCCGAGGACAAGCTCTTCCGGAGCAACGACGTTGACCTGACCCGCCGACATACCTATCAGTCAGTCAATTATTTGGACTGCCGGGTGTCAACTGTCAGCGGACGACGATCTCGCCGGTTTCGGTGGCCACGGCCATGGCCCGAACCCCGGGATCGCCACCGACGAGGCGGATCCCGTCGACGTCCTCGCCGAGCCACGCCTGCACCCGAGCCTCGTCCCCGCCGAGCTCGACCCAGGCGACGCCCCGGGCGGTGGGGTTGGCCTGTGCAGCCGCCGGCGGCAGCCGGTGCTCGCGACCCTCACCCCACTCGATGAAGAACGGCACCTGCTCGGTGAGGGCGGCATCGAACCCCGCCAGGCGGAACGACACTCGGGTCCCGCCGGCGGCGGTACGAGCGCCGTCGAGGATGGTCGTGCCCAGCCGGTCGGCGGTGGCGACCACGTCGTCCACCTCGACGGCCATGGCCACGAGGCGGTCACCATCGCCGATCCATCCGCCGAGCACGACCGCCAGCGGGTGCTGCGACGCGGGGTCGGCGACGGTGATGAGCTCGAGGTACTGGTCGCCGAGCGGGATCAGCCGGTTGGCGGTGCCCAGTTCTCCGTGAGACCCGCCCTCGACTGACCGCAGCCCGTGGTCGGTGGCGAGACGGCCGGCGGCCAGCGCCAGGTCTTGGACGCCGTAGAGCACGTGGTCGATCCGCCCCATCGCCTCACGGTAGGCGGGGGCGCATCATCGACGGGGACCAGATGTCCTGGTCCTCGCCCCACGCCTCGTGCCCGTCGAAGTCCCAGCGGGTGAGGCTCATCCAGGCGAAGAGGTTTGGGCTGCTCTGGAAGGCGAGGCGATTGACACACTCCCCACACGCCTCGAGGGTTCGGCCCAGCGCGTCCGTGGCCTCGACACGGACGCGCACGGGCCGAGCCTGGTCGCGCGTGTCTACCCACCGCGAGCCGGAAATCACATCGGATGTGACTCCGTCCCGCACCAGGTAGCCGGCGACGACGATCTCGTGTTCCCCAGCGAGGAACGACATCGTGTGGAAGGCGTTCTCGGCCGAGGCCGTGCCGTAGGAGTAGCCGGCACGTATGTCGCCGGAGTCGGCCCGCACGCTCCAGGAGCGGTCCCGCATGCTCAGGCAGTCGATGGGGATGTCCTCCCGGTCGAGCGTGAGCGTGCCCGTCACCCGCCCGGCCTGGTCGAAGTGGCCCCGGTCGGGGCCGACACCGACCGCATGAGGCTCGAATAGGGCGCTGTAGGTGAGCTCGAGGGTGACGTGGTCCCCGTCGACGTAGGCCAGCTCCCACTTCTGCAGCGGTTCGACGCAGCGGTAGCGCAGACCTGCGAGCTCCAGGTTGGTGACGTCGCCGCTGGGCATGGGCAGATGCCATTGCGAACGCCCGTACGGGACGGCCCAGGGACGATCGCTCGTGTCGTCCCAGACATACACCGCACACGAGGCCACGCCGAGGTTGGGGCGGAACATCGGATAGAGGAGCCCCGAGAGGCGGCGATCCTCGTTCCAGAACGAGTACCAGGCGGTCTCGGTCCAGTACGGGTCGTCGGTCGGCGGCGCATGGAAGCTCTCGTCCTCGGGACCGATGTCACTCATGGGATCGGGGCGAGATCGGTGGCGAAGGGCTCGAGGATCGGGTACTGCGCGACGGCGTCGTCGGCGGCTGCCCGCAGGTGCTCGAGGTCGGGGTCGCCGCCGCCGGACAGCTCCAGCAGGACGGGCGTGACCAGGCGGCGGAGCAGCGGCTCGAGCAACGCGTAGGTGGTGTGGTCCATCCCTCCGCCGGGACGTTCAAGGGCGGCGAGGCACGCGGTGGCCATGCGGGTGAGCACCAGCGCCTGGTACCAACGCACCCGGTCGGCGTCGATCTTGGTGCCGCTCACGTCTTCGTAGTGTCCCAACTCCGCGGTGGCGTCGCCGAAGCGGGTGATGTGGTGGCCGCGGACCGTCAGCCAGGCGATGTCGTCCATGGGATCGCCGAGATGAGCGAACTCCCAGTCGAGCAGGGCTGTCACCCGTTGACCTTCGAAGAGATAGTTGCCGGGACCGACGTCACCGTGGCACAGGACCGTGCGTTCGCCGGTGAGCGGCGGATGGTCGCGCAGCCAGGCGTAGGCGAAGGTCCAGGTGGGGGTGTCGTTGGTGACCCGACCGCTGAAGATGCGCTCCCAGAGGTCGAGCTCGGCGAGGGCCCGCTCGGCGGCCGTCGCCGGTCGCGCGAAACCGGGAAGGTCGAGCGCCTCGGTGTCGAGGCCGTGCAGCGTTGCGAGGGCGTCGACGTAGCTCTGCGCCACCGCCGGCCGAGCGCCTTCGGGCAGCTGGCTCACGTCGGCGATGCCCGGCGCCCGCTCCACGAGCAGGGCGTCGCCGGCATCGGTGCGGGCCACCAGTGCGGGAATCGCCACTCCGGTTCCGCTGAGGGCGGCGTAGACGTGCGATTCGCGGGCCAGCGACAGCTCGGTGCCCGACAGGGGACCGTCGCCGGTGTCGCGCCGCAGCACCAGCTCCCGTGGTTCGCCATCGACATCGACGTCGACCAGCCACGTTCCCCGCGACGACCCCGCGTCCAGACGGTCGAAGCGGGTAACCGACCCGCCCGTGACCTGTTCGATCCACGCCCGGTCGTCGTTCACGCGGGCTCGAACACCAGCCGCAGCTCTTCGAGGCCTCGAAACACGAAGTTGTGCTCGTAAGGCTGCGGGCCTGGCGTCTCCAGCGCGACGTTGCGCAGCCGGTCGAGGAGCGCTTCGAAGGCGATCCTGCCCTCGGCCTTCGAAAGGGCGGCGCCGACGCAGTAGTGGGTGCCCAGGCCGAAGGCCAGATGTGCTCGCGAGTGGTCGCGGTGGAGATCGAAGCGGGCGGCGTCGGGGAAGGCGGCGTCGTCGCGGTTGCCGGACCCGTAGAGCATCACCAGCGGGCTCCCGCCGGGAATGGGCACGCCGCCCAACTTGGTGTCGCGGGCGGCGACGCGGAACAGGCCCTGCACGGGCGCCTCGATCCTGAGCGTCTCCTCGATCAGATTTGGGATGAGCGACCGGTCGGCGAGCACCGAATCCATGGCATCGGGATGTTCCAGCAGCTGCAGCATGGCGCTGCCGATGAGCTTGGTGGTCGTCTCGTTCCCGGCGACGAGCATCTGCTGGACGATGTCGAGGAGCTCCACGGTGGTGAGGGCCTCGTCGTCGATGCGGGCGTCGACGAGGTCGGTGAGCATGTCGTCCTCCGGCTCACGTCGACGCTCGTCGATCTTGGCCGCGAAGTAGGTCTGCAACTCGACGTAGCTGCGGGCCACCTCCACCTGCTGGTCGTGATCGAGCAGCTTCCCGAGGGGCGCGACGGCGTTGTCCGACCACCGCTTGAAGGTCGCGAGCTCGGAGCGGGGGACGCCAAGGGCGTCGGCGATCACGGTCAGCGGAAGGGGAACGGCGAACTGGCGGATCAGCTCCACCCGCCGGTCGCCCACGAACGCATCGATGAGCTCGTGGGCCAAGGCCCTGATGCCGTCCTCCATCTGTGCCACCCGCCGGGGGGCGAACGCCTTGCTGACCAGCGCGCGATAGCGGGTGTGCGACGGGGGGTCGTTGAGCAGCAGCGTCTTGGCCGCCGGGTACCCGTGCGAGAGGATCTCCTTGATCTCGTCGGTCGGCGGCGGCGAGAACAGACCGACGACGCTGCCGCTGCCCGCCTTGGCCAGGTCGGACGAGAACACCTCGGGTGTTCGCAGGGCCTCGACGATGTCGTCGTAGCGGGTGACGAGGTACACGCCGAAGCCGGGCAGCTCGTACACCGGCGCCTCGGTGCGCAGCGCCTCGTAGAACGGGTACGGGCACTCCATCACCGCAGGGTCGAAAAGGTTGAAGTCGGCAGGTGACGTGGTCGCCATAGCTAACTGAGGAGTTAATTATCCGCTCGGGCGCCTGTCAATCGTCATCGATCTACGTTTCACCACATGACCACTGCCGTTCGCACTGAAGACCACGGGCATGTGCGCGAGCTCGTGCTCTGCCGGCCCGACGCATACAACACCATCACCGTCGAGCTGCGCGACGAGCTGGCGGCGGGCCTCGACGCCGCCGATCGCGATCGGGAGGTGCGGGTGGTGCTCGTGCGCGCCGAAGGTCCGGCGTTCTGCGCCGGCTTCGGGCTCGACTGGAGCACCGCCGCGCAGGCGGCCGCCGACCAGCCCGACGCCGCGCGGTCGGTGTGGGACTCGGTCGCCGACCTGGCGATGATTTCCACCTTCGCTCGCACCTTCGCCAAGCTGCACGAGATCTCCAAGCCCACGCTGGCCGCGGTCCAGGGGTGGTGCATCGCCGGCGGCACCGACATGATCCTCAACGCCGACCTCATCGTCGCCGCCCGGTCGGCCCGCTTCGGCTACCCACCGGCGCGGGTGTGGGGCACGCCCGAGGCGCCGTGGGTGTGGGTGGCCCGCCTCGGCCTCGAGCGAGCCAAGCGCTACCTCTTCACCGGCGACGAGATCGAGGGTGAGGAAGCCGCCCGCATCGGCCTCGTGCTCGAGTGCGTCGACGACGACGACCTGCTCGACCACAGCCGGGCGCTGGCGCAGCGCATGGCCCAGCTGCCGATGAACCAGCTGCAGATGCACAAGCTGCTGTGCAACAGCGTGGCCCGCCACCTCTATGACCCGGAGACGTCCCGCCTCCTTGGGACGCTGCTCGACGGCGTCGCCCGCCACACCCAGGAGGGCCTGGACTTCGTCGCCCGCTCCGCAGACGTGGGATGGCGCCAGGCGATCCGCGAGCGCGACGAACCCTTCGGCGACTACGGGCAGCGGCCGAAGACCTGAGGCCCAGCCCGGTGCTGCCGCCACGATTCGGCGCATAATCAGCCGATGGCAGACGAAGTCCTCTTGGAGCGGGTCCGGCCCGAGGTGGCGTTGGTCACGCTCAACCGTCCGAAGACCCTGAACTCGATGAACCCCGGCCTCGTGCACGGGCTCTACGAAACGTTGGACGCGATCGCCGCCGATCGCTCGGTGCGGGTGGTCGTGCTGACCGGGGCCGGCCGAGGGTTCTGCTCCGGGCACGAGTTGGGTGACATGGCCGGGGGCTTCGTTGACGGAGCCGACCCGTCCACCTCGCCGATGAGCCACCAGCAGCTGTTCGCCGGTCTTACCACCCGCATCCGCTCGCTGCCCCAGCCGGTCATCGCTGCGGTGAACGGCCCGGCCGCTGGCGGCGGCCTGGCACTGGCGCTGGCCGCCGACACCCGCGTGTGTTCGGAGAGCGCGCGCTTCAACGCCGCCTTCGTGCGTATCGGTCTTTCG
>Ga0070708_100002441_pt1 | contig 14409 bp, 10 predicted proteins | sample KBSK5503metaG_FD_65469 | JGI IMG/M metagenome (GOLD analysis project Ga0070708, IMG submission 65469) | Corn, switchgrass and miscanthus rhizosphere microbial communities from Kellogg Biological Station, Michigan, USA - KBS K5-50-3 metaG | ecosystem: Host-associated > Plants > Roots >...
TCGCGGCGCGCGGCGGGCCCTGGCCGGTCCACTGCCAGGCCGGCACCCACGGTGCCGAGTTTCATCCGGCGCTCGACACTGCCCGGATCGCGAAGGTGGTGAGCAAGGGCAGCGACCGCGATCGCGAGGCGTACTCCGCCTTCGACGGCACCGGGCTCGGCGATTGGCTGCGCGAACAGGGCGTCCAGCGCCTCCTGGTGGGGGGGCTGGCGACCGACTACTGCGTCCGCGCCTCGGTGCTCGACGCTCGCCGCGAGGACTTCGAGGTGCTGGTCCTGGAGGATGGCATCGGCGCCGTCGACGTCAAGCCGGGCGACGGCGAGCGGGCGCTGGACGAGATGCGGCAGGCCGGCGCCACCACCATCAGCAGTGAAGACCTTGGCTGAGCCGGAGCCGCTCGACGCGGAGGCCTTCAACATGGCCTGCTTCCGGCTCACCCGGGCCCTGGAGACGCTCGGTTTCGCGGTTCCGGAGGCGGCGCCGCTGGCCCGCCGGCTGCTGCGAGTGGTGGGACGGGTGGTGATCGACGTCGGGGTCGAGGGCGCGGATCCCGCCGTCTGGCCCGCCACCGAGGAGATGGCCCTGCAGTGGATCGCCGAGGCGCTCCAGCCGCTCGGCTACGAGGTCAAGCCGATTCCGGGCGGCGGCCGTTCCGAGCTGGCCGAGCCCTCGGCCTCCTGGTAGCGCCTGGGTAACCCGCAGCCGTAGCCACCACAGAAGTGGTTACCGCCACCGAGCCATGCGCCACCGGGCAGCTGGAGCGGGTGCGCCGGACGGTGGCGCTGCTCGAACGGCGGGGCTACGCCCTGCCGCCAGAGCGGCTGGCCGAGGTCTGCCTGGGGGGTGAGATCTCGGCGCTGGAGGTGCGCCTGGCGGTGGCGGCGTCGGGCGGCGAGCTTTGCGAGACCGAAGGGCTGGTCGCCAGCCGCGCCCTGTTGACGCGGGTGCCCGCGATCCGCCGGCGCACCGACGACCACGCGGCCGCGGCCGCCGGCTACCTGGCCGAAACGGTGCGCTTCGTGCGCAGGGTCATCGAGCTCTGCCCGTACGTGATCAGCGTCTCGATCGCGGGCTCGCTGGCTTCGGGAGGCTTTACGGAGACCGACGACGTCGACCTCAACCTGGTGGTCGAGGACGGGCGGCGCCATCTCGCGTACGTGGCCGTCAACCTGCTCGGCTACCTGCACGCCCTGGCCTTCCGGGGCAAGCCGGTGGACGCCTCGACGCGCAGGCCGCTGGCGCCCCGCCTGATGACTCTCAACCTGGTGCTGGAGCGCTCCCAGTGCTTTCCCCTCCGGCGCCAGGACGAGGACATGGCGTTCGAGCTGCTGCAGTCGGAGCCGGTCTTCGGAGCCCCCTTTCTGCGCCGGGTGGCGGAGGCCAATCGGGGGCTGACGGAGGCCTTTCCGCAACTGGCCAGAAAGACGGCCGTGGTCGAGCTGCTGCCGCGCCGCCGGCTGCCCCGCGGTCTCTTCCCGCGCTGGCTCGATGCTCCCTCCCACACCGTCGGCAAGGCTGCCTGGCGCTACATGCAGTGGACCCGGCGCGGCTCGCCGGAGGCGCGCGCCCGGGTCGCCTTCGTGCGCCAGACGATGCGGCCCTACACCCTCTTCCAGGACTCGTGATCGGCGCCGCCGGCGGGCTCGTCTTCCTGAGCAGCCTGCTTCTCTTCGGATTCGGGCTCAACCTGCTCTACCTCAGCTGGCGGTCCCTGCGCCTACGCGGGCCAGCGCCGCCTCCCGCCTGCGCCGAGCCACCGCTCGTGTGCGTCCAGGTCCCCGTGTACAACGAGCGCTACGTGGTCGACCGCGTGGTCGACGCGGCCGCCGCCCTGGACTGGCCGCGGGACCGGCTCGAGATCCAGGTCCTCGATGACTCCGACGACGAGACGGTGGCGATCGCGGCCCGCGCCTGCCGGCGCTGGCGCACGCGCGGGCTCTCCGTCACCCACGTCCGGCGGGGGTCGCGAGCCGGCTACAAGGCCGGTGCGCTGGCCCACGGCATGGGGCTCAGCCAGGCCGGCTACTTCGCGGTCCTGGACGCCGACTTCGTGGTGCCGCCCGATTTCCTGCGCGAGCTGATGGGTGCCTTCACCGACCCCCGCGTCGGGTTTGCACAGGCCCGCTGGGGCCACCTCAACGAGGACTACTCGGTGCTCACCGCTATCCAGGCGCTGGCCATCGACTACCACTTCCTGGTCGAGCAGGCGGTGCGCTCGACGGGCGGCTTCTTCACCAACTTCACGGGCACCGCCGGCATCTGGCGGCGGGCCGCGATCGAGGACGCGGGCGGCTGGAGCGCGGCCACCCTGACCGAGGACCTGGACCTCAGCTACCGGGCCCAGCTCCGCGGCTGGCGGCCCTCCTACCGCGAGGACGTGATCGTGCCCGAGGAGCTGCCGGTCTCGATCGGCGCCTACCGGCGCCAGCAGCGGCGCTGGGCGACCGGCTCTTTCCAGTGCGCCTTCCGCCTGCTGCCGCGCCTGCTCGGGGCGCGGCTGCCGGCGGCCGTCAAGCTGCAGGGCTGCGTCCACCTGCTGGCTTACGGCGTCGGTCCGCTGATGCTCCTCCAGCTCGCCTGCTACCCCGTCGTGCTCTGGGCGGGGTTCCGCAGCCAGCCCTTGCCCGGGCTGGGCTGGGCCGGCCTCTGGCTCAACCTCCTGAGCGTGGCGCCCTGGGCAGGCTTTGTGATCGCCCAGCACCGGCGCGGGCGGCCCTGGTGGCGCGGCCTGGCCGGCATCGCCTGCCAGGTCCTGGGGGCGGGCATGACGCTGACCGTGGCGGGCGCGCTGCTGCGGGGCCTGCGGGGCGGCGGCGAGTTCCAGCGCACACCCAAGTACCGGATCGAGCAGCGCGGCCAGGAATGGCGCGATTCCGCGTACGCCCTGGCCGCGCGCCCGCCGCTGGGCGAGCTGCTGCTGGGGTCGCCGGCGCTGCTGCTGGTCCTGGTCGCCGCCTCCCTGCACGCCTGGCTGATCGCCTTCTACTCCCTTCTCTTCGCGACCGGGATGGTCGGCGTCGGCCTGCTCTCGGTGGCGGAGGCGCTGGAGGTGGTGACCCTGCGCCGGCTGGGCCGCGGCGCGGCCCGGCGGCTGCGGGCGGTCGGTCCGGCGCTCGTGATGTTGGGGCTGGGGGCGGCGGCGATCGGCGGCGTGGCCGCCATCGGGGATCCCTTCGAGGACTCCTATCACCACTGGCTCCTCTCCGCCACCCTGGCCAGCACCGGCCAGTTGCACGACCCGCTGTTCGGGATGGAGGACAGCTGGCTGCCGGCCTATCACCTGTTCGGAGCCGCCGTGCTGAGCGTGTTCGGGCTCTGGAACCTGGCCGCCCTCAAAGCCGCCAACGCCGGGCTGGCGGTGCTGACGCTGGTCGCCGTGCTGCGGCTGGCCGGCTCGCCACGCCGGGGCCGGGTGGCCGTCTTCCTGCTCGCGACCAATCCCGTCTTCCTGCTCACGGCGGGCTCCGTGGTGGCGGAGCCCCTGCTGACCCTGGAGCTCACGGCCGCCGCCCTGGCCGCGGTGTCCCGACGCCTGGGCCTGGCGGCGGTGCTGGCCGCCGCCGCCTGCCTGACCGGGACCAAGGCCTGGCTCTGGATCGGGGTGGCGGCGGTGGCGGTGCTGGCGCCGCGGCTGGCCGGCGCTCGCTTTGGGGGTCCCCGCGAGATGCTTGCATCTCGTGGGGTGATCTGGCGCGGTCCCTCGGCGCGCTGGCTGGTGCCGGGCCTGGCCGTCCTGGTGCTGCTGCAGCTGGGGTTCGCGCCCGCCTCGCACTCGGTCGCCCGCGCCGCGGCCGAGGTGACCTCCGCCGCCGCCCGCGGCAGCGTCTCCGCCACCCCTGCCGGCCGGCTCGGGGATTTCACGGGCTACCTGGCGCTGGCCACCCTGCCGCTGCTGGCGCTGGCGCCGTTCGGGCTGCTGGCGGAAGCGCGCAGCGCCGCCGGCCGCCTGCGGCTGCAGGCGCTGCATGGGCCGGCGGCCGGCTACCTGCTGCTGGTTGTGGTGCTGGTCGCGAGCGGGGCTTACAGCGGCAGCCACCGGTACATCTACCCGGCGCTGCCCGCGCTCGCGATCCTGGCTGCCGCCGCCCTGGAACGGCAACCCGCGTTCCTGACCGTGGCCGCGGCCGCGGCCGCCGGGCTGCTGGCGGTCGCCTACGTGCCTGTGTTCCAGAGCTTCGCCAGCGCCAACCAGGGCCTGCTCGCCGCCGGGGCCGCCACCCAGCGCGTGCCCGGCCGCCTGCTGACCGATTCGCCCGCGGCCGCTTTCGCCAGCCGCAAGCCGCCGTCCCAGATCTCCGGCTCGCAGGCTCTGCCGGCGCAGCCAGACTCGGCGCTGGCCTGGCTGGAGGGTGGCGGCTACACGACGCTGGTGGTGGAGAGGATCGACTACTACCGGGCGACCGCGGTCTTCCCGGAGCTGGCCGCCGGCGAGCCCGCGGCGCCCTTCCAGGCGCTCGGCGACGAAGCCGCCTACCGCGCTCCCGGCGGCAAGACCGTGTACGCCTACGCGCTGCAGCCGCCGGAGTTCCAGGATTACGTGCTCGACGACGTGGCCGTCTGCCTGCGGCCGGAGGCGCGCGGCTTCGCCGGTCCGGCAACCGGCAAGACCGCCCCCCTCCAGAAGGGCCTGACTCTGGAGCGCGGCAGCCACACCATGGCGGGAGGCGGAATGGGCTTCGGGGTGCCGCTGGTGGAGGTGGACGGCGCCTGGTACTTCCCGGGCAGCGCGGTCACCCTCGATGTCTCGGGCAGCGACCAGGTGGTCTGGCGCAAGGTCTTCCAGCTCGACCGCCGCGAGGTCGACTCGGCGGACGGCCGCTACCTGCGCTTCGAAGCGGTGCCCAGCCGGGCCAGCATCGAGGTCACCTACCGGGTCCGCGCAGGCCAGGTCGAGATCTCCGCGCGCGCCCTGGAGCTGGCGCCGAACACCCAGAGCGTGGTGCTCCTGAACGAGCAGTCAGCTGCCTTCGATGACCTTGCCGACGGCTCCGGGCAGACGCTGCGCGGTGCGGGCTTTGGAAGCTACCAGCCGACCTCGGGTGCCTACGCGCGCCTCCGCTCCTCTGCCTACGGCCTCGAGTGGTCGCAGAACCCGGTCCCGGGCGCCCGCCTGGTGGCCGAGCGGGAGCTGGGAAATGGCATCGACTTCGCCGGGCTCGAGTACGAGTTCGGTCCCGGGTTCACGGCCGCCGACTATACGGTGCAGGTGATGAACGCACGATGAGCGAAGTAGTACTGATCTACCCCCAGATGGCGCCCCGCCGCGGCCGCCACTGGATCATGCCCTCGCTGGGCCTGATGTACCTGAGCGCGGCGCTGCGGGAAGCCGGCCACAGCGTCCGCCACCTCGACCACACCTTCCTGGAGCGGCGCGAGGTGCTGGAGGAGGTGTTCCGCGAGCGGCCGGCGGTGGTCGGGATCTACTGCATGATCACGATGCAGGACGAGGCCCTGGCGCTGGCGCGCGAGCTGCGGGGCCGGGTCCCGTTGCTGATCACCGGAGGACCCTATCCATCGGGCGAGCCGGAGACCTTTCTCGACGACTTCGACCTGGTCGCGGTCGGGGAGGGCGAGGAGACGATCGTCGAGGTCATGGCGCACCTCGACGACGGGCGTTTCGAAGAGGTCGCGGGGCTGGTCTTCCGGCGCCATGGCGAAGTGGTGCGCACACCCGCGCGCCAGCGCAGCAAGGACATGTCGCGCCTGCCGCTGCCCTACCGAGGCGACCTCCCCAACCGCCAGTACATCGATTACTGGCGCAAGCACTGGAAGGACGCCACCACGCCGGTGATGACGACGCGCGGCTGTCCTTTTCGCTGCGAGTTCTGCCACAAGCCGGTCTTCGGCGACCTCTTCCGCTCCCGGCCGGCCGATTCCGTGATCGCCGAGATGCGCGAGGTGGCCGAGCTCGGCTACGACCACGTCTGGATGTCCGACGACCTCTTCACGCTCAACTACCAGCGGACCATGGAGCTTTGCGCGGAGATCGAGCAGGCGCGGATCCCCCTCACCTGGGAGTGCCTGAGCCGGGTCACCCATGTCGACGTCGCGCTCTTCCGGCAGATGAAGGCCGCCGGCTGCAAACGGGTCTTCTTCGGCATCGAGTCGGGGGACCCGGGCGTGCTCAAGCAGATGCGCAAGGGGATCACCCCGGAGCAGTCGCGCACCGCGGTGCAGGCCTGCGTCGACGCCGGCATCAAGGCGGCCGGCTTCTTCATGGTGGGCTATCTCGGGGAGACGCAGGAGAGCCTGCTCCGCACCATCGCCTTCTCCTCCAGCCTCCCGCTCGACTACGTCAGCTACACCATCGCGTACCCGCTGCCGGGGACGCCGTTCCACGCCCGCGTGGAGGAGCGCCGGCGCGCAGGCGAGTGGCACAAGGTGCGCCACAACCGCCTCCTCTTCAACACCGACTTCTCGGAGACCAAGCTGCGGGCCGCGATCTACAAAGGCGCCATCCAGCACCGGCTGCGCCGGATGCGGCTGGCGCCGGTGGCGCGCGCCTTCGAGGTCGCGACCGACCCCGTCCTGAAGGTGATGCGGTAGCCCGACCGCTGCCGCTGCTCCTGGCAGCCTGGTTCCTGGCCACCGCCTGCGGCGGGGGTGGGCCGCCCGCCGCCCGGGCACCGGCCGCCGGCCTGCTCCTGCTCGGGCTGGCGGACGGGTCGCTGTACGCGCAGGCGGCGCTGGGCGCGGACCCGGTCTCGGTGGAGGTGGCGGCCGATGGCGCGGTGGCCTACGTCTCGGACAACCGCCCCGGCCGCGTCCAGGCGGTCGCCCTCCCCTCCCTGCGGGTGCTCTGGACGGCGGACGTAGGCGGCCGGCCGGGACCCCTGCTGGCCACCCTTGACGCGCTCTATGTAAGCCTCTTCGACGCCGGCCAGGTGGCGGAGCTGGCCCCGGCCGACGGCAGGCTGGTGGCGCGCCATCCCGTGGGCAGGGGACCGGGCCAGCTGGCGCTGGCCGGCGGGGCCGTGCTCGTGCATTGCGCGGACGGCGAGGTCTGGGACCTGGAGGGCGGCCACCGGGCGGGCGGTGGGCCGGGCTTCGCGCTGGGCGGCGGCTGGAGCGGCGCCTACGACAGCGGCACTCTGGTCCGGCTGGCGGACGGCGCCAGCCTGCCCTCGCCGCCCCACCTGCACCCCTTCTGGCTGGCGCCCGGGTCGGGCGCGACGACCTACGCGGCTGCCGAGGGCGACGACGAGGACCGCGATCCCGGAGCCGTGCTGGTGATTGCGGAGGGCGGCGTCGAGGTCCTGGCCCGCCCGCATGATCCCGACCAGGTCGCCTACCTCGCGGGCCGCGTGTTCACGGCCGCGCACGCCGACCGCGAGGTGCTGGTCCTGGACGCGGCGAGCCAGGCGGCTCCGCGGCACTGGGCGGCAGGCTCGAGCCCGGTGGCGCTTGCAACGGATCCCCGGCTCGGGTTATTGATCGTGGTCGTCAATGCGAGCGAATGAACTTTTCCACGGCGTGTTCCGGATCACGGTCGGCATCTACTGGCTCTACTTCGCGAGCCAGAAGTGGCAGGGCGTGGGCTGGATGCACCCGCTTATCAGGCAGTCCGCCGCCGCCAACCCGATCCCTGGGCTGCACGAGTTCCTGGTCCAGGTGGTGGCGCCCAACTGGCTGCCCTTCGCGATCGCCCAGGCGATCGCGGAAACGCTGGTCGCGGTGCTCCTGATCCTGGGCCTGGCCACCCGGAAGGCGTCGCTGCTCGGCCTCCTCTTGAGCATCAGCCTGGCCCTCACCGTCGCCTTCCTCGTCGCCCCCGATACGGGCTTTCGCTGGATGTACTACCTGGCCGTGCTGGTCAACGCGCAGCTCTTCTTCTCAGAGGCCGGGATTCCGGCCCTCGGCCGCCTAGGCTTCATCCCGGAGTGGCTGAAGGACTGAAACTCCTCCCCGCTTGGCGGGGAGGTGCCGCCCGCAGGGCGGCGGAGGGGGACGTTGGCCTATTCGTAACCGTGAGGATGTTCGAGCATCCACTCCCAGGCGTCGCGCACGATGTCCTCGAGGCCATGCCGCGGCACCCAGCCCAGGCGGGCGCGGATGCGCTCGCTGGAGGCAACCAGCCTTGGTGAGTCGCCCGGCCGGCGCGGCCTCTCCTCAACCCGGATCTCCCGGCCCGTGACCCGGCGGGCGGCGTCGATGACCTCGCGCACCGAGTAGCCGTTGCCGCTGCCCAGGTTGTACACGTCGTGACGGCCCGCGGCGGCCGCCTCCAGCGCCAGCAGGTGGGCGGCCGCCAGGTCCTCGATGTGCACGTAGTCGCGGATGCAGGTTCCGTCGGGAGTGTCGTAATCGGTGCCGAAGAGCTGGATGGCCGGCACCCGCCCCGCGGCTGCGGCCAGCAGGTTGGGGATCAGGTGCGTCTCGGGGTCGTGGTCCTCCCCCAGCCCGCGCAGGGCCCCGCCGACGTTGAAGTAGCGCAGCGAGACGGCTCCCAGCCCGTGCGCCACGCACTCGTCCGCGAGCATGCGGTCCATCGCCAGCTTGGTGTTGCCGTAGGGGCTGGCCGGCCGGGCCGGCGCGTCTTCGGCGACGGGGACGCTGTCCGGCTCCCCGTACACCGCCGCCGTGGAGGAGAACACCAGCCGGCGCACGCCGGCCTCCCGCATTGCGTCGGCGAGGTTGAGGGTGCCGACCACGTTGTTGCGGTAATAGAGCTCGGGCCTGGAGACCGACTCGGGGACGACGATCAGCGCCGCGAAGTGGAGGACCGCGTCGATGCCATCCTGGAGCGCGGCCCGCAGCGCGGGCGGGTCAAGCAGGTCGCCCTCGACCAGCTGAGCGCCGGCCGGCACAGCCGGCCGGTGGCCTTTGCTGAGGTTGTCGAGAACCGTGACCTGATGCCCCGCCTCCAGGGCAACCGCGGAGCAGATGCTGCCGATGAATCCCGCGCCGCCCGTGACCAGCAGCCTCATCGCTGCTGGACGCTAACGGATGCCGATGCTCAGACGATGAGGCGGGCGGCCGGCGGGGCCGGCGCCACGTCCGGGTTGAAAGCGATCGCGACACCCGCGCTGCCGTCGATCAGCGCGTTGTAGGCGATCACCTGGCCGGCCACGGGCGCCGCGGCGGCGTTGCCGCCGTTGATCGTGATGCTGCCGGTGGGCATGTAGATCGTCCCGATGAAGGCCGTAGTCGAGTTGCCCGCCAGGCTGTTTCCGGAGCAGGAGTTGGGTGTCGGCGGGTCCGGCGGCTTGGTGTTGCCAGGGGCGAAGACCACGATCCAGTTGTACTGGAAACCGCTGAACACGAACGTCGAGCCGCCGCCCTGCTGGTTGAGGCAGGCGTTGGGCGGGAAGTAGAACTGGACGGCGCCCGGCGTGACCGCCGCACCGGCGCAGGGGCGGAAGGCGCTGGCCTGCGGCCGGCACTGGTTCTCATCTGCCTGATCCCCGTTGGGCGTGAGCGCGCGCGTCGCTGTCTGGTTGGACAGCCCCGGCCCGGCCGGCGCCTGCTCCAGGTCTGGGGGGTTGCAGCCCTGCGGCGATGGCAGGTACGGCCACCCGGGATTGGTGGGCGCGATCGCGCACTGCGGCGACACCGCGGACCACTGGGAGTTGGCGTTGGTGTTGAAGCCGACGTAGCCGAGGCCCTGCGGGTTGTTGTTGTTGTTGTCGAAGACCTCGGAGGCGACGTAGCCGAGGTTGCAGTTGCCGTAGTTCCCGCCGCTGGTCGCGGTGTTGTTGGCCCCTGGCGCCGGCGGGCTGTTGGGATAGCCGGGCAGCTTGGTGCGATCACCGCAGAGGTTACCCGTGTTCAGCTCCACCACGGGGTTGCTGATGAAGCCGAGGAAGCCGAAGTTGGCCTGGTTGTTCTGGCACCCGTTGGGGTTGCCGAAGACGTAGTAGCCCTGGGCCCCGGGCACATTGCCGATCACGACCTGGAAGCCGTGCGAGGTGCCGTTCATGCCCGACTGCAGCTGCCGGCACATCGAGGGCGCGCTTTCGCGAATGTAGGTGCCAGCGCCGTTGGCGCCATTCCAGGTGTCCTGGCGCACGGCTGCGATCTCGATCCCCCAGGCCCCGCCCGGCTTCAGCGGCTTGCCCCCGGTCGCGGCGACCGCGGTGGCGTAGAAGTCGCCCGCGCAGGGAACGCCCTGGTTCCAGAACTGGACCCCGGCCGGCTGGGTGGCGTCGTTGTACTGGGACTCGATCGGCGGCTTCAGCTCGTTGCTGTTCAGGCCGCCGTTGTCGGTGTAGCCGGCGGGCCAGGTGTAGACGCCGGGGTCCATGAAGTGGCAGCCGGCGCCTCCGGCGAACTTAGGGTCGCTCTGATATATGCCCGGCTGCATTTCCACCACGCTGCTCGGCGGGGCCGTGGGCGAGGTTGAGCCGTACAGAGAGCTCTGGTACGGGGAGCTGTAGCCGGGGTCGGCCAGCACGGGAGCGCCGGGGACCTTGGCGGTGCCGGTATATGTCCAGCCGGAGGGCAGGGTGCTGCAGTCGGCGTAGACGCTGCCGTTGACGCTGACCGGGGCTCCGTTCTGGTCCTTGAGGTCCCCGTTGGAGTACACATCGCCGGTGATCGTGACCGAGACGCTGCCCTGGATGATCAGGGAGTCGCCGTTGTTGCCGTTACAGCCGTTCTGGCCGAGAGTCAGCAGCGCGGGCGTCTGCCACTGGTCGCCGACCACAGCCTCCGCGATGGCCGAGTAGTTGTTGATCGAGGGCACGCCGAGCACCTGCATGAAGGTGACCGCTACCTGGTGCGAGGCCGAGCCGCTGAAGATGGTGCCGTTGAACTGGTTGACCAGGTAGCCGAAGGTGAAGGTGCCCGGATACCCGGACCAGGTGTAGTTGACGCAGGTGCTGCCGGCGGGGAAAGTGCTGGGGCAGGCGGCCGCGGCGGAGCTGTACCCGGCGTAGTTGGCGACGTGCTCGTTGAGGCCGTAGTAGGTGGCTGCCGCGGCACTGGAGTTCGGGATGCTCCCCTGCAGCTCGTAGGTGTCGCCGGCGCCGAGCACGGCCGCATCGACGGCGTCCTGCAGCTCGCGGCGGTCGATGTACGCGCGACCGCCGTCGACGGCGAGGCCCAGCATGCCGAAGAGGACGAGCAGCGTCAGCGCGATCAGGACGATCGCCTGGCCGGACTGCCGGGAGAGCTTAGTACTCGGTGCGGTAGATCGCATAAGCCTGCAGAACCAGTGGGATGTTGGCCGTGTTGGCCAGGCCCTGGATGAAGGGTGTGACGGGCACGAAGTTGTAGCGGATCGTCACCTGGAGCGCGACGTTGGTGGTGTCGACCTGGGTGCCGGGCAGCGGCGTGCCGACCGGCACGATGGCATCGCAGCCGTTGGCCGAACCCACGAACGGCTGGCCGCCAGGAGCGTTGGGCACCTGAGTGGCCGCGCTCTGGAGAGTCGTGGGCGCGGGCACTTCAGTGACGTAGATCCAGCCCACGTTGGGCGGCGGCGTGCCGGCCGCGGTGTTGACGATCGGGCCGTTCGGACATTTCTGGGACAGGAACACGGCCGCGGTGTGCACCTGGATCGCGGCCACCACATCCGAGTTGTTCGGCAGGGTCGTCAAATTCCCCGGCTGCGCCGAGGAGCGCACCGCGACCCGGGCGCCTTCGTTGGCGGCGTTGTCGATGGTCACGAAGTAGTAGATCCCGCGTCCGAAATCGATGATGAAGAGCAGCAGGAGGAGCACGATCGGCCCGATCAGGGCGAACTCCACCATCGCCTGCGAACGCTGGCCGTCGCGACGGCGGCCCAGTGAGCTCATGGATGCCCCTGGATTTGCATGTGCTCGTTGGCGGCGAGCTGGATGCCCTGGCCCAGGACGCTGGCCATGAAGCCCGTGACCAATGGGTAGGTGTACAGCACGATCACGTTCAGGTCCTTGCCGGTCCAGCGCAGGTCGTCGCTTAGCGGCGCGCTGGTGCAGCAGGTGCCCGCCCCATACGCGCTGCCGAGCGCGTCGTAGCAGATGTAGATCACCGCCTGGCCGACCGAGCCGTAGGCGCTGGACGGGTAGGGCGCGTTGAAGGGCGCACTGCCCGGGCAGCCGCTGCCCAGGATCGAGGGTCCGATCCCGGCTCCGGCCAGCGTCAAATCGACAGCCTTCTTGATCTCGTTGTCATACAGGTAGGTGTTCTGACGCTGGGAGGTGTTGAACCATGCGCCGTGGCGGGCGCCTTCGCGGGCCGCGGCGTGGATGTCCACCGCGAAGTAGAAGGCGCGGGAGAGATCGAGGAGCCCGGTCATCAGCAGCAGCAGCACAATCGAGGAGATCGCGAACTCGACCATCGATTGCCCGCGCTGAGACCGGCGCTTGGGTTCTCCCCACATACCCGACATCAGAGTGAACATGAGTGGGCGCGATTATATGAGCGCACCCTGGTCGCCGAGCCCCCCTTAAGGAGCCGGTTCGACCCCCCTAAACGCAGTTCTCAGCCGACCGGCAGCAGGATCGCGAAGCGGCTTCCCACGCGCGGCCGGGTGTCGACCTCGATGCGGCCACCGTGCCGCTCGACCACCGAGCGCACGGTCACAGCTCGCCGCAATTTAAGTGAGGAAGGCCGGAGGTGGCGGCACTGGTTCACCATTGCTTTTTGGAAAGGATGGCGCCTGCCAAGACGGAGCCCACGCGCAGGCAGGAGATGCTGCTCTGGCAGGACGTGCGCGCCCGCGCGATCGACCAGCAGCTCGGCGGCGACCGCCGCTACATCGGCGAGCGGGTGGCGAGCTGGTTCCGCTGGCTCTTCCTGGTCGTGTTCATCTCGATGGTGGGCGCCCATCCCACTCCGGCGGCGGTGATCGTGATCGCCCCCCTGATCGCGATCGCGGCCCTCGCCAACCTCCCTCTCTCGCTGGCCCTGATACGCCGCTGGCGTCCCAATCGCTGGGTGACCTTCGCCATCCTGGCCATCGACTTCGGCCTCGGCTCCGCCATGCTCTTCGTGGCCGACGGCGCCGGCAACCCGGCGGTGCTGGCCTGGTACCTGGTGGTGATCGCCGGGGCCATCCGGTCCGGGCCCGCGGCCTCGGTCCTGGTCGCGCTGGGGGCCTCGCTGGAGTACGGCGTGGCACTTGGGGTGAGCTCGCTGCTGCCGGCGATCGGGCAGGTCTTCCTGTTCGTGACGGTGGCCCTGGTGTTCGCGATCATGACCCGCGAGCTGGAGCGCGAGCGCCGGATCGCGATCACCCGGGCCGCCCAATCCGACGCCATGCGGGAGATGAGCGTGAGCATGGACTCCAGCCTCTACATCCAGGACGTTTTCGCGGTCGTGCTGGAGCGGGCCATGCGCATGACCGGCGCCGAGAGCGGCGGCCTGGTGCTGGTCTCCGACGACAGCATCGAGGTCGCGGCCGGTTCCGAGCTCGACCCCGAGGTCGCCCGCGCAGTCGCCCGGCGCGGCGAGCCGGAATTCCGCGCTCAGCGCTCGCAGCTGTTGGTGCCGCTGGCTTCCGGCGACGGGGTGGCGGCCATCCTCTGGCTGAGCGGCGGCCGGCGCAGCTTCGGCAATGAAGACCTCTTCACCGTCAACGCCCTCGCCGGCAGCGCCGCCGTCCCCCTCGCCAACGCACTGGGCTACCAGCGCAGCGCGCAGGAGGCCATCACCGACGGACTGACGGGGCTGCTGAACCATCGCGAGTTCCGGCGCCGGCTCGAGCACGAGGTCTCGCTCCGCAGATCGATCCCGCGGCCGATGGCGGTGATGATCATCGACCTCGACCACTTCAAAGAGGTCAACGACTCGATGGGGCACCAGCACGGGGACGAGGTGATCCGCAGCGCCGGCCAGCTGGCGCGAGCCACCGCCCGGGCGCACGACCTGGTCGCCCGCTATGGCGGCGACGAGCTGGCCGTGATCCTGCCGGACTCCGGGCTGGCCGGCGCCACCTCACTCGCCGAGCGCCTGGTCGCGGCGGTTCACGCCGCGGGCATTCGCACCACGCCGGCGCGCAACCTGACGCTGACCATCGGCCTGGCCTGCATGCCCGAGGACGCGCTGTCCGCCGACGAGCTCGTGATGGCGGCCGACCAGGCGCTCTACCTTGCCAAGCGCGAGGGTCGCGATCGCTACATGACCAGCGCCAGCCTGGTCGACCGGCTGGCCGAGGCTGAGCAGACGCTGCTCAAGATGCTGGGTGAGCTGGGGCCACAGCTGGTGGTCGCCGCCGGACATGCCCTGGATCGCCGGCTGGGGATGCCGCGCCGCTCCAGCCTGGTGGCCGCGGTGGCCGAGGAGGTAGGGCGCCGGGCCGGCGTGGCCGCCGACTTCGAGAGCCTGCGCGCGGCGGCGTTCCTGCAGGACGTGGGCTCGCTGGGCGGCGGGCACGCCGATGGCGCGCATGCGCTGGAGGGCGAGCGCCTGCTGGCGCTGGCCGGTTTCCCGGCCCCGGTGCCGCGGGCCGTCCGCCACCACCACGAGCGCTGGGACGGCGGCGGC
>Ga0070708_100002442_pt1 | contig 14388 bp, 9 predicted proteins | sample KBSK5503metaG_FD_65469 | JGI IMG/M metagenome (GOLD analysis project Ga0070708, IMG submission 65469) | Corn, switchgrass and miscanthus rhizosphere microbial communities from Kellogg Biological Station, Michigan, USA - KBS K5-50-3 metaG | ecosystem: Host-associated > Plants > Roots >...
CGATCCATCAGGGCCATGATTTCGTTGCCGGTCTGGGAGTCGAGGTTGCCGGTGGGCTCGTCGGCCAGGATGATGGATGGGCGATTGACCAGGGCGCGGGCGATGGCGACTCTTTGCCGTTGGCCTCCGGAGAGTTCGTTGGGCTTGTGCATCATGCGGGATTCCATGCCGACAGACGCCAGCGCCCCTTTGGCGCGCTCCACGCGCTCTTCGCCGGGGACGCCGGCGTAGATCAGCGGCAGTTCTACGTTGTGCAGGGCGGTGGCGCGAGCCAGCAGGTTGAAGGTCTGGAAAACGAAACCGATTTCCTTGTTGCGGATGCGCGCCAGTTCATCGTCGTCCAGTTCGCTGACCAGCTGGCTATTCAGCCAATAACTGCCTTTGCTGGGCGTATCCAGGCAGCCAATCAGATTCATCAGGGTGGATTTGCCCGAGCCGGAAGGTCCCATGATGGCGACGTATTCGCTGCGCTGGATGCGTATGTTAACGCCGCGCAAGGCGTGCACTTGCTGCTCGGAGCCCATGTCGTAGGTCTTCCACAGATCTTCGGTGCTGATCATGCACGAATCGGGAGGCGCCGACACCACGGGCTGCTTAATGTTGATGACTTCTGCGGTTGCCATTTTTCTCTCCTGGTCCTCTCGGGACACCTGCCCGCTCCGATCTTTCTCTACTGCCATCTGGCCGGCTGCCTGTTGGACGAGCAACTCAGACAGTCGTTAGTCGTTGCTCGCTAGCCGTAAGTCTCTGGCTTTTGGCCAACGACTAATCCCTAACCAGTAACGGCCTCCTACGGCCCCTCGTCCTCTTTCTTCGGCGCCGTATTATCTACCTTTACGCTGGCTCCCGGCCGCAGTGTGCGCAGCACTTTGTAACTGCCGGTAACGATCTCGTCACCCGGCTTCAACCCGTTTAGCACCTCGATCTCCGTGGTGCCGGTAATGCCGGTTTCGACGGGAAGGAATTCGGCCTTGCGATCGCGGATGACGAACACACCCTGCAGTTCGTCCTTATCTCCGTCTGTCCGCTTGGATGCTTCCGTCTGCGGCGCGGCGGCTTGAACCGCTCCTTGCTCGGTGTTGCTGGCTTTCAGCTCCGCCCGCGAACGAATGGTCAGAGCCTGTATAGGAACTGTAAGAACTTTGTTGCGTGTGGCGGTGGTGATCTTAGCGGTAGCGGAAAGTCCGGGGCGTAGATTGTCCTGCGCTTCTTGCAGCGTGACCACCACCTTGAAATCTTTCGCTTCCTGGCTGGCGGAGGTCTGCTGCGACGTGGATACGCCGGTCGAGCGAACAATTGCATTGTTGCCAATCTCGCTCACCACTGCTTTGAAAGTCTTCTTGGGAATCGCGTCAATTGTGACTTCGGCGGGCTGGCCTAGCCGAACGTTGACGATGTCGGTTTCGTCCACCCTGACCTCGGCGGTGATCACGGACATGTTGGCCAGGGTCATGAGCGTGCTGCCGGGTGAATTCTGTATGCCAATCACAACCGTTTCGCCTTCGCGCACCGGCAGGTTGGTGATCATGCCGTCGTAGGGCGCGGCGTAGGTAGTCTTTCTCAACACGTCCGCGGCGTGGGTAAGGTTGGCGGCGTTCTGCGCGATGTGGCGACCGGCAGAATCCTTCTGCGCCTTGGCCTGGGCGACACGCGCCTGCGCCTGCGCCAAACCTGCTTGCGCCGTTTGCCATGCCGCCTTCTGGCTGTCGTATTCGGACTTTGCGACCAGGGCGTCCTTGTACAGACCTTGAGCGCGAGTCCAGTCGAACTGGGCGCGTTCGAAGTCGGATTGCGCGCGGTTCAGGTCGGCCATGGATGTATTCAACGCGGCGTCGGCAGCGACAGCGTCGGTCCGGGCCGCTTCCAACCCCGCCTGCGTGGCATTCACGTCAGCCGAGGATTGCACGTTTTCCAGTTGCGCCAGCAACTGGCCCTTCTTGACCCGGTCGCCTTCTTTCACATATAGCCGGATAATCTTTCCGAAAGCATTCGCGCCGATGTTGACGTAAGTTTTCGGCTTGATCTCGCCCGATGCGCTGACGATCGAAGCCAGGTCCATCGACTCCGCTCTGCCAGTCTGCACCGTGACCACACCCTTACGGCTCTGATGAACCGCAATGCCGGCAATCGCCAGTATTAGGATGGCGACGCCGCTGCCGATCGCTATTTTCTTTCCAGTGCTCATTGTTCCCTTGTCACGCCCTTCGGCCGGGCACTTTCGTAGTTCGATGACGGAACCTCTTGCCAGCCTCTAGCGCTGGATTCAGCGCAATCATCGGGCTCCCGGATTCCCGGCGCAACTGGGGGACACGCCATGAGATACGGTCTTGCGGATACAAAAGTTCCAGTGGGTCAAATTGCCATGCGGGCACCCGGTCGATGACCAGCTTAAGACCGGCCCAAGCGGTGCGTTGATAACAAGTCGATTATAGCTTGAGGAAGAGAGAGAATCGAACAAACTCTGAGACCGGAACAGTAAGAGGAAAATGCAGCTCCGGACGCGGATTTTACAATCTTTACAATTGGTTAAGGTGTTTTACTTAGCCTTGCCTTAGGGACTCTAAAGTCATAGAATGGCTTGCCGAGGGTTGTTGTCGTGGTTGTTGTCGTAAGGAGTGCCCCCTTATGTCCCGGGTAGGTTTTCTCAATCGCATTCTCACGGTCTTGGTTCTACCGTCTCTGATTTTGGGTTCGGCGTCGTTTGCCGCCGCTCAGAATGGGAAAGCGGATGCTGCCGATCCTGCTGCAGCGGAGTCTTCTCCGGCATCTGCATCCCCTTCGACGCCGGCCGTCGAGGAAAAAGGACCCGCGGAAAAAACGTCGCAGGAAACCGATCCGCTCAAGCGCCCACTCACGGAAAAGCAGAGAAAGCAGAACTCCAAGTCGTTGAAGATTGAGTTGAGCAAGACGTACAAGAAATGGCTTGACGAAGACGTGCGCTGGCTCATTACCGACGAAGAGCAGAAAGCCTTCAAGCTGCTCTCCAACGACGAAGAGCGTGATCAGTTCATCGAAGCCTTCTGGCAGCGCCGCGATCCCACTCCGGACACGATCGAGAACGAATTCAAGGAAGAACACTACCGGCGCATGGCCTACGCCAACGAACACTTTGCCGCCGGCATCCCAGGCTGGAAATCCGACCGCGGCCGAATTTATATTATGTACGGACCGGCGGATGAGGTTGAGTCCCATCCCTCTGGCGGGTCTTACGAACGTCCGATGGAAGAGGGCGGCGGCGAGACCTCTACTTTTCCCTTTGAAGACTGGCGCTATCGCTATCTGGAGGGGATTGGGCAGGAAGTCATTATTGAGTTTGTGGACACATGCATGTGCGGCGACTATCACATGACCATGGACCGGTCAGAAAAAGACGCGCTGCTTTATACACCCAATGCAGGCCTGACCTTGTATGAGCAGATGGGCATGACCAACAAGGCCAACCGCTTTAGTGGTGGCGGCCTCGAGAGGTTGGGCACCGGCCCATTTAGCAGTAATAATCAGAGCAAGCAGTTTGACCGGTTGGAGACGTTTTACAAGCTGCAGAAGCCTCCGGCGGTGAAGTTCAAGGACCTGGAGGAAGTGGTCAGCCACAAGATCAGCGTGAACCTGATGCCGTTTGATGTGCGCACGGATTTTGTGAGAGTAACGGGCGACACGGTTCTGGTTCCGATCACGATCCAGGTGAAGAATCGCGATATCACCTTCGTGAACAAGGACGGCGTGCAGCGCGGGACGGTAAATATTTTCGGACGCGTGAGCACGCTCACGGGCAAGATCGTGCAAACTTTTGAAGACACGGTGCAGGTGGACGTTCCGGCGGAGTTGTTGCCCAAGGTTACCGAGAATTCACAGGTCTACTGGAAGGCGTTGCCATTGCGCCCGAACCTGTACCGCATCGACGTCGCGGTGAAGGACCTCAACGGCGATCGTTCTGGATTATGGAGCAGCCGGTTACCCGTACCCAGTTTTGACGACGACCGTCTGGCGTCTTCCTCGCTGATCGTAGCGGACGTCATGCAGCCGGTTTCGACCAAAGAGATTGGCACGGGCATGTTTGTGATCGGCAATACCAAGGTACGGCCGCGCGTGGCCTCCTCGAGCGGCAAGGCAGTGGCATTCAAGCGCACTCAGAAAGTGTATTTCTGGATGCAGATTTACAATCTGGGCGTGGACGATAAGACCCACAAGCCCTCGGCGACGTTCGAATATAACGTGATTAACGCGGCCACGAACAAAGCGGTGATTCATACCGTGGAATCTACAGACCAGATGGGCAATGTTGGCGACCAGGTGACCCTGGAAAAACCGCTCTCGGCCGCCAGTCTTGATCCGGGGGTCTATCGCATTCAAATTAAGGTGAACGATAACATCTCCAAGCAGACGGTGGATCCTTCGGCAACCTTTGCCGTAGAGTAACCGGAGAGCTTGGTCTCCTGAGGTGTTTGGAGTGATGCTGGGGAAACTCGGGTTGAAGCTCGGGTTATTGGGGATGGTGCTGGCGCTTCCAGTGCTGGCTGCCGACCGTCCAGGGTCCGGCTCTATTTCGGGATATGTGCGCAGCGCCGCCGGCGTCCCCCAAATGGGCGCGATGGTGGAAGTGCTGGGCTCGGCGGCGCACTCGCTGAAGGTGTTCACCGATGAAAATGGCTTCTATTCCGCCAGTGGGTTACTGCCTGGCGTGTACAACATAAGAGCGTATTCTCCGTCGTTCCTTCCCGCCCTTCGCGAGCGGGTGGGGCTGCGCCCTGGCAGCAGCGCGATGGTCGATCTCAAACTCAGCGGGCTGTTCGAGGCGATCCAACTTCCGGCATTGCGTGGCGCCGCGAGCGATGATGATGACTGGAAATGGGTGCTGCGCTCGGCCTCGAATCGGCCGATCCTCCGGGTGCTGGACGATGGTTCCGTGGCCCCGGAATCCGCGGGTCCCAGCCACGATCTAAAGGGGACTCTTTCGTTCTTAGCCGGCTCGGCTTCTGGAGGTTTTGGAAGCGCCTCTGACATGAGCACAGTCTTTTCGGTGGAGAGGTCGATTTTCTCCTCCGGAACGATGGCTTTTCAGGGTGATGTTGGCTACGGCAATGGCTCACCCAATGCGGTGTTGCGCGCTTCCTACAGCCATAAGATGCCCAACGGGTCGACGCCGGAGATGGCTTTCACTATGCGCCGTCTGGCCGCCCCCGGAATCGATTCACGCACGACTGCCCTGCAAGCGTTGGCGCTTTCCGCTTCCGATGAATTTACGCTCGGGGAGGTTCTCGAACTTCGCTTCGGAAGTGAATTGCAGACCATTCAATTCATGGGACGGGTGACGGCGTTCCGTCCTTTTGGATCGGCTGATCTGCATCTTTCGCCCAACACCTTGCTGGAGTACCGCTACGCTACTTCGCAGCCGGACAGGCGGATGGAAAAGGGCTTTGACTCCGCTCCGGCGGATTTGAGTGAGTCCGGTCCGCACGTCAGCCTGGCGGGCTTTTCGTCTTCGCTGGAACGATCTCATCATCATGAAATTTCGCTTTCCCACCGCATGGGCAACACGAACCTGCAGGTCGCGATGTATTCCGATCGTGTAGCTGATCCGGCCCTGACCGGCGTGGGCGATGCCTCAGCCGCCAGCGGAGAGGTTCTGCCCGATCTGTTTTCCGAGACGTTCACGTACCGGGGAAAGAAATTAGACGCAAAGGGAATGCGAGTTGTATTGCAGCGCCAGCTGGTGTCAGACCTTACGGCGACACTGGATTACGGATACGGCGGAGTGCTCGATCTGAATCAGACAGGTTCGAACCAGGCCGACGTGGCGCTGCAAGACGCGCGTCGTGACAGCCTGGTGCGAAATCGTCACACCGCGGCGGCGAAATTCAGCGGGACGCTGCCGGGCACCAAGACACGCTGGATTACCTCCTACCGCTGGATTAGCGGGCAGGCGCTCACGCCGGTGGATATGTTTAACGCCTCGGCGGGGCAGTCGGATCCATATCTGAACGTTTACCTGCGTCAGCCCATCCCCGGAACCGGTTTCCTGCCCTGCCACATGGATGCGGTAGTGGATGTGCGTAATCTTCTAGCCCAGGGCTACGTGCCGCTGCTCGGTCAGGATGGGCGCACGGTATATCTGGTACAGTCGGCCCGCTCGATTCGTGGCGGCGTGGCGTTTAGTTTCTAAGGCTGTTGTCAGTCTTCAGATCGTTTTCACACGTTCCGCTAATCGCCGGGGCGCGATCAGTGTGTAGTTGCCCGATAGCAATTCCCTCACTTCGTCCCAATCGATCTTTCCCATATCCAGCCGTAGCGCGACCCAGCCCTTCGATGCGATGTAAGCGGGGAGATAAAATCTACCGGGCTGAGCCTCAGCCAGCGCCTTGTTGTCGCCGGGCAATACCTTGCCGGTGACCGCGATGATGCCGTCGCCGTGATGGTTGTCGAGAAAGTAAGCGAAGGTCTTTTTCCGGACCAGAAACTGCGCGTGCGATCCGTAAATCTGGCGTGTAGCCTCCGGGAGCGCGAGAGCAATCTCAGTTAAATGGCTGAGGCGCGGATCTTCGCCGGAACGTTTTGCCATGCGAACCCTAATCGATTTTCATGATATCTCCTTTTTAGTACAGGACAAACTAGAAGGTGCGTATGCGGAACCGCCCAGATAGGCAAAATAAGGCACACAATCGACGCTTTTTGATAAGGAGAAGTAAAAGGCCGATGATTTCTCGCAGACTATTTCTTGCTTTGACCGGGGCCATCTTCGTCGTGCCGCCCGCTTGGACGAGGGGACAATTTCCTCTATTGCTCGATCACATCATCCTCGGCTGCAAGGACCTTGATGGTGGCATCGCTTTCGTCGAAGAACACACGGGGGTTCGCGCTGTGGTGGGTGGGGTCCACCCGGGTCGTGGCACGGCTAATGCTCTTCTTTCGCTCGGCGAGCGCCGCTATCTTGAAATCATGGCACCTGATCCCAAGGCAAACACCGTTCAACCATCGGCGGTCCATCAGGTGACGGTGCTCAAAGGGATAACCACCCCGCACCTCATCAATTGGGCCGCGCACCCGGGGGACATCGACTCGCTGGCGAAAAAGCTCCGCGACTCGGGGATTGCAATCCTGGGACCCACGCCGGGCTCTCGTACGCGTCCCGACCGGCGCGTCCTCAGTTGGAAAAGCCTTAGCCTCGCTGACGACCACCATGGACTACTGCCATTCTTTATTGAGTGGAGCGCCCGCTCGGTTCATCCCTCCTCCGACTCTCCCCAGGGTCGCCATATCGAGCGTTTCGTTGTGGCCGATCAGCATCCCGAGGAGTTATCCAAGGCCTTCCAACATATTGGAATCGATGTGCCCGTTGAACGCGGTGAGAAACCTCAGCTGCGGGTGCGGATCTCTGGACCTAAGGGCGTATTCGACGTGGGTTCCTGACTTGTCCGCTTAGTGGCAGTCGTCAGTCTTCAGTCGTCGGTCTTCAGCCCTCAGCCAAGAACAACGTTCGTATCCCGTAGAAGCGGAGCAAGCTCGGTCTCTACCAATTCCAATCCAATTCTAGGTAGGCGCAGGCGTCGTCGCCTGTGTGGTGGCTGGCAGACTTTGCTCCGTGGGCAGACAAGGGCGTCGGCCCCTACGTGGTCTTTGGCACTGCGGCGTTTGCTTGCTGCTGGTTAAGGAAAAAAAGCGGATGCGCTGGGGCCGCATCCGCCGAGAGAAACCAGGAATCACAAACTAGAAGATGATCTTGGCAGCGAGTTGCATGTTGAAGGCTTCGCCGGGACCGATGCCAGGAGCGCCGTTGAAGTCGCCGATGGTGTCGCTCACAAAACCGTTGCTACTACTGACCGATCCGCCGCCGGACGCCAGGTTGACCCGGTTCAGCAGGTTAAACATTTCCGCGCGGAGCTGTATTTTCAGCCGCTCGCGAATCGGAATGTTCTTGAACACCGAAAGATCCACAGCTCCGTATCCCGGCGCATAAAACCTGTTGCGGGAGAGGTTGCCGAGGAAGGTAGTGGGCGAGGAGCAATTGAATGCTGCCGGGTTGACCCACTGTTCTCCTCCCGCAGCCGCGGAGAACGAATGAGAAACGCCAGCGAAGGGATCGGCCACGAGGTCGCAACCTGGCCGGGAGAAGCCGCCCGAGATGTTGAAAGGCTGCCCGGTGTGGAAGGACAACAGACTGTTCACTTGCCAACCGTGGGTGAGGATTCTGGGGCCATGTGACGAGCCCGGTACATCGTAGGTGAGACTGGTTGTGAAGTTGTGGCGGGTGTCGAAATCTCCGTTGCCGTACTCGGCCTTCAGGTTGTAGCTATCCAGGGGGATGACGCCGCGATACTCGCTCATCACGTCGAGAGCGTGAGCCCAGGTGTAGCCGAATTGAGTGGTGAGCCCATGGAAGGACCTGATTCGTAGCGAACTCTGTAGCGAGTTGTAGTTCGACGTGCCGATGCTGTTGAGTTGCACGATGGTACCGACATTCGGGTACTGAGCATTGAATCGCCCGGTCGGACTCGAGCCGAGCTGATTGAGGTTTAGCATGACACTCAACTTGCGCCCTTCGCTGCCCACATAACCGATCTGGAACACGGCCGCGCTGCCGAGACTCTTTTCGACCTGCAGGTTGTAGTTAAAGAAGTAGGGTGCGCGGAAATTCTGGTTGACGGAGTAAACATTGTAGGTGTTGTCGCCGGTGACCGGATCCGGGGCCCCACCGCAACTTGCGTCGGTGTTGAAATTCAAGCTGGGGCAAAGTTTGACTCCAGGAAAGACTGACTGGCCACCGCTCTGGACGGCATCCCAGTTATAGCCATTCTTGCTGTAGTTGTCAGTGGCAGCCGGTCCGACGGGGTTATCCTCAAGACCATCCGCTGCTGAGATTGGCGGACGGAAGTCCAGGAACGGATTCATATTAATCTGATCAAAGAACACGCCAATTCCACCGCGTACGACCAGTTCGCCATTGGCGGTCGGCTGGTATGCGAAACCGAAGCGTGGCGCGAAGTTGTTGCGATCAGGCTTGAAGACGGAGTCGATTCCATTGCCTTGGATGGGCATCCCTGCCCCTGGGATGAAGACCGCCAGGTCCTTGTTGACGCTATGCAAAGGTCCGAAGTACTCGTAGCGGAGACCGAAATTCAGGTTTAGCCTGCGGGTGACCTGCACCGAGTCCTGGGCGAAAAAATTGAACGCGTTAACCCTTACGAAGCGTTCAGGATTGCCCACGGCAATGCTGGAAGTCGCGACGTCGCCAGCGAGGAAATCCGCCAGGGCGCAAGTGGGGTCGCCAGTCGCGCATGTTCCCGCCCAGGGCCCCTGGGTTCCATCGAAGGAGAATTTCCCAGTCCCACGCCGGTGATAGAACTCATTCACGCGGCCTTGCCGGACCTCGCCTCCGAAACGCAACTGGTGCTTGCCGACGTTATAGGAGATGATATCGGCCAGCATTCCGGTGACGTCGTTGCGCCCTTCGGGGGGTGTAAGGCCGATTTGCTCAAAGCCGGAAATGGCAATGTTCGGCGCCCCCAGGATAGGCTGTCCCTTGATGGTCGCGTCCGGGCTCAGGAACAAGCCCAAGGCCTTAGTGTCGAAGCTGTTGTTGGCGTCGCTAAAAGTTTGGTTGAAGTAGTTGATCCCGAAGAGTAGTTGATTCGTCATCCGCGGGGAGAGAACGGAGTTGAGCGTGGCCGCATAGTTGAAGACGTGAATGGGAGCTTTTTCGAAGTAATACTGAAGATTCGAGCTAGCCGTTCCCAGAGCGGGGCTGCCGCCCAGCGGGGCGGTCTGACTGCCCTGCCCACCAAACCAGCGGACGGAGAGGCGGTGCTTCTCGGTGAAGTTGTGGTCGATCTTGGCGACTCCATTGTAGCTATACCCGGTGGAAGCAATCGGGCTGAAGAAGTTGCCGGTGGTTGCAGGGAGAGAATTGATCAGCGATGGCCAGAGGATGGGCGAAGTGTTGGTCACCGGATTGCCAAGCAGGGTTTGGGACAGCGGACTGGGCGTAATTCCATTAGCACTCAGCAAAGCCAGAGCCTGGTTTTGCCAGGCAAATGAAGGTTCCGTGGCCAATCCGGACAGTCCAATAACGTAATTCTGTTTCTCAAAGGTGACGAAAAAGAACGTCTTGTCCTTGATGATCGGACCACCGACGCTGAATCCATAGTTCTGGTTGCGCAGTGCGGGTGCTTTGGGGACAGTGGCGCTGGGCTGGAAAAAGGGCGAAGCCGCGCCGTAAAACTCATTGCGATTATAGTAGTAGGCGGAGCCGTGCAGTTGGTTGGTGCCCGACTTAAGCACCAGGTTTACGGTGCCGCCGGCATTGCGTCCGGCCTCGGCTCCTGATTGGGTCTGCGCCGAAAACTCGTCGGTGGCGTCGATGGGCATGATGATGCCGGCAATTCCCGAGACGCCGCCCTGATTGACTGCAGGAATGTTGTGCCAGAAGTCGTTGTTGTCTACGCCATCAATCTGCCAGTTCATCTGGTTGGGGCGGGTTCCATTGAGGGAACCGTAGCCGCCCACGGAATAGCCGCCATAACCCGGCGCGGTCGCGATCAACTGGGTGAAGTCCCGTCCGTTGAGGGGAACGTTCTGAACCACGGTGGAAGGGATGCTCATGCTCTGGGTTGAGGTAGTCGTATCAACAATGACCGCCGCCGCGGAAACTTCAATGGCGGTGCTCTGCGTCCCCATGTTGAGCTTGACCGGCAGGGTGTAGACCGAGCCTGCGGCGACCTGGACATTGTCTACGTTAACGGGTTGGAAACCACTGGCGGTCACCGTGATCCTGTATGAGCCCAGCGGCAGATCCTGAAATGAAAACTGACCGTCGGTAGTGGTGACCGTGCTAAGCGCGACGCCGGTCGCGTTGTTAGTGGCTCTTACGATGGCCCCGGCAACGACTGCTCCGGAAGGGTCGGCAACCGTGCCATTGATCGCGCCCCGGAATGTTTGTGCCTGGCCGAACACCGCCGCTAGCAAGATAACCACCACAGTTTGTAATAAGCGCTGCATCTTCCCCTCCACGTAACATTTGTTGTTGGTGTTATATAGTTTGGAGTTTATGGTCACGTATTGGGCCAAAGTTGGATAGTCTAATAACATGTTTAATTTCAATTAATTGCCAGCGTCTTTGCGGCCACGGAATACAAGCGTTGGAATGAAAGTGGACAAAGACCTATGAAAAGTGGTAGTTTCTCGGCGAATTCATTGGATCTTGACTAAATCTTCATACGCAGGGGCCAGGATCGGTTGACCAGGCTAACCGGCCGGAACGGAGAATGAGCATTGGTTTATGTTCCGGTTGGGTGCGGATCTCGGTGCGGCCTACTAAATCATCCTTCCCCAACCATCCGTTGTGGTAGGCTCCCCTTCTCTCCTTACTCCATGACAGATGCCAGGCGTGAACGTCGTTCGGGGCAGCGCATTTCGGCGCGCGTGTCAGTGTCTGTCAAGACTCCGCATGAGCGCGTTGCGACCACCGGCGTCACCCGCGATTTGAGCACGAGCGGGGTCTTCCTCTATACCGACTCGCGGATCAGTGAAGGCAGCGAGCTGGAAGTGGTGTTGATTCTGCCACCAGAAATCACCAAGAGCGGAATCCAGTGGGTATGTTGCCGGGCTTCGGTGGTGCGAGTGGAAGATGGCGAGGAAGGCAGTTTTGGCGTTGCCGCGAGCATCCGCAGTATTGAGATTTTGCCAGAAATTCCCAGCTAAGCCGCTGATCACAAATGGGGTTGAAGCATTCCTGGGGCTCCTAAGACTAGGGCCAGGGCGAACCATGACGGTCGCACGAAGAATTCTAAAAAAAATTTGACATTTTTAATATATTGCATCAATTTTGGTGCAATAATGCTGGCCCTTGAACTGCTCTGGCTCAAGGCATCCTGAATCTGACGATTTCCGATTCGGCGAGTTTCAGATTTGCGAATTAAGAGCCGCGAAGATTCGAGTAGCGTGCCATGTGGCTTGAAAAAATGTTTGCCGGCGTGCTGCGAGTACTGACCCCGCTGGGGCCACGCTACATCAAGCTTTCATTGGCGCAGCGGATCTACCTGCTTTGGATCTTCCGTCATTTTCAAGTCCTGCCCTTGCAAGTGCTGACTCGGCGACAACGCAGGTTTATGGACGTGTTGTGCGTGGAACCCCGCTTTGTCTCGTTGACTCAGGCCAGCGGAGTGGAAGCACCCATCCTCGGAACCCTGGAGCGCCGGCCACCGGTGGCCGTGCAAGACCCGCCGCGTCGGCCCAGCGTCGGAATCTCGGACGCGGTATCACGGTTTGCACCCTCCCCGTACAACGCGCCGCGCCGCTCGTAGAAGATCCTGACTTGGGTGCGAACGGCGGTCGTCACAGTGCCACATTCGCGGGTGCGGCTGCGTTGGTAGCCCCGCAATCTCCTGTGATATATTCTTCGAGGTATTGGCAGTCCGCTGATCGAGTGGTTCCGGCGAGCCGCTTCCTGGCTGCCGCCTGAGGCCATCCGCCCACAACCCGCGACGTGATCGGTGGTCCAAGGGGCTGAAACTCCATCCACAGATGGGCGCGTAGCTCAATTGGCAGAGCAACTGACTCTTAATCAGTAGGTTGAAGGTTCGATTCCTTCCGCGCTCACCATCCTAAACCCTTTATTTATGGCACCATGGCGCAGTTTTTCTGTGAACGCGATGACCATGCCATTGCACTGATGTCCGCGTCATGTCCGTACCAGAAAATTGTCGTAGCCGATGACCTGTTCTGGGGTGGGGGAATAGTGTCTGTCTTGATGCGCATCCCATATGTCACGACGAGTCTCGACACATCTCACGTGGAAAACTTATACAATACATCTACGGACGTCTAAGCGCGTCCGTAGATGTCAGGGCGCATCGCGCGAACCCTGGAACCCAACCCCGTCCTAAGCGGCGATCACTACACCGTAATCGGGTATGCAAGGCGCTCTGTGCGCCCATGAAGGGGTTCCATGGCATCTCCAGCTGACACGACTCCCACTACTGTTCTAGTTGAGTACTTGACCAAGAAAGGCCTCGCCGCGCAACTGCACAAGACCGAACGAACTATCGACCGAATGAATCTTGCGGGCGATGGTCCCCCGCCTACTCGCATAGGCCGCACCACCTTATACCGCCGCGAAGCTGTGATTGATTGGCTGAGGAGTCGGGAAGTCTTACCCGCTGGCTCAGCGCGTAAGCGGGGCGGTGCGCGGTGATCGCGGGGACCGTTGTATCCGTGCAGCGGGTGGACCAGCACAATAGCCCCATAGAACCAACCTGGCTTACCGAGGCCGATTTGGCTGCATTCAGTCGCTTTGGCATCTCGCCGGAATTATTGGCGCGAGCTCACGTCGAGCGCGTCAGTGACCGTGAGGCGCGTGAATACGCTATTACGGGACCTGTGACTAGCAACATGTCCGGCGTTGTATTCCCGTATTTCAGCATCGAGACTGGGGCCCGCGTCATGGCACGACTTCGCCGCGACAATCCCGAGATAGAAGCTGGCAAAGAAAAGAACAAGTACATTTGCGCCTACGGGGACCGCAAACCCTGTATTTTCCACCTGACGCTGCACACAAGCTGAAGGATTTTGATACGTCTATTGCGCTGGTGGAGGCCGAAAAGTCAGTACTGGCGCTTACTGCTTGGGCCGAGCGCACGGGCACGAATCTTCTGACGGTGGGCATGGGCGGGTGCTGGGGATGGCGTGGACGGATCGGCAAGGTAGAAAACTCACGCGGCGAGCGCGTAGATGAAACCGGACCGATTTCCGATCTTAACTACGTCAATGGTCGCGAAGTGTACGTGCTACTGGACGCGAACGTAGCCAACAATCCCAAGGTCCAGCAGGCGCGTGCTGCACTGGTTCGCGAGCTGAAGAAACGAACCTCACAGGTCTTACTCTGTAACCTTCCCGCGGCCGATGGTGTCAACGGACCAGATGACTACATCGCGGTCTGCGGAGACCAAGCAATGATAAACATCTTTGCGGACGCCTCTGCCGCAATCGAGCGCTGCGACTACGGCGGTGGGCGGTTCGAGGTAAGTGATCGGGGGGTGGCGTATATCGGCCAACCGGACAAGGACGGTAACCCAAGACCGCCGCTTTGGATTTGCACACCGCTTAAAATTGTTGCCAAGACGCGGGATGCCCAGAGCGGCGAATGGGGCCGACTCCTTCAATGGCAGGATGCCGATGGCGTCCATCACCAGTGGGCAATGCCGATTGAGTTATTGCAAGGGGATGGTGGCGTCGATGTCAGAAGAGAACTAGCGCGACAGGGGCTGGACATCACAACAACGCGTGCGGGACGGGAGCTACTCTGCGCGGCGTTGCAAGTGTGGCCAGTAGAAGATCGGGCCCGTTGTGTCGAGCGCCTTGGGTGGCATGGTGGCGTGTACATGGTCCCAGCGGGAACGG
>Ga0070708_100002443_pt1 | contig 14386 bp, 17 predicted proteins | sample KBSK5503metaG_FD_65469 | JGI IMG/M metagenome (GOLD analysis project Ga0070708, IMG submission 65469) | Corn, switchgrass and miscanthus rhizosphere microbial communities from Kellogg Biological Station, Michigan, USA - KBS K5-50-3 metaG | ecosystem: Host-associated > Plants > Roots >...
TACCATGTCAGGACCATGAGTCGTTGACTCACCCCTTCCGCCTCCTTAAGATAGGGCGACTTCAAACCCTTCCTCTCACCCATGATCGGCCAGACCATTTCGCACTACCACATCATCGAAAAACTCGGCGGCGGAGGGATGGGTGTCGTCTACAAGGCCGAAGACACCGAGTTGGGAAGGTTTGTCGCGCTGAAGTTTCTGCCCGAGGAGCTGGCGCGCGATCCGCAGGCTCTGGAGCGGTTCCGGCGAGAGGCCCGCGCCGCTTCGGCGCTGAACCATCCCAACATCTGCACCATTTACGAAATCGGCAGGGGTGACGAGCAGTCTTACATCGCGATGGAGTTTCTCGACGGCCGGACCCTGAAGCACAGCATCGCAGGACGGCCACTCGACAATGAGACGCTGGTTTCTCTAGCCATCGAGGTTGCCGATGCGCTGGACGCGGCGCATGCGAAGGGGATCGTGCATCGCGACATCAAGCCTGCGAATATTTTTGTCACCGAACGTGGACACGCCAAGATTCTAGATTTCGGTTTGGCCAAGGTCCAGACGGTCGGCTCTGCCAGCAGTTCCGATAACACGCAGACGCGCAGCCTGGATCAGCAGCAATTGACCAGCCCTGGCTCGGCGCTGGGCACGGTAGCTTACATGTCACCCGAGCAGGCGAAAGCGCGAGAGTTGGACGCGCGCAGCGATTTGTTCTCTTTCGGTGCGGTGCTCTACGAAATGGCGACGGGTGCGTTGCCGTACCGGGGCCAGAGTTCGGCGGAGATCTTCAAGGCAATTCTGGATGCAACGCCGACGCCGGCAGCCCGGCTCAATCCGGATGTACCCATGGAATTGGAGCGCATCGTCAGCAAGGCTCTCGAGAAGGATCGGAATCTCCGCTACCAGAGCGCGGCGGATTTGCGCTCAGACCTGACACGGCTGAAGAGGGACCTGGACTCGGGGCGCTCGACGGCTATTAACACACCGGCTACTAACGCATCAACGACCGTAGACTCAGGTACTCGAACTTCGGGTGCAATTCCTGCGCTAGCGCCGGCCCCATCCCGAAAGCTCCTGGCACTTAGTGTGGCTGCGATTCTGGTCGTTGCGGGGGCGGCCACCGCGCTGTACTTACTGCGTGTCAAGGTAGGAAATAAAAAGATTGACTCGATCGCGGTGCTGCCCTTTGTCAACGCGACCTCCGACCCCAACAATGAATACCTCGGCGACGGGCTGACCGAAAGTCTGATTAGCACGCTGTCGCAGTTGCCCGATCTCAAAGTCATGGCGCGAAGCAGCGTCTTCCGCTTCAAGGGGAACCAGCAAGACCCGCAGAAAATCGGGCAACAGCTTCAAGTCAATGCCGTCCTGATGGGAAGCATTACCCAACACGGTGAGGAAGTAGGAGTGCAGGCCGACCTGGTCAACACTTCGGACGGCAGTGAGCTTTGGGGCTCGCATTACGCGCGCAAAGCCGCCGACATCACCCAGTTGCAGAGCGACATCACCCGCGACGTTTCGAAACGCCTGCGAGCGCAGGTGAGCGGCGAGGAGCAGCGGCGATTGGGTAGCGCTGGGACTACGAATCCGGAGGCCTACCGGCTATATCTGGAAGGGCGGCAACTCTGGTACGGACGCACTCCGGAGGGTTTGAAGAAGAGCATCGATTTATTCCAGCAGGCGATTGCCGCCGATCCGAATTACGCTCTTGCTTATACCGGGTTGGGTGATACTTACAACGTTATCCCGAGCTACGGGGCTGGCATAACCTCCCGGCAAGCGGGATTGCTTGCCGACGAAGCCACACGCAAGGCGCTCGAATTGGATGATTCCTTGCCAGAGGCACATACGGCGCGCGCGAATGCGCTGACTTTTGCCTTGAAATGGCAAGACGCTGAGAAAGAATATCGACGCGCCATCGAGTTAAACCCCAACAGCGCTGCAGCGCACTATTTCTACGGCTTTACCTTTCTCGTTCCTGAAAAGCGATTCGACCAGGCGCTCGAGGAATTCCGTCTAGCGCTGTCGCTCGACCCCCTTTCTCCCATCATGAACACGAATTACGCCACTACGTTGATGGATGCACATCGCTTTCCGGAGGCGCTCGCTCAGTTCCAGAAGACTCTGGAGCGGGATCCGAACTTCAGACCCGCCCATCACAAGCTGGCGCAGTTGTATGCTGCGACTGGCGATTTCGCGAATGCGGTAAGTGAGTTGCATAAGTTCATTCCTATACCGGGATCGTCGAGCCCGGACGCCAAAGGTTACCGTGATCTGGCGCAGGCCGGACTCTCCAAACCGGACTCGATGACCTGGGTGGCCCTGGCCATGTCGGCCACGGGTGAGCGAAATAAGGCGTTCGAATACCTGGACAAAGCGTTTTCCGCCCAGGAAATTGAACTGGTGCTCTGCATCCGCTACCCAACCCTGGACCCGATCCGTTCCGATCGCCGCTACGCCGATATGATGCGCCGGCTCGGATTGCCGGAGTAAGCCGGATTCTATCTTCCTTCTTCCTGCTTGGCTTTACAGTCCCTGCGAGATGTCTCACTTGGCGAGTAACGGGCTCTTCCATGATCCCGGTAAGGGAAGGTTTGCCGACTACACATCCTATATGAACACTTTCGGCCCGCCCCGAGAGACCGGGCTGCAATTGATAAATAGAAGAGAGTTCTTCGATACTTGATCGGATCCGCCTTGGTCGGCGGTCTCGTAGCGATGCCCTGGGTAGCGTAATTCCAAAAGGAGCTGTGGAAAGTAAGATAGCGCCCACTGTCTCTCAAGAGCCTATGGCCGTCATTCTGGTGAACCAACCCATATGGTGTAATCTTTCCTTTTTGAGGAATTGGCATGATTTTGACCGAGACACGCCGCAAGCCGTCGCTTTGGTTAGTCGCCCTGTGGACCTGGCTGATGGTCGGAATCACGCCTATTATGTACGCCCAGTCACACGACGCGTTCGCCAAGTGGGCTTCACCACGAATCATCCCAATCCAAACGCTCGAATTGCGGAGCGACGGCAACGATCTTGTGCCGCTTCGCAAGCTCATCGGCAATAGTCGAGTGGTGGCACTTGGCGAACCCACCCATGGCGCACATGAGCCATTGGAGTTTCGAAATCGACTGATTAAGTTCCTCGTGGAGCGATCTGGCTTTACCGCGGTCGCGCTGGAAACAGGCTTCACTGAGGCTTATTTCATCGATGCGTATATACAGGGCAGCCCTGGCGATTGCAGAACAGTGACGAGTAACAACATGAGCTGGGGTTTCGGCCACTTCGAGGAAAACCAGGAACTGGTCGAATGGCTGCGGAACTATAACCTGAATCGTGCCCATCCGCACAAAATCCACTTCTTCGGAATGGATCTGACCGGAGGTGACAGGGGTATTCGTCTTTGACGACAGCTGATAAGACTGAACTTGCGTCGTTGCTCAATGAGATCAGAACTGTTCTGGATCAGAAGAAGTCAGCCCTGCTAGCGAACGGCGGCCAAGAAGACTACCAGCGTGGGCAACACGATGTAGTTGTCGCGCAACAGCTTAATCATATGTTGGCGATATCCCCGTCCCCTTCGCCTGGCATTCCGGCCGACGGCGACGCCATGGTAAGCGCGCGAAATGAAGCCATGACGGACAACGTTCGCTGGCTGCTCGAGCAAGAGGGTGCCAAGGGGCGCATCCTTGTATTTGCCCACAATATGCATGTGATGAACTCAATGCTCCAGGGAGGCCCATGGGCGAAATTTCGTCATCCCTCTTCGTCCACCGGACAGTTTTTGCGGTCTGCGCTCGGATCAGAGGTCGTCATCATTGGCGGAACAGCGGCGTCCGAATCTCACAAGCTGATCTCTTTGCCCGATCTAGTTTATGACCCTGCGTGGTCGCCGGACGGGTCGCTGATTCGATTCAGAGTCGGGGGCTTTACCTCTACACAAGGCTCGCTTTGGCAGGTTTCTGTGGACGGGACGAACCTGCATCCCTTGTTGCCCGGTTGGCGTACTCCTCCGGTGGAATGTTGCGGCAAATGGACCACACACGGGAAATATTTCGTTTTCGGATCAGGAGGCAATGTATGGGCTCTTGCCGAAAAGGGAAAGTGGTTTGGAAAATCCAGCGCCCAACCCGTCCAGCTCACCTCGGGGCCAATGAGCTTCTCCTCGCCTCTGCCCAGCAAAGATGGGAAGAAACTGTTCGTGATGGGAGCACTGGCGCGCGGGTGAAGCATAAGGGCGCAGACATTCGTGGCAAGCTGCACGAGCTTCAGCGGGCTCGAAGCTGAGCTTGTGTCCGATTTACACAGATGCAACAAAGAATTGAAACGTCGGCAGCGACACACAGCTTGCGCGTGCGCCCTGTCCTTGAAGAGGTAGCCACGAAATGAGAATTGAAGTTCTTTATGTTCCGGGTTGCCCCAATTATCAACCCGCCGTCGAACGCGTCGAGAAGGTGTTGCTGTCCGAATCGTTACGGGCGGACATTGAAAGAGTGCCTGTCAACAGCGAAGCCGAAGCTAAGACTCTGCGGTTTCCCGGTTCACCGACCATTCGTGTGAATGGCACCGATGTTGAACCAAACGAGACGAAAACACGTGGCCTCGCTTGTCGCTTATACGCGAACAGCAGCGGTATCCCATCAGAGGCAATGCTTCTGGTGGCTCTATCAAGGGCGAAGGAAAGGGAAGGCGCAATGAGAGTCGCCGAACGAGCCACTCCCGTCGCAGCTGTTATCGCTGCTCTTTCGACTCTCGCTTGTTGCTTGCCGTTCGGTTTTCTCGGGGCAGTTGGATTGGCAGGAGCAAGCGTCAGATTGCAGGCGGCGCGACCTTGGCTACTCGTCGGAGCTTTCGGCCTCTTGGTTGTCGGATTTCTGCAGCTGTACCGTGGCCGAAATCAATGCAGGAAGGGGAGCCCATTCAGCATCGCGCTGTTCTGGATGGCTGCTGCGCTGGTTCTCCTGATTGTTCTTTTCCCCCAAGTCATCGCGAGCTTGGTAGCAGGCTGGTGATTGTATGCGTGTGAAGATGAAATACGTGCCCTTGTTTATCGTGGTCGCTCTGGCGTGCCTAGTGTTATGGTACTTCCGGGGTGCACCACCGAATGGCCAGCCACCACTCACATCGCTTACTGCCAACAATCTCGACCAGTTTAGACGGGAGTTCAACGATGCGGCTGATCGCAATCGCTTGGTGCTGCTGCTCTCACCAACTTGAGCTTACTGTTTGCGGGGGTCCTCCGCGATCGAAAAGATATTGAAGCAGAATCCGTCGGTACGACTCCGCGTTCTTGTTGTATGGGAACCGATGCTGCCCACTGACTGGTCACGACCAAGAGGGAGAGTGCAATCACGCATCTCAGATCCACGAGCTGTGCAGTTCTGGGACAAAGACCATCTCGTCGCCAAAGAACTGCAGCAACAGCTTTCCAGCTCCCAAAACTGTTGTCAGCGCAATGGCATTATCTGGGATGTCGCTGCACTTTACCCAAGAGATATCCACTGGGGTGCCGCGCCTGCGTTCTTCGGCGGCGCGGTTCTAGATGTAGCAGGTGATGTTCGTCAACGGCTATCAGCAATGAGCGGCAGTCGCTGATGATGAATCGCCAAGCTATTGCCCGACAAAGTTGGAAATTAAGTTAGGTGACTCCACTCACAATTTTCGGCCTGCTAGCAGTGACCGCAATGCTGATTTTCTATGCATTGGAGAAGCGTAGTCCGTGGTTCATTTTGGCATTCGCCTCTTCGTGCTTGCTAGGATCCGCATATGGCTTCCTGCAAGGAGCTTGGCCGTTCGGAGTTGTTGAGTTCATCTGGGCTGGGGTTGCAGTGCGACGCTGGTGGCTGATTCAGAATCTAAGAGAAAGGTAATGACACGGCTGAAGAAATTCCCTGTTGCTTGTCTGACGAAGAGATGCGCAACCGGGAAGCACCCCTTCTTGCTCAGTTCAAGTCTGCTCTCGTCACGACTGAGGAAGTCTTTGACGGTTACCTGCTCCGAATCCCCGGTGACAAGAAAGGGATTGCACCCGCAGCCGAATTGATAGTGGCAGAGCGAGAGTGCTGTCCGTTCCTGAGGTTTGAGCTAGCGGCCGATCCGGGATGGGGCCGGTTACCCTACGAATGACAGGGCCCTCTGGCACAAAAGAGTTCATACAATCGTTCCTGGTTTGAGAACTTTGTCGGGAGTGTGTGCTAGCTTCCTGGAGCCGCCCCTCGGGATTGCGCCTGGATCACGGGCAACGCGGGAGTAATTCCAGAAGACTCGAAGCGCGCCATTACGCATTCCGGCTTGGCGACTGGCGGTCCAAATCGTCGGATCCGCGAAATCAGGGTTGCCACATGTACGGGTTGCCGATTTTACGGGGGAAACCACTCCGAGCTGCGATGACAGAAATAGTAGGTGGCGAAACACTGATTCTATAATCGCGGCTCCGGCAGTGGATTGCACATATGCATGGGTCAAACTTGTTTCTGAGGCGCAAAATCTTTGGCCGCCTTTCGATCGTAGTTGGGAATTCGGTGCAGATTGCCGGGCTTGTAGCCGCTTATCTTGCTCTCATTGCGGCGCGATCCGCACATTCGGTCTTAGCTGCCGTGTTCGCCATGGTTGTGGGATATGTTCTCCTCTATTTTTGCTGCCATGCCATTGCTCACTGGGTGGTCGGACGAATGCTTGGCATTCGCTTCGCTTTCTACACGGTCGGTGGGACCGGGAATCCAGAAGGCTGGCCTGCGCCACTCCGTTGGTTGTTCGAACATCTTCCTTTCTTTGGAGTGCAGACGGAGAAGGCCTCTATGCAAAAGGCCAGCCCGATTGCCAGAGCCATTATGTGGTCTGCAGGAGTGACGTGTTCCGCCGTTGTCCCAACCCTGGGCGCACTCTGGGCCTGGCGTTCGCGTGTCCCGTGGAGCAAGCTCTTTTTTCTGGTTGCGCTGTTCTGGGCGGTCGGGACGTTGGCAAGTAATTGGACTAGCCGCACTGGCGACTATGCCAAGGCCCGACGCGCCCTCGGAAATCCATGAGTGATCGTCTTCATCCATTATGGAAGAGTTTCGCATGGACCTGCGGTCCACCCATAGGAATGAAAATCGGTCCGAGTCGGCGGGTGTACGATCAAGCGTGCGTGGGATGGCAAAGATCGTGGCAACTCTGGAGGAAGTGAGGCGTGGACTACACCTTCGAGGATGTGGCCGAGGCGAGCACTTGGTTCGACCAGGCTGCCATCAGCGAACCTGACCGCCTGAAAATCGCCCACCCGTAACGCCCAGAAATTGTTCCGCCTCTAGAACGAAGCGAACTCTACCAACAGTAAATGCAAATTCATACCGGAAATTTCCGCCGGTGGTGGTGTAGTAGTTCTCACGCAGATACTGGCTCATCGGCCGCTTCGCTTTCGGGGCAAGCGTTCCCTTAGATATTCGAGGATCGACGCGCCAGATGCCGAACGGCAGCACCTCGCCCAAGTGGCCGAGAATCACTCTGAGCTTGGGATATTCATCGAAGAGGCCGCCGCCCATCAGACGAAGCGCGTGCATCGAAGTTTCGAGCCCGAATCCGCAGGCTGCGCCGGCGAAGCACGGGTGTCCTTCGTAAGCCTGCTGCCGCGTGGCCGGGAGCCATGCACAGTGGCTCGAATCGAAATGCCGTCCTGGACAGTTGAAAACAGCCGCTAGCGCACCGTCGCCGACTTCATGCCGTACTTCTGTGTGGCATATCCCACGATTATTCCCACGATGCTTCCGGGATGGATGATCTCGAGGTAATAGCCATGCTGCATATACGCGACTATAAACGCGAGCGCAAAACCGACCGCCAAGCCGAACAAGATTCCGAGCGGCACCGAGCTCACCTTGCGCGCAAAGACGCCCGCCGCAACTCCGGCAATTAGTCCCTTAATCGTCGAGCCCACGATGATTCCAGCCATTTGCGGACGCGTCGCTGGTGTGAACCAAGCCGTGCCCCATCAATGGCCCCCAGTAGTGCACCCAAGAGCAAGGCGAGCAGGACCTTGTTCATAGCTACCCTCCCTTTTCGCTGCTGGAGTTCCTTACAACGGCGCCGGGATTCCCTTTAACCTAACGGTTCAAAACCACGAGCAAAATCAGGCGCATGAGTAAGTACGCAGCCATCAACAAGACAAAGAACCGGTACCGTCGGTACAAGCGTGCCAGTCGCAAGCGCACATATTTGTAAACGGGCTTCCAGTACGCCTCGCACAGTGCGCCCAGCGCTCGCTTGCGCTCCCCCCATCCTCACTGCGAACTCCTGCGATGACTGACCATCGTGTGGCGGGGAAGCGCTCATCCCCGCCCGTGAATTCGTGTTGAGCCATGAAGGATCTTCAGCAGGAAAAGCGTAGAAGGGATTTTAGGCGGGATGGAGGGGAGTGACAAGCCGGGCGCCACCGGCTCTGGACCAACACTCAATGGGGCTATCTAGGACCACGTTGCTATTCGTTTATCACTGCGAAGTCTTGGCTAACGGCAACGAAGCTTGGCCGAACACATATCGCCACCCCGTAGGACTGCGCACGTAGGTGTCGCTGAACCACAGTGTGTAGTCGAACGGCTTTCCGTCCTGCGTGCCTTTCTCCCACAACTTAGCTGTGACGACCGCCGTGTCGCCCCAGACACGGACTGTCTGTTCCGTGTCGCTCTGATGCTCGTAGACAACCGTCCCCTTCCGCGCCTCCTTAAGGAGATCAGCTTTGGTGAACGTCTTGCCGTTCCCCGTGACGAGGATGAAATCATCCGCCAGGATGCGATCCATGGTGGCAGCGTCAATCTTTTCAACCGCCGCCTGGTACTGGGTGTCGAGCGCAGCAACGGCTTTCTTATCATCGTCAGCGGACGCGTTCACACGATTTACACCAATGGCCAGCAGGATGACAGCTATCCCTATTCCCAGAAGTGTCTTCACTTTCTCTCCTTGCTTGTCGAATTCATGCAAGACTCCGCGACAAGTTACGGCTTATGAGAACGGAACACCAGATCAAACCATGGTTTCCATGTTTTTTCGCCATCGATGGAGGTGATTGCGGTTTCACGAACGGCACTGTTCACTGGCTTCCAAACGCCGCGCACGTGCCGCTTCTTCCCATCCGCAGTGCGATCCAACCCACTGAGAACCATTTCACCGCCTTGAATTTTGCCTTCGATCACGAGTAGTTGTCCACGATTCGTCACCCAACTCTGGTGCCAGATCTTTCGGGGCGCGTCGTAGATGCTGAAACTCTGGCCTTTCAGTCCGTTTGTGTCCTGGTAGTCTTCACGCAAGACGCAGCCTTCGAGGATGCGATCAACGCGGACACGGGCGACCGGCGTCGAGCGGTCGATTTCAAAGACGTCCCAATCACCGATCCAAAAGTCGAACTGATGGTACTGGGGCGCCACGCAGGAGACCGGCCCAAGGGATTCTGTGGAAAAAACACCGCCAGGGGGGAGGCGTTCAGTGGTTGTGAACAATGCAGCGATACAAGCTATGATCACCAACCATGGCATGATCGGTTTCATCTCGATGCTCCGCTGTTCCACGAATCTCAATTAACCGTGCCGCACATTTTCCCCTCAATGGTTTACAAGTACAACCTCGTCAGGCGGACCAAAGCCACGATCATGGGCTCGGGTCGAGACGGCGCAGGTCTTCAACTCGCTCCATCGGATGGAAGAAGATCGCTTGCCACAGGAACAGTACAGCCTGTGTTCTTCCGAACCTCCTGCCGGATGCGATACGAGGTGAGCTCCGTTGCGATAGGGACTAAAGCCAATGACATATCGAGTAAAGCATTTCGGACACTCTACACAGTGGCGAATACGCAGAGTCATAGAACGCTCAATCAAGATCGATTGCGGCACCGACGGCGGTTGGACATTTGCGGACCTCTCTCCCTCCGCTAGCCACTGTTCGCTGATACCTGTGCCGAGAAAACGAGGGTAAGGAATATCCCCATCCCTCGAATGGTTGTTCACGCTGGTTGACTTACCGGGCCCGTCCAGCATGTTCCAGCATGACGATTACTACTCCTCTTCCGGCGGTCATCGCGAGGTTATGGGATCAATTCCGAAGCAAAACCCAGGCGCTGCTCGATCTGTCGTCGGACGTTCTCGGGCAGACTCCCCTCCGGGGTTTCGCGGACCGCGTGCGACCGATCATCATCATCATCATCGTCGTCATGAGTGGGTGTCGCCACATAGGCGGGAGCGTCCAAGGTATCGGGATGGAACGCTTCCCCCACAATATGACCCTCCTGATCGATGTCGCCCGCCAAGAGCAGAAATGGCGAACCCGTCACCGTCAGAGAATTCATGTCGATCAACTTGTTGTTCTGCCACAGAACCGCGCGGAAGAGGAACGGCCCCCCTCTGGACAGACCTACGATCTGACCTCTTTCATTGATGCCCAAGGCCTCGCTGCGGAGATCGCCCGGAATCTTACCCAGGGACTTCATGCCGCCTGCTTTGGTCCAGATGAACGCTTCAAACGTTCTTGCGACCCCAGGGGCCGTGTTGGCGAAGCCGACGATCGTCCCTTGATTATTGATCGCCGTGGGAGTGTTCCAGGCATCGCCTCCGATGTTCCCAAGGTCAATCGGAATACCTCGTTCCCAAAGCACCGCGTGTTTAGCGCTAACACTCCCAACCGCAATACCACAGTCGCCGGAGATGCCGACCACCTGACCGCGGTCATTGATTGCTGTGGCCGCGCTGGTGCTGTCGCCAGGCAGCGGAGGCAGTTCCTGCATCTGGCCGTTCGGTTGCCAGATCGCTGCCCTGAACTGCAAGATCTGGAATGAGGGATCGCAAGTTGGATCGTGGACCCCATTCTCTGCCCACCCAACCACTTGACCGCGGTTGTTGACGCCGGTGGCGTAGCTGCTGTAACCGCCAGCGAAAGGCGGCAGCGCCGACATAATCCCGTCCTGCCAACGAAAGCCTTCGCAGATGCGCCCTGTAGGAACACCAGCGGCGAAGAATGGCCAACACGAAAAATTCTCTCCAAGGGGATCGGCGTCCGGCAATTCGGAGATACCCACAATTACGCCATTGTTATTTTTGACCGGCCATGCCACAGCGCTATTCGGTCCTCCCTCGATCGTGCCCAGCGGCGTGGTTGATCCGTGGACCCAGAGCGTAGCGACCGAGGTTGCGTCTCCCGCCAGGTTGTCGGCTCCGGTGACCCAACCGCGATTATTGATGCCGTTGGCGCTGCCTGCCGTTCCGCCGAGTTCGCCTAGCTCGACTACGCGGTATTTGGATTGCGCGGCGAGCCGAACCGGCACCGCCATTGCAACCAACAACGTCATTGCGATCACGCATGTAAGTATTCGGGATTTCATGTTGTCTCCTTCTTCATCTGTGGCCGAAGTTGAGCGACCGAACTCCCGGTCTGTACTCTTTCCATTTCCAGGGCCAGGGTGACGTGTCTGCCCAAAAAAGCTAACCGACTCGGCGCGTTGCGGTGCACTCGTGGCCATCAAGGTAGGCCGATGGGAAGAACAGAGTTGGACGTTTGCGGACGTTGCTCCCGCTGGGTTGGAAGTTTCCGGACCTTGTTTCCATCTTGGAGTGATGTCCGAAAACGTCCAATTTACCCTATAGGATCGGCTATCATGCGTTCGCGAAAGAAAAGATATGAAGCTGGATTTGCAGGTGTGTTCGCGAGCGAGACTTTCGCGCGATGCGCGCTTCGACGGTAAGTTCTTCATCGGTGTGCTCGGCAGCAGAGTCTACTGCCGTTCGATTTGTCCTGCGCCCACCGCGAAAGAGAAAAATGTCCGCTACTTTGCGAGTGCCGCCGCTGCCGCGGAAGCGGGTTTTCGGCCTTGTCTCCGATGCCGACCGGAATGTTCGCCCGGGACTCCGGCTTGGTTGGGAACGTCGAACACAGTTTCCCGGGCTTTGCGGCTGATCGGCGAGAGTGGTCTGGACGACGGCAGCGTGGAAGTCCTTGCCGAACGCCTGGGAGTTGGTGCGCGCCATCTCCGTCGCCTGTTTCTCAGACATCTGGGAGCCACACCGAGTGCAGTGGCTCAGACGCGCCGCCTGCACTTTGCAAAGAAGCTCATCGACGAGACTACGTTGCCAATGAGCCAGGTTGCACTTGCCTCGGGCTTCGGATGCGTACGACGTTTCAATGCGAGCATAAGCAAGGTCTACCATCGGACGCCGACCCAAATCCGGCGTCTGGCAAGGCAGACGGCGATCCAGCCGGAAAACCACTACCTCTTTCGGCTTCGTTTCCGCCCACCGTATAACTGGAACGGCATGCTGGCATTCCTGGCGCCGCGTGCCACGCCTGGCGTCGAAGTGGTTGAGTTAGGCACTTATCGGCGTTCAATTTCCCTCAGCGGCAATCACGGCTATTTTGAGGTTTCACTCGACGAGGCGAATGACACTCTCGTCGTGAAGATACAGTTTGGCGATCCGCGCTCGCTGTTCTTCATTGTCGAGCGAATACGCTCGATGTTTGATCTGAATGCCGATTGGGCCGCCATTGCGCGCAGTCTGAGAACTGACCCGGTATTAGGTCGGCGGGTTGAAGCGGATCCGGGTTTGCGGGTGCCGGGCTGCTGGGATGGGTTTGAATTGGCAACCCGAGCGATTCTAGGTCAGCAGGTCACGGTGAAGGGCGCGACCGCCCTTGCCGGTCGGATTGCGAACACTTTCGGACAGTCGTTCCGTGCCACCAATGGCCTCACCCACGTCTTCCCCGCACCCGAAGTTCTTGCCGATGCCAAGCTGGACAGCATCGGCCTGCTAGCAGCGCGAGCCGAAACTATTCGGGCGCTCGCCCGTGCTGTTTGCGATGGGCACATCAGCTTTGAGGGGATCGTGGAGGTCGACGCCTTCCTGACCCGACTCTGTGAAATTCCTGGTATTGGAAAATGGACAGCACAATACGTATCGATGCGAGCCCTTGGGGAACCCGATGCATTTCCATCCGGCGACCTCGGTCTTCTGCGAGCTCTGGATCTAGGCAGTTCTCGTGAGCTTGAGCAGCGCGCCGAAGCTTGGCGACCCTGGCGAGCTTACGCGGCCATGCACCTCTGGAATATCGCGGGCGATTACGGAGTTCGCGCAAGCAAACGAGCCCCTTCCAGTAGGGTGCCTGTCGAAGGAACCTCTTCTCGGCAGCGCGCCCCAAATGGTTGTGTAACGACGTCAGGAGGATTGGAGGAGAGCAACTATGACGACAAAATTACAAACGTCGCTTTGGAAGGCGCGGATCACGGGAAGTGACACTGTAGGAAATTCCAGCGGATCAGAGCGCACGCGAGCGATAGAAGCGCCTTGTGCATATCTGTTCTTTCATAACGCAGGCGAAGACGACGGAACTGGTTCAACCACGCGAAGGTACGTTCTATGACCCAGCGCTATCGTCCCAAACCGCTGCCGTTTTCCGTATTGCGCATTGCGAGTAGCGGCGAGATGTGACTGCACGCGGAGCACGGCGGATTTTCTCTGCGTCGTAGGCCCGATCTCCCACTATGCAATCGGGGCGAAAGCGCGGCCGAGCACGCAGGCCTTGCAACCGCGGAATGGCATCGAGCAGCGGGAACGCCTGGGTTGAGTCGTGGCCATTCGTGCCGGTCAGTTCGATTGCCAATGGAACCCCGCGCCGTCACAGATCAAATGGCGCTTGCTGCTCCGCTTAGCTCGATCGGTCGGATTGACCCCAGTTTGCGGCCCCCAAAAACTGTTCGCACCGAATAACCATCAACCACCGCATGGGACCAGTCGATCTGGCCATCACGAGAAAGCCAATTGAGCAACACGAAGTGAGTCAAGTCCCAAATTCCGGCATGCTGCCAATCGCGTAAACCCCGCCTACAAATCATGCTAGAACCCAATTGTCTCGCCAGCATCCGCCAGGGAATGCCACTTCGAAGTACGAACAGAATACCTGTGAGGCAAGCTCGGTCGGACACAGGTGGCCGACCACCTTGCGGCTTCGGCATTGAAGCTGGGGAAGCGCTCGGATTAAACTCCATAGCGAATCGGGAACAAGCGCAGCGGCCACAAAAATTCCTCCGCCCAAAGAGGGCCGGACGCTAGGATTGTACAAAGGAAGGTTGTTACAGGCACTTAGTGTGTCTAGTATTCAGTTACGGCATCTACACGCTTTTGGAAGCCATTCGCCTGAAACAATCATGCATCCACTCGACAATGTGATATGGCAGGCTCTCGGCACTCGTCACGCGAGATTCGCGCACGGAAATGGGCTCGCTCGAAAATTTGTTCCTGAAGTAAGCTCTTTGGCGGGGTTCCTGGACCCGACGCCAGCCGCCTATGACGCACTAGCATCCCTGATGGGGGACGGCGAAGTGGCAGCTTTGGCGTTGCAGGCTCCACGAGAACCGCCGAGTGGATGGGCTGTCGTCGGCGCGGCTCCGATGCTGCAGAT
>Ga0070708_100002446_pt1 | contig 14382 bp, 14 predicted proteins | sample KBSK5503metaG_FD_65469 | JGI IMG/M metagenome (GOLD analysis project Ga0070708, IMG submission 65469) | Corn, switchgrass and miscanthus rhizosphere microbial communities from Kellogg Biological Station, Michigan, USA - KBS K5-50-3 metaG | ecosystem: Host-associated > Plants > Roots >...
GCGGAGGCCGGCGCTCGACATCGCTTCCCTGGCCGCGGCGAGTGCGAAGTCCAGCGTGGCGTCACGTCCGGCCGGCCGGTCGCCACCGACCTCGCCGCCCAGCCGGGTACGGTAGCCGGTCATGTCCAGGCTGTGCACTGGCCTGATGGCGACCCGGCCGTCGATCAGGCCGTGCCAGAGCGCCCGCGCGCCCATGCCCAGAGCGGTGACGGCCCCAACCCCGGTGACGACTACCCTTTCCGCGTCAGCCATCCGACTGACCTCCATTCAGCCTGGTCGTTCGAGTACCAGTGCCGCCGCCTGGCCTTCGATACCACGGGCAAGCGCGATCGCCCGCGTGACCCGCGCAGGCCGTGGCTGGCGGGGCACATAATCCAGGTCGCACCTGGGATCGGGATCGTCGAGGTTCAGCGTCGCCGGCAACATCCCGTGCGCGATCGCCAGGGCGGCCACCACCAGGTTGAGCGCGCCCGCCGCGCCGACCAGGTGCCCGGTCTGCGGCTTGACGCTGCTGGCTGGCACGGCCGCCGCGGCGGATCCCAGGGCCTGGCGCAGCGCGAGGGTCTCGCTGAGATCACCGGCACGTGTCGCGCTGCCGTGGGCGGCGACGTAGCAGATGTCCGCGCCGCTGACGCGGGCGTCGTCCAGCGCGCGGCGGATCGCTCGGGCCAGCCCCCGGCCGAGCGGATCGGGTGCGGGCGGGCGGCAGCAGTCGTTTCCGGCGCCGAATCCGGTGATCTCGGCGTAGCACCTGGCTCCGCGCGCCTGCGCTGCATCGCGCTCCTCCAGCACGACGAGCGCGGCTCCCTCGCCGAGTACCGACCCGCTGCGCCGCCGGTCGTAGGGACGGAACGCGCTCGCGCCAGCGTCGTTGTCGGTGGTCAGCGTGCCGAGGCTGTCCGCCTTCGACATGGGCCACCAGTTCGTGGCGTCGTCGTATCCACCAGCGATGGCCAGGTCCGCCTCGCCGCGTCTGACCGCTCGCATGGCACAGCCGATGGCGACCGCACCGGCGTCCGCCGTGCCGGCGAAGAAGCAGTTCGGACCGCGGATGCCGAACTTCTGCGAGACGTGGAAGAGCGCGGCGGACTGGAGCCCTTCCACGAAGAAGAGCGGCGCCATGATCGACGACGCGTTCTGGCCGAGCCGGCGCAGGTCCGGCGTGCCATCCTCGCGCCGGATCGACGCGATGCGGTCAATCAGTTCATCGAGCCGGGGCACCTCCTTGTTGCCGCCGAAGAACAGGCCCGCGCGGTGGCCGAGTTCTCCGGAGGCGCCGATCCCCGCATCCTCGAGCGCCAGCGAGGCGCCGGCCAGTCCGAGCTGGTCACCGCGATTCAGCATCCGCAGCGCCCGCCGCGACGCGAATCGCAGCGGATCGAAGCCGCCGATCTCGGCGCCGAGCTGGGTGCGCAGCGGCGCGGGGTCATACGCGGCGATGCGCTTGATGGCCGTCCGGCCGGCCAGCAGCGCGTCCCAGTTGTCGCCCGGCCCATCGCCGAGACCGGTCAGCAGCCCGATGCCGGTGATCATCACCCGCCGCGGCCCGCCGGTCATGGGGCGGCCCTGCCGACGATGATCGCGGTGTTGGTCCCGCCGAAGGCGAACGCGTTGATCATCGCCATCCGGACAGGGGTGCGGCGAGCGGTAGCCGGCACGTAGTCCAGGTCGAAGCCGCGGTCTGGGGTGTCCAGGTTGATCGTGGGCGGCACGACGGAGTGCCGTATGGCGCCGATCGCGGCCAGGACGTTCAGCGCGGCCGCGGCGGAGGTGAGGTGGCCGGCCATCGACTTCGGCGAGCTCACCAGCAGCCGGCAGGCGTGATCGGCGAAGACCTTCTTGATCGCTGCCGTCTCTGCCGCGTCGTTTCCTGGCGTGCTCGTGCCGTGCGCGACGACGTAATCGATCATCGTCGCTTCGATCGCCGCGTCAAGCAGCGCGCATTCCATGGCCTGGATAGCGCCCGAACCGTCCGGAGGGGAGTCGGTGATGCGCCAGGCGTTCAGGGTCGAGCCGTAGCCCAGAACCTCCGCGAGGATCTCCGCGCCCCGCGCGCGTGCGTGCTCCAGATCCTCGAGCACGCACGCGACCGCTCCCTCCCCGAGTACGAAGCCGCAACGCCGCGCGTCGAACGGCCGTGACGCCGCTTGCGGATCGTCGTCGTAGCCGCTGGCCAGGGCGCCGAGCAGGCTGAAGCCCAGCACGTCAAGCCAGGTTGTCAGCGAGTCGTAGCCACCGGCGAGCATGAGGTCGGCGTCGCCGTCCTGGATCGCGCGGAACGACTCGCCGATGGCGTGGCCCGACCCTGAGCACGCGGTGTGGATGCCGATCATCGGCCCCGTCGCGCACAGCAACTGCGCCATCGCGCTGACAGGCAGGTTCTGGCTGCCCTCAAGCACGACGTGCGGGGGCTGCCGCAAGAACAGCTGGCGGTTCCCCGTGCTCTCACGCAGGTGCCCGGTGTCGGCGAGCAGCCGCAGGCCGGGCCGGCCGATGCTGCCGCCCATCGCCACGCCCCGGCGGTCGCTGGCCGGGATGCCAATGGGCACCCGCGCGGCGCGGACGGCTTCGGCGGCGGCCGCGACCCCGAACCGGCCGGCCCGGGATAGCCGCCGCCATCCGATCCCGGCCGGGATGCGCTCGTCTGGCCGGAATCCGCGAACCTGGCCGCCGATCCGGACCGGGAAGCCGTCGGTGTCGAAGGTGGACAGCAGGCCGATCCCGGATCGCCCGGCCACCAGGCCACGCCAGGTGGCGTCCGCGTCGTTGCCCAGCGGCGTGACCGCGCCAAGCCCGGTGATCACCACGCGCCTGATCATCGGTGGTCAGCCGATCCGCCCGATGCCGAGCTGGCCGCCGAAACCGCCGTCGACCCGGATGAGGGCGCCGGTCATATAGCTGGCGCCAGGCCCGGCGACGAAAGCGATTACCTTGGCGACCTGGTCCACGTCGGCGAACGTGCGCATCGGGATCTGCCGCAGCAGGGCTTTGCCCTTGTCCCTGGCAAGCAGCGATCCGACGAGGTCGGTCGGCGTGAATCCGGGGAGGACCGCGTTGACCCTAACCCCGAACCGTGCGAACTCGACGGCGCTGCTCATGGTGAAGGCGTTGATTGCCGCTTTGGAGGCCGTGTAGCACGATTCGCCCGTCCAGCCGGCCTCGGCCATCACCGACGAGACGTTCACGATCGAGCCGTCGCGCTGCGCCATGAAATGGCCGATCGCCGCGCGGGTGCAGTTGAGCACGCCACCGAAGTTCACCTTCATGACCAGCCACGCGTCGTCGATGTCCAGGTCGAAGATCAGGCCGTCACGCGTGATCCCGGCATTGTTGACGAGCACGTGAAGCCCGCCAAGCTCGCGCATGGTCCGCTCGACGAGGGACGCGGCCTCATCGGGAACGGACACGTCCGCCTGGATGGCGGCCGCCGTGCCGCCGAGGTTCTCGATCTCCTTCACCACCGCCGCGGCCGCCTCCTGGCCGGCCCGGTAGTTCACGGCGACGTGCGCGCCGTCGGCGGCCAGGGCCAGGGCGGTCGCGCGGCCGATGCCCCGTGCTCCCCCGGTGATCAGGGCGACGCGGTCCGTCAGCGTCATGGTGGTCAGATTCCTTCCTGGCTCAGCGTGACGAATCAGGCCGACCTTCGGCCGAGCATTCCAGCGCCGCGAACGCGAGGGCGAAGCCCGCGGCGTGCGAGAGGGAGATCTGCGCCGACCAAACCCCCGCGCGCTCGGCGATCAAGTCCGCCCGGCCGGCCAGCAGCAGCCTGGGCTTTCCGTTCGCCGCGTTCACGACCTCGACGTCACGCCAGCGCATGCCGCGGGACAGGCCGGTGCCGAGAGCCTTGAACACCGCCTCCTTGGCCGCGAACCTGGCGGCGAGGTGTTCGTTCCCGCGACGCCTTGCCGCCGCGTACCTGAGCTCCCTGCCGGTGAACACCTCGCGGGCCAGGTCAGGCTGGGCGGCGAGCACCGACGCGACCCGGTCGACGCTGACGAGGTCGGCGCCGATAAGCACGCGAGACCCAGCGTTATGGATCGTCTCAGCCAGCATCGGCCGCCGCCAGGCGCCGGGCCACCATGCTGGCCAGATCCTCGACGGTGAGCAGGCTCATGACGTCGTCTGCGGCCAGCTTGCCGCGAAACTCGTGCTTGTCGATCTGCGGAAGCACCCGTTGCAACTGATCCAGGCCGGCATCGGTGACCATGCCGTCGGGCCCTTCGAACTCCTCCGCGCTGAGTTCGCCCAGAAGGAGATCGGTGATCTCGGTCGCCTGGATCTTGACGCCCGCTAGGCGCTCGATCCGGAACAGCGCGTCGAGCAGGTCGATCGACTCCGCCTCCAGGTCCCCGACGATCGTGGACGTAGGTTTGACCTCGTCCTCGTCGATGCCCACCGCCTCGGCGAGCGCCGCCCGGACGATGGCGAGGTAGTCCATCGTGGTATCGGTCATGACATTGACGCTAGGATCGAGACCGCCTGCCACCAAGACGACCGATTACCCTTATTGACTTCGGGCATCCAATCTGGTACAGGAGCCGCCGCTACCATTCGCTGGCCACGACGGCGGCAATCCGATCACCGACGCCTGGGGCGATCGTGCCCATGTGGCCGCCAGGGAAGCGCTCGATGCGAGAGGTCGCGGCCCGGGAGCCGGACACGATCCGCCGCGCGAACTCAAGGCCGCCGGCCTGCTCGCCGATGAACGGGACCACGGGGACCTTGAGCGAGTACGGGTCGAAGCCCCAGCCGGCCGGGGCGTACAGCGATGACAGCTCTCGCATCGCGATCTGCCGGTCCTGCCGGGTGCCTTCGCTTATGGCCTCGGCAACCAGTGTCCAGAGCCCGGCGTCCCGCAGCAGCCGCCGATCGTGTGGCGGCAGGCTCAGCAGGCGCGCGAACCGGCCCGGCGTCAGCGTCCTCGGCCGCAGATACAGCCCCCAGGCGCCGAGCATGAGGCGCAGCAGGGGCGGCACGCGGCGGGTCAGCAGCGGGAAGCGCTCTGACGGCAGCGCGTCGATCGCAAGGTCCGGCTGCCAGGCGACCGGGATCAGGGAGTTAATCGGGATGGCGACGCTCACCCGGTCGGGCAGCGCATGGGCGCATGCAAGCGCGTGCGGCGCGCCCGCGGACTGGCCGACCGCCGCGAACCGCCCGATGCCGAGCCGGTCCGCCACGGCGGCGACGTCCCGCGGCCAGTCAAGCAGCCGGCGTCGGGTCCCGGGATCGGAGCGGCCTGCGCCGGGGCGGTCAAGCGCCACGATGCGGATTCCGTGTCGCCGGGCAGAGGCATCGAAGATGCGTGCTTCCAGCCGCGACGAGATGGTGGCGTGAAAGTAGAGCATCGTCACGTCCGAACCCGCCAGCCCGTACTGGCTGACGGCGATCCGCCGGCCGTCGCCCACCGGGATCAGCGAGGTCTGCTGCTCCGTCGGCTCCCGCATCTCGTCACCTTCTCCCGCGACCATAAGGCCGTGAACGCCATGTCCCGCTCGTGGGCGCGAAGCGCGGCCGTGGACAGGACGACATGCAGCACCCGGTCCCTGATCGCGCACCCGATCGGGTTCTCCCATGCCGCCACCGCGCCCAATCGCCACGCGCGCTTCGTGATGGCCGCGGTGCGCGGGTGGCGGAGCCGCTCGTAGGACCGCAGCGCGGCGGCGGCATCGGCCTCTGTCAGGCACCGGGCGAGCACGGCGGCGTCCTCGATCGCCTGGCAGGCGCCCTGCCCCACGTTGAAGGTCATCGGATGCGCCGCGTCACCGAGCAGCGTCACCCGGCCGCGCCCCCATTGCCGGATCGGCGGGCGGTCGCGTATGTCCAGGCGCTGGATGGACGCCGGCGCGGTCGCCTCGATGATCGCCGCCACCGGCCGGGCCCAGCCGGCGAACAGCGCACGCAGGCGGTCGCGGGGGCCATGCTCGGGATCGCGCTCGCGAGCGGGCGCGTTGGTCAGCCCGAACCAGTACAGCCTCCCGCCGCCGACATGGTAGTAGGCGAACCGGGAGCCTCTCCCGTAAAGGATCCGGAACGTGCCCGCGGGCACCTGGTCGTGCGCGAAGTCGGTGATCGCCTGCCAGATCGTGTAGCCCGCGTAGCGTGGCGCGCTCTCGGTGACCATCGCGGCCCGGATCGTTGAGTTCAGTCCGTCGGCGCCGATCAGCACGTCGCCGCGCGCCAGCGTGCCATCCGCGAACGTGGCCGCGACCTGGCCGCCTTCGTCACGGACGCCGTTGCAGGAGGCTCCAAGTCGCAGCCGCGCGTCGAGGGCGCCGACCAGGACCGGTTGCAGGTCGGCGCGGCTGACGCCGAGTGTCGGCACTCCGAACCTGTCTTCGTGCGCGGCGATCGGCCACGACGCCAGGACGTCGCCGCGCCAGGTGCAGAACTCGGCCACCCGCTGGCGCCATCCGACCGCGCAGACCTGGTCCGCGATCCCTAGGTCATCGAGAACACGCATGCCGTTGTGCCACAGATGGATGCCGCCGCCGGCCTGGAGCGCGCCAAGGTCCGGCGACCGCTCGAACACCGTCACGTCCCAGCCTGCCCGCCGCAGCGCGATCCCCGTCGTCAGCCCGGCGATGCCGGCACCGATGACCAGCGCACTTCCTCGCATCGCGGTGGCCCTTCAGGACGCAGGCGCGTCCGCAGGCACCCTGTCACCCGGGTCGGCGGGTGCGCCGCCGTTCGCCGAGCTTGCCGTGGCTTGCGGTCCAGCGCCGCGCAGCCTGAGCAGGCCGAGAAGGTCGATCTCGCTCCAGTCGGCGACGATCCGCCCGCCGATCACCCGCGTGATCGCGATGCCCGTTGTCGTGACCGGCGCGCCGGTCGGCGGACAGCCGAGGAACTCGCCGGTATGCCTGCCCCGTACCGTGAGGCGGCTCGCCACCCGGCCGCCCTCGCCATGCTGCGCGTCAACCACGAACTCGAGGTCGGACAGTCCCGAGCGCCACGTCTGGACGAGCCTTCTCATGCCGTCGGGCCCCTGCGCTGGCTGGCTGGCTGGCGTGTGCCCGACGAAGCTGGGGTCAAAGAGCTCGTCCGCCACGCCGAGGTCACCCTGGTTCCATAGCTCCTGGTAGACCCGCCGTGCGAGCGCCTTGGCCTGGCCGGGATCGGCATGGGATGCCCGTCCGTCGTCCCGCCACGCCCGCAGCGCCTCGTCGTTCAGGGGATGCGCGTCAGGCGAGGCGAAGACGCCGATCTGGCTGAGGAACGAGGCGCCGTCCCAGCAGGTCCATGAGCAGGCGATCTTGTCTCCGGCTACCTTCATGATCGTATTTCCAGATATGAGCACAGGCACGCCGGTTGCCGTGTAGCCCATGAAGTCGTTCGCGTGGGTCCCCCAGTACCGGTGCCGGGACGCCACGTAGTCACCCTCGCCGACCTGCTCCTCGATGCTGATGTGAAGGTCTGGGAAGCCGTGGATCCATCGGCTGATGACGCCGAGGGAGACGTCGCGGTCCGCCTCACCGGAACGGCCCAGCGACGTGTTCTGCCACAGGGCGACGAGGCGGAAGTCGGGAGCGAGGATCTCGTGGTGGTAGCCGAGGTCCTTCTGGCACCACACCCGCTCGAAGAAGCTCCTGACCACGGCTTTGTTCTCATCCTGAACCATGTGTCCTCCTTGTGCTCTGCTGTCCGCGCTGCACGAGGTCACGTCCATGTCCACGGGTTCGACCGGCAGGCCCAGATCCGGGGCGCGGGAGCCCAGGCGGCCGCGTGGCAGGCGCCGCCCGCAGTGCGGCTGGATCGCCAGCGGCCGGAAGCCGGGAGCCGATGGCGCGACCGCGGCGGTCCCTGGGATCCGATCGCCTTCAACCTAATGGCTAGCACCGCCAGGACGGCGGCCAGCTCCGCGTCGGTCGGCCTGCCGGTGACGATGATGTCGTTCACAGCGGAATGTTCCCGTGCTTGCGAACCGGGTGCGCGGCGCGTTTCGCAGCGAGCATGGCGAGGGAGCGGATGAGGATCCGCCGGGTGTCGGCGGGGTCGATGATGTCGTCGACGTATCCCCGGCGGGCGGCCTCGAATGGGTCGAGCAGCTTCCCTGCATACTCGGCGATCAGCCGCCTGCGCAGCTCTTCGGGATCGTCCGCGCTTTCCAGTTCCTTGCGGAAGATGATGTTGGCGGCGCCCTCGGCGCCCATGACCGCGATCTGATTGGTCGGCCAGGCGAACGCCAGGTCGGAGCCAATGGATTTCGAATCCATCACGATGTAAGCTCCGCCGAATGCCTTGCGGAGGATGACCTGAATGCGCGGCACAGTCGCCTCGCAGTAGGCATACAGAAGCTTGGCGCCCCGCCTGATGATGCCGTTGTGCTCCTGTGCGACACCGGGCAGGAAGCCCGGCACGTCGACCAGGGTGACGATCGGGATGTTGAACGCGTCGCAGGTCCGCACGAACCGTGCGGCCTTCTCCGAGGCATCGATGTCCAGGACACCCGCGAGTACCGCGGGCTGATTTCCCACGATCCCGACGACCTTGCCGTCGAGCCGGGCGAGCGCGCACACGATGTTCCTGGCCCAGTGGGCGTGAATCTCAAGGAACTCCGCATCGTCGACGATCTCCGCGATGACGTCGCGAATGTCATACGGCGTCCTGTCGGTGACGGGGACGATGTCCAGTAGCTCATCGCAGCGCCGGTTCGGGGAGTCGACTGGCGTCGCCGCCGGCGGCACTTCCTGATTGTTGGACGGCAGGTAGGACAGCAACCACCGCACATCCTCCAGGCAGCTCTTCTCGTCGGGCGCGATGAGGCTGGCCACTCCCGTGCTGGCGGCGTGGACCTCCGCCCCGCCGAGTTCCTCTTGGCTGACTCGTTCCCCGGTGACCTGCGCGACGACGTCAGGCCCGGTGATGAACATCTTCGCCAGCCCCTCGACCATGAGAACGAAGTCAGTCAGGGCGGGCGAGTAGACCGCCCCGCCCGCACACGATCCGAGCACCACGCTGATCTGCGGGATCACGCCCGAGGCCCGCACGTTCCGCATCAGCAGGCCGCCGAATCCGGCCAGCGCGTGAACTCCTTCCTGGATACGCGCGCCGCCGCCGTCGTTCAGGCCGATGAGGGGGGCGCCGCAGGCCTCGGCCAGGTCGAAGAGCCGGTGCAGCTTTCCGGCGAAGGCCTCGCCAAGCGCGCCGCCACGGACCCGCGCGTCGTGCGCGAACACGAACACTGTCCGGCCGTCGATCTCGCCCCAGCCGGTCACGACGCCATCGCCGGGCGGCCGTGACCGCTCCATCCCGAAGCCGCTCGCGCGATGCTCGACGAACAGCCCGAGCTCGTTGAATGTTCCGGCATCGAGCAGTTTCTCGATCCGCTGCCGCGCGTCGGCCTTCCCCCGGTCCCTGTGGCGGCGGTCGGCTGCCTCATCAGGGGGCCCGAGCGCGCGTTCCCGCCGTGCGCGGAACGTCTCGACCAGCCCATCCATGCCGGAGGCCTGGCCGACGTCGCGAGCGTCCAGGAGTGACACAGCGGCTCCCTACCTCCGGGACGTGGGCCGACCGGCGCGCCCGGCGGTGCGCATCGGGTCGCCTGGCCTTCTCCGCATAACGCTAAGAACCAGAGCAGCAAGCGCCAATACGTCCGATCGCCCTTATTGACATCGGACATTTCATCTGGTATCGAGTCAGCCGTTACGGCGCCATGCCGTCTGGCCCTGCTGCTCCGCGAGCGCGTACCGGAGCAGACCGTCCTCCCGGACCCGGGCCGCAAGGTCGAGCTTGGTGTACGTCGGGCGGCCCGCCGACCGGTACTTCTGCTTGATCCGCTCCAGGTAGTGCTTGGCTGTCGCCGGCCGGATTCCGGTGCGCCGCGCGGCAGCCTCTAGCGTCATTCCGGCGGCGTACGCGCGTAGCAGCCGCCGCTCTTGCGCCGACAGCCTCGGCCGTCCCGGGGACTTGTCATGCGCCATCGCGAAGGCCAGCTCGGGCGGGCACTGATCCCGGCCGGACGCAATGTTCCTGACCGCGTCGGCGACCTCGCCGAGATCATGATCCTTGGTGAGGTAGCAAGCGGCACCTGCCGCGTATGCCGCCATGATCTGATCGGGGTCGGCGACCACGCTGACCACGAGGACCCGCGGTCCGGCCGCGGCGATCCGCCGGACGTTGTACACCGGGTCGGAGCAATCGGCAAGCAGCAGGTCGAGGAGCACGACGTCGATCCCGTCCGTCCCCCGCCGCAGCAGGAGGTCGACCGTGTCGGCGACCGCGACGAGGCGCATGTCCATCGCTCCGGCCAGCCATGCCGCCAGGCCGGAAAGCAGCATCCTGTCGTCGTCTACCGCAGCGAGCCCGATCACGCTGGCCACCTCAGCTCGACGGTGGTCCCCTGACCCGGGGCGGACTCGACCGACGCATCTCCGTCGACGTCACGCATACGGCCGAGAAGCGAGTCGCTGATCCCTTGCCCCGCGCTGATGCTGGCTTGGTCGAATCCCGCGCCTCGGTCGACCACCCGCACCACGACCTTGCCGTCCTCCTGCGCGGCGGTCAGCCACGCGTCCCCAGTGCGGGCATGAAGGCGCACGTTGTTGAGCGCCTCACGGACGGCCAGTGTGAAGGCGGTGACGACCGAGATGTCCAGATCCGGGGGCAGGGCGCCACACATCGGGTGCAGGCGGAGGCCGATCCCGGCCGCCTCCTCCGCCGCGCCGGCGAGGGCGACGGGCAGGCTTGCCGGGCTCAGCCACTCGCCTCGCATGATGAGCTGGAGGTACGCGGCGTCGCGTGCGCAGCGTGCCCGCACCTCGTCGGCCCGCGCGTCCAGCCCGCCGCGGGCGATCGCGGTCAGGGTCGCGAGGGCGGTGTCATGCAGCACCCGCCGCTGCTCGGCCTGTTCCCTGGCAGCGGCGGCGCGGTCGGTGTGGCGCCGGTCGACCGCGTCCGCCGCCAGGCGCAGCAGCCGGCTCGCGCAAGCGGCGCTAAGCGCCAGCACTACCAGCGTCCCGATGTAGGCCACGAACTCGGTCACCGTAATGGCCCTGGACGCGTGCGGCACGAGCGCGACGAGGGACTCGGCAGACACCAGCGCGGACAAGGCAACGGCCAGGAACCGCGCGCGCAACGCGCAGCCAGCTACGATCGCAGCGCCTTGCAGGGCGTCGTAGCCGAAGCGCATGCCTGGCTTACCCCAGGCGGGTGACAGCAGCTCAACGGCGCAAGCGAACATGACATCGAACGTGGCGAGGCCCGGCCGGAAGCCGCCGCGCCGCCAGCCATCCCGCACGAGCACGCAGCCCCAGGCCGTGGCCGCCGCGACCGCGGCGACCATGCAACGCGACGTGAAGCTGGCTCCGTCGACGATCACGGTCGTCAGGGTGATGCCCCGGTACATGCCGACGGCGCCCACGCCTAGCCGCAGCACCCGCAGGCCGTCGGGAGTGCGCTTCGCGGCGGTCCGCGGCGGCTGTACGCCGGGGGGACGGCCACCGCTGGTCACACCGAATACGACGCACGCTGCCTGGAACTGATTGCATCGCACCGGAGTAGCAGCAACGTCAGGCTGCACAGAGCTTGGAGACGTCCCCGGTGCAGGAACTGGGCCGCCAGCAACGCATCGCCACCAACACCACCATCGCTCGCGATCACCTGGGCCACCGACCCTGCCGACATAGAGGCCGCCGGGGCGGGGCGGAAAGGCGTACGCGCAGGTCGCTGGTTGTCATCGCCGTGTCGTTATACCTATGACGATCGCGCGCCAAGACGGCAGATTGGCCGGGATGCCGCCGCGGTGCCGACGGGTGATCCTTGGTAGCGGCGATCAGCAGGAACCGGTCCGCGGCGCGGCCGGGGAAGGAATGGCGATGTGCGGTCTACGAGTTCGCAGCTTGGCCAAGTTCGCTGCGGCTCTTACCGTGGCGCTGGCCGCGATACTGGCCGTGACCGCCCGCCCAGCGGCAGCCCACACTAATCCATTCCGGGCCAGCTTCACGATCACCGGTGGTACGGGACGGTTCGACGGCGCGGAAGGCGCTGGCGAGGTAAGCCTAGCCGCGCAGCTCATGCAAGTCATAGGAAGCGAAGGCTCCGGAACCTTCAGCCCGCTGAGCTTCGCCGGAACGATCACAACCTAATCATCATTTCCCGAACGGCCCGGGCTGCACGCTCCATCTCCGCGATCCTGCCCCGGTGGCGGCGGGGCGGCTGCTGGTTGCTGCGGGCCGGACCCCGGCCACCGAGGGCATGGAGCTTGCGCTTACTCCGCTTCCAGGTTGCGCAGGGCATCTTCGATGGCGCGGTAGAAGGTGGGGTAGGCGTAGATCATCGTCTTCAGCGCCGGGATGGGCACCTCGGCGTGGATGGCCAGCACCAGGGTGCCGAGCACCTCGCCGCCCGCGGGACCGGCGGAGGTGGCGCCGACCAGCACGTTCCGTCCGGTGTCCTCGATGAGCTTGATGAAGCCGTCGTTGCCGGCCTTGTGGATCCAGCCGCGGGCCGAGGACGGGATCTGGGTGATGCCGGTGCGGATGTTCAGTCCCCGGTCGCGGGCCTGGGCCTCGGTCAGGCCCACCGAGCCGATCTCCGGGTCGGTGAAGGTGACGGCGGGCAGCGCCCGGTAGTCCGCGGCTGGGCCGCCTGCGCCGAGGATGTCGCGCACGGCGATGCCGGCCTGATACATCGCCATGTGGGTGTGCGCACTGACGCCGGTGATGTCGCCGATCGCCCACACGCTTTCGGCGGCACGCATCCGCTCGTCGACGTGGATCGTGCGCGCGTTCGCGTCCAGGCCCGCGGCGGCGACCCCGAGCGCGGCCAGGCCGGTGCGGCGGCCGGTGGCGACCAGCAGCTGCCGGGCGGTGATGGTGCCGTCGGTGTCCCCCGCCCCCGTCTCGAGATCGACGGTGAACTGGTTCCCGTCGTGGCTGACCTTGCCGGCCCGGGTTCCGGTGCGGACCTCGATGCCCTCGCGGGCGAAAACGGAGGCGAGCAGGCGGCCCGCTTCGGGTTCGGCCGCGGGCAGCAGCCGGGGGGCCGCCTCGATCACCGTGACGCGGGCGCCGAAGCGGGCGAAGACCTGGGACAGCTCGGCGCCGACCGGGCCGCCGCCGAGCACGATCAGCGACTCGGGCACCTGCTCGGTCTCGGCCGCCTCCCGGTTGGTCCAGTACGGGGTGCCCGCCAGGCCCGGGATCGGCGGGACGGCGGGGTCGGTGCCGGTGGCGATGAGGATGCCGCGGCGGGCGCGGAACACCCGCGCGGCGCCGTCCTCGGCCGTGACGATGACCTCGCCGGGCGCGGTGATGACAGCGCGGCCGCGGACGAAATGGCCGCCCTTGCCGGTGAACCGGTCCACGGCCACCTTGTCGTTCCAGTAGTCGGTGGCCTCCTGGCGGATGCGCAGCGCCACCGGTTCCCAGTCCGGGGTGACACTCGCCACGCCGGCCATGCCGGGGACCCGCCGGGTCTCGGTGATCAGGTTCGCAGCGCGGATCATCATCTTCGACGGTATGCACGCCCAGTACGGGCACTCCCCGCCGACCAGTTTCGCCTCGATCCCGGTCACGTGCAGCCCGGCCTCGGCTAGTTTCCCGGCGGCCTCCTCGCCGCCCACGCCCAGGCCGATCACCACGACATCGGTGCGTTCTGCTTCCATGTCCTTACTCCTTCCGCTGGCCTCCCGGTCATCCCGGGAAGCTGCTCTCGCTCTGGCCAGGGCCCTACGTCGGGTAGGAGCCCGGTGGCGCTAACGCGGGGGACTGGGCGGGCTGACCGGGAGTGTCAGCGATGTGACAAGTCCGGCCGGGTCAAGAACGCGGCGACCAGCCCTCAAGGCCAGGCGCGGCGGGCAGGTCCGGCTCGGTTTGCACGTAGTGGTTGAAGTAGTTCGTGTAAATGCTGGCCGCCACGTGGGCGAACAGCTCGGTCAGCTCGGCATCGGTCCATCCCGCGGCAGCCGCCGCCTTCCAGGTCGCGTCGCTGACATTGCCGACATTGGCGGCGAGCTCGCGGGCCAGCGCGAGCAGGGGGCCGAGCTTCGGATCGGCTCCGGCCGGCTTGCCGTCCCGGATGGCGACGGTGTCGGCCAGTGACCAGCCCGCCGCCCGGGCACCGGCGGTATGCGCCGACTGGCAGTACGCGCACTCATCGACCGCGCCCACCGCGAGCGCGATCGCCTCCCGGGTCCTGGCGTCGAAGCTGCCGTGCTCGGCGATGGCCCGCTGGATGCCCTGATACGCGGCCAGCACGACCGGGGCGTGCGCCATCTCGGCGTAGATGTTCAGCAGCTTCCTTGTCCTGCGCTCCAGGCCGCGCAGCGTCTCCCGGGTCTGCTCGGGCGCGTCATGGATGGTGTGGACGGGAATCCGGGGCATCAGGCCTCCTTGATCATTGACAATGAGCCCGCTCAGCCGGCCGCGTGACCGAGTGCGGTGG
>Ga0070708_100002447_pt1 | contig 14372 bp, 13 predicted proteins | sample KBSK5503metaG_FD_65469 | JGI IMG/M metagenome (GOLD analysis project Ga0070708, IMG submission 65469) | Corn, switchgrass and miscanthus rhizosphere microbial communities from Kellogg Biological Station, Michigan, USA - KBS K5-50-3 metaG | ecosystem: Host-associated > Plants > Roots >...
AATTCCTTTCTTCACCGCCTCGAGCACTTTGTCCGTGAACACATCGATCTCGTCCAGCGTCGTGTATACGTTGGGCGTGATACGAATGCCCTTGAACTCCGGATGCACGATCGGCGTGTTCACGATTCGATGCTGATTGAACAGCCACGCTCCGAGCTTGATGTTGTCGATCCCATCAACCTGGAACAGCGCGATAGCTCCCGATTGCCTGTTGTCCAGCGGCGTGAGAACCGTGACGCGCGAGCTCTCCGCCACCAGCCGCTTTGCCCACCTGTCCCTCAGATAACGGAGCCGCGCGACCTTGCGCTCCACGCCGATTCCACGATGAAACGCCAGCGCCGCGGAAATCGCGTTGTGGTTTGCCGCAGGATGGGTGCCGATCTCCTCGTACTTGCGGATGTCGTTGTCCTGTTTCTTGTCCGCCGCCATCAGCGGCCAGAGGTTCTTCTGCCTGTCCTTGCGCACATAGAGGAATCCGGTGCCGACCGGCGCCAGCAGCCACTTATGAAGGCTCGTTCCATAGTAGTCGCACTGCAGATCATCACGCTTGAACGGGAAGTGCGCGAAAGCGTGCGCACCGTCGACGAACACTTCGATGCCGCGTGGTCGTGCGAAGTCCACGAGCTGACGCACCGGCATTATCTGGCCGGTGAGATTGGTGATATGAGTTACTTCGATGACCTTGGTGCGCGGAGTGACCGCTGCCTTGAACTGATCGACCAGATAATTGTCTGACGGGGGCGGGACCTTGAACGAGACCTGCTTGACGACGATTCCCTCGCGTCGCGCGCGCTGGTCCCACGCAGTAAGCATCCGCGGATAGTTCTGATTCGTGACCACCACTTCGTCGCCGGCTTTGAGATCCAGGCCCATGATCATGATCTCATTGGACTCGGACGCGTTGCGCGTGATCGCCATCTCTTCCGGCTCACAGCCGAATTCGCTGGCGAGATCGCGTCGCACGCTCTCGATCCGCGGTTCGAGCACGCGCCACATATGCTCGACAGGCAGCTCATTCGAGAATCGCAGATCGCGGATCATCGCCTCGAGCACGTGACTCGGCGTCGGGCTGCAGCCGCCGTTATTGAGGTTGATCATCGTTCGGTCGGCGTCGAACGCGCGCTGGATCTCGGCCCAGTACGATTCGTCGTCGGCAACCGCGGAAGCAGGTCGATCGCCCGCTATAATGTTAGCGCGGAAGAGCGACCTGATCGCACTCTCGCGAAAGATGGGTTGTGCTGAGAGACCGGCAGCGGCCAGCCCCGAAAGAAACTCCCGCCTCGTCGTCATTGACCCTCCCCCTCCCTCTCCGCGCGCTACGGATACTGGCTACTGGTACTGAATGTAGAGCGGCTTCGGGTTGAGCATTAGTACTTCAGGCGGAGTCAGCAGCGGGTCGCCTTTCTTGGTGTCGTTGTGGTAGAACAGCTTGAATCCGGTGAATTGCACCGGCTCCGCTTCCACGTAGGCGCGATACGAATCGTACTTCAGCCACGGCTGGCCCCAGCCATCCATGTTGATCACAACCTGGACGTTGGGATCGAGCTTAATGCCCTTGGCATCGGTCAGCATTTTTCGCGTGAAGCGGTGCACGATCAGCACTTTGGGTGGAAGCTTGTACTGCTTCACCAGACCCGACAGCAGGTTGATCGCGTAGTTCACGTCCTTCGAGCTCATCGTCCCGATCCTCGTGCCCGGTTTGTCACCGAACTTCATCGAGAATTCGGGATCGATGCCGAGCATCACGTTGGGACGCGAGAGGAACGGCACCAACCGCGGCAATTCTTCCTGAACCGTGCTCTGGCCTACCTGCACGTCCAGAAAGAGAATTGCGTTCTTCTTCTGCGCCCAACCGTAAACCATGTTGATCAGACTGTCGGTCATGCGCAGCCTGTATTTCCCATCCTTTCCGGGAAAGCCCTGGGCGACGACGGCGATCAGATGGAGCGCCGGCTGCACTGGATGTGTCGGGTCCGCTTTCGTCCAGGCGGCGATTTCCTTGTCGAACCGAGCCAGCATCTGATCCGGCGGCAGCTCACCGAGTATGCCCATCCTTTTGGAGAGAGGATTTCCGTAGAAGGCGACGATGCGGTGGGCCGGAAGTATTGCCAGGGGTAGCTGCGGGGCGGTGTGAACTGGCCAGGCAGTGCTCTGCATTCCCGCTCTCACCGCTTTTACCAGGGCAATGCTGTCTTTCTTGGTGCGACCCTTCACCGTCGGGACGGTGATCGGCGGCTCTTTCGACGTTGAATCCTTGCCGCTACCTGAGGTGGTACTCGATGCTGTTCGCCCGGTCGGGGGCGCGCCGGAAGAGGTCGTTCTCCTCGCCACTTCTGCCGCTGATGCGACGCTGGCCGGCGATGCTTGGGGTGGTATGACCTCTCCGCCTGGTGTCGGTCGCGCATCCTTGTTGGCGGCGCAAGCGACGGAGGCGATTAGCGCGAAAGGAAAGAGCACGCTTATCGACGAATATCTATTGAACAAGCTTCTAGGCATCCCGGAACTATAGTCGACGGCGTAGCTCTTGCTTTCGGGATATGTTCGGGCTATTCTAGCAGAGCTATGTCCGATCGAAATGCGGCCATCCGCGCACTCATCGAGCATCGATTTCCAGATGCAACACCGGTCACTCACCGGACAGCGGAACCAGTGGCGACGGGCATCGAGGCGCTCGATGCAATCCTCCCCGGACATGGCCTGCCTCGCAGCCGACTGACTGTCTGGATGCCGCAAGGTGGTGCGACGGCGGTACTCCGTGCTGCCTGCCACACCACCGTCGCCCAGGGTGAGAGGGCGGTATGGATCGACGGGCTCGGCACCGTTGCTGGTCCGTTCTGGGAAGAAGGGCCGATTCTTTTTCGGCCGCGCAGTCGCAAGCACGGACTCCGTGGAGCGGAGGAGCTGCTTCGCTGTGGAGGATTTGCTCTCGTCGTTCTCTCGGGGATCGAGCCCGAGGGCACCGAGACGGTGCGACTCTCCCGCGCCGCGCGTGAGGGAGGAGGCGCGCTCGTCACTCTCACCTCACACGCATCGATGGCGAGTCTGCGCATGACATCGCAGATCCTGCGCGAAACCTATCGCTGGAAGAAGACTCCATTCGGCGACCCCGCCGAGGCTCAGGAAGTGATGATCCGCGTCCGCGCCCGCTCACTGGGCTGGAATCGGAGCGCAGACTTTCCCGTCTCGGTCGTGCCCTACGACCTGAGGATTGGGCTGGAGACAGGGATCAAGGATAGAAGAGGAGTGCGTGGGTGACTGCTGCGCATTGCGGACCAAGTGCATTACGGACTGCTGACCAACTACGCATTGGGGGACTAACTGCGGATTGGTGACCGTGCGGATTGCGGACTTCGGACTAGTCCCGCAGTGCGCAGTTCGGGGCAGTCATCCGTCCGAAGTAGGTCTCCCAATCCGCAATTAGTCAGCAGTCCGCAATGCCGTTGGTCCGCAGTGCGCACTCCGCACTGAAATTATTGCGGACTACTAGGAACTACTCCCCAAATCCGCGACCAGTAACCTGACTACCGAACGATCCGTACGGTCAGCGTGTCGAAGTTATTAGCCAATGGTCGCGACCAAGGTCGGCGGATAACACCCCGCGTGAACGAAAGACAGCTCATCGCCCGGGTCATCGCGGGGGATCGGTTGGCCGGGCGTGCGCTGTACGACACGCACGCGCCCCGGGTTTACTCGCTCGCGTATCGACTGAGCGGTGATGCGGAGAAAGCACGGGAATTCACCCAGGACACGTTCATCCGCGCTTTCTCCAGGCTCTCGCAATTCCGCGGCGACGCTGCATTCTCGACCTGGCTGCACAGGATCACGGTTACAGTAGTTTCGAACGCGAGACGGAGCGAAGTAAGAATTGCACGTGAAGTCACGCTCGACGAAGCACACTCGATCGAGGCGGCTCCGGTAGCGGAGCCGGATCTCAAGGAGTGCATCGCCCGAGCAGTGGAAGAACTATCCGATGCTTATCGAACGACGCTGATCATGCACGACATTGAGGGATATACGCACGCGGAAATCGCCGAGATCCTGGGCGTCCCCGAGGGGACGTGCAAGAGCCGGCTGTCCGCGGCAAGAGCGCAGCTGCGAGAAGCTCTGGCTGCATTCAAGGAGTAGCGAAGATGGACGACGACCGTTTTGACGATCTGATTCGGAACCTTCCCGACGACTTCAAGGTCCCGGACCCGCCACTCGAAGAGATGTGGCGGGTGATCGAGAATGCCCACTTCGACTCCCGGGCTTCATCGGCCTCTCAAGTCTGGATGCGGAGCACGCCCTGGCTCGCCGCGGCCGCCGCGCTTCTCATCGGCATTGGCATCGGCCGATACATGCCGACGAGGAACGCCGGTCCGACACCTGACTCCGCGTCTGGCTCCGCGTCCCGCTCCCGGCCGCCCGCCTCCAGCACCCAGCTGCCCTTATATGACACTTCCGCCGTGGCCGACGCCTATCGCGACCAGACCAACCAGTACCTCGGCCAGGCAGCTGCGCTCCTCATCTCCCTGCCGGCGAAGGGTGGCACTCAGAAAGCAGACGCTACATTCGCCAACAAGGCGGCGGACCTGCTCGTCACCACTCGCCTGCTGATTGACTCACCCGCGGCGACCCAGGATCCGAAGCTCCGTTCGCTACTAGAAGATCTGGAGCTCGTGCTCGTTCAGATCGCCAGACTCCGCGGCGAACGCAACAAGGGAGATCTTGATCTAATTCACCAGGCTGTTGAACAAGGAGACGTCATCTCGCGCCTCAACTCCGCTGTTGCCACAACTCAATCCTCAGAATGAGGGAAGGGGAAGGATGATCAGAGCAACTTTCATCGCCGTCGCGCTGGCTGCCAGCGCTCTCTCCAGCGGAGCGCAGAATCCTACGCCGGCGCCGGCACCAGTTCCTGTACCGCCTTCGCCCGAAGTCAAACCGGTGCAGCCGACTCCCGCGCCGAAAGCGAAGCGAGCGCCACTGCTGCCCAAAGTGTGGCGATCGGACGACGTCCTCGACCTCGAGAATCGTCTCGACGCCCTGAAGGACATGGATTTCGATCTCGTCACGCCGATCCCGCCGATTCCACCGATCGAGATGCCTGACATGGACTTCGACTTCGACCTCGCCCCTGCCGCGCTGGCGATGGAGCACGTTTGGGAATCGATGCCCGACGTGCACTTCGACGTCGAGATGCCGACCCTGCCACCGATGCCCGAGCTCGCGCCGATGCCGGAACTGGCGCCGATGCCGGAGATGGCGCCAATCCCCGACATGGCTCCAATCCCGGAAATGGCGCCGCTTCCGCCGATGGAGCCAATGCTGGTGCCGTTCGGCGGGATTGAGCTGGCGCCGATCGCGCCGGCGATCGCCTTCAGCAAAGACGCGTTCGCACGCGTGCAGGGACTGTCTCCGTTCGAGCGCCAGTTCGGCGGAATCACGAGCAATCCACCGGAGTCCTATAGTCAGTCGGATCCCGCCGATTCTCTTTACCGTCTCGCTCGTGAGGCGCTGAACCGCGGAGAATATCGGCGCGCTGCCGAACTCTTCGGCGACATCACGCAGAAATTTCCGAACTCGGCCTACGCGGCCGACGCGCGGTACTGGAAAGCCTTCGCTCTCTATCGCATCGGCGGCAGCAACGATCTGCGGACTGCTCTGGCGACACTCCAGGATACGGGAGCCAATTATCGCCTCGCATCGCTCAAGACCGATGCCCCCGTCCTGGCGACGCGCATCCGCGCTGCTCTGGCAGCACAGGGCGACGGCGACGCGCGAAGAGCTCTCAATCAGGCCGCCTCGCAGCCCGGGGCGTCATGCGATCGTGAAGATCTGGCCGTCCGCGTCGAGGCACTGAACTCCCTCGGTCAAACCGATCCCGAGTCGACGACACCAATACTGGCTCGCCTTCTCGCCCGTCGCGACGACTGCTCGGCGACCCTTCGTCGCGCGGCGCTGTACATCCTCGGTCGCCGCACCGACGACGAAGCAAGGAATCTCGTGATGGGCGCTGCGCGTAACGACCCCGACATCAGGGTACGTGCCGACGCGCTGCGTTTCCTCGCTGCGATGCCGGGCGATCAGCCGGTCGCTACCATCGAAGAAATGGCGCGAACCCCCGGCAACGAGCAGCTGCAGCGCGCCGCCATCGAAGCGCTGGGCCGGAGCGACAATCCGCGTGCCCGTCAAAGCCTGCGCAACATCATCGAGCGGAACGACGTCCCTGAAAACCTCCGCCTGACCGCGCTGTCGAGCGTCGACGCCGAGCACACGCCCGACAACGCCTACATCCGGTCGATCTACCCGAAGCTTGAATCCACTCGTCTCAAGGCCGCCGCGGTTCGTGCTGCCGCCCGCATCGGCGGTAACGACAACGATCAGTGGCTGCTCTCGATCGTGCGAAACCAGAACGAACCGTCGGAAGTGCGCGCCAGCGCGTTGCGCTACGCCGGCCGCTCCACGATTCCAATCGCGGACCTGACGAAGATGTACGACGTCGCCGACAGCCGGCAGCTGCGTGAGCAGCTGATCGCGTTGTACTCGCGTCGCGACGAGCCCCAGGCAACCGACAAGCTCCTCGAGATCGCGCGCAACGGAACCGATCCCGACATGAGGCGCTACGCGATTTCCGCGCTCTCGCGCAAGAACGATCCGCGAACCAAGAAGCTTCTACTGGAGATCATCGACAAATGACCAAACTCCGTGTCGCGACGGCGACCGTTCTCGCGCTCCTCGCGGTCAACTCGGTATCGGCCGCCCAGACGCTCGCCAGCCGCATCGCGTCGGCCTCGGATCGTTCGGTGCAATTCAGTTACAAGGCGCGGCCGGGCGTGTGCGGTGACGGACGCACATACATCTCGACTGGTCCCGGGAATTTCTACGGGTTCTACTCGAGCTCGTCGACGGAGCAATGCCAGACGGGCCCGGTTCGCGTCGTGCTCGACCTCGCTGATCGCAACGTCGTTGCGCTTCGCATTTACGTCGGAGTTGGAACCGTCGATGCCGGCGTGACCGACCTTGGCACCGTCGCCCCGGCCGAAGCCGCGGATTATCTCCTCACCGTCGCCGCTCGCGCCGATGGTCGGGTTGGTCGCGATGCGATTTCCGCCGCGCTGCTTAGTGACAGCGTCGAAGTGACTTCACGCCTGCTCGATATCGGACGAGATCAGACGAGGCCGCTCGAGACGCGGCGGGCGGCGCTCTCCGGTCTGGCGAAGAGCGACTCACGCCAGCTCGATCGGGTCGGCCCGGCGCTTCTGCAGATCGCTACCAACGAAAACGATGCGCAGCAGGTACGGACGCAGGCACTGTCGGTGCTATCGCGTCTGGATCACGGCGCCGGAATCCCATCGCTCGTCCAACTCGCCAACAGCAACACGACTTCGTGGGTTGGACGCGAGAGCATGCGGGTGCTCGCGAACTCGGGTGATCCCCGCGCGCGTCAATTCCTGCGTTCGACCGTTCAAAGAACGGATCTTCCCGACGAGCTGCTCGCGGTGGCGATCCGCGGGCTTGGTCGCAACTACGTGACCGGACAGGACGCGAATCTGATCCGCTCTCTCTACCCGCGCCTAACCGGCGATCGCTCGCGTGATGCGGTGCTGGCGTCAGTTGCAGATCTCGGCGGGACCGAGAACGTGCAATGGCTGATGGGAATCGTCCGCGACGACAAGCAACCGCCGGAAAATCGTCGTCGGGCCCTTGAGTACCTGTCTCGCTCCGGCGCAACGACACCGGCGCTGCTCGCGCTCTACGATCCGACTCAGGATGTTCAGCTGCGCAGCGCGCTTATCGGCATCTACTCACGGCTTGCCGACAAGGCAGCGACGGACAAGCTGGTTTGGATCGCGCGCAACGAGCAGAACTATCAGCTCAAACGCCGGGCGATCTCGGCGCTGTCACGAAACTCGGATCCTACGATTCGGCAGGCGCTTCAGGACATCGTAGAGAGATAGGCGAGGGTCAAGGCGATTCGTTGATGTAGCAGCGCAAGCGTCCACAAAAGAAAGCGGGGAGCTTTAAGCCTGGTCGGCTTGCAGCTCCCCGCTTTTCTTTTGTAACTGGTCGTTATGCGACTCGACCTCGACGCTGAGATACGAGCCGTGGCGGATTCCACTCCTTCCCAAGGGTCTTCTGGAAACAACGCTTGGGAACGATATCGACGCCCGAACGCGATAGCGCGTCGTAGCGCGCTAGCTTCTCCGGGTACCGTGAAATCGTCGTTGGCTTGTAGGAAAGCGAGAGAAAGAACTGGTCGGTGAGACTCAGGGCAAACAGCTCCTCGATGTCTCTCGAGCGAGCGACTCGCTCGACGCCCAGCACTACTTGAGTCCCGAGCCCATTGCCATGGTGCGCAGGGGCCACCGCGACCGACGAAACTTCGGCCAAAGACGGCGAATACTCCTCGAGCGCGGCACAGGCGATCACCCGCCCGCCCGCATCGGCTGCGACGACGTAGCTGTCGATGCGCGAGGCGATCTGATCCAGCGTCCTCGGCAGCATCAATCCCTGAGCAGCGTACGGATTCACCAGCTCGAGAATCTGTCCGGCGTCAGCGCGCACGGCACGCCTCACCGTCGTCGATGACGCGGTGACTGTCTTGGCGACTTCTAGAGGCCGGGCTGCGCTTGGGAAATTATGCATGGCGAATGTATATATAAACATCCACCACCCCGCAAGTGTTCCATGCCTGTCGGAGGTTCCCCTAAGAGCCGTCTACGGCGTCGTCAGTGGGTCGCAAAGACCGTCGTCTTGCCGTTCTTGTCGAAGGCGAGGACCTGGTAGCCCTTGGTTCGCGGGCCGTCCATTCCGGGCGAGCTCGCCGGCATTCCGGGCACCGCCAGGCCCGCGATCTTCGGCTTTTGCGCCAGCAGACGGTCGATGTCCTCGGCTGACACGTGGCCCTCTATCAGATAACCGTTCACGACGGCGGTGTGACAGGAGGTCAGTCCCGCGGGTACCCCTAGCGTCCGCTTGATTCCAGGCATGTCCGGCGTGTCCTTGGCGTCGACGATGTAGCCGTGACGGGTCAGATACTGAATCCAGTTCTTGCAGCAGCCGCAGCTGGGATCCTTGTAGACAGTGATCGTTGGCTTCCTGATCGCGTCGCCGGCTCGGATGTCACGCACCGCTGCGGTGGTCAGGGCGAGAGTGCTCAGCGCCGCGACGAGCGCGACGAGTCTTGTTGACGATTTCATTCAGATAGGGATTGGAGTGTTCGCTCGATCTGCTTCTTGTGGCGGTTTTCGTGTTGACCGACGAAGATCAGCCACTGGTAGAGATCGAGCTCGCCGAGGACGACATGGGTGTGTTTGATCTCGCCCAGAGCCAGACCGTCGGCGGTTACGACCGCGGCGCGTAAAGCCTCGCGCGAGCTCTCGAGACCCTCGAGCGCCTCATTGATGTCGATGTTGGGGCGCGGCTGCACCATGACAGGAGACTTAAGGACTGTTGCATCCAGGTAATCGGCGTGCTTGTCAAAAGATGACATCACCGATGATGTTTGTTTCTCCTCGCCCAGTCCGGCCGTTTTTGCCTGACCGACGCGTTTGGTGACCAGGCGCGCAACGCCTGTTTCGACCATCCGCAGGTGCTCGAGGATCTCGGCAACCGACCAGGCGTCTGGGGCTGCGCGCCGACAAAGCTTTTCGCCGTCCACGCCCTCAAAGCTTTTCAGCAATTCGCGGCGCTTCTCTTCGACGAAGCTCATCGTCTCGGCTAATCGCGCGTGCACCCTCGAAATCTAAACAGCTGCCGAAGCCGGCGGTGCCGCGCTTATTTCCGACGGACCCCTTGACGAACCGGGTCCTGGTCTATATATAACCTAAAGGTTCTACAACCATCCGGTTATACATGCCCCACTCTGATCGACTGAACGCGACGTTCACCGCTCTCGCCGACCCCACCCGTCGGGCCATCCTGGCGCGTCTCGCCACCGGCGACGCGTCGGTGAATGATCTGGCGAAGCCGTTCAACATCAGCCAGCCCGCCGTCTCGAAGCACCTGAAGGTTCTCGAGCGGGCGGGTCTGATCTCGCGCGGGCGAGACGCGCAGCGCCGGCCGTCACGGATCGAGGCCAAGCCGCTCGCTGAAGCAACGAGGTGGCTGGAGAACTACCGCCGGTTCTGGGAGGGAAGCTTTCGGAATCTCGACGAGCTCCTCGAGGAAATGAAAGCCACCAAGAAGCGCATACAAAAACGCTAAAGGAGAATACCGATGTCGAACGATGGAACTCTGAAAGTCGAAGCCAAGGGAGACCGCGAGATTTTGATGACGCGCGTCTTCAACGCGCCGCGTAACCTGGTCTACGACGCCTTCACCAAGCCCGAGCTGCTCAAACGCTGGCTTGGTGTGTTTGGCGGGTGGACACTTCCGGTGTGTGAGATCGACTTGCGCGTCGGCGGCCGCTTCCGCTTCGTCTGGCGGAAAGAAGGCGCCGAGATGGGAATGGGCGGCGTCTATAAGGAGATCGTTCCCAACCAACGAATCGTGAACACGGAGAAGTTCGACGACGCGTGGTACGAGGGGGAAGGACTCGACACCGTGACGTTCGTGGAGCGTGGCGGCAAGACGACGCTGACGCAAACGATCCTCTACGTATCGAAGCAGACCCGAGATGGCGTCCTCAAGAGCCCGATGGAGAGCGGAGTCGCCCAGAGTTACAACAAGCTCGCCGAGATCCTGTCGACGATGTCGAGCAGGAAGCCAGCGAAATCCGGGGCCAAGTCATGAACGGAAGCGAGGCGCGGTCGAGCAAAGGCAGAAGTGTGTGGGCGGTGCTGGCCGGCTTTATCGTCATCGTGATTCTCTCGATGGGGATGGACGCCATCATGCACGTGACCGGAATCTTCCCACCCTATGGCCGGGGGATGAGCGACGGATTGTTCGCCTGGGCGACGACTTATCGTGTGATCGCCAGCATCATTGGCTGCTACGTCACGGCGCGGCTGGCACCCAGTCGGCCAATGACTCATGCGCTTTACCTCGGGGTGCTTGGCGTTCTTGTCAGTGCTGTGGCTACGGTTGCAACGTGGAACAAGGGACCCGCGTTCGGTCCCCACTGGTACCCGATCGCGCTCGTTCTCGTCTCGATTCCGTGTGCCTGGATTGGGGGGAAGATCTATGAAAAACGGCAACTTACGACTACCAGCTAGGGGCTTTGGGCGGAGCGGCTAGGAGCCACGGGCCAGAGCAAGAGCGGAGCTAATTCGCGCTCGGTGCCCTAAGCCGCTCCGCTCAGCGCTCCCAGCCGGTAGTCGTAAGTTGCAGTTGACTTCCTTTCGGGGTATCTTCGGTATATAGTTGGTGCCCGACTGGTATCGAAATGAGCTTCATCTGCCTTTGGACTCCGACCGCCGTCCCGCCTCCTACTCTCTTTCTTCTCGACGAAGCCCCGCCGGAGAACGAGCTGCTGCAGGAGCTCGTCGCGCCGCTTCTCACGGTAGCTCCGCGCGTGACAATCGGATCGAAAGGAGTCGTCTGGGCTGATGCGCGGGGGATGAGCGCCGAGCCACTGGCGAGAGATCTGGTCGAGGTCTATCACGAGAAGGGAGTGGAGAAGGTGAGGTCTGCCATCTCCATCGTTCCGATCAGCGCCGAAGTGGCTTCACTCTATGGCAGGGGTGGTTTCATCAACATCGCCCCCGGCACCGAGCGCGATTATCTGGCTTGCTTTCCGATCAGCGTTCTCGAGCCATCGCTCGCTCTCTCGTCACTGCTCGACGGCATCGGCATCGAGTGCTGCGCTGATCTGGCCAGGCTCGATCTCGAATCGGTGGAAGTTCGTTTCGGCGCCGAGGGTGCACGTCTGTGGAGATTGTCGAGGGCGGATGATTCGCGCCGTATTTTTACCAGTGTGCCCCGGTCGCTGCCGTCGGCATCTCTCGACTGGGTGGACTACACGCTCAAGGATCCGGAGCGGCTCGTCTTCATCATCAACGCGCTCGTCGGCAACATCACGACGGAGCTGCAATCGCGCGGGCAGTGCGCGCGCGAGATGACGATGAGTTTCTCGCTGGCGAATCAGGAGACTTATGAGCATCTGGTCCGTCCGGCGCGATCGACGGCGAGTCACAAGGCGTGGATGCGGCTGATACGCACGCACCTGGAAAGGATCACTCTGCCCGACGGCGTTGTCGGAATCACGATGCGTGTCGAGGCCGTCACCGGCGAAGTGGAGCGGCAGGGAGACATTTTCGACCGCGGATTCGCGACGGCGCGAGCGGCGGAAGAAACCATCGCGCAGCTGCTCGATGATCAGGGTGCGGTGGTGGTGACGCCGCGCAACACGCAGCATCCGCTGATCGATCGTCGCACGGAGTGGATCAGTCAGGAGCCGGCGCAGGCTTCGGCGAGGATTCAATTGAGGGAGCGAGTGGTGAAGGCGACGGCTGTTCCGCGTCTGACGCTGCAGCTATTGCCCGAGCCGCGTCGCGTTGCCGTGACGACCAGGCGCCGCCGCGATCATCAGATGCCGGTGCAGTACCGCGACGGGGAGTGGCTGACGCTGGTGTCCGCCGCCGGACCGGATCGCGTCTCGGGAGGGCAGTGGACCGAGCCGTACGCACGGGAATATTTCCGGTGCGTTACGGATGATGGGATGATGGTGTGGCTATTTCGAGATGCACGGGATGATGCGTGGTATCTCCATGGCTGGTGGGATTGACACTAACTGCAACTGAACGGGTGCGAGGTGTGAGTGGCGTAGTTCCCAGTTCTCAGTTCACGACGTCGTGACGTCTCTAAGGCCATTCCAAGCACAAGCAGTGACTTTAATGCCACGGAGGTAAGTCAAGGCGTTGTGAACCGCCACCTGACAACTGAACTTCTCACACCTCGCACCCGTTCAGTTGTAGTTTCTCTCCCGTCCAATAGACCATGAAATCAGCCATTATTCTCCGGAACCTCGCGATTGTGGCCGCGCTGTGTCTCAGCGCCACGAGCGCCTCGGCGCGAGTCGTTCGCGTCGAAATAATCTCCCGCGCCGACATCAGCGGCACCTTCGCCGGTCGAACCTATGAGCGCATCGCCGGGCGCGTGTACTTCGCGTTCGACCCTGCCAATCCAGCCAACGCCCAGATAGTCGACCTGCAGCTGGCCCCGCGAAACTCCGCCGGCGAAGTCGAAGCGGTGAGTGAGTTCGTCATGCTGCGGCCGAAAGACGCCGCCACCGCCGCGGATCTCGCCGTCGTCGACATCGTCAATCGCGGAGGAATGACCACCTTCGTCTTCAGCCTTGGACGCAACCCGGGCGCCACGCCGCTCTCCCCTGACTACTACGGTGACGCGCTCCTCATGAAACGGGGGGCTACCATCGTCGCACTCGGATGGCAGTGGGATGTGCCGCCCGGGCCGAACCTGCTGCACTTCGAGGCACCGCGCGTCGGCTCGGCGTCTCGGCCAATCACCGGCCTGGTGCGAAGCGACATCACGATCGATCCTGCCACCAATACGATTCCACTCGGCCACAGCCTTGCTGGCGCCGTGGCGTACCCTGTCGCCAATCCGAACGATCGCATCAATGTGCTCACCTTTCGCGATAGTCCGACCGGACCGCGCACCGTGGTTCCACGCAGCGAGTGGCAATTCGCGCATCTGAACGGCACCACCGTAGTCCCGGATCCGCGCTCGGTATACCTGGCAAAAGGCTTCACACCGGGCAAGATCTACGAAGTCGTTTATCGCGCCAAGGATCCAGTTGCCGTGGGCACCGGTCTCGCCGCCGTGCGCGACATGATGTCGTACCTGAAATACGACTCCGGCGCAGTTGCTCACGTCCACTACGGAATCGGCTACGGCGTTTCACAAACCGGGCGATTCATTCGCCACTATCTCTATCAGGGGTTCAACGCTGACGAGCACGGCCGTGCCGCCTTCGATGGATTCTTCGTGCACACCGCCGGCGCCGGACGCGGCAGCTTCAATCATCGCTTTGCACAGCCGTCGCGCGATGCACAGCCGTACTCGACGTTCTTTTATCCAACCGACGTCTTTCCATTTACGAGCGTGCCGACGCGCGATCCCGTCACACGCCAGAGCGCGGGACTGCGTGACAACATGCGCGGCACCAACGCCACGAAAATCTTCTACGTTGACGGCGGCCACGAGTACTGGGGGCGCGCGGCATCGCTGACGCACACAACGCCCGATGGAAAGCAGGATGTCGGGTTTCTTGCCAATGAGCGTCGCTACGTCATCTCCTCGGCGCAGCACTCGAGTCCGGCGGGCTGGCCGCTGCCTGATTCCGCGAAGATGGGATCCACCAACGCGTATCGGGGAGATCCGCTCGATCAGCGTTTGGCGCTGAGAGCGCTGATGTCGTCACTCATCGACTGGGTGACACTGAAAAAGGAGCCGCCCGCTCCGATTTATCCAACTTTTGCGCAAGG
>Ga0070708_100002449_pt1 | contig 14366 bp, 7 predicted proteins | sample KBSK5503metaG_FD_65469 | JGI IMG/M metagenome (GOLD analysis project Ga0070708, IMG submission 65469) | Corn, switchgrass and miscanthus rhizosphere microbial communities from Kellogg Biological Station, Michigan, USA - KBS K5-50-3 metaG | ecosystem: Host-associated > Plants > Roots >...
CAGACGGAGTTCAAACGCCGGAAACTGCGCGAGCCTGCACAGCTCCCGGACATTGCTGAGCCAAGCTTTACCTTGTCATGGGATTTTGTTGATAAAGGTTCGCACAGAGAAACTCTTATTAAGTGCGGTGACAAAATTATCTTTGCTGAACCGGCTTTATGGGAAGGCTATGAGCGGTTCGTCGAAGTCGCCGAAATCCTGCGAGCCCGATATGGTGCTGCGCTGTGTGACTTAATGCCAACGGCGGTGAGCGAACTATACCTCTACGGCGATTATTCAGGCTCGTCGCGGGTTGTCGCCGCAGCCCGCAAAAGAATTTTCAATGTTACGAGCAAAGAAGAAGCTTAGCTCCTGGCGAACAAGATCAAACACGACCGGCAACACTCGCCGAAATTGATGCGCTAATCGCAGAATCTCGAGTCCACAATTCATTGCGGCCTGTAAGTCTTTGAGACAACAGTTCTAAATGGGTGACGAAGTGCTTGAATTTTGCATCTCAAAAGCTTCCTGGCACGCAATGGCCGGACGAGCTGGTTATCTCTTGCACCGAAATGGCGAAGATATCGCAATGATCATCACAATGATGAACTGAAGACAAGTCATTGCCTTTGGACGTCCCTAAACGAGAACATTTCACTTTTCGACTAAGGCCTTATTATGACGGCATTGCGCCGTGGGTTTCAGATCGAAATTGTGCAGGCGGGTTCGATATGCCATACCATCGTCGCGGCGACGCTTTCAAGCCTTTCTCGGCTCCAGACTGCGCTTGTCGCGTACGAACAGACCAAGAAAGCCTGCAACAAGCATTGGAAACCCCACAAATGTCAATGGTCGAGAATACTCGAAAACTAACGGGCCGAGGCCGCAGAGGATCAAAAAGGCGGCTAGAATTTTCGTGTATCTCCGTAGCAAAAAAATAAATGCCGTTAGCGCGCCGATTACTCCGCAGATAACCAAAATATTGGCTACCGTTGCTGAGTTCTCAATAAAGTGGCCTCCCCACTGCTCGTTGGCCCACTCTACCACCAGTTGCCAATACCAAGGCACAGAACTGATGTCTGCATGCAAGGAGTCGATTTTGCCTTGAATTGCTCGGCCAAGGGACAAGTCGAAAAACGCACCAAGTAAGCCAAGGGCGCAAACTAAAAACATCAGCAGCGTGTTTCGTTTGGCGGTAGCCGCGGAAGGCTGAATCGGACCCGGCGCAACGGCAACCGGCAGCGGCGGTGGCGAGGCAGATGTAGGCAATGGAGGAGGGACCTTGGTTCCTAACAGTTGCTCAAGACGCGTCCAGTTCGATAAGCCTTCGCGCCAGCCGAGATCTGTTAAAGACAATTCACCGTTAGAAATCTTTCGCCGAACCTCCTCTTCTGAATACGGCCCTTCCTGCTTGTTATTTCTGTTAATGTAGATCATTGCGCAATCGCGCCTAACCCACGACCATCCAATTCGTCACCGCTTTTCCTCCAGCTTATCGCGGAGTTTTGGAACCGATAAGATCAGGCGTTTCACATTGTCTACGTTAGAATCCAGTTGGACCCGACCAGCAGCCCCTGAAGCGAGGCGTGTTTCGCTGCCGCCGTGGTACCAGTCAAGCGTGGAATAGATCACGTGGTTATGATACTCGATATGCGGAAGGTGTGCCATCTTAGCCAGCGGGTCGGCCCATTCCAAAACGGCCTTGTACGTGGGTCCAAGTTCCCCATAAAGCGCATTACGCAGTTGAACTTCGTTAGGACAGGTCGCGGCAAGCGCGCCAACGGCGATTATTGCGACCACGACAGCTGCAATGACAATGTTCCTGATCCATTTGATTGTGCTTCTGTGACTCCGTCCTGGGGACGATCTTAAATCAGGCTGCGGGTTGGTTTGTGGCAGTATCGGTGGCGGTGAAGACGAGTCGGCTTTGTTCGTTGGTTGATTCTGAGGCAGGGGTGGAGGAGTCATAGGGTTTATCTTGTTTGGAAGTAGGGTGAACTCCGACTTTTACTAAGTACGTTTCGGGTAAGTCAAGCGTGAAAAATACGGGCCGTAACCGTTGTGCCGAAACCATTAAACCAGGCTGAATTGACGGAAAAACATCTACGTCAGGGCCGCAACGACTTCGTTCAATTGATGTGCCCAGCGCGCAGATCTCATTGCCTGCGTGCCTCCTCCTGACGCGTTCGCGTTGTCGGAACCGTTCGTCAAAATACAATCGGCTTCATTGCCTGGGCAAGCCTCTGATGTTCCTGCCCTACAGTGAGGAAACCTGCGCCATTACACCCGTGGGGTTCGAGCGACGATTTGATTTTAAATCGCGTCGCTCACCCGCTCCGGTGGGATGTCGCTCTTTATTCCGCTGTGGAACTATCTAAATGCAGCTCTTGGTGAAGAGCCTTATATGCCTCTAGCTGTGCTGTGCTCCACGGGCCGCTTTGATCGACGAACCAGTGTTTCGCGATTGCGGCGCGGCCGATATCGGTTTTCGCGCATCGCCGCTCGAGGATCTGGAAAAATTGAAGGCATACGTCGATCACCAACTCGCTCCGCAACGTAGGCGGCGTCTTCCCAGCATTTTCCTTTTAACAAAATGTCGAGCGCCTGGCACAAAACCGCTTTAGCAAAAACCAAACTAAACCCCGGTTGGCCTTCATCCTCCTCGACCTTCAATTGACAATTTGACCAAACTACCCGGCGACAGAGTGGCAGCGCGAAAATGCTTGAAGCGTGCGGCGGCCAAGCCCAAAATCGCTACTCAATTGCGCACCTTCGCGATCCCCTTTTTTGCATTGTGCTGGAGTCTCGATTCGGTGTCGGCAGCCCCACAACTTGCGGCGCTGCGTTCACAACTTGTTGCGGCTGAAAAAGCTGAAGAAAACGCAGCGATCGCCGAACTTGGCCGGCGTGTCCTGGAAATTGCGCCGACTGATTCAGCAACGTGGGCGAAGCTGGCCCGCGCACAGCTCGCAATGAAGGACTTTGAGCGCTGCAGCGCCACGCTCGATCGCTGGGAGAAAGCAGTAAAACCGCGACCGGCAGCGATCGACGATTTTCGTGGCGATGTCGCGTTTGCTCAGAAGGATTACGCGAACGCGGAGCGGCACTGGATCGCATTTATCGCAGCAAGGCCGAGCCGCGCGGCCGCGGCGAATACCTACGCAAAGCTGGCTGATCTTTGCGTTGCGCAATCGCGCTGGTCCGAGAATCTGGAGTTTCGGACACGCATTGTTGCACTCGAGGATTCTGCGGGCAACCGCGTTGGGCGGGCGAGCGCTTTGCTGCGGCTGCATCGCTGGGATCAAGCGTACATCGACATCAATAAGGCGAACACGCTCGATCCGTCGGATACAACGGTGAAGGAATGGCTGCCACAATTTGAGCGGCTGCAAAAATTTCTGCCCCAGCTAGGGATGCTCGACGCGCAGATTGCAAAATCGCCGGACGATATCGCGCTCTTGCTTGAGCAAGCGCGCATTTTCACGCTGGCTGACCGGCCCTTGCTGGCGCTCGAGAATTGCGAGCGTGCGATGAAACTTCAGCCCGGCTCGACGCGCGCGCGCATTCAGACCGCCGAGGCGTTGCTCGACACTGGTCGCGCCGAGGATGCAGCAAAATTGCAGGTAAGCAAGAATCTTGCGCGAGCCGATGACAAGCATGCAAGCGAACATGCGCTACGCGGCTTGGCCGCGAGTGACGCGCTTCTTTTGCAAAATCCTAACAATTCGGATGCTCTGACCGACCGCGCAAAAATTCTGCGCGAGCTGAAGCAGTTCACGCTCGGTCTGGCGGATGCGCGCGCGGCTCTCGCGATTAACGATAAATCCGCGGCGGCGCACTTTGAGGCCGCGCACGATTTCGGCGAATTGGGCCAGGCAAGGGACGCCCTCGCGCACGCTCGCACCGCAACTGAGTTGGATCCGAATGATTGGGTGAAGTGGTCCTTCCGCGGAGTGCTCGAAGCACAACGCACGGATTTTCCGGCGGCGATCGAATCACAAACCCGCTCTCTCAAGATTCATGAGTCGTTGTTCGCGCTTCAGGAACGCGAAAAATGCGAACGACGGATTGGGAAGGTGAGCGAGGCGGATGTCGATCTTCGCCGGATCCGCGGGCTTGCGCCGCAGCGGAGGGAATGAAACGCGCTGTTTTCACCGCGGTCTCACTTCTGGCAGCCTGCAATCTCGCGCTGGCCGCCGAAGATGACGAAGAGGAAAAATCAAACGCCAAACCCGATGCCGGCGGAATTGTGGTAGCGCCGTCCTCCGGAAAAATTGCCGAGGGCGACGAGATCACGATCACTTTTCCGCGGGCGATGGTCGCGGACGATCTGATCGACGTCGGTAATCAAGAAGCTCCATTCCTCAGCCAGCCGAAGCTCGAGGGGACATTCCTTTGGAAGAGCGAAACCGAAGGCGTGTTCACCGTGGCTGGTGTCGTTGCTGGTGCGCGTCATCGTTTAACACTTGCAGGAGGTTTGAAGGACGCGGCTGGCAAACCTTTCATCGTGAAGGACTGGAGCGCCGAATTCAGCGCGCCGAAATTTACCATCAACAGCGACTTCAGCGAGCACGAGCAATTGCCAGCGGTTCCGCAAATTTACTTGGTTTCCACCTACTCCGTTCGGCTGAACGACGCGGTTGAACATGTTTATTTTCAAGACCGCGATTCGCGCGAGCGATTGCCGGTCGAAATCGTTCTTCCGGATCAGAAAACGCCGGGTTCTACGGCGGAAGCACGGGAATTTTCAGTCGAGCCGCGCGAGCCGCTTCCGGTCGGCCACAGTTACGATTTGATCGTCAATGGTTTGCTGGACGCAAAGAACCATCAGCCGCTCCCGTATTTGTTCGTCTTGCCTGCGGGGAAGACCAAGCCGCTCGAGATTGCGTGGGTCGGCGCCTTCAACCATGCGCTCGAGAAACCGTCGGTCGGCATCAAGTTCAACGATAACATCGATCCGGCCGAGGCGACGGCAGAAAAAGTACATGTCGATCCTTCGGTAAAGGGAATGAGACTGCTCGCGAGCGGCGACGAGATCGACATTACCGGCGATTTCGATTTGAAGCAGCGATACAAAATCACGGTCTCGCCTGAACTGAAAGGCGCGCGGGGTCATGGCCTCGCCGCCGAATCACGCTGGGGCGCCACCTTCCGACCGAAAGAATCCTGTCTTGTTTTTCCATCGTCCCAGGTTTTTGCCCGCGCGCGCCAGGAGCTGCGCTTTGCTTTTTTTCAAGTCAACACGCCGCAAGTGACATGGAAGCTGGCGCAGATTCCGGCCGAGAAATTGCCTGGGGTCACCGCGCGAGTCGCGGACTTTAAGACAGACGCTGTCGATCCGATAACAGGCAAAGTAGTGGAAGATCCGCGCACCGGATTTACGAAACAATTTCAAACTGAGCTGCTGGTTGACGCCTTTCAGTTGCCGGTCGCAGCCAGCGGGACGTGTGAAGCGACGAGTGATGATGTGGAAACGCGGCGCGAGATTCGTTGCACACCGCCGGGGAAGGAAACATTTGCCGGCGCTTACCTTTTCGAAGCGGACGCAACACTTCCGGACGGCCGGATTGTCGGAAATCGCACCGTCATCTGCGTAAACGATTATCTGCTCACGCAAAAGCGGACGCCCACCACGGTGATCCTGCGGGTCGCGAAAATGTCGGATGCGAATCCACTCACCGGGGTAACGGTGCGTGCCGTGACGGACGAAAACATCGAGCTCGCCCACGCGGTCACCGACAAAGACGGCATCGCGCGGTTCTCTCACGAAACACTTTTCCCCAAGAAAGGCAAAAACGCGCATCTGTTCATTGCCGACACATCGAATGGCCCAGCATTGCAATTCGCGAGCGCCGAATCGTACTCTTCCGGGACCGACTACACGCGCGAACCGAAGAAGCCGCACGCGGAAATCATCACGGACCGCAATCTCTATCGCCCCGGTCAGCTCGTGAAGATGAAGGGAATTGTTCGCGATGTAACTGAGGCCGGACTTGCGATTCCGAGCGCGAAGGATGTGCGTTGGCGTGTCATGCCCGGGGACAGCGACCGCGCGGTCGGCGAAGGCACCGTCGCGCTTTCGCCGTATGGCGGATGGGAAGCGGAATGGACGGTTCCGAAAAAAGCGAAGCTCGGGCATTACGTGATTAGTTGCCGAGTGGGCCGCGAGGATTATGAAGGGTCAACAAGGATCAGCGTCGAAGAATATCGCATGCCGCTGTTTTCGGTCACGGTCGAAGCGACGAATCCCGAAGTCGGCACAACTGCGCACGCACGTATTTCGTCTGCTTATTTTCATGGGGCACCGAACGTTGGCGCACGTATTCATTGGAAAGCGACTTGGACCGCGTCGGCTGAATTCGATAGCAGCGAGGATTCTTATAAACGTCGATACAATTCCTATGCCGAAGTCGGACCGCGACTCGATCCGGAGAACGAGGAAACAAAGACAATCGAAGGCGAGGCGCAATTGGATGCGCACGGGTTCGCGACGCTTGCCTCCGAATCGCCGTTCAAAGACAATCCTGCGGTTGGCCGCGCGAGCGTGGTTTGGCGCGCGAACGTGACCTCAATCGACGGGCAGACCCTCGCTGGCGGCGACATGTCGATGTTGTTTTCTTCTCCGGCACGGCTCGGTATCCGCGCGAATGAACAGTTCCAAGAGCCGGGTGGAGTTAGAGTCAGCATCGATGCCGTCGATCCAAATGACAAGCAGGTAAACGGCGTCGCTCTTCATGCCGATCTGTTTCACGTCACCACGAAAACAGTGAAGGAGCAGGTTGGGCAGTTTATTTATCGTTATCGCAACACTGACCAGTTTGCGAAAGTTGCATCGCAAGATTCGAAAACGCCGGCTGACCTTGTTTTTCCAACGACTGAAACCGGGCGTTACGTCGTCGCAATCAGCGCGCCGGAGATCAAAACGCCGCTGGTGAGCGATGAAACCACTGTCACGGGTGAAAAGCCAGCCGAGTTCCCGGTCGTCAACGAAACCACGTTCAAAATTGAGCACGGGGCCGAGCCGTTCACGCCCGGCGAAAAAGCGGTGCTGACGATCCAAGCGCCATTCGGCGGAGTCGCCTGGGTCTCGGTCGAGACCGGTGAAGTGCTCGACACATTTCTCGTTCCGGTGAAAGGCAATGCCGGTCGAATTGAGGTGCCGGTCAAAAAAGAATATGCGCCCAATGCCGCGGTCTCGATTTATCTCGTCAAGCCCGGCGGCGACAAAGAACTCCCGCACGAACGGTTCGCTTACAGTAACATCGAAGTGCGCCGGGCGGACCGTGAATTGAAAATCGAGCCGCATCTCGCCACCTCCACGGCAAAGCCGGGCGAAACCGTCCGCGGCGATGTGCTTGTGACTTCGGAAAACAAACCGGTCACCGATGTCGACCTTGTGGTGTTCGCAGTTGACGATGCGGTACTGACGCTAGGCGACTGGAAGCTTGCGGCAATCGGCGAGAAGTTTTATCCGAAAAACCTTTTTGGCGTGCGCACTTACGAAGCGCTGCACGGTTACATCGACAATCTCGCCAAGCTCGCTTTGACCCAAAAAGGATTCATCATCGGCGGCGGCGGCGAAGAGGCGATTCCGAACGTAAAAAATGTGCGGAAAGAATTTCGCACGCTGGCGTTTTGGCAAGCCAGTCTCATAACCGGCGCTGACGGCAAAGCGGCATTCGAATTCGGTGCGCCCGACAATCTCACGACTTATCGCATCGTGGCGATCGGCCAAACCAAGGCGCACCAATTCGGCGGCGACGCTACACAAACGGTAAAGATTTCCAAGCCGCTTCTGATTGATCCGGCGCTGCCGCGCTTCTTGCGCGACGGCGACGAAGTGGAATTGCGCGCGGTGGTGCGCGAAAACTTCGCCGACAACGACGAGATCGTTACTCGCTGTGTCACGGATGCGAGCTGCAAATTGCTCAGTGGCGATTCCGCGACTCAGTTCGCGCGCCGCGACGCGCCGACCGTGTTCCGGTTCAAGGCAAAAGTTGCCGATGTCGATCTTGCGCCGACGAAAATCCGGTTTGAAGCGACGTCAAAGTTAAATAGCCAAATGTCGGACGCGGTTGAGATCATGTTACCGGTGAAGGCGCCGACAATTGTGCTTAAGGAAAGCGTTGCCGGACCGTTCACCGGTCCGCAATTCGATGCGCATCGCGCGATGCCGGAATCATGGAAGCACGGTCGCGGCAAACTAAACACCACGATTTCGACTTCCCCGTGGTTGCCGAAAATCGCGGGGTTGCCGGTGATTCTGCAGTATCCGCACGGCTGCTTCGAGCAAATCTCAACCAAACTTCTCGGTTACAGTTTAATGGCGAATCTGCTCGCGTATTTGCCCGATTTGCAGGAACGCGACGCCGAGTATCGCGCGACGCTCGAGCGCGGCATGAAACAGTTTGCCGATTCGTTACTGAGCGACGGCTTAGTTCCTTACTGGCCCGGCGGCACACCTGGCAACGGTTTCGTGAGCTGTCAGGCCCTTTGGTCAGTGAACGAATCGGTGAATGCCGGATTTGAACCGCCCGCCGAGTTGCAGGAAAAACTGTCTAGCGCAGTCAAGAAAATCGTCAAAGGGCAAGTGCAGGCGTCGCGATTCGAAAAGTGTCTGGCACTTTTTGTCCTCACTCAATCGCCGAGTGCCGACGACTTCGCCAGCGAATCGCACGAGTTGTATCTGCATCGCAACGAAGGCGGCGACGAAGACCGCGCCTTGCTCGCCATCGCCTTGCATCGGCAAAACATCATGGCAAACGAAAAGCTGCAATTGCTCCGTGAAATTGACGTGCCGATCAAACAGCGCGCGTTTAATCCCGCGACGTTCACGTCGATGACACGTGCCGAGGCGATGCGCGCGTTCGCATTCGACACGGTCTCGCCGCCGATTTGGACAAAAGAAAAGAAGCAGGCCGTGCGGGATCGCATGCTGAAGCTGATGGATTCGTCGGCATCGCTTTCGACGCAGGAAAATCTTTGGCTGCTACTCGCATTTAAATCGATGCTCGCCGCGGAACCAACTGCAACGTTACACGAAACTCAACCACCGGGGGTACTTTCTAAAAATGGTCGCTCGTCAGCCTGGCTCGACCGCAAGATCGAGAATGACCTCGTGGTGAAGGGACTGAATCAGGGCGCGCTCACGTTTTTAATGCAGGCCGAGTATTCAACGAACGAAGTCGATACCGACCGCGTCGATCGCGGATTTCGGATCGAACGGGTCGTCAAAGATCTCACTGACCCGAAACGAGTCGGCACTGCGGACACACCGTTAAAGCTTGGCGACCAGCTGCTCATTACCTATCGGGTCAACACGCGAAAGCTTCAGAATTTTGTCGCGCTAGAAGACGCGCTGCCCGCGGGCTTGGAAGTAGTGAATCCGAATCTCGCGCTGGTCGGAAAGTTCTTCCAACTTCCACCAGCCGATCCACACGATCGTCTGCTTGGCTTGTCTTACTCCGAGATGCGCGATCGTTCCACGCTTCTGTATTTTGACACTGTCGATCCAGGCACCGGCACTTATTCAGTCTTAGCGCGGGCGACGGCCGTCGGCACCTTCCGCTGGCCGGCCACGGAAGTGGTGCCGATGTACGACAGCCGTTTTTCCGGACTATCGCCCTCAAGCATATGCGTCGTTTCTGCCGAATAACCTTTGCAAGCGGCAGCGTCGCGACCATCGCTGTGGTTGCGTGGATTTGGTGGCTGCCGCTGCCTAACGAGTTGCGAAACTCGCCTGATGGAACTCTAACGCTCATCGATTCACGCGGCCGCGAACTCGCTGAGCTCGCATCGTCACACGCGCGCACGCAATTTCCAGTTACCCTCGGGAAAGTGGGATCGTGGCTGCCGCGCGTCACCGTGGCGTTGGAAGATCGGCGGTTCTACGAGCATCAGGGCATCGATTGGCGCGCGACCATCGCGACGTGCGGGCGCAATTGGCGGTCGGGTCACGTGGTTTCCGGTGCATCGACAATCACGCAGCAACTGGTGAAATTGGCAACCGGCCGCGAGCGGCGCAGTTGGAGCACCAAACTTTACGAAGCGCTCGTGGCCTGGAAACTCGAGCGGCGCTGGAGCAAAGAGCGGATTCTTACCGAGTATTTGAATCGCAATAGTTACGGCAACCGCCGGATTGGCCCCGAAGCAGCCGCGCGCGCCTATTTCGGAAAACAGGCGCGTGATCTCACATTGAGTGAATCGGTTTTTCTGGCTGGTCTGCCGCAAGCCCCGACGCGATTCAATCCGTGGCGGCATCCCGACGAAGCGAAGCGCAAATACGAGCGTTCGCTGGCGCGGCTCGTTGAGCTCGGCTTCGTGACTCGCGACGAACAGCAACTCCTCTCGCAGGCGCCGAAAGTATTGCATGTCGATCCGGTGCGTCGCGCGCCGCACTTCGTCGATGCAGTGGTGTCGCGAAATCCGCAGTTGCGCGGCACTGTGCGGACCACGCTCGAGCTCGACATGCAGAACATGGTCGAGCGGTCAGTCCAGGCGCATTTGTCTGCGTTGAATCGGCACGATATCACCCAGGCCGCGGTCGTTGTGATTGAAAATGCGACCGGCGCGGTGCGCGCGATGGTCGGGTCGTCGAATTATGCGACGGCGCAGATCAATGGCGCGACGCAGGCGCGCAGTTGTGGATCGACTTTGAAGCCGTTCGTCTATCTCGCTGCGATCGATAAACGCGTGCTGACGGCTGCGAGTTTGCTGCCGGACACACCTGACGCAATCCGCGGTGAGTACGCAGACTACAATCCGCAAAATTACAATCACCGTTATCTCGGTCCAGTGCGTTTGCGCGAAGCGCTGGGCTGTTCGCTCAACGTTCCGGCGGTGTTCACTTTGAGCCAGCTCGGCGCGCGCCCCACATTTTATCAATTGCAGAAGTGGGGCTTCGATTTTCCTCGGGGTCTGGCTGAGTATGGCGCCGGCTTCGTTTTGGGAAACGCGGAGACGCGCCTTGTCGATCTTGCGGGCGCCTATGCCGGTCTGGCGCGAGGCGGAACAGCGATGCGCGCGAAATTTCTGACGGCCGAACATCAACCGATCGCGCGGGTCGCATCGGAAGAAGCGATCGCAATCATCACCGATATTTTGTGCGACAACGACGCGCGCCAGAAAAGTTTCGGCCCGCGGTCGCCATTGGAGTTCGAGCAGCGCATCGCCGCAAAGACGGGAACGAGCAGCGGTTTCCGCGACACGTGGACAGTTGGATTTGACAAAGAACATACGGTTGCCGTTTGGGCCGGAAACTTTGACGGGCGCCCGATGCGCGATACCTTTGCCGTTCGCGCAGCGACGCCGCTGTGGGTGGCAATCATGCAGGAATTGCTCCGACGCGATCATCCACTCGATCCGCCGGTGGAAAATGAAAAGCTCGCGCGACGGGAAATTTGCAAGACAACGGGATTGCTGCCGTCGCGATTCACTCCGGCAAAAATGAGCGAATCGTTTCTAGCGGGAACGGAACCGCGGGAAGATTCGAAAGATTACTTCACGGCAGACGGCCGCTTGCTTTTGCCTAACGAATACAGTAGCTGGTGCGCCAGCCGCGACAACACAATCGGAGCGCGCGTTCGATCGGAGGCGCGTATTACGAATCCGCCACCGAACGCACGTTACGAAATCGATCCCGTCCTTCCACGATCGCAACAAATGGTCGAGCTCACTTCGGGTCTTGCCGGAGATGTGAAGTGGTTCGTAAACGGCGCACTGGTTTCCCCGCGCAATGGCGACCGATTTTTTTGGCAGCTCGCTCCGGGCAAATGGAAAGTCCGCGCGGTGAGCCGCACTGCAGTCACTGAGGAAGAGATCAGCGTCGAAGCAGCCGCCGACTAGCGTTATAGAGCCGAATACGGCCGCGGACAAATCACGCTGGCCTTAGGCGCTAATGCTCGTCGCGTTCAGAAAGGCGATTGTGCGGAATTTATTCTTCGCCGCGCCGTTTCCGCCCGGAAGAAGTACCTGCATGCGGAAAACAAGAGCGCAAAGATAACGAGCGTTGTTCTCGCACCCAGATCGGGCAATCCAATACCGGGCATTAACTTCTCTGCGTCATGCATCTCGTCTTGGGGGAAAGTTCGTTTCGTCGAGACACCGAAAGTCCGAGCCGGACTAGCTTAGCACGCGAGACGCGTGCGCTACCCAAGACTCTTCGCCGCATCGATAACGTGCTTTGCGTCAATGCCGCGCTCTTTCATTACCTCGGCACCAGGCGCGCTTAGGCCGAACTGATGGAGGCCGATCACTTTTCCGTCAAGACCAACGTATTGGTACCAAATGTGCGGCACACCCGCTTCAATCGCTACGCGTTTGCGACATGATTTGGGCAAAACTTCCTCGCGATATTCTGCGGATTCCCGTTCGAAACGCTCGAAACACGGCATCGAGACAACGCGCACGCTGTCGCCAAGCTTGCTCGCGGCACCGAGCGCATGCTGCAATTCGCTCCCGCACGACATGATGATGAGATCGAGTTTGCCTTTTTCTTTCTTTGCAACGTAACCGCCGCGCGCGACTCCTTCGCGGCGTAATTTTGCATCGACATCGTTCAAGATCGGCACGACCTGACGCGTGAGCGCGATCAGGGTTGGCCCATCGATTCGCTCCACGGCCGCGACAAACGCGCCGGCCGTTTCTTCCGGATCGGCCGGTCGAATCACGTCGATCTGCGGCATCAAGCGGACGGAGCTCACGGTCTCGACCGGTTCGTGGGTAGGCCCGTCTTCGCCCACGCCAATGGAATCGTGTGTGAAGATGTATATGTTCGGCAAACGCGATAGTGCCGCCAGACGAATGGAAGCGCGGCAATAGTCTGTGAAAACCAGAAACGTCGCGCCGGACGCGCGGAACATTCCGTGATAGGAGATGCCGTTCAGGATCGCGCACATGCCGTGCTCGCGGATCCCAAAGCGGATGTTGCGGCCTTTCGGGTTGTTGCGCGTGAAATCCTCGCCGTCCTTGATGTAATTCAATGTCGATCCGTGCAAATCGGCGCTGCCGCTCATGAGTAGCGGCATTGCTTGCGCAATCGGTTGCAAAACCTCGCTGCCGGCCTTGCGCGTGGCTAGTTTTGAATCTTTTGGGAACTCCGGAATCTTCGATAAAAGATCGATCGGAACTTTTTTCGCGATGGCGGCATCAAGTAATTTTGCCTGCTCGGAATTCTTGTTGCGCCATTCGTCATAAGTTTTCTCCCAGCGATCATAATCAGCGAGCAGCTTCTTTTTGTGCTCGGCGAAGTACTCGCGCACCTGTTTGGAGACGAAGTAATGTTCGTCCGGCAGTCCGAGGCCTTTACGAGCTGCATCGACAAATTTCCAGCCGGCTTCCCCGTGCGCCTTATGCGTTCCGGCAACTTCCGGAACACCTTTGCCGATAAGCGTGTGGGCGATGATGAATTGAGGTTTCCCGTTATCGCGTTCCTTTGCGATGTTCAATGCGTCGAGGAATTGCTGCATATCCTCACCATCGATCTCCTGAACATCGAAGCCATACGCCTCAAAGCGTTTGCCGCTGTCTTCGCTCTGGGTTTCTTTCGCCGCCGCGTCGAGCGTGACCGCATTGGAATCATAAATCAGAATCAAATTATCGAGGCCGAAATGTCCCGTGAATGCGCTCGCTTCGGACGCGACGCCTTCTTGCATGCAACCATCGCCGGCCAGACAAATGACGTGGTGATCGAAAATCCTGTGCTCCGCCGTGTTGAAACGCGCGGCTGCCATTTTCGATGCGACAGCGATCCCGACGGCGTTGCCGACCCCCTGACCAAGCGGACCGGTCGTACATTCCACGCCCGGCGTCTCGCCAAATTCGGGGTGCCCCGGAGTTTTTGAGTGCAATTGTCGGAAACGTTTAATTTCCGACATTGGCAAATCGTATCCGCTCAGATGCAGCCACGCGTAGAGAAACATGCTGCCGTGTCCTGCGGACAGAACAAAGTAGTCGCGGTTAATCCAACGTGGTTTGTCCGGATTATGTTTCAAAGCGTACCCGTAGAGCACGGCGCCCATTTCGGCACAGCCAAGCGGAAGACCCAGGTGACCCGATTGCGACGCCTGCACCGCGTCCATGCACAAGCCGCGCGCTTCATTGGCCGCGCGGGAGAGAATTTCGATATTCAAACTCATAGCGGGTTTATAACGGCGTGGCCGCCGGAAAGAAAAGCATTTTGGGCCTTTCTTGCTTTTGCTTCCAGCCAGGAACATCGACAATTAGATTTGGGCGTATTTGTGCCATGAACCAGCCGGTGCTTCTCCACATCGTTGAGCGACTCGAAACCCTGCTCGGCAAATTGCCGGTGGCCATCCAGAAACCAATCTTGAATGAGCTCACGCCATTGAAGGAGCTCTTTCTAGAGCAGCGGGCACCGCGTTTTGTCT
>Ga0070708_100002451_pt1 | contig 14364 bp, 10 predicted proteins | sample KBSK5503metaG_FD_65469 | JGI IMG/M metagenome (GOLD analysis project Ga0070708, IMG submission 65469) | Corn, switchgrass and miscanthus rhizosphere microbial communities from Kellogg Biological Station, Michigan, USA - KBS K5-50-3 metaG | ecosystem: Host-associated > Plants > Roots >...
GTCTGCGCTTCGTGCTTGCACGCGTGAAACGCGTAATTCCTGGCTAGTCTGAATCTCAAAACAATGTGAGGAGTAGATTGATGAGCACAAAACTCGCAAAACTATTGGTACTAGCGGTTCTTCTTGGTGGCTTTTTTGCTTCCACCAGTTTCGCCGCAACCGTCGCAACAGCCGCAGTCACGCCGTCGATCACAGTGCCGGGCGGAAAGGTATTCATTCATACTGCGGTGAGCAATCTCACGCTCAGTAATCAGGCAGTGAGCGTGACGCTCAACATCACGAATCCTGGAACGTGCGTGACAGGACACTGCCTTCACCAACAGGCACTTTCGCGTTCGGCCTGAAGCGCAGTGAGACTCGTCTCGCCGATCTCTCGCTGGACATACCTGCTTCCGCGTGTTCCGGCACCTATGGTGTGACCGTTGTGGTGAAGAACAGTGCCGGAACGCTTTTGGCGACTCACACCGCGAAATTTACCGTGACAATTCCGACGCCGTAAGGTGGACAGTAAAACAACAAAGCAGAAAGGTGAAAAAAGAGAGAAGGCCGGGAAATCAATTCCCGGCCTTTCCCGTTAACCCAATGGTGGAAAATAGCCTTGTTTGGTGGGCACTGTGGCTGTAACTTGCGTGGCTGAGTTAAATCGTAAACGTGGTTGCCGCCACCCTCCCCAAAGGTACTTCGCTTGTCTGCGTCAGTCCAGTCGGCGATGATCGCCTGCGACCCGACATTGCCGAATCGTTGGGTTGAAGCTCGAAATGATGGGTAGGCCCACGAGATCAGCAGGTTGAACGTGCTCTGGATGTCTGCTAGAGTCGCGACCGGTAAGCCGAGGCGATATCGCGCGGCTTAGAGGAGAGCCGGTTTTAACAAAGAAGAGGGAGTATGAAGGGACAGTCCGTTCGGTTGGGCTCGCGCGAAACACAAATCGTGAAACTACTCATGCGAGGTTGTGATAACGCAGAAATTGCACGTCAACTAAAGATAGCGCGCAGAACCGTGAAGGCACACCTCGAGCGTTTATTTCGTCGTTTCCGAATTACCGGCGGAATCAAGCGAGTCAAACTGGCGACTCTGGTTGTATCGGACACCAAGATGCCAGCAAATGAAAGTTATCGGCGCCTTATTTCCAGCAAACGTGAACAGCAAGTTATCCAGCTTGTGGCTGAAGGGCTCAAGAACCGTGAGGTCGCGGACGCAATCGGCATCGAAGAGCATGTCGTGAAAAACTACCTTCGAGTTATCTACGACAAGCTTGGTCTTTGGAACCGGGTCGAGCTTGCGCTATGGTATCGGTCACGAAGGCTCGGACCCTCTTGGTCGATGCGGTAATACTTTTCGTTTCCAGTTTCCGAAAGATTCCATCCGCAAACACCTTTAGCGTCTTAGATTCGTTTTCCAGAGTGCAGCCAACGCATTGGCTGCGTCGCGTATGGATCGTGCCTCGCGAGTATCTCGAGAGAGTCGTTTGTAGTGCATCCTAACGCGATTTTATTTTCATGAATTTTGCGGGAAGGAGTTTTTCAACAGCCACGAGTATTATCAACAACCGTCCGCGAATTTCGAGAGGTGGCGTGTTACACAATTGTGAATTGGTGTGGCAGCGTTGTAAAAAAGTAGGAAAATCGAGGTTCTGGGCGGGTTTTCAAAAGCTGCTGCTTAGTGAGGAAGATTCATGATACTCGGTCCAATTTTCAGTTTGCCGACAATCATCATTATCGCAATTGTTGTCTTTTGGTGGATTGCCTATGATAAAGGATGGGTGAAGGAGAGCCTAGGCATGCTGCAAGCACAAGGTATCGTTATCATCGGCATTATTTGTGCTCTGCTACTAATGGCTTTGTCGATGTGGAACTTTGCTCACAGACATTAACCGTACTCCATTTCGCCGTGCATGTTTCCTAACTATTTTGCCGTGAGTTCTCTACCAGCACAGCGGGTAACCGTCACGATTTGGACATGCCAAGAGATTAGATTCCGCGTGGTATTCGTACTCACGTACGACCTCGCCATAAGTCTTAACCCGTGCCGTGTGTCTATCGCCGTGAAAACTGGTCGTGGTGATGCGATATGTTTTGCCGGAATACTGGTCGATCCAATTTGTTTGAAGCCAATGTCGCGGGTCTGAGTCGTATGGCGCAATCAGGTGAAATTGTTCAGGGTGGATTCCGGGCGGGTACCCAAGCGGTTTAAGATGGCACGTCAAAATAAAATTGAAGGGCTTAATCTGATCGGCGTACGATTTCCCTTCGTTGAGCTTTTCTAGCGGGCACATGACGGCAGGGCTGCTCACGGTGATGCGCCCGACCGCTGGTAAACCCTCGAACCCTAGCTTTTGCACTGGTAAACCCAGGGCTCGGCGAACGATACTAAGCCAGACCTGAGCAATCCACTCACGGTCCTCATTTTCTGGGTCGGTCGGATTTAGAAGGTGACCGAGTCCGTGCTCCGACCATCGGTCTTCCTTGTTGTTTACTCCTTGGCGAAGTAGGACCGGTTCACCTTCTCATCCAACAGAAACAGCGTATAGCGCTTGGCTGAGATGGCCAGGCAATAAATCTGCCGCTGGTTCCCGGTTTTCGGGTCGCGATTGTCACCCTCAATTTTCAGGATCGACTCAGGGACTGCTTCGGGATCATAGGGATTAAGCGCTAAAAAGCGCCCCGAAATCTCACGAACCTGCTCCCACGATAATGCTGTGACTTTCATCCCGTTGCATGCGACCGCGCCACCATCTTCGGTCGAGACAATGGCCATTGAGTCCGTATCTTCCATCGCGTATGTCCCGCCCTTTTCCCGGACGCAGTATTCGAGAAGAGCTAGCATAAGGCGCGCGCCGCCTGTGATCAGTGAAGCGAGTGGGGGAAAGCAATACTCACCCGGCACATCCGGATGCACGACTCGACACTTGAATGGCTCTGGGTCAATGCCATAGCAGCTTACATTCACCGGATCGTCACTCTCATGGCGATTCATTTCCCCATAGATTCCATAGCTGGTTGCGCTGGCGAGGACCTTGAGTGCTTTGTCGAACCGATCCTTTTCAAGTTTGGAGAGGATTGCATTACGAGATAATCGTTTGCGTTCTTCAATGGTGACCTTGAACAAATCCTCGGTCACGGGCTTGACCTCAACCATTCCCCGCAGCTTAGTTGCATTGAGACCCGGTAAGGTGCCCGAGGCCTCAACGCGAAAGGCATCTACAATTATCGGTACCCGACCCGTATAAATCACTGATGCGACAACATCCGGCAGTGAGAACCAAAGAGCATCTTGCCGGTCGGGATTTTTAGCATAAATATGATTTACGGCTACCTGCCAATCGTTTGTTTCAATGTTGTATTGCACACGCGAAGGCAGGATGTCGCCAGCAGGAATGATTCGCACAAATCCAGTCAATTGTTTCCATGTGTCAGGTTTGAATAGATTTCACCAGTAAGCGCTGCGCGTCCCGGCCAGACCTAATAAAGGAGGGGGCTGCACTTTTGAAGCTCTCTATCTCCTATCCCGTCAAACCGGCAGTGGCCACTTGCGCCGATGAATTTCACCGTTTGAGCAGCTTGTCCTCGAATCAGCTAGAATTCACGTTCCAAATAACCCACACCCATGAGCTTCGAACCGATTGAGAACTACGGCGTCATTGGCAATATGCGATCGATTGCCCTCGTGGGCGTAAACGGTTCCATCGACTTTCTCTGCTACCCAAATTTCGATTCTCCTACCGTGTTTGCAGCCCTGCTCGATGATGAGAGAGGAGGCTGTTTTCAGATTCAACCTCAATTCAAAAAGAGACGCGTACGACAGATGTATCTGCCAGACACGAACATTCTTCTCACCCGATTTCTTGCGGAGGAGGGTGTGGCCGAGCTCACTGACTACATGCCCATTGGGACAGACGGGGAGCAACCGAATGAAATTATCCGCACCCTGGCGGTGATCAGAGGCGAAGTCGACTTCAAGATGCGATGCCGGCCACGGTTTAACTATGGAATGTGTGCGCACACGGTGAACATCGAAGACCAGTACGCGATTTTTTCGCCGGTAAGCGATGCTTGTCCTCCGCTAGCGCTGTACACCACTATTCCCCTGAAACGAGAATCCCAGGATGTGACCTCCGAATTTAAACTTCGAGCTGGCGAAAGGGTTACGTTTGTCTTTGGCGGAGTTCGACCCCAAGGACAACAACCCGAGATGGAGTTCGTAGAGCAGCGCTTCAAGGAGACGGCACGTTTCTGGAAAGGATGGATCGCGAAATCAAAGTACAAGGGCCGGTGGCGCGAGATGGTCAACCGTTCGGCCCTGATGTTGAAGTTGCTGATCAGCCGGGAGCATGGATCGCTGATTGCAGCGCCGACGTTTTCCCTGCCAGAAGAAATTGGCGGAGTGCGTAATTGGGACTATCGTTTCACCTGGTTGCGTGATGCGACATTCACACTGTACGCGCTGATTCGACTCGGTTTTGTCGATGAAACTCAGGCGTTCATTAACTGGCTGAAGGGGCGGCTCGGGGGCGATGCGGAGCGCGGACCGTTACAGGTGATGTATGGGATTGACGGCCGGCAGAAGCTCGATGAGTTGACGCTTGATCATTTGCGGGGATACGAACAGTCGCGGCCCGTGCGTATCGGAAACGCAGCCTATCAGCAGCTTCAGTTGGACATTTACGGCGAAATGATGGATGCCATCTATCTCGCGAATAAATACGGGGACTCAATTTCCCATGCCGGGTGGCAGGATGTTCAGCGCACGTTGGAGTGGCTGGGCAAAAACTGGCAACGGCCCGATGAAGGCATTTGGGAGGTCCGTGGCGGCCCGCGAGAATTCCTGCACTCCCGTTTGATGTGCTGGGTGGCTTTCGATCGAGCACTGCGGCTTGCGGAGAAACGCTCCCTTTCGGCGCCATTCGAGGCTTGGCTGCATACGCGCGACGCCATTCGAGAGGATATCTTCACCAACTTCTGGGATGACGATCTGCATTCTTTTGTGCAGTCGAAGGGGACGAAGGACCTGGATGCGTCGGTCCTGCTAATGCCATTGATGCGATTTATCAGCCCGGTCGATCCGATGTGGCGCTCGACCATGAGAGCGATTGAAGGCCGCTTAGTTGAGGATACCCTTGTCCGTCGCTATGAGCCCGAAAAAACGCATGTGGACGGGCTTCCAGGCGGAGAGGGTAGCTTCACCGCATGCTCGTTTTGGTACATCGAATGCCTGGCGCGCGCTGGGGAGTTGGAAAAAGCTCAATTGTTGTTTGAAAAACTCTTGGGATACGCCAACCATCTTGGGCTCTACTCGGAGCAAATTGGTCCAAGCGGGCAACACCTTGGGAACTTCCCACAGGCATTTACACATTTGGCGTTGATCAGTACCGCAACATATCTGGATAGAGTGCTTTCCGGCAACGACCAGTCGTTGTGGCGTTAGCATTTTCGGGAGATGAGTCGGGGCGACCGGTGAAGTCTGGGCGTCACAGCCATTGGATCGTGGTGGAAAATCTTATACGGGGATCAAAACTGGCGGTCAACGAAATCCGTCCACTTACTCTTTTTTCTTCTTCTTACCTTTTTTCTCGGTATCCATCTTCTTGGCGATCTCTTCCATCAGCTTCGGTTTTAATTCGGCTAGCATCGTATCCACGATACTGGCGATTTCTGAAGCTTCAGTCTGAACAGGTTCGGAAGAAGAGATTTCTTCATTAGACATTGGAGAGGACGGCGGGTCTTCCCCCCCGCTGTCCCGATACCCGGCATTTGCATCTTCCACGTGGGTGGTCGAATCGGATCCCACGATGGACTCGCGGATTTGCCGCCAATTCGCCCAGGCCGCCGTCATTTCAGATTCGCCGTGTCGATCGCCTGGCTCGGGTATCGCGCTATTGGACGGACCTTCTGTGGTGGACGGCAGCAGTTTTATTTCTCTGTTGTTTTCCGGTTCGGACCCACTCGCCCCTGCTGAGGCTGCTGCCGCATAAGCGGCTGGGGCTTCCTGTTTGTGAGATGACGCGAGCTCTTCGCGCTCTGCGACCGGCGTCGTATCGGCGACAGGGGTGAGTTCCTTGGTCTCTGCTATGGGGGCAGAATAGAACGGTGCATCCGTCTGAATGTTTGAGATCGGTCCCGCGGCCGTTGCGGTCCCTGCCGCGGGAGAAACCCATTCTTCCGTCGAATTATTTTTCGACTCCTCGCAAGGTGGCAACGAGTCCTTGCCCGCCGCTGTCCTGACATCTACATTGGCCAATGCTGCCGCGAAAGCCGCATGAGTCTTCTGCACCTCGCCATCGAGGGACACAGTGGCTTCCTGCTCGCCGAGTGGAATCTGCTCCGCAACCCATCTCGGACCCGTACTGGCGTAAGAGGCCCAATGTTCCTGTTCAACCTGGGATGCCGGTCCGGGGTTAACAACCTCACCCGCAAGCTCTGTCGGGGCCAGAAATTCCAGCGCAGCCGCAACCTCTGCGTCCGGTGCGACAGGCTGATCGGCTTGCTGGTGCCTGGCTTGTTCGAAATTATTGCCCGACTGATCTGCCGGGGCGTCGGAAGGAACTCCGTTAGTGGGGGCGCTCACGTCGATTCGGGGTTCCGGTGCAACGCTCTGGGTACGCCCGTAAGTATTTTCGGGCGTCACTTCCCTGCGCTCCCTGCGTTCGCCCTTTCTACGCTCGCCTAGCGTAGGTTGAATCCTCCCGGCCGTCTCTTCTGTGGTGATAGTTTTAGCAACCGGGTTTTCAAAGGCCGCAGCCGCGGCCGTAATGGCCGCGATTTCCTCGGGCGTGATGTCCGGCGGCAGGCCAATGGGAATCGGTCGCTCAAATCCTGATTTCACTTCCATCGGTTTGAAGTCTTCCCCGCGCCCCAAGTCGCGGAACGCTGTGCCGGTGCTGGTGACGTGTGGTATGAGCTCAGCTTCTTCTGGTTTGGCTCCGGGCAAGGGGATAATTATCCGGTTTTTCCAACCGGTTTCAGCATTGCCGAATCGGTCTCCAGCGTCAGAATTTTCGACGGCTGCGATAGCTTTGGCGAAACGGCCCGGCTTGTAAGTCTCGGGCTGAGGAATGATCTTGTCTTCCAGCTTGGTGAGAGCGGCAAGCAGTTCGCTCACTTCGAATGGCTTGACGAGGAAGCCATCGGCATGCACCCGGCGGGCTTCTTCAGGTTTGAAGGGTTCGAGTTTGCCGACAGTTAACAGAACCGGAATGCGCGCCGTCTCTCGTGTGTCTTTAATGCGCTGGCATACTTCCAGCCCGCTATAGCCTGGCATGTACACATCGAGAACGATGAGGTCGGGCTTTTGCTCGGCGATTTTCTTCAGCGCCGCCGACCCGTTATTGACAGTGATCACCTCGTAGCCGGCCTCAGAGAGGATTTTCCGGCCCATGTTTTGAGCTGTCACACTATCGTCGGCGAGCAGTATTTTCCGTGCCAAGGGGAATCCTTTGGTGAAAGGGGGAGATAGGGCGAAGTTAACTGGTCCGTTACCCTAAGTCAATGAGAATGGGATAGTAAGCAGGTTACGACCGGACAGCCACGAGTGGGTGCACTGACTGACGACCAGTCGTCGCGTTGGCTTCGGGCACATCTCCCCTTAGAAAGGCACAATCTTCCGCAGACCCTTCTTTTTCTTGCGTTTGCTGGAAGAGACTGCGGCGTCGTCCGCCGGCTCGTTTACCGACGAAGCCGTATCGCTGGTCTTTCCATCGCCCGTTTTCGCCGCGTCCGGTATGGCTTGATTCGCGCTCGGGGCGAGCTCGTTCACTTGTTGTGGGGGCGGCAACGCCTGGCCACTTTCGTCGGCCACGTTGGGCTTGAGTTCATTGGGATCGGGCGCGACATTGGGTTTCAGTTCATTCGGGTCCGGAGCAGGCGGAGGTGCGGCAGAATTATCGACTGGCCTCTCGGGATTAACGGTATCTGAACGTGGGGCGGCCTGATTTGCCGGCGGTGCGCCTTTGCCAACAGTCTCTATGGAAACTGCATTGTTGTCCGCAGGAGTCGAAGTTCCCCTCATGGCATTGGCCGCCTTCTGCACTACTTCCGTGGCACTTACCATCTGGGGATCGACTAACGTGGGATCGCCAACCTTGGTTGCCTGGGCCACGTCGGGATGCTTCTGGAAATTTCTCATGACTTTTCCGAACATCCCGGTTTCGCGGCGGCTGTCTTCTTCGGCTTTGTTCTGTGCTACCGCAGTCTTGGTCGGCTTGGGTACTGGCTGGTGCAAAGCTTCCAGCCGGGCTTTTGCGTCCTCCATCCGGTTCATCAGCGGATATCTGGTCACAATCCGGGAATAAGATTCGGCGGCCCCGTTGGTAAATTCCTGAATCATCCGCGCTTTGGCAACTTCATTTCCCTTGCGGCTGCGCACCATCGCAATTTCGCCTTCGTAGGCCTGTCCAAGTAGATACAGCGCTTCGTCCGCCTGGCTGTACAGTGGGTAGCGATCCACAACCGAGCGCAGCCGAGCGATCGCCGCTGGATAGGATTCGCGCAGGTAGTAGAAACGTCCGACACGAAACTCACGCTCCGCCAGCACTTCCTGCACTTCCAATAGACGTTGCTTGGCCTCGGGCAGGAGCTTGCTATCGGGAAACTGCATAATAAGCTGGCGGTATTCATCTTCCGCGCGCCTGGCATGCGTATAGTCGCGGTCAGGCTTCTCCATTTGCTGATAATGGATATTGGCGATCTTTAACTGCGCCTCGGCCGCTTCGGGCATATTGGGAAAGAAGGTTATGAAATCCTTGTATTGAATCTCCGCCTGCGATAACGACGTGGAACCACCTTCCGCATACCAGGAATCGGCCACCGCCAGTTTGGCGCGTGCGATGTACTCAGAGTCAGGATAGGTGTTGATCATGGTCTCTAGGCTCAGCCTCGCCACGTCGAAGCGGTTGTGCTTCATGGCGTCCATAGCGCGATCGAACAAGACCTTGTCCGGCTGTTTAGAGCCGACGTTCGCCAGCGGATTGGAGACTTTCTTATTTGTGCAGCCAACTGCCAAGGCCAAAACGCACAGCAGGATCACAACTGGAATACGACGTGACATAACACCTCAGAAATGTTTAAGTGCGTTAAACTTTCAGTAGTGTGGCTTCGGTAGCTGCTTTCAGCAATTTTTGGGCGTTAGTCTTTGGATCGCCTTGACCGAACACCGCGTTGCCTGCCACCAGGATTTCTGCGCCTGCCCTCACCACTTCCGCCACCGTGTCGAGGGCGATCCCGCCATCCACTTCTATGCGATAGTTAAGCCCTCGCTGTAACCGCAGATCGGCCAAACGCCGGATTTTGCGTACTGTCTCTGGAATGAATTTCTGCCCGCCGAAACCCGGATTCACCGACATCACCAGCACGTAATCTACGATCTCAAGTACTTCGCTGAGCGTGTCCACTGGAGTAGCAGGATTAATCACCACCCCCGCCTGTGCGTCGTGGTTACGGATCAAGTGCAAGGTCCGGTTCAGGTGCCGACAGGCCTCCTGATGAACAGAAATCCAATCCGCTCCCGTATCCACGAACTCCGGAATGAACTGGTCGGGGTTCTCGATCATCAAATGACAATCGAGCGGCAAATCCGTCGCCTTGCGCAGCGACTTGACCAACGGAGGGCCTACAGTGAGATTCGGCACGAAGTGTCCATCCATCACGTCCACATGGATGACCGTGCCGCCGCCTTCAGACGCGGCGCGTACCTGCTCCGCTAGATGAGCAAAATCCGCGGACAGAATGGAAGGTGCAAGTTCGATCAAACCTGGGCTCTCACGCGACAGAATGCTTGCAGAAATTCTACCACGTGGATGGTGGGCCGATCAGCGACTAAGCAGAGTCACTGCAGCTTCGCGTACTCTGCTTTTGCCTGCTTCAGAATGGGGATGTCAGGGTCCGCATCTTTCCAGATGGAGAAAAAGTCCTGGTACGCGGTTCGGCTCTTTGCCGTATCGCCAGAAAGCGCATAGGCACGAGCCAAGCCGAGATGGGATAGCGTCTGGCGCGGCTGAAGCGGGTTCGCGCGATGATCCAGGATCTTCTGAAATTCCGCTGCCGCCCGCCGTCCATCAGAAAGCCGGAGATACGCCAAGCCACGTAAATAGGAAGGGACATCCCCGGCCATAATACCAAACTCATAAACTGTGACCGGCTGAAGCAGTTCGACGGCACGAGCCGGATTGTTGTGGGAAAGTTCGACCGCGGCGCGAATTAGCGGCACATAAATATGATTCGCCCATGTGGATAACGGATAGCGCTGGGAAAGATCCTGGGCAATTTTCTCGGCGCGAGCCCTGTCACCGGCGAGACCGAAAGCGATCGCGGCAGTCGACGCCGGCCAAAATCCGCGCGAAACTGGCGGCGCCGCAGCAGCCTGTTCGCGAGCTTGTGGGAAATTTCCAATCTCGGCTTCGAATAACGCTGCCTGCGCCACCGAACCTGCGGCAGCTTCGTTAAATCCTCGAGACCGTTTTGCGTCCACCGAACGGCGGACGAGGTTTCTCAACTCCCCAACTCTGCCGGCATACCCTGCATCGGTTTCCCAAAAACCGAAATCCACTTCCGCTGGCTTGTCCGCGAACCACGCTACTTCCCGCTGTAGTCCGGCACGATCGTTTTGGATACTTGCAATCCCCATTAGAAAACCATGAATAATCGAGACGTCGAGCTTCGCTGCGGCTGCCTTTTCGCATATGGCTTTTGCCTCCTCAAAGCGATTGAGACTCATATACGTTCCGGCGAGATTTGCGTATGAGTTTGCGTCGTGTGGCGCTAGTTGCATGTTCAACTGCGCCCACGACAGAGCTTTCTCCGATTGACCCAGTTGCTCATACTGGAGGGCCAGGTTGTTGGTCGGGACATTATCGCGAGGGTAGGTTCGGTGAAAGAGTTCATACGTGGCCAAAGTCTTATCTACCTCTCCCGTCACGAAATCATAATAATGCGCCGTAATGTACAAACGCTCGCGTTCGCTCACCCGCTCCCGCAGCTCGAACGCCTTCTTTGTGTTTTCATCCGAAATATTGTTTTCCCCCAGGTTGGAGTAAGCGGTACCCATTTGTGCGTAAGCCAGAGCGAAGTTGGGATCGAGCTCAATCGCACGTTTGAACAAGGGAATCGACTCCGCCTCCCCTCCCTTAGATCGCTCGGCCATCGCCTGGGTGAAGGCCTTCAAAGCTTCGAGTGAAGGCGTAGTTGCATGTTCGATGGGCGCATCAAATTTCTGAATCGAGCTAAGAGATTCGCCAAGCCTCCGCCGCAACCCGGCCGCAGCCTTTCCCAGCGCGTTGAGCACTTCTTCTTTCTGCGTCGCCTCTACCTGCTCGCTCGCAATGGAGTCGCCATTCTGGCAGTTGACCGCGTTCAGATTGATTACGTAATGGCTGCCCAGAGGATCAATATTGCCAACCAGCATGGCTTTGATGCCCCCGCGCTGGCACACCTCTCGCGCCACTGCACCGGTCAGGCGTTCTTCCGGCGATCGACCCATGAACCGCATGGTTTCCGCAATCTGCGATTCTGGAACCAGATTCAAGAAAGGTGATTCGCGTAGCTTCACCGCCAGTGCTTGCTTCAGTGTTCCGTCGAAAACCGGGTCACCAGTTGTATTCACAAAATCGGAAAGCAGGATGGAGTCTTTCTCGGTTAGCGCTCGCGCTTTACGCGTGTACAAAACACCTATCAGGGTAACCGCCACGATCGCCGCGAGGGCACCCACCACATACCATCGCTTGCGTCTGTCCGGGGTTGCGATCGTGCCCGAGGAAGCACGATCTACTGGCTGAATTGCGGACGCGGATGGAGTGGGAGTTATGGCACTTGGTCCCGAAACCGGTGTTATCGCGGACTCTACCGAACTCACCGACGCGCTCTTGCCGGAATCAATCTCCCGCTTGAGCCGTTTCAGATCGGCGCGCATTTCGGAGGCAACCTGGTAACGCAGATCGCGGTCTTTCTCCAGTGCTTTATTAATGATTCGTTCCAGCTCCGCCGGCAAATTCGGATTCAGCCGCACGGGAGCCGTGGGTGCCCGGTTCAGGATGGCGTCGAAAATAACTGCTGACGTATTTCCGGTGAAGGGCTGACGTCCCGTCGCCATCTCGTACAACACTGCTCCAAAAGAAAACAGGTCGGTGCGGGTATCGAGTTCTTCGCCCCTCGCCTGCTCCGGGGACATGTAAGCCACTGTGCCCACCGTGCTTCCCGGACTGGTCAGGTGCGCGTCATCCACTCCCATGGTCGGCAACGATGCGCCTACCGGTTCCAGTCGCGGCAACGGTCTGGCGGCGACCTTGGCTAATCCGAAATCGAGAATCTTGGCTTGCCCGCGCTTGGTGGAAAACAAATTCGCCGGCTTCAGATCGCGATGAATGATCCCCGCCGTGTGCGCCACATCGAGCGCATCCGCGATTTGGGCTCCGAAGTCTACAACTTGCTCGACCGAGATTGGCCTGCCCTCGATGCGGTATTTCAGGGTTGTCCCTTCGAGATATTCCATCACGATAAAGTGACGGCCTTCATCCTCGCCAATGTCGTAAATCGTGCAAATGTTGGGATGGTTGAGAGCAGACGCCGCTCGGGCCTCGCGCTGAAAGCGGTCCCGCGCCTGCGGATCCTGCGCAAGTTCATCAGGCAGGAATTTGAGGGCGACTCGACGTCCTAAGCGAAGATCCTCGGCTTCGTATACCACTCCCATGCCGCCGCCGCCCAGCTTTTGAGTAATCCGATAATGGGAGACGACTTGGCCGATCATGGGGTTTTTCGCCGGAGGGAATGGTCGCCCATGTTAGGCCGCGATTCTTCGCAAAGTCAATGGGACGGCTAAGGAACAAACTTAGCTTCGCTACTCCTCCGTCACTGGAAGAACTGGGGGGCTCTGCTACTATCCGCTCATGCCCCTGCTTGAGATTCGCAATCTCACCAAGGTCTTCCCGCTGGGAGAATCCATTTTTGGCGGTGGCGCGAAAGGTGAAGTACGGGCTGTTGACGATGTCTCGCTCGACATTGAGCCAGGCGAAACTCTCGGCCTGGTCGGTGAGTCGGGTTCAGGCAAGAGCACCTTGGGCCGGCTGGTGCTGCGTTTGATTCAGCCGACGTCAGGCAGCGTGCTCTTCGAGGGGCGTGACCTGCTCGCCGCCAACCATAACGAAATGCGCCGTCTGCGCCGCGATATGCAAATCATCTTTCAGGATCCCTTCGGCTCGCTCGATCCTCGCATGAGAGTGGAAGACGTCATTACCGAGCCGCTCATCATCCGCGAACGGATGAGCCCGTCCTCACGGCGGGCTCGAGTCACGGAGCTGCTGCGCTCCGTAGGCCTTGACGAATCTTCACTACGCCGCTTCCCCCACGAATTCAGCGGCGGTCAGCGGCAGCGGATCGGAATCGCTCGGGCTCTGGCCTTGCGCCCGAAATTCATCGTCGCCGATGAACCTGTATCCGCCCTCGACGTCAGCGTAGGCGCGCAGATCGTAAACTTGCTGGCAAAACTTCAGCAGGAGTTCAAATTAACGTATCTCTTCATCTCCCATTCCATGCCCCTGGTCCGATACCTGGCCACCCGCGTTGCTGTAATGCACCATGGGAGAATCGTCGAGACCGGCTTCACCCAGCAGATCACCGAGCGGCCACAACATGCCTACACACGGAGCCTGCTCCAGGCCACGCCTGAAATCGCCGTCTAGGACGCTTTCCGTGCGCCGCCTTGCCTACCGGTTACCCAAGGTCTACAATCCGCCGCGTCCATCTTCTCAGGAGGCCGCATGACTTCTGCCGCCGTTACTCCTCCACCGCAAGCAGCGCCTCCAGTCTCTCAGGGGCAGCGGATTATCAACACCTTTGTCGCACCTAGCAAAACCTTCGCCGATCTGAAGCGAAGTGCAAGTTGGTGGCTTCCATTTCTGCTGATGTCGCTGGCCTCCTTGCTTTTTGTCTACGTGGTGGACCAGAAGATTGGCTTTCGCAAAGTGGCCGAGAACCAGTTGCAGATGTCGCCCAAGAACGCCGCACGCATGGAACAACTGCCTCCCGAGGATCGCAACCGGCAAATGCAGCAACAGGCGAGCTTTTTCCGATATTTCTCCTATGGCTATCCGGCGGTAATTTTGATCTGGAACGTCCTGATCGCGGCCATTCTGTTCGCCACCTTCAAGTTTGCCGCTAGTGCAGACGTGAAGTTCAAGGTCGCACTTGCCATCGTGATGTACGCCAGCCTGCCACTTCTGATCAAGTCCTTGCTCGCCATGCTTTCCGTGGGAGTTGGGGCGAGCGCCGATTCATTCACCTTTCAAAATCCGATTGCAAGTAATCCCGGATACTTTATCAACCCTGCTGACTCACATTGGCTTTACGGCTTAGGCACCGCGCTGGACATTTTCATGATCTG
>Ga0070708_100002454_pt1 | contig 14358 bp, 11 predicted proteins | sample KBSK5503metaG_FD_65469 | JGI IMG/M metagenome (GOLD analysis project Ga0070708, IMG submission 65469) | Corn, switchgrass and miscanthus rhizosphere microbial communities from Kellogg Biological Station, Michigan, USA - KBS K5-50-3 metaG | ecosystem: Host-associated > Plants > Roots >...
GTAAGGGGGTCGGACTCTGACCCCTTGCAACTCACGAGCCGGCCCCTCCACCTGGCCTTCGTATCCACCAGCCCGGCTTGCCGATGCACGCGTCAATCTCCCGATCCGACCGAGGAAGTCCACGCATCTCCTTCAAGGCGACCCGACCTGATCCGTTTCCAGTCCAGACCTGACCGAGTGGACCATTAGCGGCGATGAAGGCGGTTGTCGTTGTCCAGATGCGGCAGCTCTCCCGGTCGGCGTCGCCATGATCGCGAAGCAAGCCGAGGATCTGCCGCTCGCGTTGTTCGGTCGGCGCAACGAAGAGGACCTGGTTAGTGCCGGCGCCGCGCCGATCGTTGAAGTAGCCGGCGTAGGTAGCGAGCTTCGCTCGAAGGCGACGCGGCTGCTCGGTGCCGCGATCCCACTCGAGGTGGATCAGCACTTCCCGATCCGGCGTTAGGACGCGACCCCATCCATCCGGGATCGGTGCTCGCTCATCGCCTTCGGCATAAGCGCCCTCCACGCCGTGCTCGCCGACCCAGTGGTAGAGGCCAATGTCCTCTAGGTCACGAGTTGCCGCTGCGAGGTCGATGAAGAACTTGTTCGCCTCGAGCTGGTGGACCAGATGGAAGCGCCGCTCTAGCGCGTGCTCTGCGCGGCGCACGAAAGAGGCCGGCTCCACATCGAGCCATTCCGCGAGGGCCGCCGCGCCCCGCCGCGAAAGAAGGAAGATCGAGGCGCGGCAGACACGTCCAGGTCGCATGACCACCCGCCACGTGCGCACGAGACCGTGATGGACGAGCCATCGAAGCCGGTACTGGCAGCTTCGCGGGCCATTGAAAAACAGCGACTGGATCTGGCTCCGGTCTAGGTAGCGGTATGCATCGAGTGCCATGAGGATGGCCACGTCTCGCGGAGTGGGGGAGTAGTGAACAGGCGAGGAGCGAGGCTCATCACCGAGTCGAAGTTCCAGAGTTCGGAAGATCCTCGCTGACGAAGCTGAGTGAGAAGACAGTCCCGGGGACAGAATCGGCGTTTTTGAATTGCGCGAGCCATTCGCGCCATGGCGCGAAGACATTCGCGAAGCCCCTGTGAGCTGGAGGCGCGAAGGGTTGCGCGCAGCGTTCATGCGATCTCCTTGAAGGGCCCGCCGGCCCCAAACCGATTGAGGCGGGCGACGATTTCGGCCTCAACCTCGGCAACCGGCCGGCCGTAGCGCTGCACGCTCTTGAACTTCAGTTCGGCGGCATGGCCTTCGCCCAGTCCGGATGGCTTCGGAAGGGTCGTGCCGGTGAAAGGAGGCAGGGTGTGGCCATCGACGTTCAGCCGAACCGCGATCTGGAAACGGGCCAGTGATTGCAGCTGGTGGACCGTCATCGGCTCGAAGTCGCGCGCCACCACGCGTGCGTCATCGGGTCCTAGCTGGAAAGCGATCCGCGTCCGGGCATTTGCCGTCAGCGCTTGCCGCGTCGACTCGTGCAACTGCGCGAGATGCTGATTGGCGAGAGTCAGATTAAGGCGGTAGGCACGCGCCTGCGCCAGTATCTCGTCGATCGACTGCGGCAGGTACAGGTAGTCGTGGAACTCATCGAGGTAGAGGTTGAAGTCGGGCCGCCACATCTCAGGGCGCCTCGAGCGCGCCGTCGCCGCCTGCCAGATCCGCGACATAACAAAGGCGCCCAGCAATCGGCTCGTCTCTTCACCTAACTCGCCCTTGGCGAGGTTGACCAGCAGAATCCCCTGACGGTCAATCACTTCATGCAGGTCAATGGTTGATCTGCTCTGGCCAAGCACGTTTCGCACAGTCGGCCGCAGGAGGAAAGTCCGCAGCTTGTTGAGGACCGGGCCGACCATCTGCAGTCGCTGGCCGTCAGTTTGGGCGTCGTACTCCTGCCAGAAAGGCTTCAGGCCCACGGGGTCACCAAGGTTCTTGGTCAACCTCGAGCGCACACGTCTGTCGAGAAGCAGGAGCGGAACCTCGGTGATCGTGGTCTCGGGATGGCGGAGAAGCGTGAGCAGTGCGGCGCGGAGCACGTCATCGGTTCGCGGTCCCCAGAATCGCTCGAAGCTCTTGCGGAAAATCGCGACCACGCCGTCGGTGACGAGCTCGCGCTGAGCCGGATCATCGCACTCGAGGATGTTCAGTCCGACCGGTCTCTCGCGAATCGACGGATCGATCAGCACGATACGGTCCGCGTGACGTGGGGGAATGCGCTCCAGCAACTCGCGGACGAGATCCCCCTTGGGATCGATGACGCCGACACCGACGTCGCCGACATCGATGTCCTGCAGCGCGAGGTTCAGCAGCATCGTGCTCTTACCGACGCCGGTCGGGCCGAGGATGTGGACGTGTTCGCGCCGGTTCTCCTGGCTGATCTTCACAGGCACTTTGATCACGCCATCCAAGTGGGAAAGCGATGTGCCGATCCCGTTGTCTTGTCGGTGCTGCGGCATGATCCGGATGCGCGCCGAGTCCATCGGAACGTCGGGCAGCGGTAGATGGAACAGCAGCGGCAGCTCGTCGGGCGAGAGGACCATTGAGGATCGGCCCGGGCCAAGGCGGCCCTCGAGCGCTTTGTCGAAGGCTGGCGCCCACCACACCCTCTCTGGGCGAAGACTGTTCTCGCCTTCGGCAGCGTAGAAGGCAGCGACGATGGGCTTCAATCCCGGGATGGCAGCCTTCGTCGTCGGTCCCCAACAACACAGCCGGACCTCAACGCGCCAGCAAGCACGCCCAGCTTTATTGCCAGTCGGCAATGGCTGATCGCGGCGCCGGGCGGGTGCTGGGGTCGAGGTCGTCTTCGGGTAGCTGAACCAGAAGTCGTACAGGAGGTCCATGGGTAGGCGGATCAGCTTCGAGACGAGGCTTTCGTGTCTGTCGAAACCGTTGAGTTGGTCCAGGCGCCTTCCAGCACGCTTCTCCCAGCCGGTGTCTGGCGCCATCGCGATCTGAATCATTCCGTCGCCCGCCTCGGCGAGTGCCTGAGCGGCGGACGCGAACGAGTCGGAGGCAGATCCACTGAGCGGGTAGATGTCTTCGCGCCATAGGCGGAGGCGGGCTCGAGCAGCCTGTCTGCCCGCACTGCGAGCCGCGACCTCGGCCGGCACCACATCCGCACCTGGCAAGGCTCTCCGGAGAGCTCTTGTCACCAAGGTCTCGAGGTCCTTGAGGAATGTGCAGCGCGCGGTCAGCTGACCTTCCACGGCTTCCAGCTCAAAGGCGAGCCAGGGCTGACCGATGATCGCCCGCCTCCACCAAGGCAGCGCGATCGCGTACAGCATCCTGAAGACGGCGACCCAGCGCTTTGGCTCGTAGACACCCTCGGCGGGCGGGACGATCCGCACAGTGACCAGACGGGTTTGGTGCATGGCCTGGTGGACGCGCGGGCCACCGATCTTGATGCCCAGCCACAGCAGCGCCATTGGCATGGCGGCGATGGCCACAACGTGAGCCGCGACCACCGCGGCGTGCGCTAGTACGGCCACCAGCCCTTGAAGGGCGCTGTTGATCGCGTCGACGAGTCGCTGAAGCTGTTCCGCTTGCCGCTCCCCAGGCGGAGGCGTGGCTCCGGCCCCCGCGAGCCAGGGCGCGAAGAGATGTGATGCGGTTACCGATACGACTTGCGGTATGCGACTGAATCCGTTCATGCGTTCACCCCTTTGTTTTCGCTCCACCGTTGCAGACGAGTGGCTTCACGACGCCCTCTGTATCGCAGGGGCGACTCCAAACCGACTCCAACCCGACTCCTGGGCGGCTTCGGAGGCCGGTCAGAGGCGTTTGCAAGAGACCCGTCCAAGTTCGCGGCATAGGGGCAAGGGTTGAAAGCGACTCCAGAACGACTCTTGCGAGATCAAAGCGCCCGCTGTGCGCCCGCCGGTCGCTCGCCGAATTCGAGAAGTGCTCCCCCGAGCTCCGGCAGGGTCCCGTTTGGGGGCAGACAAGGTGCGAGAACCCCGCCACTCTGCGGTCAGCTAATCCCGCGCGCTCGTTATCACCGTCCCCAGCCCGGACGAACTTCACGTGATTACCCTCCTTGAGATTTGCTCCGGCGTCGCAGCCGGCCGGATTCGTAGCAACTTCTGTATCAGTTGCCCACCTTCCGACCACCTTCGGGACGCCCTCTGAGCCGTGATTGGAGGAGTTGGGTGCCAGGTGGTCTGAATTCGGGACGCCGGCTCGCTGACGCGAAACACCTTCCGTCCACCTTCCGTGCTCCGGGTTCCCACCTTCTCGATCGCAGAAGCCGCGGGAAGGTGGATCGCCAGTAGGTTGTGCGCCCAGCCGCGCTTCATACCTAAACAATCCACATCGACATGGTCAAAAGCGGTCGCGGCGAAACGCCTTTCGAACGCCTTCCGAACGCCTTCCGTATTCACGGGGGTGTCTAGCGGGCGTCCTGCGAGCGCTCAGCGGGCGTCTAGCGGGCGCCTAGCGAGCTCCTCCAGCCAGGTAGAGGCAGGCGAACTGGCGCGGTGATGGGCCACCCGCCCGGCCCCGCCGGTACCACCCCACGGCGGTCCAGAAGAGTCCGCTCGAACAGGATCGCCGGGCTACCCTATCGCCGGATGTCTGAGCTTGGTTGCCGGTGGTCCCTCCGCGTGGATAGCCGACCGATTTGGGAGTCCCGATCGCCGCGTCTGCCAGCCGCGGGTCGCCTTCGACCTCGGTATGGGACTGCCAGGTGACAGCTTCCACCTACCTCACGCCCGAGGCACGTGCCCGCCGGGAGATCGACAAGCAGTTGGAGGCTTGCGGCTGGGTGGTCCAGAGCATGAAAGAGCTCAACCTCTACGCAGCGCCGGGAGTGGCGGTCCGCGAGTTTCCAATGACTGGGGGCAATGAAGCCGACTACCTCCTCTTCATCGACGGGCTCGCAACGGGTGTGGTCGAGGCAAAGAAGGAGGGAGAGACCCTCACGGGAGTGGAGCTGCAATCGGATAAGTACGGCAAGGGTCTGCCCAGTAACCTCCACGCTCACCGGCGCCCGTTGCCGTTTCTCTATGAGTCGACAGGCATCGAGACCCGCTTCACCAACGTGCTCGACCCGCAGCCTCGCAGCCGGGAAGTGTTTGCCTTCCACCGGCCGGAAACTCTGAGGGGCTGGCTCCAAGCAGCCAAGCTCGACCCCGACGCGCCCTCATTGCGCTCGCGCCTGACCAAGATGCCGGAGCTGTTAGAGAAGGGGCTATGGGCGGCACAGTGGCGCGCCGTGCATAACCTCGAGGTCTCGCTGGCCGAAAACCGGTCGCGTTCTCTGATCCAGGGAACCATGGGCTCGGGCAAGACTGTCATCGCAGTAAACGCGGCGTATCGCCTGATCAAGTTCGGCGGCGCGCATCGGGTTCTGTTCTTGGTCGATCGCGCCAACCTCGGCCGGCAGGCGTTGGCGGCTTTCCAACAGTTCGTGACCCCCGACGACGGCCGCAAGCTTACCGAGCTCTACAACGTCCAGCTCTTGACCTCAAATGCCATAGACCCGGCCGCAAGGGTCTGCATTACGACTGTCCAGCGCCTGTACTCCATGCTTCGCGGCGAGGCTGAGCTGCCCGAGGAGCTTGAAGAGCAATCCCTCTACGAGTTCGAGCCGGCACAGCCGGTCGAGGTCGCCTACAACCCAAAGGTGCCCATCGAAACCTTGGACTTCGTGATCGTCGACGAATGTCATCGCTCGATCTACGGCGTGTGGCGTCAGGTGCTCGACTACTTCGACTCGTTCGTGGTCGGACTGACGGCTACCCCCACGAAGCAGACCTTGGGGTTCTTCAACCAGAACCTGGTAACGGAATACACCCACGAACAGGCTGTGGCCGACGGTGTCAACGTCGACTTCGACGTCTACCGAATCCAGACGAAGATAACCGAGCAGGGCGGGCTGCTTGAGGCGGGGCTGGTCACCGGGATGAGGAACCGCCAGAGCCGAAAGGTCCGCTACGAGAAGCTGGATGAGGCGTTCCCATTCAAGGCGAAGGAGCTCGACAGGGCGGTTGTAGCGAAGGATCAGATTCGCACCGTCATTCGGACCTTCAAGCAGAAATTGTTCACCGAGATCTTTCCTGGAAGGACCGAGGTTCCCAAGACCTTGATCTTCGCCAAGGACGACAGCCACGCCGACGACATAGTTCAAGTCGTTCGTGAGGAGTTCGGCAAGGGAAACGAGTTCGCAGTCAAGATCACGTATCGAACCACCGGTGGAAAGTCCGAAGAGCTGTTGGCCGACTTTCGGAACAGCTACAGCCCGCGCATCGTCGTCACGGTGGACATGATTGCCACGGGCACCGACGTCAAACCGCTCGAGTGTCTGCTCTTCATGCGCTCCGTCCACTCCCGCAGCTATTTCGAGCAGATGAAGGGTCGGGGAGTCCGCGTCATAAACGACTCCGATTTCCAGGCGGTGACTCCAGACGCCAAAGCCAAGTCCAGGTTTGTGATCATCGACGCGGTCGGGGTGATGGAGTCCGAACTAATGGACACGGTGCCGTTGGACAAGGAGCCCACCATCGGTCTGGACCGTTTGCTTAAACAGATTGCGATGGGCACTAGGTCGGTGCCGCTCACGTCGACCCTCGGCTCCCGGTTGGTTCGCCTGGCCCGCGTGATCACCAGGGATGACCGCGAGGAGTTGAAGGAAGTTGCCGGTGGGCTTGACATTTGGGATCTGGCGCGTGGGCTGATCGACGCCGCCGACCCGGACAGGCATATTGCGTTGGCACGGGAGACGACCAAGCTCGAAGAACCACAGCAAGAAGCAATTGACGAGGCAGCTCGCCAGATGATCGAGGAGGCGGTCAAGCCTCTTGCATCGAATCCGAAGTTGCGGGACCTGATCCTGGAAGTCCGTCGGTCCTACGAGCAAGTGATCGATGAGGCCAACAAGGATGAGATCCTATTTGCCGGTCCCTCTGCGTCGGCTACCGAGCGGGCGCATCAGGTCACCGCCAAGTTCCGCGAATACATCGAGCAGCACAAGGATGCGATCACAGCGCTGCAGATCCTTTACAGCAAGCCGCATCGCCAGCAGCTGACCTTCAGGGACGTGAAGCTCCTGGCAAATGCGATAGAGCGTCCGCCGCAGCAATGGACTCCAGTAATGCTTTGGCGCGCCTATGAGCAACTCGACCGCTCTAAGGTACGGGGCTCAGGCGGCAAGATGCTGACCGACATAGTCTCTCTGGTCCGTTTCGCGCTTCAACAGGATGATCAGCTCGTCCCCTACAAAGACCACGTCGAGGCCCGCTACGAGAATTGGCTGGCTCAGCAGAATCAAGCTGGCCGGGTCTTCAGCGACGAACAGTTGCGTTGGCTTGGGCTAATGAAGGAGCACATTTCGGCGTCACTGACGATCACTGCCGACGATTTCGACTATGAGCCCTTCTTGCAACATGGCGGTCTGGGCAAGGCCTACGCCGTTTTCGGGCAGCAGTTCGCACCTCTGCTGGGTGAACTTACGGAAGCCCTCGCGGCATGACCGTCTCGCCTTTCTACCCTCTCGACTTGGGTGCGCTTCGCAGACACTGGGATGTCGCCGCGCTCGGCGATGTGGTCGCAGAGATGCGGCCAGGCTTCGCCAGCGGTCAGCACAACCGCCTCGGTACCGGGGTTCCTCACCTTCGGCCTATGAACGTGACGCCGGATGGAAAGCTCGACCTTTCTGACCTGAAGTATGTAGGCGGAGCAAACGTGTTGCGCGTGAGGCGCGGCGACATCCTGTTTAACAACACCAACAGTCCTGAGTGGGTCGGCAAGACCGCTGTCATCAATGCGGGTGGGGATATGGCCTTCTCCAACCATATGACGCGCATTAGGGTCGGTTCGCGCCTTCAGCCTGAGTTTTTGGCGCTTCAGCTCCACTACTTCTGTCTGACGGGTTACTTCCGGCAGACCTGTACTAACCATGTCAACCAGGCCAGCGTTTCGCTCCGAGATCTGAGACTGCTGCCAGTGATTGTTCCGCCTGTCGATGAGCAGGAGCGAATCGTCTCCGTCATTGAAGAACAGATCTCTCGCCTCGATGCTGGTTCAGCGGGTATCGATGTTGCAAACCAGAAGCTGATCAACTACGAACACGCTGTCCTGCACGCTGCGACCCTTGGACGTCTGTCGTCTACGAAGCATCTACCGCAAACCTCGCCGGCACGCGAGACATCCGATCATGCACTACCTCTCTTGCCCGCACGATGGCACTGGACCAAGCTCGGGTCAATTGCCGATGTTGTCGGCGGCGTTGCGAAGGACACCAAGAAGCAGTCGGGAGTCGGTTTCGTCGAAGTGCCATATCTGCGTGTTGCGAATGTTCAACGTGGCCGACTAGACCTTCGGGAAATAGCAAGAATCCGAGTGCCAGCGGCAGTTGCCAAGAGGCTGACCCTGCTCAAGGGAGATGTCTTAATGAATGAAGGCGGCGATCGAGACAAGCTCGGCCGCGGGTGGGTCTGGGACGGTCAGATTCCAGATTGCATTCATCAGAACCATGTTTTTCGGGTTCGGGTGCGAGAAGGCGTTTTGGACCCTCGGTTCCTCTCATGGCACGGCAACTCATTTGGCCAGGAGTGGTTCCAGCGGGAGGGGAAGCAGACCACCAACCTGGCGTCGATCAGCCTGAATCGTCTCCGAAAGCTTCCGGTTCCAGTGCCACCTTTGGACGAGCAGCGGGCGATCGTAGGCGACCTCGAGCGGAGACTCTCTGTGACCGTGGCAATACGGATTGAGATGGGGCGTGCCCGGTCGAAGGCCAGGAAACTCCGCGTTGCAATTCTCGGCGCCGCCTTTACAGGCAGGCTATCGGTGGGAGCCGAGCTGGGTCACGCTGGACAGGTGCGCGGGGCGCTTACTGGGGTCGCGAAATGACGCCAACGGCAGTCGTCGCGAAGTTGTGGAACTACTGCAATCTGCTGCGAGACGACGGGCTGTCCTATGGAGACTATCTCGAGCAGCTGACCTATTTGCTTTTCCTCAAGATGGCGGACGAGCAGACGAAGGCGCCGTTCAGCCGAGAGTCGATCTTGCCACCTGGGCTGGATTGGCCTTCGCTGCTACACCGAGACGGCGACTCACTTGACGTTCATTACCGTCACCTTCTGGCCGAGCTCGGCAAGCAAGCCGGGATGTTGGGGGTCATCTTCCGCAAAGCACAGAACCGGATTCAGGACCCAGCCAAGCTCCGGCGACTGATCGTAGATCTGATCGGACAGGAAAGTTGGATGATCCTAGACGCCGACGTCAAGGGTGATGCCTACGAAGGGCTTCTACAGAAGAACGCCGAGGACGTGAAAACCGGCGCAGGACAGTACTTCACTCCTCGGCCCTTGATTCGGGGAATCGTCCAGGTAATGCAGCCGCAGCCAGGAATGAGTATCTGTGACCCGGCTTGTGGCACGGGTGGGTTCCTGCTCGCCTCCCACTCACATGTCGCTCAACACTTCCTGCTTGACCCAGACCAGAAGCGCCATCTGCGTTTTGATGCTCTTCGCGGTTGGGAGTTGGTTGACAACACTGCTCGCCTTTGCGCCATGAACCTGCTGTTGCATGGAATCGGGAACGCTAGCGCGGAGAGCCCGATCCACGTTGATGACGCGCTAAAGAGTGATCCTGGGGAGCGATTCGAAATGGTGCTGACCAACCCACCATTCGGGAAGAAGTCATCGATTACCATCACGAACGCCGACGGAGAAGGCAAGCGCGACGACTTGGCGGTAGTCCGCGACGATTTTTGGGCGACAACTTCCAACAAGCAGCTCAACTTCGTTCAGCACGTCAAGACCCTGCTCAAAATTAATGGTTTGGCCGCTGTAGTGGTCCCTGACAACGTACTTTTCGAGGGCGGCGCCGGCGAGACGGTTCGGCGCCGGTTAATGAAAGAGTGCGACGTGCACACGCTCCTCCGTCTGCCAACAGGGGTCTTCTATGCCCAAGGCGTGAAGGCCAACGTCATCTTCTTTGACCGCAAGCCCGCCTCTGAGCGCCCGTGGACCCACCGCCTGTGGATTTACGACCTGCGCACCAACAAGCATTTCACGCTCAAGCAGAATCCGTTGCAGTACGAGGACCTGGCGGATTTCGTCCAAGCCTACAAACCAGGTGCGCGACACGAGCGCATCGAGTCAGAGCGCTTCAAGAGCTTCAGTTACGACCAGCTTCTGGAGCGAGACAAGGTGAGTTTGGACATCCTGTGGCTCCGTGACGAGTCGCTCGACGATGCCGACAACCTACCGTCCCCCGACATTCTTGCGGCGGAGATAGTGGAAGACCTAGAAGGCGCCTTGGCAGAGTTCGCCGAGATGGCCCGCACTCTTTCGCCCGTCTCCAGCCGTGATTCGACAGAAGTCCTGAGCATCGCTGACTCCGAAACCTGAGAATGGAGCGATTGGAGCCACACGCGAGTCTCAGCCGCCGCCTTCCCGAGGTAACGGCTCGGGTGGCCGTCCTACTTACGGTTCCGGAAGTAGGACTGTTCGATTAAGGCCTTTAGGCGCGGCAGTTGGTCTGCAGTCCGCAGGACGAACTCGGTATCACCCATACCGTAATGACCGATGTTTGTGACATTCCTCATGTCGTCGCCGTTCCACGGCTTCGCCTCGTTCGGGGGTATGGAGATGTAGGCATAGATCTTTGTCTGCTTGACCTCTAGCGTGAAGAAAGAACGCTTACCAGCGAAGTACCCGATGTACTGCTTGACTGGCCTTCGTTGCACATCTTCGCCAAGCGCCAGTGCATGAGAGTCGGCCTGTTCAAACAAATCGACGATGGCTGATGGCTTGTTCGCGGTGTGTTGCGCCACCGTATAGGACGTTTTTGTTTCAGCACCGCCCACTTCAGGAAGTTTCGGGCCAGGCAACGACGGTGATCTTGAAGGAGGCGCACCGACCAGGGCTCCTGCCTTCGCACCTGCTTGGTCAGATAGCACGCGTGCGAGGCTGGCCTTCAGTCTTGTTGGCTCGATGGCTGGCCCTTCAACGGCACCGCCAACCACGGCAACGAACTTTGGGGTCGGTTCCTTTCCAAGTCGGGCGAGAGCGGCTCGGGTACGCATGTCAACGAAAACCGATTCACCCCACGCATCCAGCTTTCCATCCTGAATGGAGCCGCGGCTCAAGATTTGAAGTGATTCGATAACTGAGTGGCTGTTCCCGGGAGCGTTGGCCTCTGAGATGTCAAGTTCAAATAGAAGCTTGCGCTCCATCGGTACTGGCTCGTTCGACTTGTAGACGTGGTAGGCGAGCCCATTCGTCAGCACGCACCACACGACGCCCTCGTTGTTGGCGTAGTTGACTGTCTGCGCAATGAACTGCTTGTCTGTGAGACTCTTTCCGAGCGCCTTTGCCTCGATAAAAAGCTTCGCCTTGCCGTCTACGCGCAATGCGTAGTCGAGGAACGTACCGTCGTAGACCTTGAACTCACGGTCAACCTCGTTGAAGTCGCCGAGATTCCATCCCAGGCCGGCAAGCAGGGGCTCGATCAGATGATGTTTGGTGTTCGCCTCGTTCGCGGAAGCCATCTTCTGGAGATGCTCTGCGGTGGAGAGCAGCTTGGGCAAGAGCTCCGTGAGCGCCATGGTGCGGAGTTTATAGGCCCATAGGCCGCTCGCTCACTCCGAGCAGGCTCGGTCAGTAGGCCAGCCAGACGGATGGCTCCCTCAAGGCATGGGTTATGTGGGCACTGTGTTTCGACTGTTTGGTGGTCTCACTCAGAGGCACCGAATGGTGTGCGCATCTGGACTACGTGTTATGACTGCCCATTGATGTCCCGGTCGCGCTCGATGAGATCGCTTCTCGAGGAGCTTTCGGAGCCGTTCGCCGACCTCCCGCCGCTTGCTGGGGTTCTTGCAGCCATTCTGCTGGCCCTAATCGGCTGGGCGGCGCCCTTATTGGCTGGCGCTTCGGTCATCGCAGCGATCTCGCTTCAGTTCGGAAGGTGGCTAGTGTGGTTGCTGGCAGGTCTCGTCCTCGCCTACACGATCGTGGGCGTCTGGCGACGGTTCATCGACCGCCGAACCTTCGATGCCACCGACGACCCGGCTGGCCTGACCTGGAGTAGGTTCGAACGACTAATGGCGGAGTTCTATCGGCGGAACGGCGCAACGGTGACGCCTCGCGGCGGCCCGATGACAGACGGCGGCGTCGATCTGAACCTGACTTATCCAACGGGCGATCGGCTGATCGTTCAGTGCAAGCACTGGAAGAACCGGCATGTCGGCGTGAAGCCGCTGCGTGAGCTGTGGGGCGTTTTGGACGACGAGAAGGCGGATGGAGCGATCTTTGTGACCAGCGGGTCGTTCACAGCCGACGCGCTTGCTTTTGCACGAGGCAAGCGATTGGAGCTGATCGACGGCCCCAAGTTGCGCGGAATGATGTCCGAGGTGAAGCGAACCCAGGCAGCTACGTCGGTCGCGGAATCCGCGCCAACCGCGAACGCTCCGCTGTGCCCGCGCTGTGAGTCGCCGATGGTTCTTAGGATCGCCAGACGTGGTGCCAACGCGGGCGAGAAATTCTGGGGCTGCTCGACCTATCCAAAGTGTCAAGGGACGCGGTCCGCAACCGCCTAATTTTTGATACCCTCAGGGATGCCTCGACGGAAGCAGACCGTGAGGCTAACGGCGCAAACCGTTATGGGAAATGGCCCAAAGGCCGTTTCTGAATTCAAGACCAAGGGTCGACCAGAGGCTCGGGCTCGAAAACCGTTATGGGTCACTGGCCCATCGAGAGTTCAAATCTCTCCCTCTCCGCTCAACCTTACGATCGGCGGCACCTGGGGCGTCCATCTCCCGGATTAGAGCATTCGAGTCTATGGTTGGCAGGTGAAACGTCCCATATGGAAGTTCGCGGGACCCGTTTCAGGAATCCTGTTCGTCGTCCTGATTCTCGTTGGTCTAGTCATTCACGGCTATCCCAGCGGTACAGGCACGCAGATGAAGCACTGGATCGCGACGACCAATTCCACGCGCTTCAATGTGGGAATCTGGATCGAAGCGATCGGTTACCTGTTCCTGCTGCCTTTCGCAGCGTGGCTGGTCCGCGACCTGCGCCGGCCAGGCGTGAATGAGTGGCCCGGTGACGTCGCCTTTGGCGCGGCCGTTCTGTGCACGGGGTCAGCGGTGTTGATCAACGGGATCTGGACCGGCCTTTTCGATGCAGGCCGGGCCGGCCTCGACCCGAACACCCTGGCGGGCATCGGATGGGTCGCCATGGATGGCTACGCGGCAAGCAACCTCTTCTATGGTGTGTTCGCCATCGCCGCTGGGGCGGCTGCGGTCATGGCGCGGTCGTTGCCAGCTTGGCTCGCGTGGGCGGCGGTGGTGATTGGCGTCGTCATAGTCATCCCGCCGATCTCGATGCCAGCCCAGCTGGCGCTCCTGCTCTGGATCCTCGCGGTCGCCGGGCGTGCCGGGATGGTGCTGCGGAAGGCGTGACCGTCGAGCGAGGAGCTCGACGTTTTTCATCAGCGACCCTCGAGCGAGTCGGAGAGCTTGAACGCTAGCCAGCCTGTAGCGTGTCAGGCTCATGGAATCAGCAGGTAGTCCCGCGAGTTGAGCGGGGACGAATCTCTCCCTCTCCGCTCCAATCTCTCAGAGGGGTCGCGCCCGGAGGTACATCTGAAGGTGTCGATTCGGATGTCACCGCCTCCACTCCACTCTGCCCGCATGGGTGTGGTCCAGAGCAGCTCGAATTACCTTGAGCACCATGTTCAGGGCGGCCGTGGAACTGGCCGCTTTGAAGACTGAGTAGTTGCCACGAACATTTGCTGACCAATCGATCAAGACGACCTCATCCGAAGGTTGATGCTCTGGCAGGCCGGTCGAGGGGTTCTGAGGGAAGGTCGATTGAATCCGGTAGAACTCGCTCCGCCAGATGTTCGCCCGGAACGTTCGCCTGCGGGTCTTGTCTTGGAAAAGTTCTACGCGAAGGGCGAATGAGTCATCACCAAGCACAACATCGAACTCCACGGTCTTGACGAGTGCGTAGAGGTGGCTGACGCCTTTACGAGTTGAGATGGTCTTCAACACGGTGGCTCACCCGAGGATGACTGCGAAGCACCTCAAACCTGAATTCTCCCCCTGGGACGGACGCAGCGCAAAGTGGATGGGCGGTGGCTCAGGGGATCACCAGGTAATCCCGCGAGTTTGAGTGGAGGCAAATCTCCCCCTCTCCGCCAAGTGCCCCGAGTCATGAATTACGGCTCGCTCGAGGCTTGAGTGGGCGGGTTCGGCACGGTTCGCCATGCCGCTCCGTCCCACCACCAAAGGCCATCTGCCGACCGCGCTCTGTTAGTGGCACGTCGCGCTCGGCATCTCGCCAGGTCTGCCCGTCCCACCACCACCGCCGATCGGAAGAGAGCTGGATACCGGGAGTCGGTCTGGCTTTGCGCATTCGGGCGCGCGCGAT
>Ga0070708_100002460_pt1 | contig 14324 bp, 11 predicted proteins | sample KBSK5503metaG_FD_65469 | JGI IMG/M metagenome (GOLD analysis project Ga0070708, IMG submission 65469) | Corn, switchgrass and miscanthus rhizosphere microbial communities from Kellogg Biological Station, Michigan, USA - KBS K5-50-3 metaG | ecosystem: Host-associated > Plants > Roots >...
TTCGTCGGAGACTGGGATCGGCACATCGACCAGTGGCGGTGGGCCAGGTTCGACGAGGACGGCAAGCGCGTCTGGCGGCCCGTCCCCAGGGACCGCGATCAGGCGTTCAGCCGGTTCGGCGGCATCCTGCCCAGCGTCGGCGAGTACTACACGAAGCAGCTCGCGGGCTTCGCCGACACCTACGCCCCGATCGACAAGCTCACCTTTGCCGGCCGCTTCACCGACCGGCGGTTCCTGGTCTGGCTCGACCGCGCGACCTGGGAATCGGAGACGGCCGACCTGGTCGGCAAGCTCACCGATCAGGTGATCGCGGATGCGATCCACCGGCAACCGCCGGAGATGTACGCGAAGGGCGGCGAGAAGCTGGAGCGCGACCTGCGCTCACGGCGGGACCGGCTTGCGCAGGCCTCGCGCGACTACTACCGGCTCCTCGCTTCAGACGTCGACCTGCGCGCGGCCGAGGGGGAGACGATCCGCGTGCGCCGCGAGCCGCGCGGTGTCGAGGTGAGCACTCCGCGGTTCCACCGCCTCTTCGTTCCCGACGAGACCTCCGAGCTGCGCGTGTACACGCCGCGGGGCGGAAGCGTCGTCGACGAAGGATCGGGCGGAGGAATCAAGGTCCGTATCGTGCCGCCGGACCCTCGGGAGCCCGAGCCGGTCCGTACGCGATACGAGCCGGTGCGCGACTGGGGACAAGACCTGCTCTTCTACCCGGTGCTCTCGTACGACTCGACGCGAGGCGTGTTCCCCGGCGCCCGCGCGGAGCTCACCAGCTACGGCTTCCAGTTCGATCCGTACGCGTCGAAGATGGACCTCTCCCTCGCCTGGGCCACGGCGGTGAGCCGCCCGCGGGCCTACTACAACGCCGAGTTCCGCACGCGCTCGCCGGTGAGCGCGCTCGTCTCGCTGATGTACTCGGGCGTCGAGATCCTGAACTTCTACGGATTGGGCAACCAGACTCCCCGGATCCAGAGGCTGCTCGATTCCGACTTCTACCAGGTGCGGCAGGAGCAGCTGCTGGCCTTTCCCGCTCTCCAGATCAGCCTCGCCAGGCCCCTGCGCGTGTATGCGGGCTTTCCCATCCGCCATATCTCCGCCACCCAGACCAACTCGCTGGCGAGCTCCTTCTACGGATCGAGCGGAATGACGCTTGCCAGCGGGGAGGCGGGCATCGTCCTCGACACCAAGTCCGGCGTCCTCACACAGCTCCGGGGGTTCCGGGTCCGCCTGGCTGCCCGGTATACGCCGAGCATCCTCGACGCTCAAACGGCCTTCACCAAGGTCCACGGCTCGGCGTCCGCCTCCTTTGGCGGTCACATCCTCACCGACGTGTTCCTCGATCTCCACGTCGGCGGGGAGAGGAACTGGGGCCGCTATCCCTTCTACGACGCGGCTTTTCTCGGCGGCACGACGATTCCCACCGAGTTGCAGTTCAGCGGGATCACCGGCCTTCCCCTGCGTGGATTCGACTACAACCGGTTCGCCGGCGACTCCGCCGTGGTGGGAAACGTCGAGCTGCGGATCGCCATCGGCAAATTCCTCGCCTTGGTGCCCTGCCGATACGGAATCTCCGGGGTCGGCGACATCGGCCGCGTGTTCCTCGCCAACGACCCGTCGGTGAGCCCCGGCGAATCGTCGTCCCGGTGGCACCACGGCGTAGGCGGAGGGCTGTGGCTCGCCGTCTACGCCGCGGGACCCGGCCTGGTGCTCGCGACCTCGGTCAACGCCCAGATCGTCCGATCCGACGAGCGGACCGCGTTCTACCTCTCGGGCGGATTCGGGCTCTGAGCGCGCCGGTGGGTCTCGCGTTTCCTCCAGGCTTCCTCTGGGGCACTTCCACTTCCGCGCACCAGGTCGAGGGCGGAAACGAGAACAACGACTGGTCGGAGTGGGAAGGACGGCCGGGAGCGATCAACGATGGCACTCGCGCCGGCGCTGCCTGCGGTTGGTGGGAAGGCCGTGCAGAAGAGGACCTCGCCACCGCCGCCGCCGATGGACAGAACGCCCACCGCATGAGCCTGGAGTGGAGCCGCCTCGAGCCCGAGGCGGGCCGCTGGGACGACGCGGCGTTCGCGCGCTATGCGAGGCTGCTCGACGAGATGCGCAAGCTCGGCCTGCGCCCGATGGTCACGCTCGCGCACGTCACGCTTCCGAAGTGGCTGGCGCGGCGCGGCTCGTGGACGTCGTGGGAGGCCGTCGATCTCTTCGCGCGATATGCGGGAGAGTGTGCGCGCAGGCTGGGCGGCAAAGTCGACTGGTGGGTGACCATCAACGAGCCCGCCGCTCTCGCCGGCGCGGGGTACGCCTTGACCTACTGGCCGCCCGCTCTGGGATCGAGCCGGATGGCGCGGCGGGCGCTCGCGGTCATGCTGGAAGCGCATGCCGCCGCGTACCGGGCCGTGAAGCAGGTCGCTCCCGGCGGCCAGGTCGGAATCGTGCTCAGCACGCCGCGACTGGAGGCGGCGGGGCCGTCGTTCCTCGACCGCGCGGCCGCCTGGGCGCAGGACTGGGCGTTCACCGGCGCGACCGTCCATTCGCTGAGGACCGGGATCCTGCAGCTCCCCCTCAGCGGGAGGCGGAGGCAGGTCCCGGGGCTGGGCGGCTCGATCGACTTCGTCGGCTTGAACTACTACGGGCGCTATGCCGTCCGCTTCGACGCGCGCACCCCGGGGCTCCTCTTCGGCAAACACGTGCAGGAGCCCACCATCCGGCTCGGCCGCTGCGACTGGGGCGAGATCGCTCCTGCCGGTCTCACCCGCCAGCTCCTGCGATTCTCGCACCTCGGGGTGCCGCTGTACGTGACGGAGAACGGCGTTCCCGATCCCGAGGATGTGCTCCGGCCGTCGTTCATGGTCGATCACGTCGCCGCCGTCCACGACGCCATCCGCCAGGGCGCCGACGTGCGCGGCTACTTTCACTGGTCCTTGCTCGACAACTTCGAATGGGCGGAGGGGTGGACGCCGCGCTTCGGTCTCCATGCCCTGGATCGGTCGACGCAGAAGCGCAGCGCCCGCCGCAGCGCCGGGATCTATGCGGAGATCTGCCGCGCGAACACAGTCTTGAATCGTAGCCCCTAAGCCGCCTGCGGCGGGCCGGGGCTAGCTGCGCCGCCCGCGCCGATCGGTCTCGACTTGCGCGGCGGCGAGCAGAGGCTCGATGGCGGGCGAGCGGGAAGCGTCGGCGAAGGCCGCGCGGCGGGCGAGCGCGATGAAGTGCTCCTGGCTGCGCAGCGCGGTGGTGCCGGTGCCGTGGGTGCCCGGCCGGACCCGCTCGTAAGTGCCGTCGGAGCGCAGGGCGCGCGCCTTGACGTTGTCCCCCGCCATCGTGCCCAGGATCTCGGTGAGGATCCGCTCCTTGACCGCGGGCGACTCCACCGGGAAGGCCAGGTCGACGCGGCGGACGAAGTTGCGCGGCATCCAATCGCCGGAGGCGAGGAAGATCTTCTTCGCTCCCCGCGCATGGAAGTGCCAGATCCGGGCGTGCTCGAGGAAGCGGTCCACCACCGAGGTGACGCGGATCTTCTCGCTCACCCCGGGGAGGCCGGGGCGCAGGCAGCAGATGCCCCGCAGGAGCAGATCGATCTGCACGCCCGCTTGCGAGGCGCGGTAGAGCGCGTTGATCACGTCGGGGTCGGCGAGCGCGTTCATCTTCGCCATGATCCGGCCCTCGTTCCCCGCCCGGGTTTCGTCGTCGATCAGCTGCAGCAAGGACTGCTTGAGCCCCAGCGGCGAGACGAGGAGCTTCCTCCACCTCGGCGGCCTGGAATATCCCGTCAGCAGGTTGAAGAGGGAGGTGGCGTCGGCCGCGAAATCCTCCTGGGCGGTGAACAGCGAGAGGTCGGTGTATCCGCGGGCCGTCCCGGTGTTGTAGTTGCCGGTGCCGAGGTGGACGTACCGGCGGATCGACCCCGCTTCCGCGCGCACCACCAGGGCGAGCTTGCAGTGGGTCTTGAACCCGATCAGGCCGTACACCACGTGCACCCCGGCCTGCTCCAGCTCGCGGGCCCAGAGGATGTTGGCCTCCTCGTCCATCCGCGCTTTCAGCTCGACCAGCGCGGTGACCTGCTTGCCGTTTTCCGCCGCGCGCTGCAGCGCCCGGACGATGGGGCTTCCCTGGCCGGCGCGGTAGAGCGTCATCTTCACCGCCAGGACGTCCGGGTCGTCCGCCGCCGCTTCGACGAAGGAGACCACCGGCTCGAACGACTCGTAGGGATGGTGCAGCAGCACATCGGTGGCGCGGATCGCGTCGAAGAGGTCGGTGCCCGCGCCCGCGAGGGGAGCCGGAACGGTCGGTGTGAACGTCTCGTGCTGCAGGTGCTTCAGCTCCGGCCGCGCCATCAGCGCCGTGAGCATCTCGGAGATCGCGAGCGGCCGGGCCTGATGATAGACGTCCGCCTCCCCGAGCTTGAGCGAGCGCGCGAGGAAGCGCGCGGTGGGTTCGTCCGCGGCGGCGTTGATCTGCAGGCGGACGGCGCTGCCGCGATCGCGCCGGCGCACTTCGCGCTCGATGGTGACGAGCAGGTCCTCCGCCTCGTCTTCGTCGATGGTGAGGTCCCAGTTCCGCGTCACCCGGAACGGCCAGCACCCTTCGATGGGCACTTCGGGGAAGAGAGGCGCGAGGTGCAGCGCGATGACGTCCTCGAGCAGCACCGCTCCGCCAGGCATCTGCACCAGCCGCGGCAACAGTCCCGGGACCGGCACCACGCCGTATCGGACGCGGGCGCCCGGCCGGGCCGCGAAGCGGATGGCCAGGTTGAGCGACTTGTTCCGCAAGTGCGGGAACGGGTGCGCCGGATCGAGCGCCAGCGGCGTCAGCACGGGCAAGACCTGGTGCTGGAAGAAATCGGCGATCGCGGGCCGCGATTCGGCGGGGATGTCCTTCCCCCGGAACAACCGCAGGCCGGCCTTCTCCAGCCCGACGAGGACCTCTTCCTGGAACAGGCGATCCTGCCGCTCGATCAGCGCGTGGCACCGGCTGGAGACGGCCTGGAATTCCTGCGCCGGCGTCATCGCGTCCGGACCGGTCTCCTCGACGTGACCGGAGAGCTGCTGCTTCAAGCCTGCCACCCGGATCATGAAGAACTCGTCGAAGCTGACGCTGAGGACGGCCAGGAACCGCAGCCTCTCGAGCAGGGGCAGATCGGGATCGCTCGCTTCCTCCAGGACGCGCTCGAGGAAGGCGAGGGTGGAGAGCTCGCGGTTGATGAAGTTGCGCGGATCGCCCGCGACGGGCTCCGGCGGATGAGTCCTGCTGCTCAGCGCGGGCGCGGTATCCATCGTGCGGATGCGAAAGAATTGGAACGATCAGCACAATCACGTACGACCGTGTGTGACGTCTTTGTGACGAACATCCGACCTGCGTCCCGGTAGCCGCCTCCTGGGCGGGCAGGTCCACCGCCAAAGAGGCAGGAACCGTCCGGGGATGGAGCCCGATGCCACCTCGCCCACCTGCCGGGCTCCGTGACGCGAGTCGATCAGGCCGCGTCGCGCAAGTCCGGTGGCGCTTCAGGCTGTCGCGCGGCGATCCATCGGTCGAGCCAGGGCGACTTGAAGGATGAGCGGCACCAACCCGTGCGAACCAACCACGTCTGCGGCTGGGCGAGAACGCGGGCGCGGTCGGTGGCGAGCGACGAGAACCGGTCGACGCCACGCTTGCCGCCAAAGTGATGCTCGTGATTTCCGAGCACGTACGCGATCGCCTTCGCCAACTGGGTGGGCGAAGGCAGCAACCGCGCATGGTTGTGATCGTCGAACACGCTGCCGCGGCGCTTCATGAGGCGATTCAGCGCCCTCGCAATGCGGACGCAGAGCCCCTGCATGCCACGCGAAAGAGCGCGGTCCGTATCGGCTTCCACCAGAGCAGCGCTCACTGCGCAGATTCCACACCGTGGCAACCACGCGCAAGGTGACGAGCACCGCCGCCGCTTTGTCGAAGCGCGGTCGCTTCTTGTGCGACACTCTCGGGCGCGACGCGGTCCGCTTGCGCCCGGCGCCCTTCCGCTTCCCGCCCCTCTGCGGAATCTTCAAGGAGAGTTGCTTCATTTGAATGGGGACAGTTTGACAGACGCGCATCAAGGAATCAGTCGGTCAACTGACGGATCCGATGATCCAATTTGAGGGTCCGATGCGCGCCCTCGTGTCGTCGCAGGCCACGAGGATGTGGCAAGATGCGCGCGTGAAACAGCAACGGAAGAAGGGCGCCGCCAGGAGCATGTCTTCGACGAAAAAAGTCGCGGCGAAGAAGCCCGCCGCGAAGAAGCCGGCTTCGCGCGCAGACTACGGCGCGCCCATCGACGGCTTCTTCTCCAAGCAGCCCCCGCACCTGCGCGCGATCCTCGAAGATCTGCGCAAGCTCATCGAGGAAGCGGCGCCCGAGGCGCAGTCTTCGCTCAAGTGGGGGATGCCGTTCTACACCTTGGACGGCGCCATGTTCTGCGCGACGAGCGCGCACAAGTCCCATGTGAACCTGATCCTCTCCGGGGCGCCGGATGCGTTCAGCGATCCCGCGGGCCGTCTCTCGGGCGAGGGCACGACGGGGCGCCACCTCAAGCTGACCACGCTGGACGAGCTGCCGCGGGAATCCGTCCGCGGGTGGCTCCGCAGGGCCGCGGAGCTCGCGCGCGGGAGATAGAACCAGCACGCTGCTAGAGCGAGGTGAGGAATTGACGGTCCGACGCTACGCGGCCTTCCTCCGGGGGGTCAGCCCGATGAACGCCAAGATGCCCGAGGTGAAGAGGTGCTTCGAGCGCGCCGGCTTCACCGACGTCGCCACCGTCCTCTCCAGCGGCAACATCGTCTTCGATGCGCGCACCTCGTTCGAGGAGTCGCTCGCGCGCAAGGCCGAGGCGGCGATGCAGAAGGACCTGGGCCGCGCGTTCCCTGCCATCGTGCGGCCGATCGAAGCGCTTCGCGCCATCCTCGACTCCGATCCGTACAAATCGTTCCGGCTTCCGCCCGACGCGAAGCGCGTGGTCACGTTCCTGCGCGACCCGCCGAAGGCGAAGCTCGACTTGCCCGTCGAGCTCCACGGCGCCCGCATCCTCTGCCTGAAGGGACATGAAGCCTTCAGCGCTTACGTCCGCACTCCGCACGGTCCCGTGTTCATGACGCTGATCGAGAAGACCTTCGGCAGGGAGGTCACGACACGGACCTGGGAGACGGTGAAGAAGGTCGCGGAGAAATGAGGCATCGACCCGGCGGCGCGACGGTGCGCCGAAACTTTCCCTCCTCCCGGCCATCACTCCCTGGCTGGCTCAGCCCGGGGAGGTCCATCCAAGTGACACGTCGAGGCTGGTGGCTGTTCCTGGCCCTGTCCATCATCTGGGGCCTGCCGTACCTGTTCATCCGGGTCGCGGTCCGCGAGCTGACGCCGGCGAGCCTGGTCTTCCTCCGGACCACCATCGGCGCCCTCTTGCTCTTGCCCATGGTGTTGAAGAACGGCCGGCTACGGATGCTGTTGCCGCGCTGGCGCTGGATCGTCCTCTTCACCTTCGTCGAGATCGCGATCCCCTGGTGGCTGCTCTCCGACGCGGAGCGACGGATCACCAGCTCGCTGTCCGGCCTCCTCATCGCTTCCGTCCCCATCGTTGGCGCGCTCCTCTCCCGCTGGACGGGCGCCCACCAGCCGCTCGGTCCGCGGCGCCTGGCAGGTCTCGGCCTGGGATTCGCCGGCGTCGTCGCCCTGGTCGGGATGGATCTCAGCGGCGACGTCGCAGCCATCCTGGAGATGACTCTCGTCGTGCTCGGGTACGCCATCGGTCCGCTGATCATCTCGCGGCGGTTGAGCGGCCTTCCCAGCCTGGACGTGGTCGCCGTTTCGCTCGCGGCTTGCGCGATCTCATACGCGCCGCTGGGGATCGCGCAGCTCCCGCCGGCGATGCCCTCCGCCGCCGCGCTCAGCGCCGTCGTCGTCCTCGGCGTGCTCTGCACGGCCATCGCGTTCCTCCTCTTCTTCCGCCTGATCGCGGAGATCGGGCCGGTGCGCGCGCAGGTCATCACCTACGTGAATCCAGCCGTCGCGGTGCTCGCGGGCGTGGCGCTCCTCGCGGAGCCGTTCACGCTGGGGACGGCGGTGGGCTTCATCCTCATCCTGGCGGGTTCATGGCTGGCGACCGGCCGTCCAGGGACGACTCCCCTGGTTCGCGCCGAGGGTGAGGACAGCGGCCCGGTGGAGTTGAGGAAACGCGCAGGGTGAGAGGCCGCCGCATCAGTCGCGGCGTCCGCGCCTGCGCCCCAGCGTCCTGAATCCCGGATGAACCCCGGGCTTCAGCCCCTGCTGCCCGGCGATCCGCGCCAGCAGCTCAGCGAGCTGCTCCTGTTCCCGCGCATCGAGGGCGGCGCAGAGCGCCTGTTGGTGCTCCCGCGCGACGCGTCCGATGGACTCGTACGCCGCCCGGCCGGCGTCCGTCAGGTGCAGCGCATAGGTGCGCCGGTCCTCCGCGTTGTCGCGCCGCTGCAAAAGGCCGCGCGATTCCAGCTCGTCGACCAGGGTGACCAGGCGGCTGGGAAGGACATCGAGATGCGCGGCGAGGGCCTGCTGGCTGAGGCCGCCCGTCATCATCAGGGCGCGCAGGATCCCGGCGTGGGCCGGCGTCAGGTCCAGGGCGCCGCGAAGCCGCTCGGCGAACTTCATCGCGGCATGGCCGCCGACCTGCGCCAGCAACCAGGCAGCGGAAGGCAAGCGGGCAGGGGAGGGGACCGTCGATCTCCGGGGAGGGCGTCCTCGCGGCATGCGGAAATGATAGCGCGGACAAATCGTTCATTGTAAGAACGATTCATGGACACAACGACTACCGCTCCCATCCGGCACCGCGGGCCTTCGCTCCTGGCCCTGGGGATCGTCTTCGTCCTTCTCTTCCTGGCCAGCCTGCTCCTGGCGACCCTGCTGGCCGGAGGAGAGCACTTTCCTTCGCCCTTCGCGCCCGGCGCCGTCGAGTGGTTCTCCCGGCATCGGGCGGCCGTGCTCGCCGGGGCTTTTCTACAATTCGGAGCCTCGGTCCCGCTCGGCATCTACACGGCGACCATCGTCAGCCGGATGCAGTTCTTCGGCCTGCGCGTGGCGGGAGTCCACATCGCCCTCTTCGGCGGCCTCTCCGCCTCGTTCTTCCTCGCCCTGTCCGCGCTGATCCAGTGGGTGCTCGGGCAGGAGGACGTCGTCACCTCCGCCGCCGCCGCGCACACCCTCCACTCCCTCGCCCTGGCGACCGGCGGCTTCGGACACGTCGTCGCGCTCGGCCTGCTCGTCGCCGGCGTCTCGGTCACCGCGGGCCTGGCTCGGCGGCTGCCGCGGTGGATGATGGTCTTCGGGCTGATCGTGGCCGCCGTCGCCGAGTTGTCCTCCATCGGGCTCGTCTTCCGCCCGGCGATGCTTCTGCTCCCGCTCGCGCGCTTCCCCGCGCTGGTCTGGATCATCTGCGCGGGCGCATTGCTTCCCGACTCGCTGGCACGAGGTGAACGATGACCACCGCCGGTCTCGCTCAAGCCGAAGGCTTGGGACCCATCGTGACGCGCACAGCGGCGATGGCCTGTATCACGGTGTCCACGTCCACCGGCTTCACCAGGTGGCTCTCGATCCCCACCGCCGCGCTCCGCTTGCGATCCGAGCCCTGGCCGAAGCCCGTCAGCGCCACGATGCGGACGCCCGCCAGCTGCGGATAGGTGCGCAGGCGCCGGGCGACCTCGATCCCGTCCATCCCAGGAAGCCCCAGATCGAGCAGCACCACGTCGGGCTGGAACTGCGCCGCCGCGACCACCGCCCCCATGCCGTCATGCTCCTGCCGGACTTCGTGCCCGGCTCCCTCCAGCGCCTGCGCGAGCATCTCCGCCGCGTCGCGATCGTCGTCCACGATCAACACGCGCCGCCGCTGGACCGGCTTTCCGGTCGGCGACTGCGCCTGCTGCTCCGACGCCCGCGCGCCCTCGCGCGCGGAGGCGGGCAGCCGGATCACGAACTCGCTCCCTCGCCCCGGGCCATCGCTGTACGCGTCGACGGTCCCGCCGTGCAGCTGCACCAGGCTGCGCACCAGGGTGAGCCCGATGCCGAGCCCGCCGTGGGACCGGTCCGGCACCTGGTCGCCCTGGACGAAGAGCTCGAACATGGACGACAGACGCTCGGGTGCGATGCCCCGCCCATTGTCCTTCACGCGCACGACCATGTTCGGGCCTTCGCGGCGTCCGTCCACCTCGATGGCGCCGCCCGGCTCGGTGTACTTGGCCGCGTTCTGGATCAGATTTCCGATCGCCTGCGCGAGCCGGACCGGATCGCCCTCGACGTACAGCGCTCCCACCGGCGCCGAGACGGTCAGCTTGTGCTGCTTGGACTCGATCAAGGGCCGGGTCATCTCCGCCGCGCGGGCGATCGCGGTCGCCAGGTCGACGCGCTCGCGCCTCAGGTCGATCTTGCCCATGGTCGCCCGCGAGACGTCCAGCAGGTCGTCGACCAGGCGGGAGAGATGCGCGACCTGCCGCTCGATGACCGCCCGCTCGCGCTCGGTGGAGGGATCGCCGGAGCGCAGCCGCATCACGTGCAGCGCAGTGAGGATGGGGGCGAGCGGATTTCGCAGCTCGTGCCCGAGGATGGCGAGGAACTCGTCCTTGTTGCGGTCGGTCTCCAGGAGCTGGCGCGCCAGCGCCTCCGTCTTGCGCCGTGCGACGACGGAATCGGTGACCTCGACGGCGTGGATCATCACGTTTTCCATCGCGCCGTCCGGGTCCTTGGTGGGCTGGGCGACGAAGTTGAAGAAGCGCTCCGCGCCGTCTTCTCCGGCGAGCCCCCACAAGCATGGAAACTCATTGCCCAGGTAAGGGTCGCCCGTACGGTACACCTGCTCCAGGAGGTCCCAGGTCGGCGCGGCGGCGGCATCCGGGATCGCCTCGCGGCCAGGCCGGCCGATGAGCTTGGCGCGCCCGAGGAGCTGCTCGAAGCTCGGGTTCGCCAGCACGAACGATTGCTCCTCCCCCGCACGATGGCGATGGCGGCGGGCGCCTTCATGAAGAGCGCGTAGAGATGCTCGCGATGCGCCTCGGCCTCCGCCCGCGCCCTCTGCTCCCGCCGCTCGAACTCGTCGCGCTCCTGCCGCCGCTGCATCAATTCCCGCAGGAGCGCCTTCTCGCGGCGATGCTGCTCGAGGAAGATGCGGACCTTCGCGATCATCGTCTCCGGCGCGAACGGCTTGACGAGGTAGTCGACGGCGCCATTGGCGTAGCCCTTGAGGATCTCCTCCTCCTCGCGCCGGATGGCGGTGACGAAGATGATCGGCGTGTACCGGGTGCGCTCGCGCTCGCGGATCAGCGCCGCGGTTTCGAACCCGTCGAGCTCGGGCATCTGCACGTCGAGGAGGATCACGGCGCAATCCTCCTGGAGCAGGAACCGCAACGCTTCGCGCCCGGAGCGCGCCTTCACCAGCCTCTCGCCGAGCGGCTCGAGGACGGCTTCCAGGGCCAGCAGATTCGCCTCACGGTCGTCCACGACCAGGATCGTGTCCGGTTCCGGAGACATCCGCTGCCTATAGCAGCGCGCCCTGGAGCGTGCTTGGACAAAACAGCCGCGCGCCCGCCAGGTTGTCCTTCGGCCGACAGCGAGCTTCGCTCAGGGAGGTTCTTGTGAGCCGATCAATTTCTCGCCCGGGCTGCCGGGGCCGCCATTCTCGATCCTGGCCATCTCCTCTTCGACCCCGCGCTGGATGCGCGCGAAGGGGCCCGGCTTCCGGTCGTAGTCGATGAACCGCCGCATCTCGGCATCGTCCCGATAGAAGCGGCGCATGAACTCCTCCCGCTCGGCCATCTTGCGCTCGAAGATCCTGCGCACGTCGCTCTGGTCGCGGATGATGTAGGGCGTGAGGAAGAGGAGGAGGTTCGTCTTCTGCTTCTTCGTGCTCTCGCTGCGGAAGAGCCAACCGAGGAGCGGGAGCGAGCCGAGCACCGGCACCTTGGAGACGCTGCGGGTGACGCGCTCCTGGATCAATCCGCCCAGCACCACCGTCTCCTGGTCGCGAGCCATCACGGTGGTCTTCGCGGATCGCTTGCTGGTGGTGGGCCCCAGCGTCTTGTCCACGCTGGCGATCTCCTCGGTCGACTGTTCCACCTCCAGCCGGATGACGTCGCCCTCGTTGATCTGGGGACGGATGTGGAGCTTCAGCTCGACGTTCTGGCGCTGGATGGGCGCGTAGAGTTGGCCCAGGCTGGTCGCGACCGTGGAGGGAGTGGTGCTGCCGGTGTTCGGGGCGAACGCCGCCTGGAACGGGACGTTCTGTCCCACGGCGATCTCGCCCTCGGTATTGTCGGTCATGATCAGGTGCGGGTTGCTGATCACGTTCACGTCGCTCGAGCTCTGCAGCGCCTGCAGCACGATGCCGAAGGCCGGGACGGTGACGTTCCCGACGGTGATCGGCGGCCCCTGGATCCCTCCGAGGAACCCGTTCAGGCTCGCCAGCGAGGAGATGCCGTTGATGGAGCTGAGCCCGCCCAGCGAGGTTCCCAGCACTCCCGTCGCGGCGCCCGAGACGCCGCCGAACGTCGCGTCCTTCTGCGAGCCGCCGTGCGCCGCCACCCCGACGTCGCGATCCGTTTCCAGGTTGACCTCCATGATCACCGCCTCGACGAACACCTGACGCCGCGGGGTATCGAGCTGCTCGACGAGCTTGATCAGATTCCGATAGTCGCCCTGGCTCGCGATCACGATCAGCGAATTGCTGCTCTTGTCAGCGGTGACCTTCACCTCGCCGTTGAAGAGGTCCGCCGAGATGGGGCCCGCCGGCCCGGAAAGGGCTCCCGGCGCCGGCGTCGTAGCAGGCGCGCGAGGCTTGGTTCCCTGCGTGAGGGACTGCAGGGTCGTGGCGAGATCCTCCGCCTTCGCATGCCGGAGCGCATAGACGTGGGCCCCGCTGTCGCCGGTCGGGACGTCGAGTTGCTGCAACAGCTCGAGCAGCGCCTGGTAGGGCTTGTCGCCCGCGATCACGATCAGCTTGTTGGTGCGCTCGTCGGCGAGCACCTTTGCGGATCGCGAGGTCGCTGCCGGCGCGCCCGGCGGGCCAGGCCGGGATGAAGCCTGCGCTTGCGCGATGTCGTTGAGCTTCTGTGCCAGCTCCGGCGCCGCCGCGTAGCGCACGGAGACGATGTGGATCTCCTGCGACCCGCCCGGCTGATCGAGCTGGCCGATGAGCTGCTCCAGGCGGCCGAGGTTGAGTCCGACGTCCGAGACGATCAGGGTGTCGGGCGGGAAGATCTGGAGGTCGGCATCGCGCGAGGTGAACTGGTTGAGGACGTTGCGCATCTCCTCGGCGTCCACGAAGCGGAGCTTGAAGAGCTTCGTCACCATCTGTTCGTTGCCGGGCGCCGGCTGCCCGCCGTCGAGGTAGAGGGGAACCCCGGCGCGCGGCGCTTGCTTCTTCTCCGTCACTTTCCAGTACCGGCCCACCGGGTACACGGCCCAGCCGTTCGCGTCCAACGCGGCGACGAAGACGTTCCAGACCTCGCTCGCAGGGATCGGCGCGTTGGAGAGGATGGTGACCTTTCCCGAGATGCGCTCGGGAAGGATGAAGTTGCGCTGGGTGAACTGGCTGACGAACTGGATCACGTCGGCCAGATCGCGCTTGTCGAAGGACATCAGCACCGTCTTGGTGTTCTTGCCGAAGTCCCCGTGATTGCCCGGTACAGCCGTCTGTTGCGCGCGCGCGGACCAGGCGGCGAGCCAGAGCGCGGCCAGGAACGGACGTCCGGGACCCACGCCCGCCGCGCTTGCATCCGATGTGCCGCGCGGCCGCTCCTCTATGAGACGGTGCGCCCCGCCGTTTCGCGTGACACCAAGTCAGCCAGGTTGTCAGCGCGCGACAGTTTGGCAGAGCGAGAAGCGAGCACGCGGTCCAGCGAGAGCGGTCCCGGCCCGGCGACCGCGATCCAGAGCGCCAGGACGATGTAGGTCCACTCCTCGAATCCGAGCAGGTCGCTGACGCCGTGCAGGTTCCCGATCTTCGCGGTGAGGATGGCGACGGACATCACCACGATGAGCGGAATCGCGGCGAGGCGGCTGAGCAGGCCGGCGAGGAGCAGCGCGCCGCAGATGAGCTCGGCCGAGGAAACGAGGACGGCGCTGAATCCGGGCGCGGGGATCCCCAGCTCGGCGAAGAACCCGGTCACCTTGTCGAGGTTGTGCAGCTTGCCCCACCCGGTGCCCACGAAGACGACGCCCAGCGTGAGTCGCGCGAGCGTCGGCCCCAGGAACGAGAGGCGGCCGGCGACGGAGAGGAAACGGGACCGCCCGCGCGAGATCAGGTTCATCGGTGTGCTCCAATCCATCCCTCTCCGAGCCAGCTCTGCAGCGTCTCGGCG
>Ga0070708_100002461_pt1 | contig 14323 bp, 12 predicted proteins | sample KBSK5503metaG_FD_65469 | JGI IMG/M metagenome (GOLD analysis project Ga0070708, IMG submission 65469) | Corn, switchgrass and miscanthus rhizosphere microbial communities from Kellogg Biological Station, Michigan, USA - KBS K5-50-3 metaG | ecosystem: Host-associated > Plants > Roots >...
CGGCGTGCGGATCGGTACGCAGAATCTGACACCCGGCGGGATTGATGAAGGAGACCACGCCTTCGCGCGACAGCGTGATGAGCCCGGACGGGATCGACTCCACCACGTTCTGATTCAGCGCCCGAAGCGCCGCGAGGTGCTGCCGGTTTACGTCCAGCTCCTCGAACGTCTTCTGTAGCTTTTCGGACAGGTACGACGTCAGCAGCGCCGTGGCGTAATAGCCCGCGAAGTTGGTGGCCATGTTGATGTAGAGGCGCGAGGAGGTCCACAGCGTGGGGACGATCCACGACGACTCCGGCATGGCGATGACGCGGTAGTACATCAGGTCGGCCAGGCCGCCATAGAGCATCACCGCCCCGCTGGCCGTGAAGAGACCACCGCGGCGGAACAGCAGCATCGACGCGGTGATGATCGACACCAGGTAGAGGAACGAGAAGGGCGAATCCAGACCGCCGGTGAAGTAAACCAGCAGCGTCTCCACGATGAGATCTCCGGCGATCTGCACGGCCAGATTGATCTTGCGGGAGCGAATGAAGTGCGCGATGACGATGTAGAACAGGGTCAGGCCATAGGTGACCGCCGCCGTGGTGTACAGATAGTTGATGGGCAGGATCTCTTTGACCGTGTACTGGATGATGAGCGCGGCCATGAGCAGCGTCGTGATGATCACGACGCGGACCGCGATGAGCATCCGTGCGTCTGAAGGCATAAAGCTGTTAGCTGTTAGCTCTTAGCTCTTAGCTCTTAGGCTGCAAAGCAGAAGGGCGACGCAAAGCGCGCCGCCCTAACAGCTCAGAGCTAAGAGCTAAGAGCTTCTTATCCAATCTGTCCGATCAACGCGAACATCGGCATGTACATGGCGATAACGATTCCGCCGATGGCCACGCCGAGGAAGGCGATGAGGACCGGCTCCAGAAGCTTCATCAAGCCGGCCACCGCCACGTCCACCTCGTCTTCATAAAAATCGGCGATCTTGGACAACATCGTGTCCAGCGCGCCGGTTTGCTCGCCGACGGCGATCATCTGCACCACCATGGGCGGGAAAACGTCGGTATCTCCCAGCGGCTCGCTGATGGTCTTGCCTTCTTCCACCGACTTGCGGGTGGCCATGATGGCGTCTTCGATGATCGAGTTGCCCGCGGTGCGTGCGGTGATCTGCAGGCCGTCGAGGATGGGAACACCGGACGAAGTCAGGGTGGCCAGCGTGCGGCAGAAGCGGGCCACGGCGATCTTGCGCAACAGCATGCCGAGGATCGGCGCCCTCAGCAGCAGGCCATCGATGACCCGCTTGCCCTTGTACGTAGCGTGGTATTTGCGAATGGAGTAAATCGACGCGCCCACAACGATGGCGATCAACCACCAGTAGCCGGCGATGAAATTCGACAGGGCGATGACGATCTGGGTCGGCATCGGCAGTTCGGCGCCCAGTCCTTTGAAGAGGGCGGCGAACACCGGGATGACCTTCCACAGAATGATCATCACCACGATGCAAGCGATGGAGATGACGGCCACCGGATAGATCATGGCCGACTTGACCTGGCTGTTCAGCTTGACCGCTTTCTCGATGTAGATGGCCAGACGCTGCAGGATGGTATCGAGAATACCGCCCGCTTCGCCGGCGGCCACCATGTTGGTGTAGAGGTCGTTGAAGATCTTGGGGTGTTTGCGCATGGCGTCGGCCAGATTCGAGCCGGACTCGACGTCCTGACGGATCTGGATCAGCGCGCGCTTCATGGTCTTGTTCTCTTGCTGCCCGCCGAGGATCTCCAGGCACTGCACGAGAGGCAGGCCTGCGTCGATCATGACCGAGAACTGACGGGTGAAGATGGCCACCAGCTGCGGTGGCACCCTGCCGCCGAACTTCGGAACGGCCAGCTCCTTCCCCTTCTCCTTGACCGCGGTGACCACGATCTGCTGGCGCCGCAGGGCATTGACCACGGCGTCCTTCGAATCGGCCACCAGAACTCCGGTCTGTTCTCCCGTTCGCCCTCTCCCCTTCCACTCAAACGTCGGCATGGCTTCCTCCCTTGCTCAACCGCTATGCAGAACGCGACCGAGTTCTGTCGGCCGGTGTTCCCTGCGGCTGAATCGTCCCGGCGCCGCGCGAGATCATTTCCTGCAGCTCGTCGGGATTCGACGAGCGCGAAAGCGCCGTTTGTAACGTGATCTGCTTCTTGAAGTAGAGCGTGGCCAGCGACTGATTGAACGTCTGCATCCCGTACTTGGCCTGGCCGGTCTGCATCATCGAGTAAATCTGGTGGACCTTGTCCTCGCGGATCAGATTGCGGATCGCGGCGTTGGGGACCAGGATCTCCATGGCCATCATCCGCCCCTTGCCGTTGGCCTTCGGCAGCAGGGCCTGGCACAAGATGCCCTCCAGAACGAAGGAGAGCTGCGCGCGGATCTGCGGCTGCTGGTGCGAGGGGAAGACGTCGACGATACGGTTGATGGTCTGCGCCGCGGAGTTGGTGTGCAGCGTGCCGAAGGTGAGGTGGCCGGTCTCAGCGATGCGCAGCGCCGACTCGATGGTCTCCAGGTCGCGCATCTCGCCGATGAGCACCACATCAGGATCCTGACGCAGAGCGGATTTCAGCGAGTTGGCGAAAGAGTGCGTATCGGCGTGCAGCTCGCGCTGATTGACGATGCAGTTCTTGTGTTGATGCAGGAACTCCACCGGGTCCTCGATGGTGATGATGTGCTCGTGCCGCTCGCGGTTGATCTTGTCGATCATCGCCGCCAGCGTGGTCGATTTGCCCGAGCCGGTGGGACCCGTGACCAGCACCAGACCGCGGGGCCGCTCGCAGATTTCCTCCACGATGGCCGGCAGGCCGAGTTCCTTGAAGGTCAGAATCTCGTAGGGGATCTGCCGATATACAGCGGCTGTCGCGCCGCGCTGGTTGAAGATGTTGGCTCGGAAGCGGGCCAGCCCCTTGATGCCGAAGGAAATGTCGAGCTCCAGGTTCTCCTCGAAGCGGTGTTTCTGCGCATCGGTGAGCACCGAATAGGCGAGCTGCTTCGTCTCCGGCGCCGCCAGGGGCGGCATGTCCAGCGGCGTCAGCTTGCCGTCGATGCGGATTTGAGGAGGAGAGTTCGTCGTGACGTGAAGGTCAGACCCTCCGCGTTCGACCATCGTCTTGAGAAGCTGGTGAAGGGTGACTGCCATGTCGTCTCCTGGAGCGGCGGCCTTCAGGCCGCCGGCGGGCTAAAGCCCGCCGCTCCACTCTTACAGCACTGTCTCGCGAACCACCTCTTCGATCGTGGTGATTCCGTCCTTGATTTTAATCAACCCGGAGCGCCTCAGGCTGATCATTCCCCCCTCGGCCGCCTTTTTCTTGATATCGATGGCCGTCCCGCCCGTAAGAATCAGCTCGCGGATACCGTCGTCGATGATCATCACTTCCACCAGGCCGACGCGCCCTTTGTAGCCGGTGTTGTTGCACTTGTCGCAACCGCGCCCCTTGAACACCTGGAAGGTCCCGATCTCGTCTTTCCGGAAGCCGAGGTTGATGAGCGCCTGCGGCGCCATATCCACCACTTCCTTGCAGCTCTGGCAGATGCGGCGGGCCAGCCGCTGGGCAGCGATGAGCTGCACCGAGGTGGCCACCAGGAACGGCTCGATGCCCATGTTCATCAGACGGTTGATGGTGGAAGGCGCATCGTTGGTGTGGAGGGTGGAGAGTACGAGATGGCCGGTCAGGGCGGCCTTGATGGCGATTTCCGCGGTTTCGAAGTCGCGGATCTCGCCGACCAGAATGATGTTCGGATCCTGCCGCAGGAATGACCGCAGGGTCGCGGCGAAGTTCAGTCCGATCGATTCCTTCATCTGCACCTGATTGATGCCGGGGAGATTGAACTCGACCGGGTCTTCGGCGGTGATGATGTTCACCTCCGGAGAGTTGACCTTGGCCAGCGCGGAGTAGAGCGTGTTGGTCTTGCCCGAGCCGGTAGGACCGGTGACCAGCACCATTCCCCACGGTTTGAAGATGGCTTCCTCGAATTTCGCCAGCGACTCCGGCTCGAAGCCGAGCTTGGTCATGTCCAGGCGGAGGTTGTCCTTGTCCAGCAGTCGCAGAACGATCTTTTCGCCGAAGAGTGTGGGAAGAACGGAGACGCGGAAGTCGAGCTCCTTGTTCTTCTCATTCAATTTCATCTTCAGCTTGATGCGGCCGTCCTGAGGAAGCCGCTTTTCCGAGATATCGAGCTTGGCGAGAATCTTCAGGCGCGAAGTGATGGCGTCCTTCAGCTTCAGCGGCGGATTCATGATCTCGTAGAGGATGCCGTCGATGCGGAAGCGGACCCGGAACTCTTTCTCGTACGGCTCGACGTGAATGTCCGACGCGCCGCGCTTGATGGCGTCAGTGAGAATGAGGTTCACCAACTTCACCACCGGAGCTTCTTCCGCTCCCTCGGCCAACGCCGCGACATCCAGCTCCTCGTCGTCCTCCATCACCTCGAGGTCGGCGCTCTCCGACTGCTGAAGGTCTTCCATGACCTTCTTCAGCTCGAGCGCGGAAGCGGAGCCGTAGTAGTTGTCGATGGCCGCCTTGATGCCCAGCTCGGAGGCCACCACCGGCTCGACGTTGTAGCCGGTCATGAACTTGATGTCGTCCATGGCGAACACGTTCGTCGGATCGGCCATGGCGATGGTGATGGTGGCGCCCGTCTTGTTGACCGGGAGGATGTTGTACTTGCGCGCCACGTCGGAAGGGATCAGCTTGATCACGCTGCCGTCGATCTCGAAGTGCGAGAGATTGATCGACGGAACGCCGAACTGTTGGGAGAGGCACTCGGTGATGTCCTCATCGGAAACGAAGCCGAGTTTGATCAGCGTTTCGCCAAGCTTGCCGCCGGCGCTCTTTTGCGATTTGAGAGCTTCTTTGAGCTGATCCTGGGTGATCAGACTCGCTTTGGTGAGGAGTTCTCCGAGGCGTACGCTCATCTAGACGCTTCTATCGAGGAAGTGCATGGAGATTGTGGAGTTTGGGCCTGCTCGGGCGAGTTTACTCTTGCGGCAAACAGGGGTCAATGCGGTTTTATTTGGATGAACGTGATCTACGTCACGCGACGACACTAATGCGGCGGCTCGATCGTGGTGATGCCGACGCGGATCGCGCGCAGCGTCGCGGTGATCGTTCCCACTTTCACCTCTGAGCGAATACGCACCGGAATGTGGCGGGCGTCATCGGTGTACCAGATGGTCAGGCTGGCGTCCTCATCGCGGAAAACGCCGCCGCCCTGCATCTTCGGTTCAACGATCACCGTGTTGAACGTACCGGCCGGCGTCTCCAGTCTCTGTCGGCCGGTGACGTTCGCCTCGAGCGTGTAGATCTTCCCATCGGCGAATACGGCGAAGCGATGCGTCTTGCCGGGCGTGAGATCGAGCTCGCGCAGGTGATAGAGCAGCGACAGCGGATCGAACACCGGCTTGGGCACGATGATCTCCTCGGTGTCGTGATTGGGCCGCCGCCGCGTAGCAATCCTTCTCCGTTCGTCGATGATGGTCGTGTCGTCCTTCGTCCGACCGCGCTCGTTGAGATGCTTCTCGTATCGGAGCGTGGAGAGATCGGCGCGGTTGACGATTGATTCGATCTGATCCCGGACCTTGAAGATGAACGCGAAGGAGGAACTGGAGCGGGCGATGAAGGTGATGCGCACTCGCGTCGGATCGTTCGGGACCAGGCCGATCGTCGTGCGCAGACTGCCTCCGGTGATGCGCAGCCAGATCAGGTTGTAGTCGAGCGTTTCACCGTGGAGAACAATGCTTTCCAGTGTGGGCGCGAAGGCCGGCGAAGCGATCAGCAGCGTGGCCAGGACGAGTCGTTTCACGGCGGCAGCACCTCCTCCACCTTGCGCATCACGCCGTCGACGTCGATGCTGGTCATCGATCGGTTCGTGGTGAACGTCTCGACGCAGTTCGCGAGCTGGCCATAGGGACCGTTTCGCGCCGGACTTGTCGGCCCATACAGGCCGACCACCGGCGTCTCGAGAGCCGCAGCCAGATGCAGAGGTCCGGTGTCGCCGGCGATCACCAGCCTCGCATCACGCAGGAGGCGGGCCAGCTCGCGAAGAGTGGTGGGAGGCGCCAGCTCCGCGCCGACCGCTTCGGCCAGCGACCTCTCGCCCGGCCCCCATAGCACCAACGCCTCCTTGCCGATTCGACGCGCAAGCTCGCGAAAACGCTCGACCGGCCACTGCTTGTCGGCGCGCCCCGCGCCCGGGTTCAGCACGACGCGACGCTCGAAACCAGATGGGCCGTCCGCGGCAAAGGCTGAGAAGTCGACGCGAGGGACATCGGTGATCAGCGGCGCGATCACTCGCGACAGCTCGATATTCCATTCGACGACGTGCTTGCTCGAATCGATCGCCACAGGGCGATTGACCAGCCATGCCGCCGGCTTCTCCCGGATGAAGTCCCGCGAGAATCCGTAGCGTTCAACCGCGCCGGACGACCACGAAAGCAGCGACGATTTGAACAAGCCCTGAAAGTCGATGGCCACATCGTGCCCGCGCACGGCGCTCCGCGCGCTGCGGATGTTCGCCATCGACCAGCGCTTCAGCGACACCGGAATCGCTTTGACCTGGGCCACGACTTCCACGAGCTCCCGGTAGGGAGACTCCACGGCCCAACCGATCTCAAACTGGTCCCTGAGAGCGACTACGGCGGGAATGGTATGAATGACGTCGCCGAGAGCGGAGAGACGGACCACCAGAAGGCGCTTCACCGGATGCGCATCTTCTCCAGAATCGCAGTGGTGGAATGATCCTTCGGATCGCCGACGATGGCCACGCGTCCGCCATACGACCGCACGACCTCACCCTCCGGGACCGACTCCACGGTGTAGTCCGTTCCCTTGCAGTGCACGTCCGGCTTGAGCGCGCCGATCAACCGCGCCGGGCTCTCTTCCTGAAAAATGGTTGCGTAGCTGACCCCGCGGATCGCGGAGATCAGTTCCGCCCGCTCCCGCTCATTCATCACCGGCCGCCCCTCCCCTTTGATCGCTCGGACCGAAGCGTCGCTGTTGATTCCCACGACGAGCACGTCCGCCTGGCGGGCGGCATCCTGCAGATATCGAACGTGACCGACATGCAGAACGTCGAACGCTCCGTTGGCGAATGCGATGGTCTTGCCCGCCTTGCGTTCTTTGGCCACGGCAGCCAGGAGATCGTGCTCGTTCAGAATTGGTGCGTTCATCGTGGGCGAGCGGCGAGCGGCGGGCGGCGAGCAGGCCCCCGCTCGCTGCTCGCTGCTCGCTGCCCGCTAGCCCTCCAGCTCTTCGTCTCTCTCAATTGCATGCCGCAGCTCCTCATTTGAAACCGTCGCCGTCCCCATCTTCATCACCACGATGCCGCCGGCATAGTTGGCCAGCTTCGCCGCTTCGGCGTACGACGCGCCGGCGGCCAGGGCGAGTGTGAAGGTGGCGATGACGGTGTCGCCGGCGCCGGTGACGTCGGCCACCTGATCGGTTCCGTAGACCGGGATGAACAGCGGATCACGGCCGTTCCGTTCGAAGAGCGCCATGCCACGGCTTCCGCGGGTGATGAGCACCGCTTCACAATCGAGCGACTGCTGTAGCGTTGCCGCAACCTCCTTCACCGCGTCGTCACCGTTGTCGAAGAGCGGGACTCCAACCGCTGCGGCAGCTTCCTCTTCGTTCGGCGTTGCCGCGGTGACGTCGGGATATCGCAGCAGGTTGTAACGCGAATCGAGCGTCACCGGTTTGGCGCGCGAGAACCCGGTGAGGTTGCCGCCGAGAGCGGGCGTCACCACGCCGTATCCGTAATCGCTGATCAGTCCGGCCTGGGCGATGGTCATCTGATCGCGAAGCAGCCAGGCGAATCGGTCCGCCTCCTCTTCCGTGATCTGGAAGGCATCTTCGATGTCGTAGCGCACGATCTGTTGCCGGCTGGCGTGAGGAAATCCACCGAGGATGCGCACCTTGGTCGGCGTCTTGTAGCGACCGGCGCGAAGGATGCCGCTGCAGTCGATTCCCTGGGCGGTCATCTTCTCGATCAGCCGGTCGCCTTCCGGATCGCGCCCCAGAACCGAAACCGGGATGGGCAGCCCCCCGAGAGAGAGAATATTGTTGATGGCGTTTCCCGCGCCGCCGAGGAGCGTGTCCTCGCGGTATTGACGGAGGATCAGCACAGGCGCCTCGCGAGAGATCCGCTTCGGCGTGCCATAGACGAATCGGTCGGCAACGATGTCGCCATACACGACGATCAACTTGCCGCTCATCGCCTCGGTGAGCTGCAACAGCCGCGAACGACCGAACACGGGCGAAGAATAAACGATGAGCGAGGAACCCGGTACGAAAGAAGAGCTGGTGGAGGGCGAAGACTTCTATCGCGAGGGGCCGTACATCGTCTTCACCGAGAAGTATTTGCGCAAGCGGGGATATTGCTGCGAGTCGGGCTGCCGGCACTGCCCGTACGGCTACAAACAGAACGATGAACACGGAACGATGAACGATGAACGGTCCTGATCCGGGTTTTGTTCATCGTTCATCGTTCATCGTTCATCGTTCATCGTTTGCTGTAGTTCCCGCTTCTCATCCTCTGACAGCACGGCGTCCACATCGATCGCCAGGAGCAGATCGTCGCCGCGCGGGATCACGGCCACGAGCATCTCTCCGCGGATGTCCCGCACGACATCGGGGGGCGGGAGCAGTTCGTCGCTGCGCGCAGTAACGATCCGCCCCACTTCGTCGACCTTCAAACCGATCGCGCCGGTGTTGCTGTCGACGATCAGAACGAGCGCCTGGCCGATGGCGTCTTCGGCTTTGGGAAAGAAACGCCGGCGCAGATCGATGATGGGAATCACCTCATCTCGAATGGCGATGATGCCTTCGATGAACGGCGGGGCGCTGGGGACGGCGGTCGACCCGCCATAGATCACGATCTGCCGCACGGCCATGATGTCGGCCAGAAATGTCTCCGCGCCGACGCGGAACGAGATGAAGCGGAGTTCGCGCGGCTCGCTCATCCGCGCACGCGGAACTTGCGCACTTCTTCGTCCAGGCCACGAATGGCGTCTGACAGCAACAGCAGCGACTCGCTCATCTCATTCGCCGAGTCGCGATTGCCTTCGGCGATGGCCCGCACCTGCTCCATCGTGGCCATGATCTTCTCGCTCTCCGCGGCCTGACTCGTGGCCACCTGGAAGATCTCGTGAATCATGGTAATCATCCGCTCCGCGGCGGAGGAGATCATGGCCGATCCGCTCTTCTGCTCGGCCATCGCCTGCCGCACGTACTGAGTCACCTCGCGCATCGACTCCACCGCGTTGAGGATGTGGCTCGATCCCTGCGCCTGCTGGGTGGTCGCCGTGTTGATCTCCTTGACCAGCTCCTGGAGGCGGGCCACAGCGCGGGTGATGTTCTCGCTTCCGCCGGCCTGCTCGCGCGTCGCCGCGGCGATCTCTTTGCCCATGGCCGAAGCGTTGGACGCCGACTCGAGAATATTGGTCAGCGCTTTCCCGGCGTCGTGCGACAGCGAGACGCCCTGCTCGACGAGCTTCGTGCCGCTGGCCGTGGTGGCCAGAGCGTTGGCCACCTCTTCCTGCACCGAGCGAATCAGTCCGGCGATCTCTCGCGTGGACGACGCCGTGCGCTCCGAGAGCTGGCGGATCTCCGCGGCCACGACGGAGAAGCCCTTTCCGTGCTCCCCGGCCTGCGCGGCGAGAATCGCCGCGTTCAGGGCGAGGAGATTCGTCTGCTCGGCGATGTCTTCGATGACGTTGACGATCTTTCCGATGGCTATGGAACGATCGCCGAGGCGAGAGATGACCGCGTTGGAGTCGGCGACGGCGCGGCGGATCTCTTCCATCCCTTCGATCGTCTCGCGCACAGCGCGCATCCCCGATTCGGCCGCCGACGCTACAGCGCGGGTCAGCTCGTAGGAGCGGGCCGCGTTGGTCTCCACCTGAGCGATCGATGCGCTCATCTCCACCATCGAGGACGACGTGTCGGTGGCGAAACCGGACAGATAATCAATGTTGCGATCGACCTGCCCGATGGAGGAGACCATCTGCTGCGTCGCTGACGCCGTCTCCTCCACCGCTCCCCACAGCGTCTCGGCGTGACGGGTCACCTCCTCCATCGAGGCCACCATCTGCATCATCGAGGCGGACGTTTCTTCCGACGCGGCGGAGAGAACCTCCACGTTTTCGGTGATCTTGCGAACTCCGCTGTTGAGCTGATCGATGGAGTGATAGGTTTCATCCACCATCTCCCGCTGCTCGTCGACGCGGCCGATCACTGTGCGCGATCGCGAGCCGACCGTCTCGGCCACCGACTTCAACTGCTGTTCCGATCGGAGAAGCCGGCTCACCGTCTTCTCCAGATTGCCGGCCATGGTGTTGAACGCCGCAGCCAACCCTCCGATCTCGTCGGAGGAGCCGACCGCGGCTCGATGAGTGAGATCGCCCTGCGCGATCAGCTTCGCCGTTCCGGCCACATCCAGAATGGGATGGATCATCACCCGCGCGGCGAAGAAAGCCAGCGCCGCGGCAACCAGCAGCGCAGCCAGCGCAACAACTGCGTTGGTCCAGCGGAGCGACCGCGCCGCGGCATCCGCCTGCCGCTCGTTCATCAGCAGTCGGAAGTAGCCCTTGGTGATCGTCCCATCGCGGAAGGGAACAACGAAGAAGTGCTGCCGGTCGCCGCGCGGACCGCGCAGGTCGGTGCGCCCCGGCTCCCGGCTCAGTCCTGGAGGAGTGGCCCCGGTCGCCGCCAGCAGCTTGCCGTCGCCGGAGAGAAAGTCGGCGTATTGAACCGAGGGGTTGGCGCGGAGATCGGCGGCGATCTTGCGAAGATCATCCTTCAATCCAAAGATGACGTAGTACCCGGCAGTGGATCCTACGGTGTTGGCGATGGCCCGCGCCTGCTCGATGGTCTGCTCGCGCAACACGGAGCGGACGCGCCACTGCTCGAAGCCGACGATCAGCAGAATGACGATCAGGGTCTGCAGCGCCAGCGCGGCGATGAATTTCGCCCGCAGGCCGGCGCCGAATGCAGCGAGCGACGCGAAATCGCCGGACAGCATCGAAGGTCGAGTGTAGCCTATGCCACCGCTGCTATCATCCGCCCCACACCCTCGATCCGATGTCGCTGGTGAGACCAGGGAGGAGCCATGTCACGCTTCCTGAAGCTCGCGCCCGTTTTTGTCCTCGCACTTTCTCTGTCATTTCCGTCTGCCTGCTCCCGCAAGGAGTCAGCGGGCCCGGCGCGCGGAACGCCTTCCGTTCAGCTCAAACTGCCGCCTGACCTCACCACCAAGCCCGGCAACACCTGCGAAGTCACCTTCACGGACCGCGTGGTGAAAATGGAGCAGCGTGCCTTTCTCGATTCCATTCGCAGCATCAGCAGCGACAACCGGACTTTCGTGTTCGATCCGCATGACGCCACCGCCTCGCGGCTCAAGCAGGGCGACATCCTCTTCGTTCCGAGCGTCGCTATGCGCAAGGTCGACGTGGCCACACAGCAGGGGGGATATACCGTCATCGTCACCGAAGACGCGGCTCTGCTCGATGCCTTCAAAGATGCCAACATCTCCTGGAGTACGCCCGTCAACTTTGTCGAGGCGCAACAGCAGACGCAGGCCGCGCTCAATCCTGCACCTCCGCCCGCTTTTCGGTTGCTGGACCTTGTCGAGACGAAAGCCTATGCCCAGACCAAGCTGAGTTTTTCCGGCGAAGACGACGGCTGGAAATACACCGTGGATGCAACACCAGTATCGGGGCAGCTGAATCTGCAAATGACGGTGTCGCGCGAGTGGGAGGGCATCGAGGTCAAAATCGACGGTTCCGGATACGTGCAGAACTTCGAGAACGTCACCAAGCTCGTGGTCAAGGACAATCAGCTTCAGGAGCTCGATTTCAAGAACAGCGACCTGAAAGGCCTCATCAACTTCAACTGGGAAGCGTCCAAGAAGAGCGGCGGAGTGGAAGCCGCAGAGTTCAAGGTCAAGCTGCCTTCTTCGTTTTCCACGCTGCTACCTATCGGCGGAATCCCGTTTGCGCTGGAGGTGAGCGAGGCGCTGCTGATCCATCCGGCCTTCACCGGCAATAGCGAGATCGCCCGCGGTCGCTTTCGTGTGCAATACGACGGCACGGAGGGATTCAGTTTAAAAGGCGGCAACGCCGAGCAGGATGGCCAGGCGGGCGCTGAAGGTTCGATCGTCGAACACTTTTCTGCCACTCCGCTAGCCCCTGTCGGCTTTGTCTGCGCCGTCTCGATGCCCCGCGTGGAACTCAAGCTCGGCACCGCCTCGGTCTTCCAGTTCGTGAAGCAATACGTCCCTTCCGCCCTGGCCGATGGACTCGTAAACGCCTTGAAGAAAGTTCCTGTTTTCGGCAAATGGATCGATCAGAAGATCGCCAACAAGATCGAGACCAATGCTGCCGCCTACGCCCAGGTCATCATCTCCACGTCAACCATCGCAGCCGGAACGGCCACGCTGGTCCCGTGTCAGAGGGCTCAGCTCATCATCACCATCATGGTGGGCGCAAACGGTAAGGTGATCGGGAAGGACGTAGCGAACGTTGACAAGGTCGTCTTCCGCCAGGAAAAGAAAGTAGTCGTCCCGCCGACGAAGGCCTGTGAAGGTTAATACGCGAGGTTTCTGATGACGCAGCCCGCTCCATCGACCGCCCCTCCATCCAGCTCTGGCAGCTCCACTGTCGTCAAGGTTCTCCTGATCTTCCTGGTGCTCATCATTCTTTTTGTACTGGCCGGTCTTGCTGGCTGCGTGTACCTCGGCTATCGGGCCAAGAAAAAAGCCGATGAAATCCGGCAGGCGTACAACGCGGGAGACCTCGACAAGCTGGCGGGGGCGGTGGGAGTGGGAAAACCAAACGATTCTGCGAAGTCTTCTTCCGGCGGCGTCTCAGCATCTCGCTCCGCGCCCCTCTCCTTTCCTGCCTGGACACCATCTTCCACGGGAACAGCATCAACGAGGATCCCGCTCGTCCCCGGGCTCACCGCCCTCTGTGCCGTCGCGCAGTTCGGCGGCGACTATCAGTCGGTTATGCAGATCCTGGAGGTCACGTCCGATTCGGTGAAGCTTTCCATCCGCGCCGACAACGTCCCCAACCCGCTGCTCGATGGCCTGCAGAAACTGTCTGGGGAGAAGAAAAAACCTGAGGCTTCTTCGATCAGGGCACAGCGCGTCGTCCAGAGAGACGACATGCGAACCGCCCATGAGCTGCAGGAATGGTTCAGCCCGAACCACCCGGACGTTTTTCCGGGGACCACAGCCGTCAGCGTTTCACGGGAGGTTTTGGCCGAGCTCAAAGACAAAGGAGAAACGTCGTTCACCTTTGGCCTTGGAGGCCTGAAAGGGCTGATGGGCTCCGTCGTCAACCCCCTCGGGCAACTGCCGGGCGGACTCGTTCCCAAAGAGACGACTGACATGGGGAAAGCAGCGTGCACCCTGAAGCGCGTCGGTGAGGTGGCGTTCCCGGTACTGCTCAACGACCAGCGCGTCTCGCTTCGGGCGTTGCATGCTCAATGCAAGACGGAAGACGGCCTGGCCGATTTCTATTTTCTCGATGATCTGGATAATCCGGCGAATCTCGCCTTCAAGCTGGGTGACAACGGCGACGCGGTCCAAGTGATCTCGATCTCGTATCCGAAAGAGTTGGCCAAGCCCCCCGCCGAGTCCCGCACAGGCTTGCCGGCCGCCGCCAGCGGCGGGTCTCATATCGAGCAGGAACTCGAGCAGAATGGGAAGGCCGAGATTTACGGTATCTACTTCGACTTCGGAAGCGACAAGATCAAGCCCGAATCGGAGCCGGTGTTGAAGGAGATCGCCGCTGCACTGGAACACAACCCTTCCTGGAAATTGCGCGTCGAGGGCCATACCGACAACATCGGCGGCGACGACTACAACATGGATCTCTCTCAGCGCCGTGCTGCTGCAGTCAAACGGGCGCTGGTCACGCGCTACCACATCGTGGAAGACCGGCTTGCTCCCGAAGGATTCGGCGCGACGCGGCCGAAAGAATCCAACGAAACGATCGCCGGCCGGGCCCGCAATCGTCGTGTCGAATTGGTACGGACGTGAACGCATTGGCCACGCTGCTATGATCCGCTGATGCCGCTCATCCGCTGCGAGAAGTGCGGGCAGGCGTACGACGTTCCCGGTGCAGTGGCGGTGCACCTGCCGAACTCGATCGCCACTTGCCACTGCGGTGAATGGATCTCCGGCAGCAAAGCCGCGCTGCTGGCGCGTCTGCTCAATCCCGATCAGATCAAAGAAATCGATCTGCAGCCTTACAAGGTGGACGACGAGAGCGCATTGATCGGCGCGGCCGGACGCGCCC
>Ga0070708_100002462_pt1 | contig 14317 bp, 10 predicted proteins | sample KBSK5503metaG_FD_65469 | JGI IMG/M metagenome (GOLD analysis project Ga0070708, IMG submission 65469) | Corn, switchgrass and miscanthus rhizosphere microbial communities from Kellogg Biological Station, Michigan, USA - KBS K5-50-3 metaG | ecosystem: Host-associated > Plants > Roots >...
CGCGTTGCAGGACAAGTTCTGGCCGCTGCACGACAAGCTGTTCGCGACACAGGGGGACTGGACGAACCTGAGCGAGGCTGGCGCAACGGAGTACATCACCCAGCTGGCAACGCAGGCGGGACTGGACGTCAGCCGCTGGCAGCGCGACTGGCAGTCGTCCGGGGTAGCGACGACTGTCGCGAACGACGCGACGGCTGCCGCGGGGCTGGGCCTGCCTCAGACGCCTTCGATCTTCATCAACGGAACGTTCTATCGGGGCGGCCTGTCGCTGGCCGATCTTCAGGACGCGGTAGCCGCGGCGCGAGGCTGACCCCGGCAGTACTTTCGGCGGGTGGCCGGGATGGCTTTGGCCACCTAGCGTGGCGAGCGCATGACAGCGCCCCTGAAGCCGAGGCGAGCGCTTCGCGGCATTCATCGGCTGTCGCCGACGCGCGCGCTGGTGCGCCTTCCGCCACGCCTCTTGCGCGACCAGTACCTGTGGTACACCGTGACATTGGCACCGATTGCCCTCGTGACGGCAGTGGCGGACGGTCAGCTGGACGACGCGACCGGTGTCCTGATCCTCTCGCCGCTGTTCATCGGGTTCCAGGCGTTGCTTGGCCTCGTGCCGTCCGCACGACGGCCGCTCACCGACCTCGGTTGGTCGTTCCTCCGTCTGCTGGTCGCCTTCACCTTTGTCGCGCTCCTCGTCACGGAGGTCGGGGGTCCGACGCGTCCATTGGCGGCCCTTTACATCCCGGTGGTGGTCGCGGCGGCCGCCGTCGGCCTGACGCAGGGCGTCGTCCTCGGCCTGCTCGGCACCGCCATCTATCTCGCACCGATCCTCCAGGGCAGCTCGAACGCGGGGACGATAACGGCGCGGGCAGTGGCGCTTGCCGGCGTGGGAATCCTGCTGGCCTACGCGACCCGGCGGCTCATGCGGCAGCTCGAGGGCGCCGCAGGAACGCTTCGCTTCGCCATTCTGGCGGAGCGGCGTCGCTCTCGGCAGATCGCGGGCATGGAAGCGGTCAGTCGCGCGTTGGTTGTTGGCGGAGACACCAGTGAGATCCTGCGCCGCGCTCTCGCGGTCCTCTCCGAGCGCTTCGGTTACCGATACGGGTCCATCTACCTGTGGGACGGCGAACAGCTGGTACTCGGGGCGCAACAGAACTACACCGCAGCGCCGCTTTCCATCCAGCCGGGGGTTGGCGTCGTGGGGGGTGTTGCGCGCAGCCATGAGCTGGCATGGGTGACCGACGTGAAGGACGACCCGAACTACGTCGCCATCCACGAGCGCGTTGTGAGCGAAATCTGCGCGCCGCTGATGATCGACGGGACCTTCCTGGGCGCGCTGAACATCGAGGCAACTGCTGCCCTGGATCGGACCGACCGAGACCTCGTGGTCACGCTCGCCGACCGCATCGCAACCGTCGTCGCGCTCGGACGCGACCGGCAAGCGCTCTCCGACCGAGCGGCCCTTTTCCGCAACCTCCACGAGTTCACAGGAGCCATCAGCCTGCAACAGGAGCCCGATGACCTGGCCGCGTCGCTGGTGTCATGGACCGATCGCGTGCTGCCGGCCGATTTGGTCGCCGTCACGACCCTCGATCGCGAGACCGGCCGCTACCTCATTCGCGCCGGCAAGGGCATCGAACCGAGGACCGTCGGAGCCCAGATCCGTCCCGGGGAAGGCGTCGCCGGGCGAGCCATCCGCGACCGCGTGACGGTGGTCGACGAGCACTTCGGCCCACCCAGCTACCCACCCTCGGTGCGGGGACAGGCGATCGTCGCGGTCTCGCTCGCCGCCGGGGTGCCCCTCATTCGCGACAGCGTGGTCGTGGGCGCGATCACGGTGGGGCGTGTGGACGCCGCGGCCAGCTTCAGGCCAATCGAGCTCGAAGCCCTCGAGCTGCTCGCCGGCCACGCTTCGCTGGCGCTCGCCAACGCCTTCCTGCATGCCGATGTCGCCGCACTCGCGCTGCACGACCCGCTGACCGGCCTCTACAACCGGCGCTACTTCGACGAAATGCTGGAGCGCATGCTTGCCGAGCACAGGCGCGCTCGCCTGGGCGACCCCAAGCCCCTGGCCGCGGTCATGTTCGACCTCGACTATTTCGGCCAGTTCAACAAGCAGCACGGGCACCAGATCGGGGACGCGGTGCTCCGTGCCTTCGCGGAGATCCTGCGCAAGCGGTTTCGCGCATCGGACCTCGTCGCGCGCTTCGGTGGAGAGGAGTTCATCGCCATCCTCGACGGGGCGACTCGCGACGACGGGATGCGCATCGCGGAGGATGTTCGCGAGCGGCTGGCGAGGCTCGAGATCCCCGACGAAGCCGGCAATCCGCTCCATGTGACCGTGTCAGCGGGTTGCGCCGCGCTCGACGACGCCAATCCGTCCCGCGAAACGCTGCTCCGCACGGCAGACGTGGCCCTGTTCATGGCGAAACGCGCCGGGCGGGATCGGGTCGTCGCCGCCTGAGGCCGCGCTGGCCCGAATCAGGCGCCGACGAATCTACGGCGCGATGCGCTCCGCCAGCCAGCGCAGGGCGAGTGGGTTCCGCCACTCCACGCCGCCGTGCCCGCCTTCGAACAGCTCAAAGGCGATCCGGTCCTTGGCCACCCGCGCCTCCCGCAGCCCGGCCACGAACGCCTGCGCTCCGAGGTCGAGGAACTCGACTCGACCCGCCAGCGGGCGCGCCCACGGCAGCACTCAGGCGACCTCGCCCGCGATCTCGATTCGCGACAGCCGCCGAAGGGCGAGGGTCACGGCTGCCACCGCCACGACCGCGGCGACCACCATCGCGGTGCCAAGCTGGAGATCGGCCTTGAAGACGGACGCCGCCGGATTGGCGATGGCCTGCGCGAAAGCCTCGGTGTGCTCGCGCACCGAGAGCGTCCGCGTGCCCGTGAAGAGCCCGGCCAGGAACCCTTCCCAGACGAGCACGTAGCCAAGGCCCCAGATGAAGGCGCGGCTGGTCACCAGGCTGAGCGCCACGAAGATGGCGCAGTACAGCGCGGAGCCGATGGCGCTCGCCAGGGCGAACCCGATGGCCAGCCGGGCCGAGCCATCGCCTCCGGCGATGAGACCGGCGGCCAGGATGGGAAAGCTGGTGAGCGCGATGCTGCAGCCGATGGCCACGAGCAGCTTGGTGGCCAGCACCACTCCGCGGCGGATGGGCTTGGCCAGGAAGTAGACCGCGGTTCCCTCTTCCAGCTCGGCCCCGATCGCGCCGGTGCCGAAGATGAGCGCCACCAGCGGCATGAGCGTAGCGATTCCCAGCGTGCTGAGCAGATCCGCGGTGAACTTGGCGTCGCCAGCGTTGGAGATGCGCCGCAGGATGGCGACCAGGATCACGATCGCGCTCAACGCGACGAGCAGGAGCGTCCGCCGCCGGCTGAGCAGCTGTCGCAGCGTGATGCGAGCGATGACGGCGTTCACCCGCGCACCAGGTAGCTGAAGACCGATTCGAGCGACTCGTCCGTGGGCAGCACCTCGTAGAGGGTGACGTCGGCCTCACGGGCGCGCGCTGCGACCGAACGGGAGAAGGCGCCGTAGTCCGCGGCGCGGGCCACCAGCAATCCGTCATCCAGGGTCACGCCGGTCACGAACGGCTCAGCGAGGAGCTGGGCGGCAAGGCGCCGGTCGTCCGAGGAGCGCACCGTGAAGGTGTGCGGACGGTCCGTCATCAAACGGCGGATGGCACGGAAGTCGCCCGAAGCGGCCAGCCGGCCGGCGATCACGACCAGGACACGATCGGCCACCCGCTCGACCTCCTCGAGGATGTGGCTGGAGAACAGGATCGTGCGGCCCTCTCCCGCGAGCCGCCGCAGGAAGCCCATGGTGTGCAGGCGCTGTCGCGGATCCATGCCATTGAAGGGCTCGTCCAGTAACAGGATCTGCGGGTCATGCACGAAGGCGGCGGCTACCTTGGCGCGCTGCCGCATCCCTTTCGAGTAGCCAGCCAGGGGCCGATCTTGCGCGTCGGTGAGATCGACCTCGGCGATAGCGCGCTGCGTGGCGGAGCCCGGATCGTTGAGTCCCTGCAGCTTGGCGTTGGCTTCCACGAACTCTCGGCCGGTCAAGAACGGATAGACCGATTCGCGTTCGGGAACCAGGCCGATGTCCCGGTATACCTGCGGGTCGGCAAAGGCCGGGTGGCCGCCGATGCTCACAGTGCCCGCCGACGGAGCTAGCAGGCCGGCAATCAGGTGCAGCAGGGTGCTCTTGCCGGCGCCGTTCGGTCCCAGCAGACCCGTGACGCCGGGCTCGAGAATGAAGCTGACGTCGTTGACCGCCACCACGTTCCCGTACCACCGCGAGACGCCAGTGAGCTCAACCGGCGCGGACGCGCCCGGAGCCGCGACCGGCGCGGTCCCTGAGGCGGAATCGGGCGGCGCGGTCACGTCTCGATCCGCTGGTAGCGCCACAGGTACGCCGCGACGCCCACCAGCACCACGGCGAGCGCCATGCCCTCGTAGGTGATGCCCGAGAGCGATGCGCCGGCGACGGCGCCGTTCGCCTCCCCTCCGAAGAGCGAGTGGCGAACCCCCTCCGCGATGGTGTTGAGGTTCAGCAGGAGGGTCCAATCACCGAATCCAGCCCCCGCCCGCCGCAGGAGAGGCGACACCGCGCTACCTACCAGGAACACCGCGACGATCGCCGCGATGGCGTATGCCCTTCTCGGCGTGAACGCCGCGATCGCCATGCCCACGGCGGAATACAGGACCACGTAGATGGCGGCACTACCCAGGATTGCTGGGAGCGAGCCGAGCTGGTCCCTGAGGCTCCCGAACGGGTCGCTGGACGCAAAGGTCTGGCCCAATAGCAGGACGAGCAAGGGAACCAGCGTAACCATGAAGAGGCTCACCACCATGGCGGCCAGCTTGGCGAGCGCGTAGTCGATGCGTTCGAGGGCATGCGCGAAGTAGAGCGACAGCACGCGCTGCCGCTGGTCACCGACGAGGAGCTCCGGAGCCTGGGCGGCGAGGAACACGAGGGCCAGCAGGCTCATCCGGAACAGGTAGTTGTCGTACGTGAATCCGCCTCCGGCGCGCGCCCCCAGCGGCCCGACGGTGGCGATCACGGCACTCTGCACCACAGCTGGCAGGCTGATGATGGCGAGCACCCCCCACGGCACCACCTTCGCCCGTCCGCTGCGCCCCAGGCCGAATGCCGCGCGCCAGCTGAAGGCGAAGAGTGCCCAGACCGCGGCGCGACGACCGAGCCGCGGACCGTCGTAGCCGCGATAGCCGATGTCGTAGATCACGCCTCCGACGCCGCTTGCATCGGCGCGTGCCACGGCAGCTGCCGGCGCCAGCGGGGGAGGGCCGGCGGCCGGGTCAAGCCGCGTCATCGGTCGCCTCGTCCTGGAAGAGATCCTCGAGCCTGTGCCGGCGTGGCTCGAGGCGCACCAGCGCCAGGTGCAGGTCGGCAATCGCGTCGCGAATCGCGACATACGCGCCCTCGTCCGGCACGTCGACAAGCACGGTTCGACCGTCCACCCGCCCGGGCAGGCCGCCGCCGCTTAACCGTTCCGCGAGGGCATCGGCACCATCCTCGACCTCGATCGCCAGCGTGCCCGTCCGCTCCGTGAAGCTGGCCAGAGGCGCCGCTCGCAGCAGCCGACCCGCGTCGATCGCCAGCAGGTACGTGCACACCCGCTCGATCTCCCCCAGGAGGTGGCTGGCGACCAGTGTGGCGACCCCGAACTCGATGCCGATGCGACGGATCAGGCCCAGCATCTCGTCGCGCCCGGACGGGTCCAGCCCGTTGGTGGGCTCGTCCAGGAGAAGGAGCTTGGGGTCGTGGACGAGCGCCTGGGCCAGCTTCACGCGCTGTTTCATCCCGGTCGAATAGCCTCCGATGGGCCGATAGCGCTCCTCGTACAGGCCTACGTGGCGGAGCACGTCGGCCGCACGTTCCCGCGCCGCAGCGGCCGGCAGGCCTGACATGCGACCCATGTGCGTCACCAGATCGGTTGCGGACAGGTCGGCAGGCAGGCAGTCGTGCTCGGGCATATACCCGACCAGCGATCGGATCCGCGTCCCATCCCGTCGCACGTCGAGGTCAAGGACCGATGCCTCGCCGCTGGTCGGCTCGAGCAACCCGAGCAGGATCTTGATGAAGGTGCTCTTACCCGCTCCGTTGGCGCCCACGAGCCCGATCACCCCCGGCTCGACGTCGAGCGTCAGGTTGTCGAGGGCAAGGATGTTGCCGGGGTAGCGGTGCGTCAGCGACCGCGATTCGATCAGGGGCATCGCCCGCGAGTCTATCAACGGGGTACCGCGTTGGTACGCAGGAGCCATACCGCTCGCGGCGCTGCGCACCTACGCTGCGGGAGATGGGCCAGCCCATGCGCTCACCCGCGCGCGCCCAACCGTCCCAAGCATCGACCTTCGGGCCATCCGGCGTGGTTGCCGAGCTGTTCGATGCTGCGCTCGACGCGGTCGTCCTGATGGACCGATCCGGGCATATCGCTGCATGGAATCGGCGCGCGGAAGAGACGTTCGGTTGGACGGTCGATGAAGTGGTGGGTAGGAGGCTCTCCGAGGTAATCATCCCCAAGGAGCAGCGTCTCCTCCATGAACGCGGGCTGCGGCGCACGAACAACGGCAAGCCGCACCTGCTGGGGCAGCGCCTCCGGCTGAGCGCCCTGCACCGCGACGGTCACGAATTCCCGGTCGAGCTGACGATCATCGCCCTCGGCGCAGGCGCAGGACGCACCTACGCCGGTTTCGTCCGGGATCTCACACGGGAGGAGGCGGCCGAGGCGGCGCGCAGCGAGGCCGAGGTCCGCTATCGGTCGCTGGTCGAACGACTGCCCGGGATCGCCTACGTCAACGAAATCGGCGGCGAGACGCGATTCGTGAGTCCACGCGTTGAGGCGATGCTCGGTTACCGCCCCGAGGAGTGGAGCTTTGATCTGTGGCGCGAGCGACTGCACAGCCGCGACCGCGGAGGGGTGTTGGGTGCGCTGGCTGCGGGGGAGCAGTCGGACGAGCCATTCACGCTCACCTATCGCATTCGGGCCCGCGACGGCCGTTGGCTGCGCATTCGTGACGAAGCCATTGTGGTCAAGGAGCCGGAGGGAGGGCGTTCGGTCCACGGCGTGATGTTCGACGTCACCCGGGAACGCACGACGGAGCTTGAGCTACGGGCCTCATTCCGCGAGCGGCAGCAAGTGGTGCAGTCGCTGCACCGGCTGCAGGCGGCCGCCACGCCGGAGGAGACCGCCACCGCCATCTGCACGGAGGTGGCGCACATTCGCCACGTCGACATGGTCTCGATCCTCGTCTTCGAGCCCGACGGTTCGGTGCTACCCATTGCGGGTCGGCTCCCGCTCGACGCGCCGGTGACCGTGGGCCATCCTTTGCCCGCGGCGCGGGCCGCGTACCTGCGAGAGAGCGCGACGGGCCCGTGGATCGACGAGTGGACGCCCGGCCGCGCCGATGACGACTACACCCGGCGCTGGCTGGAGATGGGCCTCGCCTGTTCCGCCTACGTGCCGTTCGGCGCCGGGGGCAAGGTGTATGGCTTGCTGGCGGCAGGAACCCAGGCCCGCGTCGGTGTCGACGCCGTCACGCGCTGGCTCCCCTCGCTCGCGGAGTACGCGGCCGTGGCGGGGGCGTTGCTGATCCCGGCCCTAAGCGGGCGGCGAGCGACCGCTGACCTCGCAGGACCCATCCGCCGCGCGATCGACGGGCGCGCATTTGTGCCGCACTTCCAGCCGGTCGTCGAGCTAGAGAGCCGGAGCGTCGTGGGCTACGAGGCCCTCACCCGGTTCGACGATGGCACTCCACCGGAGCGCCGTTTCGCCGATGCCGATCAGGCCGGCCTGGGACAGGAGCTCGAGCTCGCATGCCTGCGCGCCGCCATAGACGCGGGGACGCGTCTGCCTGCAGGCCGCTGGCTGAGCCTCAACGTGTCGCACTGGCTGCTGTCAAGGCTGAGCGATCCGGGCCTGCTGGCCGACCATGGACGCCCGCTGATCCTGGAGCTGACCGAGCGCCTCGAGATCAGGGACTACGAGACGGTCCGCGAAGACCTTCGCCGCATTCCTGAGCCGGTGAGCGTCGCTGTTGACGACGCCGGCGCCGGGTTCGCGTCCCTGCGGCACATCATCGAGCTGCACCCGCGCTACGTGAAGATCGACCTCCGCTTAGTACGTGGGTTGGATTCCGACCCGGCCCGCCAGGCAATGATCGCGGGCATGGTCTATTTCTCGCGCCAGACCGATTGCGCCCTCATCGCGGAGGGCATCGAGACCGAAGGCGAGCGGCGTGCGCTTCGCCAACTCGGCGTCACCTTCGGCCAGGGATATCTCTTCGGCGCCCCAGCGCCAGTCGACGAGCTGCCCGACGTCGCTGGCTGACGGCTCGGGGGGCTTAGGCCGCCGCCCGAGCGAGGTTTGGCCGATTGGAGGGCGCCTCCTCACGCAGGCGCACGCCCCGCAGCAACTGCGCGTTGAGCGCCACAATGATCGTCGACGCACTCATCACCAGCGCTCCGATGCTCATGGGCAGCACGACGCCCCACGGCGCCAGCACTCCGGCGGCGATGGGGATGGCGAGCGCGTTGTAGCCTGTGGCCCACACGAGGTTCTGGACCATCTTTCGGTAGCTGGCCCGGGATAGCTCGATCGCGCCAGCGACGTCTAATGGGTCGTCTCGGACCAGCACGATCCCGGCGGTTTCGACGGCCACGTCTGTCCCGGCCCCGATGGCGATGCCCACGTCGGCCTGCGCCAGGGCAGGAGCGTCGTTGACGCCATCGCCAACCATGGCGACCCGCACACCACCCGCCTGGAAGCGACGTACCGCCGCGGCTTTGTCGGCAGGCAGGACCTCGGCGGCGACTTCATCGATGCCCACCCGCTGGGCAACGGAGTCCGCGACTGATCGTGCATCCCCCGTCAGCATCGCCACGCGCAGCCCCATCCGGTGGAGGCGCGCGACCGCCTGGACAGACTCAGGACGCACCTCGTCCTCGGCGGCCAGCGCCCCAATGAGCCTGCCATCCGCGACCACGTAGAGCACAGTCCGTCCTTCCGCGGACCACGCATCGCTCTGGCTCTGGATCGGGCCGCTCAACTCGAGGCCGGCATCGGTCAGGATTCGTGGACCTCCGACCTGCACGTTGCGATCGTCCACGGTCGCCTGGGCGCCCACGCCGGCGCGTGCCTCGAAGTCGCTCGCCATCGGCACCCTAACCTTGCGCTTCGCGGCCAGCTGGCGGATGGCATCAGCCAGTGGATGTTCCGAATCGGCCTCGACCGATGCCGCCAGCGCCACCAGCTCCACCTCATCCGAGCCTGGGCCCGCCACCACGCCCACGACGACCGGCCTGCCGCGCGTGAGGGTGCCGGTCTTGTCGAAGATCACCAGCTCCACATCTCTCGCGCGCTCGAGCGCCATGCGGTCCTTGACCAGGAGGCCGTTTCGCGCTCCGAGGGTGGTGCTGATGGCGATCACCAGCGGGATCGCCAGACCAAGGGCATGTGGGCACGCGATCACGAGAACGGTCGCGCTGCGGATCAGCGCCTCCTCGGGGCGGCCGATGGCCAGCCAGACAGCTAGCGTCACCACCCCGGCACCGAGGGCGACGAAGAAGAGCAGGGCTGCGGCCCGATCGGCGAGCGCCTGGGCTCGACTGTTCGAGGCTTGTGCCTCGGCAACCAGCCGCATGATTCCCGACAGCGCCGTCTGCTCGCCAACCGCGGTCAGGCGGACCCGCAGGCTGCCTGTGACGTTGACGGTCCCCGCGATGACTGCCGCGCCGGGTTCCTTGGCAAGCAGGCGAGACTCGCCGGTGAGCATCGACTCGTCGACCTCGGCCGTGCCGTCGATGACCTCGCCGTCTGCCGGAACCCTGGAGCCTGGACGGACGAGGACGAGGTCATCGACCGCGAGGGCGTTCAACGGCACGCGTTCCGTCTCTTCGCCGTTGATCCGCTCAGCGCTGTCGGGGAGCAGATCGGAGAGCGCAGACAGGGCGCCCTGGGCCTGCATGATCGAGCGCATCTCGATCCAGTGGCCGAGGCTCATCACCGTGATCAGCGTGGCCAGCTCCCACCACACGTCGACCGCAAACAACCCGAGCGTCGCGCTCCATGAGGCAACGAAGGCGACCAGGATCGCGAGGCTGATCAGCGTCATCATCCCAGGCTGCCGGTTGGACACCTCGTCGCGTGCGCCCACCAGGAAGACTCGGCCGCCGTACAGGAAGACGATCGTCCCAACCACGGCCGGGATCCATGCGGAACCGATGAAGGTCGGCGCGCGGTAGCCGAGCCAATGCTGAACCTCGTCGCTCCAGAGAACGACGGGGATAGTCAGCAGCAGGACGATCCAGAACTGGCGTCGGAAAACGTTGGGGTCGTGACCTGCATGGGCGGCGTGCCCGCCATGCGCGTCGTGCCCCGCGTGCGCGTCGTGCCCCGCGTGCTGGTGGTGCCCGGCGTCCGCGTCGTGGCCGGGGTGGTGTCCGCCCGGTCCGTGCGCCGCGTGCCGTCCGTGCGCTGCGTGCGTTTCGTCCACGGCGTGTTCCATGGGTGGATCTCGATGATACTACCTGGGAGTATCCTGGCCACTCGCCCCGCCCCAGACGACCGTCCCGGCCTCGGCCCGCCGTACGATGCGCCGGTGGCACGTTTCATTCGCGACCCGGCACGGCTAGCAGGCATCCTGTTATGGCAGGCCGGCGCGCTTGCGGCGGCCACGACGCTCGTTGCGTTGCTCATCCTGGGGCTCGGGGCCAAGGATGCATCGGCCGTCTACCTGCTCGCCGTGGCTGTCGTTGCGATCCGCCACGGTCCGTTGGCCGCCGCCGGCACCGCGCTGGCGTCGTTTGTCCTCTACAACTACCTGTTCATCGAGCCGCGCTACACGTTTGCCGTGGCGTCGCCCGACAGCCTGATCACACTCTTCCTGCTACTCGGCCTTGGCATTCTCATCGGCCAGCTGGCGGGAGCGCAACACGATCGCGCGGAAGAGGCCACGAGACGCGAGCATGAGGCGAGCTCCCTCGCGTTGATCGCCCGCGCGCTTGCCAGCGCCAGGAGAACAAACGACGCACTGCCGCTCCTTCTGCAGGAGATGGCCGGCTCCGCCCACCTGGCTGCGGTCTGGGTTGGACTGGGTCCAACCCCCGCGCAGGAGCAGACGCTCGCCAGCCACGACCCGAAAGCCCTCGGGCCCGCTCCGGCAGCGAGCCACGTCCTCCTCGACCCGCATGGCAGCGACAACCAGCCACGCTGGGTGCGGCTGAGCGCTCCGACGCCCGCCACGGACAGGCCGCGTCGCGCCGCTGAGGATCCCGCGCGCGTGCTTCACCGCATCGTGATGGCGGGGGAGAGCGGGGCCGCGGGTTCGGTCTGGTTCCTACGCGATCTCGAGCTCGGCCGTCCGTCCCCAGCCGAGACGAGGATGTTGCTTGCGGCCGCGGAGCAGATCGCGCAGGGCATCCGCCGAGACCGATTGGCCGAACAAGCAACCGAGCTCGAGGTTGCCATTCGTAGCGATGAGCTCAAGACCGCGCTCCTCGACTCCGTCTCTCACGACCTGCGGACGCCGCTCGCCTCGATCCGGGCTGCGGCCGGCAACCTGGCAGATCCGGAGCTTGCCTGGAGCGTCGAGGAGCAGAGAGGGGCGGCGCGAGACATCGACGAGCAGGCTGAGCGCCTGAGCGACCTGGTCACCGCGCTGCTCGATATGAGCCGCATTCGAAGCGGCGCGCTGCACTCGGAACCGGAGGTCCTCCCCGCCGATGACCTCGTGCGAGGTGTCCTGGCGCGGACCTTGGAGCTCGCAGGGAATCGGCGCGTTGAGGTTGACGTTTCGGGCGAGGAGCCGCTTCTGTGGGTCGATCCGATCTTCGCCGACCAGGTGCTTACCAATCTCGTCGAGAACGCGCTGGTTCATACGCCTGCCGAGGCCCCGATACGCCTGATGACGCAGCGCGCTGGCGACGGCCGAGCGCGCATCGTGGTGGAGGACGGCGGTCCAGGTGTCGAGGACGCAGACGTCGATCGCGTCTTCGAGCCTTTCTATCGGGGTTCTGGAGCGGACCATGCAACCGCCGGCGCCGGACTGGGGCTGGCCATCGTGCGCGGGATGGTCGAGGCGATGGGTGGCAAGGTTGCGGCCCGCCGCAGCGATCTCGGCGGCTTGGCTATCGAGCTCGACTTGCCCGCCGCCAGCGAAGCGGGCGAATGACAGGGCCTATGCGGCCGACGGTCCTGGTCGTCGAGGACGACCCGGCCACGCTGCGAGCGGTGAGCGCCGGATTGGACGGCCACGGGTACGCGGTGGTCCGGGCAGGCGATGGAGAGCAAGCCCTGCGAGCTTGGGAGCTCGGTCGCCCAGACCTCGTCCTCCTGGACCTGGGCCTGCCCGCCATGTCGGGTCTGGACGTGATTCGGCGGCTGAGGCGCGACGCCGCAACACCGATCTTGATCCTCTCCGCGCGGGACCAGGAGCGAGACAAGGTGGAGGCGCTGGACCTCGGCGCCGACGATTACGTGACAAAGCCGTTCGGCATGGCCGAGCTGCAGTCGCGCGTTCACGCCCTCTTGCGCAGGTCGGCCGGCCCCGCGGCGGACCAAGGGGGCGTGGTCCGCATCGGGGATCTCGCGGTTGACGTCGCACGTCATGAGGTACGCGTGGGGAGCAAGCCGGTGCCTCTCACGCTGCGCGAATTCGAGCTGCTGCGAGTCCTCGTGACGCACGCCGGCAGCCTCGTCACCAAGGGTCGGATCCTGCGCGCAGTGTGGGGCACCGCCTACGCCGAAGAGAGCCACTACGTGCACGTCTACATCAGTCAGATCCGTCGCAAGCTATCGGAGGCCGACCCCAAGGGCACGTTGCGGACGCTGATCGTTGCCGAGCCGGGCATCGGCTACCGGATCCAGATGCCCAAGGCTTGAGTGGATCTTGAGCGTGCGGGTCCCCCGCTCGGGCCGTTTCTTCTTGGACCGGTTGCGACGCTGATCATGTGAGATCTACGGCGCTGGCCCTCGTCCAAGAGCCAGCCGAACCGAACACGCACGAGTGGCAGCTCATCGAGAGCGCGCTGCTCATGGTCGTCAGCGGTGCCTCATCACGGGTGGTCCTGGCCGGCCTTCGCCGTGCGGAGCTCGTGCTTCCGTTCGCCCAGGCGCGAGCTCTCGGGGCCGGAATCGTCGCTCGCGCGATCTGGCACGACCGCGGATGCGACATCGCAATCGAGCCGTATGGCTGACGAGTCTCCACCTCGACGGATAGCTCCGCCCCTTCGCGGGGACGGGCCGAAACCCGCCTCAGCATTCGATCTGCGCGAGCGACGCCCCGTTGCCGGGAGCCGGCCCGGGACCCGCTACGTGAAGATCGTCCAACCCTTTGCCGCTGACTTCGTGAGCCAGGCACCCGGCCACCTCGTAGCAACAGAGCGCGTCCTTGCTCCCCAGGGAGGCTTCGCCCGAATGATGGACGCCGTCCGCACGGTGCTGGTCGGGCGGCGCATCGCCACCGAGCGTGAGATACACGAGCGCATTGGCGTCTTCAAGGGCCTTGCAGTCTTCGCATCGGACAACATTTCGTCGTCCGCCTACGCCACCGAAGAGATCATGCGCGTGGTCGTGCTGGCGGGCGCCGGAGCCCTGGCGCTCACGATGCCGATCACCGCCGCCATCGTCCTGGTTCTGGCAATCGTCGTACTCAGCTACCAGCAAACGATCCGCGCATACCCGAACGGTGGCGGCTCCTACATCGTCGCCAGCGACAACCTGGGGCGCCTGCCCGGCCTCGTCGCCGCCGGAGCGCTGTTGACCGATTACGTCCTCACCGTGGCCGTGTCGATCGCGGCCGGAGTGGCTGCCCTGACCTCGATCTTTCCGGGCCTCTTCGACCTGCGGGTGGTGCTCGGTGTGGCGTTCGTGGCCCTGCTCTGGATCGGGAACGTCCGTGGGATTCGCGAAAGCGCGACGATCTTCGCGATCCCGACCTACATCTACCTCGTCGCCATCTACGGCTTGCTGGCCTTCGGCCTTTGGCGGGCATTCGCCGGAACGCTGCCCGTGTACCACCCGCCGGCCGTGTGGGCCGCGCACGAGGCAACCCAGGGCCTGGGCTTGCTCCTCATCCTGCGGGCCTTCGCATCCGGCTCGGTGGCCTTGACCGGGACAGAGGCCGTCTCGAATGGCGTTCCCGCCTTCAAGCCTCCCGAGTGGCGCCACGCGGGGGCGGTGCTGATCATGATGGGCGCCTTTTTCGGCAGCATCTTTCTGGGCATCAGCTTCCTCGCCGGCCAGCTCGGGGTTATCCCGGACCCGACCGAGCAGGAGACCGTCATCAGCCAGATCAC
>Ga0070708_100002463_pt1 | contig 14313 bp, 8 predicted proteins | sample KBSK5503metaG_FD_65469 | JGI IMG/M metagenome (GOLD analysis project Ga0070708, IMG submission 65469) | Corn, switchgrass and miscanthus rhizosphere microbial communities from Kellogg Biological Station, Michigan, USA - KBS K5-50-3 metaG | ecosystem: Host-associated > Plants > Roots >...
GTCGATCAGACGAATCATCAACTTTCCTTCAGCGCTGTCGTCGCGCAAAGGAATGATGTTGTGAACGGGATCGCGATAGATTCGCTGGGACAAACTCTCGGTCCTGTCTCAAAGTGGATTGGTTCGGAGTCTAACACAGAGAGCTGCCTGAGCCATCGGTAAAGGGCCGCGTTCCTTGGCGAAGTGTCACGAAACTGTCCCTTCAGGCTTTTACGGAATTTCGGAATAAAACCGAAATTTCGGATTTGCGATCCAGCGTAAACCGGCTTAAATCGGGGCTTTTGCGGCAAGGCCTGAACACCCCGTGTATGGCACCGTCATTGCCTAAGACTGACCGGAATCGAATAGGGGCGAGTAAAGGTGATTGGTGAAGGCTCAAAGAGTCAGAGACAAGACCCCGAACCCGCCGACGAAATCGGAATAATGAAAAGGCCAACGATGCCACGAGAAATTCGGGTTTGCGTTGTTGGCCATTAGATTGAATGCAGACAAATTGGACGTCTCGCTTGAGACGCTCTTTTTACGAAAGGAAAGAGAAGATGAAAAAAGTTTTCATGTTCGTTTTGGCCCTGACACTGGCGGTTTTTGCCACCAGCGCAGCGGCCCAGACGACCACTACAGGCTCTATTGAGGGGCTCGTTACTGACCCGAATGGGGCAGTGGTAAGAGGAGTCACGGTAACGGCGACTAGTCCGAACCTGATTAGTCCTCAGACCGTGACCACAGGTGAGAATGGTCGGTACCAGATCTCCAATCTACCTCCAGGCAAGTACAAGATCACTGTGGAGGGATCGGGGTTTGCCAAGTTCGAGCAAGGCGACATTTCTGTGAACTTGGGACGAACGACGAGCAGTGACGCCCAATTGCAACTTGCAGGCGCGTCCGCAACTGTCACGGTCACTGGTGCAGCCGCTGTTGATGTTGCTCAGAACACGACCGGGTCCAACGTCTCTACCGAACAGTTTTCGAACTTTCCGACACAGCGGACTGTACAGGGACTTTACACGATTGCTCCGACCGTCACGCGTTCAGGTTTGCGTGATGCGACGGGCCGTGATCGCGATCCGTCGGTTGGCGGCGCCTCTGGACCAGAGAACAATTACATTCTTGACGGCGTGAACACGAGCGATCCGGCCTTTGGTGGCTCGGGAGCCAACCTGCCGTTTGAGTTTGTTCAGGAAGTCGAAATCAAGACCGGTGCCTATGGTGCCGAGTACGGTAAGTCTACCGGCGGTATTTTCAACGTCATCACCAAGAGCGGCGGTAATGAATTTCACGGCGACCTTTTCGCCTATGGCACAACCAAAGGATTGGTCCGAAAGGTGAAGAACTTCCCGTTCACTGGATCTGCTGCCAACGGCTACTCTGAAGTTGATGTCGGCGGCGATATTGGCGGTCCGATCATTAAGGACAAGCTATGGTTTTTCGGCGCCTTTAATCCGCAGCGCCGGACGAACTTTTATTTGACGCAGACGTTTCATAATCCCGCGCAGAACAAGGTGACCATTCCGTTCTATGCCGGCAAGATCACCTGGGCGCTCAACAGCAAGAACACCCTGACCGGTTCAACTTTTGGCGATTTCACCAAGATTGACGGGTTCCTAGCAACGGGTAACCTGACGAATGCTAGCGGCTTTGGTTCCGACCCAACCGCCTTCCTCGGTCGTCAGGAACAGGGCGGTCATAACTATGCAGTTCGCCTTAACTCGACGCTCAAGAACAATTTCATCGCTGAGTTCTCAGGCGGTCTGCACTTTCAAAGGGCCAATACGATTCCGCGAGCTACCACCGCGCCAGCCATCGCGGATAACTTTGCCGTGTTGAGAGGCGGCGCGGTGTTACCAGTTACGCAGACGGGCATCAACGCCGGGTTCACCGCGACCGATCCAAATCGGGGCAGGACCGGGAACGTTGACTTTGTTGACGGTCGGGGCGGCTCGTTGCAGCGTAATTTTTTGCGCGGCCCGGGCTTCGGCTTGTTCAGCACCCAGCAACGTAACCGCTATGAGATCAATGCGCACTTGCAGAATATTATGGGTAAACACACGGTCAAGTGGGGCTTTGAATGGTTCCGCAATATCTACAACATCAACACGCTGTCTAGCGGACCGAATGTTACCTACGCAAACCCGCTGGGCCTAAACATGGCCTCAGCCGACAATAATGTTACGCATGGCGCGCGCGTTGCCAACGCCTTCAGCGTCTGCACAACTCGTGCAGCCGTGATTGTCTGTCCGAGCAGCGCGGCTACGGCGCTGCTTTCGACCCCGGGTGTGGTCTTACCTAGCGGCCTTACTTCGGTAACAACTGGTTCGATCACCGCGAGTGAGGCCTTTAGCAATCCGTTCCTGGTTAGACTCACTACCCGCCCGCGTGACTTCGAACTCGTTGCCAAGACCTATACGAATGCGGAAGCTTTTTATGTCCAGGATGACTGGAAGTTCGCCCGCAACTGGCAGTTCAACCTCGGCGCCCGCTGGGACTACGAACAGGCGTACGACGCTGGCGCAGGAACTTACATTAAGCTCAACAGTTGGTGGGACAACCTGGCCCCGCGGTTTGGCCTCGCCTGGGATTTCACAGGCAAAGGCAAAGGCAAGGTGTTCGCTAATTATGCCAGGTTCATAGAAACTCCAATCCCATTGGACGTTAACGTTCGCGCCGGTGGAGGCTCCAGTCAAACGGACAAGAACTTTAACGTCAATATCTACGGTGCTCCCGCCGGCGCCATCGTAATTCCGGGAATTAGGGCTGCTCTCACTACAGGCGCAGTCAATCTGGGCGCTGATTTCACACCACTGGATCCCGGACTAAAGCCGCAAAGTGTCGACGAAGTGACTGCCGGCGTTGAATTCGAGCTGAAGAGAGACTTTGCCATCGGAGCCCGTGGTATCTATAGGAACATGGGGAATGTCATCGAGGACGGCTCGTTTGATGATGGCGATACTTACTTCATCTTCAACCCAGGCCGCAGAGGCGACGCGACGCATGGTCTCACTACCGAAGACCAGGCTTGTGCCGGTGATCCCGCCACCGGTCGAAACCCGCGTTGCTTTGGCCCAGCCCAGCGTTTTTACCGTGCGCTCGAGTTTACGGCCACGAAGCGGTTCACGAACAACTATCAGTTTATCGCTTCCTACGTATTCTCAAGTTTGATCGGCAACTACGAAGGCTTGTTCCGCAACGACAACGGGCAGTCTGATCCGAACATCACTTCTTTGTTCGACCTTCAGAGCCTGCTCGATAACACGTATGGACGTCTGCCGAACGATCGTCCGCACCAATTCAAGTTCAACGGTAGCTACCGGACTCGGTTTAAGCTTCTCATTAGCGGAAACTTCTACATGCAGTCCGGCACGCCGTTCAACCAATTGATTCCGCACCCGGTCTATGGAAATAACGAAGGGTTCGCGGTGCAGCGTGGTACGGCGATCGTCCCGACGGTCACGGCCACACAGGCTGGATTCCCAAACATTGTCAACAGCATCGGTTCCCTCCGTACGCCGACGACAATGAACCTTGATTTGGGCGCCTATTACCCGATCAAGTTTGGAGAGAAGCGGGAACTGCGCCTCAGTGGCGATTGGTTCAACGTCTTCAACAGCCAGCGCGCTGTGACTCTGGATCAGACCTTCTCGATTAACAGCGGTATAACGGGAGTTGCGCCGGTGCCCAATCCGTTCTGGGGAGCGGCTGTACTGGTACAGGCTCCTTCGTCGTTCAGGTTTGGCGCCAAGTTCACCTTCTAAACCAATAGCCTTCGCCCAATGGGCGATGTCCATTGAGCGTGGGGAGAGGCGCAGAGAGTTAGCGCCTCTCCCCGATTTTTTTTAGATTTAATGATCGGGAACTTGACGTTCACCCCTTCAAGATCCCAACCTATAAACCTCGACAAGTTTTTAGGGAGGTTCTTCAAATGCCTTCTCTTCCCGCCCGGCATCCCGAACACCGGCGTTCACCTACTTACATGCGCTTACTGCCAATCATCCTGTTATTCTTCTTGCCGGCAGCGGTCTTAGCCCAGGGGAGCGGCGCGGCATCGACCGGCACCGGCGGCAAACACATTATTCAGGGCAAGATATTTTTTCCATCCGGTCGCAGGGCTGAGGGTTCGATCCAGATCAAGTTACAAAGCTACACAGCGGGCGAGATATCGACTATTGCAGACGCCAGCGGGTCCTTTACTTTTGCATCGCTGGCGCCTGGCAATTATTCGGTGGTTGTTAATGCCGGCAACGACTATGAGATTGCGCGCGAAGGCGTTTCGATCGACAGCGATCTCAACCTTTCCAGATCGGGCATCCCAATTAATTCGGCGCCGCGCAGGTACACTGTGATGATCACGCTGCAGCCGAAACGCGATTCGGGAAATCGCGCGCGAGCATCGGTGGTCAACGCCGCTCTGGCCGAAGTTCCGGGAACGGCCCGCACCTTATATGAAAACGCTCTCGATCTGTCCAAAGCCGGCGATTCTTTGAAAGCGATCGACAACCTGAAGGCGGCAATCTCGCTCTATCCGAAGTTTCCGCTGGCGCTCAATGAACTCGGCGTTCAGTATCTGAAGTTGGGCCAGGCAAACAAGGCAGTCGAGCCCCTCAAGTCGGCATCAAGACTCAGTCCCGACGCGTTTACTCCGAAGCTCAATTTAGGAATTGCGCTATTAGAAACCCAACAGTTCGCGGAAGCGGAAGCGCAATTGCGGGATGCCGTAAAGAGAAACGACTCGGCGCCGACAGCCCATATGTACCTGGGCGTTGTGCTCACTAAATTGCGCAACTATACGGAGGCCGAAAAGGAATTGCGCCGGGCCGTAAACTTGGGGGGAACTCAAATGGGATTGGCGCATAAATATCTCGGCGGAATTTACTGGGGACGGGGCGATTATCGCCAAGCCGCCGATGAGTTAGAGATTTATCTTCGCCTTACGCCCAATGCTCAGGATGCGGAACGCGTGCGCGGAACAATCAAAGAACTTCGCGGCAAGTTTTAGCCAGCAATCTCATTTCCCAAATTAATCCTGTTGGGTATAGATTCATTTACAGAAAGGGTATGAATTTATGATCGATCCATCTAACACGCTCGCTAACTTGCAAGCTTTCCGCGCTTCGCGCTTGATCCACTCAGCCATTCTGATTCTCTCGTGCGCGCTGGCTGCAAGCGCCCAAGGCGTGGGCAGTTCGCGAGGGCTGTCCGGCGGTGACGGCAATAACACGATTCAGGGCCGAGTAAATTTTCCCTCTGGCGAGCAGAGCAACAACAAGGCTATTAAGCTCCATCTCGAGAGCAATGACTCGGCAGGTATGTCGACCGTGACGGATCAAGATGGCGTTTTCAGATTCAATAGCCTGCGCCCGGGAAACTATGCGGTCGTCGTTGATGGTGGAAGGGACTACGAGTCCACCCGCGAGCCTGTGACCATCGATCCAATCGGAAACGGACGCATCGTCCAGGTGAACATCCAGCTTCGTCCGAAGGCTGATGCCTCAAATCCGGCCTTCGCCGGCGTTCCTCAAACGGCGCTGGACTTCTATCAAAAGGGCACGGCCGCAGCGCAGAAGGGCAACGCGAAAAGCGCAGCCGAAATTCTTGGCAAAGCGGTTGCGGCTTATCCGAACTTTCCGGCTGCATTGAGCGAGTTGGGCCTTCAGTACATGAAGCTGGGCCAGATGGACAAGGCCGGCGAGACTCTCGAGGCGCTGCTGAAATTGAAGCCCAGTGACGCGGCTGCGCACCTTAACCTGGGCATCGCGCTTTACAATCAGGGCTTCGCTTTCGTCAATCAACAGAAGTTGGATGAAGCGCAGAAGAAGTTAGATGGAGCCGAGGCACACCTGCGGGCCACAATCAAGCTGAACAGTGCGGGTCCCACGGCGCACTATTACCTGGCTTTGACGCTCATGAAGTTCAGGGCGTTTGACGAGGCGCAAAAAGAGTTGGAGCTGGCAATCAGCAATGGCGGAGAGAATCTCGCCCAAGCCCACAAATATCTCGGCGGGCTCTATATGAGCGCGCACCGGAACAAAGAGGCAGCCGATGAATTAGAAAAGTATTTGAAGCTCGATCCCAAAGCCGCGGATGCCGAGCGGATCCGGGGCACTATCAAGGATCTGAGAAGCAAGCCATAGAAGCTCAGCTGGGAACGAGAAATCCGAGGACTCGATTAGCGCGCCTCCAGATCCAGCAGGTGGCCCATCTTCTCTTTCTTGGTTTGCATATACCTGGCTGCGATCTCGGACGACGGAACTTCGATGTTGGCCAGACGATGTGCCTCGGGATCTCGATTGCGACGCGCACGCGCGTAAGGTGGAGCGCTCCCAGGCTGTGCGTGAAGCATGAATGCTCGGCTCCCTGGTAAAATTGTAGAAGCCGAGTCCCAACTGTTTGATTCGTCGCAGTCGCTTGAATTCGGCGCATCGATCAGACGAATCATCAACCTTCCTTCACGCTGTCATCACGAAAGGAATGACGTTGTGAACCGGATCCCGATAGATTCGTTGGACACAAAACTTTGCTTTGGTCGAGAGTTGAAGTTGATTTCGCAGTCTACCATAGGCGCAGGAATTCGAATCGAACTGGCCGATCCATCTCCTCGTGCATGAATGGTGTCACCAAAGTGTCTTCGAGCAGGATGTACGGAATTTTGGAAAAAAAAACGAAATTTCGGATTTGCAACTAACAGGACATCTACCGAATTATGGTAAACCAAAGGTATTTGGGCCTCGCGCAAACAACTGGCCCACGGCATCGTCGTTGCCTTGTTGCGAAGGACTAAAATCTGAGACGAAAGCAGGGGTTATATCTGCAAGTTGATGACTAACAGAATAAGCTCTGCCGCCCGCTAACGAAGTGGAAATAAGGAAGGCCCTCAATCGCCAAAGGTAGTTTCTTTTTTGGCTCTGAAAACAGACAAATTGACGCGTCCTTCCCTGAGCGTCCTTAAGAAAGGAAACGAGACGATGAGAAAAGTTTTCAAGTTAGTCTTGACCTTGTACTTCACAGTGCTTCTTTCAACTGCCGTAAGTGCTCAGACTCAGTTTGGAACTATCAGCGGGAGAGTGCTTGATCCAAATGGAGCTGCGGTCTCAGGGGCGATGGTGACGGTCACCAATGCCGGGACGGGAGCAAAAGTCGAGACCCAAAGCAGTGATGATGGCCTCTTCACGCTGGCCAATGTACCAGCGGCTGATTACGAGATCTCTGTCACAAAGCAGGGGTTTAAGACCATCAAACAGAAGGTCACTGTTCAGGTGTCCCAATCGCTGACTGTAGACCTCAAGATGCAGATTGGCGAAATCGGAGAAACCGTGAACATTAGCGCGGAAACAGCGCCGATCAACACGTCAAATGCCGAATTGTCCAGAACGATTACGGGAAAAGAACTTCAGAATCTGCCACTGCTGTCGAGAGACCCGTACGCGTTGATCGGGTTGTCTGCGGGAGCTGTTAATACTGGGCAGGTCACTGGCGACACGCGCGGTGAGGGTCTTGCTGTGAATGGTTCTCGCACTTCAGCAGTCAACTTCATGCTCGATGGCGGCGAGAACAATGACACTTTTGTGGCTGGCGTTGGGCAAGCTGTGCCGTTCGATGCGATCCAGGAATTCAAGGTCCAGACTAACAGTATGACGGCGGAATTCGGTCGTAATGCGATCGTCGCCAACGTCATCACGAAGTCCGGCTCTAACAAGTTGCATGGCAGCGCCTACGAGTTCTATCGCGGCGCTAAACTGACGTCCAACTCATTTGAGGACAATGCTAACGGCACGCCGAAGAGCAACTTTGTCCGCAACCTTTTTGGCGGCTCGGTGGGCGGTCGCATCATCAAGGATAAGACCTTCTTCTTTGGCTCGGTCGAGGCACTGCGCGTTCGGAGCAGAGGGACGGTGAAGTTCTTTGTCCCGACTCCGGAGTTCTTCGGCGCCGCTTCAGACGGGACGAGGAACTTTATCAATGCCTTTGGTGGTCTACCTGCGATAAACGACCCAAACGTCTCCATCACTGCGCAGCAGATAGTAGTGGATATCGAGGGAGCACCTGCCTACGCGGGAAATGAACTGATCAATTCCAGAACCGGCGCGATTATTCCGGGCAACACCGTGCTGTTTAGGCGAACAATTCTAAATGCTCCTCAAGACAACGGTGGCGGATCTCCGCAGAACACGTATAGGTGGACGGGACGAATTGACCATCGCTTCAGCGATAATACCAATTTGTTCGGCCGTTATGCGTTTGAAAATTCCATTCTACCGCAGGGCACCGTCAGCCTGAGCCCGTATAAGGGGTTCGATACTGGTCAGCGAAACCGCAACCAGAACTTGAATCTGACGCTGACACACGTTTTCTCGCCTACGCTTTCCAGCGAGACCCGAGTCATCTATAACCGCGTCTTTGTTAGTCAGCCGTTTGGTAGCGCGCCGGCAACTACACCGTGTTGGCAGTACGACCTGAACGGTAACACCGCAACAGGCGACTTGATCACCTTCCCTGGTTACGTACCTACTGTTTGTGCCTTCGCCGGCATTCCCTTCGGCGGGCCGCAAAACATTTATCAGGGCTTTGAGGGAGTAACCCTGGTTAAGGGTAAGCACACGATCAAGGCCGGCGGTCAATATCTGCATCTGAGGGACAACCGCACCTTCGGCGCCTTTGAGAATGGCTTCTTCGATACCTTTAGTATGCAGGGCATGCTAGACGGTCTTGTTGATTTCATCTTCCAGGCGGTCGATCCCAAGGGTAAGGTTCCCGGAGACGTATATAACCCGGCGGTCGATGGGCCTTTCGGGTTTCCCAGCTTCACTCGCCACTTTCACTATAATGAGTTGGCGGGGTACGTCGAAGACTCTTACAAAGTCAATCGGAAGGTCACGTTGAACCTGGGTTTGCGATATGAGTACTTTGGCGTACTTCACAGCACAGGTAGTGAGAAGCCGCTGGATGCGAACTTCTACCTGAACCAGGTGGGTGTCGCGACCGGCAAGACTTTACCTGAACAGATCCGCGATGGGCGGTTCCGGCGCACCACCCAGTTCTACCGGCCAGACTACAAGAACTTCGCTCCACGGGTTGGCTTCGCATACGACATCTTTGGGACCGGTCGCACGGTGCTGCGTGCGGGCTTCGGGATCTTTTACGATCGCAACTTCGGAAATGCGGTCTTCAACGTGATTCAGAATCCACCAAACTATGCTGTGATCGCTCCGGACACAGGCGCGGGCGCTCCCATCTTTCCGAACCAGTTCGATACGATCAACTCACTGGGTTCGACGCTGACTATCTCTAGCTCATCGCGCATGCTGAACAATGATCTGAGGACAGCCTATAACGCGCAGTGGAACGTCACCCTTGAGCATGACCTTTTTGGAAAGGGCATCATCCTATCGGGTTCCTACGTGGGAGCAAACGGCTACCGGCTTTACTCGCTGAACAACCTCAACCAGCGCGGCAGCTGTTTGTTGCTGCCGACCTCGCCGTGCAATCCCGCAGGAGGCCGGACCAGCCGCCTTAACCAGACCGGTGTGACCGGCCTAAACCGACGCGGCAACGAAGGACTGTCGCGTTACAAAGCCTTGCAGTTCGAGGTGCGGACGCGGCGTCTAGCTAATACCGGACTGCAATTGAACGGCACCTACACAGAGTCACGTTCCAGGGACAACGAAAGCTCGTTCTTTGGTGACTCGCCATTCGAGGCGAATTTCGGATTCGGTTTCTCGAATCCTTTCAATCCGAAGCGAGACCTTGGTCCCTCGACTAATGACATACGTCATCGCGGAACGATCTCCGGCATCTGGGAGATACCATTTGCCAAGAGCACAAAGGGCTTCGCTCGTCAGTCTCTGGGTGGGTGGACCCTTAACGCAATCTTTGCGGCCCAGTCGGGCGGTGCATTCACCGTGTACGACGGGAGCACGAGCCAGTGTCAACGGAGCGGAACGAATTTCTGCTTCCCGATCCAGGTAGGTGCGATTCCCGGTATCACGAATACACCAGTACCGGGGTCACCTAATAGAGTCGTCCTGTATAACCTGAGCGGTGGTGTGTTCCAAAGCCAGAATGCGTTCTGCGGTGGCGGCACTAGCGCTGCGACAATTGCCTGCACGGCGCGACTTGCGGTGGGCCTGGCGGGATCGGAGAAGCTGGAACTTCGCAATCAGTTCCGTACACCTGGCGCCTGGAATCTCGACTTTTCGGTTCTCAAGAACTTCAATTTGCCGCGAGAGGGAATGGCTCTGCAGCTGCGAGGGGAGTTCTTCAATGTCTTTAACCACTCGAACCTCTACGCCATAGCAGGCACCAACGAGACCACCGGTGGTGGGCAGGTGACTGCCGCCCGCGGCTGTTTCCCCAGCTCCGGGGCCTGCCAAGGGGGCAAGGAGCGGCGCAATATTCAACTCGGAGTCAGGCTAACCTGGTAATCCGGCAGTGATGCATTAGATTTCGGGGATGGGCTGCAAAAGCCCATCCCCATTTTCATTTCTAGGAAGCTTCCGGTCATGCTACTCTCCTCCGCAGCCGTAGCTTCAGAATTCGCAGGGTGTCATGAAGAAGTCTACTCGGAGCAGTTTGCTATCACGACTCTTCAGCCTTTTCTCAATTTTAGTTTGGCTTTGGTATGCGCCGTTAAAGTCCTCGTATGCTCAGAGGGATCCCACGGCTGTGGTAAACGTGCAAGTGGCTGATTCGAACGAGGGAGGGATCTTTCAGGCGGAAGTGCGTCTGTTCGTCTTCGGCCAAGGGAATCCAGAGTTTCGAAACTACACCGATGGCTCTGGACGCGTTACATTTAATGGGGTCAGGCGCGGAAGCTATTATTTGGAAGTAGTCAAGGCCGGATACGAGTCAACCAGAGAAAATGTCGATGTCAATCCAGGCGCAGTTGAAAGTTTTTCTGTTCGGCTGCGTCAGCTAGCCGATACGGGTGCTCGTGGTGGGAGACCTGGTGCAGTGACTGTGAGAGGTCTCTCAGTTCCAGCCGAGGCTCGCAAGGAGTTTGAACAGGGCGAGGCTAAGCTGAGAGATGACCCGGCGCAAAGCATTCAGCATTTTCGCAACGCAATCAAGAAGTTTCCCGGTTATGCCGAGGCTTTTGCCATGCTCGGGCTCGCCTACATGCGGAACCGCGAGAATGATGACGCCATTGCCGCTCTCAACAAGGCCATTGAACTCGATTCGAAGCTGGCCATCGCGCGAACATTGCTTGGGAAAATCTATCTCGAAGAGAAGAAGTTTGCTGACGCTGAGAAAAGCCTGCTCGAAAGCATTCGTCTCGATTCGAGCTCGTGGAATTCCCATTACGAACTCGCTCGCTGTTATTTCAATCTGGGGAAGATGGACCAGGCATTGAGCTACGCGCGCCGCGCTCGTGACCTCCCCGGCGCAGCCTCGACTACGCACCTGTTGCTGGTAGACATCTATCTGCGCAAGCCTGACGAGCGAAGCGCTTTGAAGGAACTTGAAGAATTCGCCAAGGCCGATCCGCAGAGTCCTTTCATGCCTCGTGTGCAGCGTATGATTGACAAGTTGCGCAAGCCGAAATAACCAAGCGCTCCATGGAAGAGCAAGCAAGAATAATTGCAGAACGTGCGAACCGACGCACCTTGTCGCGGTTTCTCTCTCGCGTTGTTGTTGCGGCCATAATTTGTTCGAGTCTTGACGTAACGCTTCTCGTTCTGGCGCAGTCCCCTTCAAAGCAATCCGACACTCTGCAACAGGCTCAAGCTGATATTCTCGCTCAACGATGGGACGAAGCGTGGAGAAAGCTCGAAGCAGCCGCTGCCTCATTATCGACCGAGCCGGATTATCACTATCTACTCGCTACTGTGCTGTTGCACAAGCAGGAATTCGTGCGTGCGTCGCAGGAACTAGAGCGTGCGATCAAGATGGATCCAAAGCAGGCGCGCTACCATCTGCTGCGCGGTCAAGTCTTCGAGCACGTAGGTGATCTTGAGTTAGCCAAACAAGAATATCAGACGGCCATCGAGCTGGAACCCGACAGCTCCACTGCCGTTCTCTTACTCGTAAATGTCCACCTCAGGGAGCTACGCCCGGTAGATGCGCTGCCAGTACTCGAGCGAGCGATAGAAAGAATGCCAAAGAATGCCGGGGTTCGTTATGAACTGGGGCGGATACACGAGATACTCGGCCGCACATCAGACGGAATTCACGACTATGAAAAGGCAATATCGCTTGATCCGCAGTTGGCGGTTGCTCATGGATCATTAGGACGACTCTATCGCGACGATCCCGAACTGCTGGAGAGCTCTGTCAGCCATCTGCGGCAAGCTACTCTGCTGGATCCCAAAAACCCTCGCTGGCCCTACGAACTAGGGATGACTCTCTTTCAGCAGCGGAAATTGGAAGCCGCTCAACTAGCTCTCGAAAGAGCGGCAGAGATCGATCCAAGCGAACCCAGAATCTACTCGGCACTTGCGCAGGTCTACCGGGAGCAAGGCATGAGAGAAAAGGCCCAGAGGGCCCGACAAAAGTTTGGCGAACTAGCATCCGGAAACGAGCGGGAGAAGGTTCGAATTGGCCTCTTGGAAGGCGAGTTCGCGCGGGCTCAGGAACTTGAGTTCTCCGGACGAACTGAGGAAGCAGTCGCTCTCTATCAGCAGATTCTTGCCGAGTCCCCGGATGAGCCGCAGGTTTGCTTGGCCCTTGCTCGTCTGCATCTCAACGCGCAGGAGCCCGCCAAGGCGGAACTTTACATCCGCCGCGCGCTGCGGCAGCAGCCCAATAATCCCGACTATCACCAGATGTACGCAATGGCACTGATGAACATGGGGCGCTGGAACGATGCCGAGCGGGAGCTTCGCGCAACAATTCCACTTAAGCCCCTCGAGGCTGAACCAAACGATTTGTTGGGAATTACTCTGCTTGAGGAGGGAAAAATTGACGCGGCAATCGATGCTTTCAAGAAGGCGGTTGACCTGACTCCTGATCAAGCCAAATATAGGCTTGATTTAGCAAACGCCTACAAGCTGAAAGGGGACGTCGTTGGTGCGCAGCGAGAATTCGCAATTTACCAAAAGCTTTCCGGTCAGAAGCACATTCAACCCTAGGGGTGAGAAAAGAGCGCGAACATCCGTAAGTATCTTATATTTGTCTACCGTTTCATTTCCAGCAGATGGCCTAGCTTGTCTTTCTTAGTCTGTAAGTACCTTGTGGCAGGTTCCCAAGATGGTATTTCAATCGCCACGCGTTCCACGATCTCAAGTCCTGCTTCTTCCAGCGCGCGCAGCTTCCCTGGGTTGTTTGAAATTACGCGCACCTTGCACAGGCCCAAATCGAACAATACTTCCGCGCACTGCCGGTATTCACGCGAATCGACCGCCAGGCCGAGGCGTTCGTTTGCTTCAACCGTGTCCGCGCCTTCGTCCTGCAGCGCGTAGGCGCGAATCTTATTGATGATGCCGATGCCACGGCCTTCCTGCTGTTGATAGACGATCGCCCCGCGGCCTTCCTCCTGAATCATCTGCATGGTGCGATGAAGCTGGGCGCCGCAATCACACTTCGTCGATCCGAACACGTCCCCGGTCAGACATTGCGAATGAATCCGCACCAGAGCAGGCACGTCGGGGCGCAGCTCGCCCTTAAACAGGACGACGAATTCTTCTTCACTGATGCGCGAACGATAACCGACGATCTTAAAATCGCCCCATTCGGTGGGCAGGTTCGCCATCGCCACCCGCTCGACTGTTAATTCCTGGGGAGAACTAGGACAAGCAAGAGGCTCTAGTTCTGTCTTGGTCAGATTACAGGCCATTAAAAGCTCCTTAGAGGGAATCGCTCCGGCAGGTTGATGAACTCACTCGCGGTCGCCCCCGTCAACGATCGTCTGGTTGCTGGTAACAGAAGGAAATTATAGAGGTAGGCTACGCCATCCGACAAGCAGGTCCCTATTTCGAGACAGGTTATGGCCGTTGGCGTTACAGAGCATCGTTCGAAGACTGAGGATATTGTGAAGCTCCTCAAGCAGTGATATAAGGCCGTCGTTGCGTGGGCCTTAGTGAACTAATACAAACCCGTCGCTAATCGTACACTCGAACTTTTTCAAACTGCTCTGGTCCGTTTTCATGTTTAAGACTTGTAAAGGACCCATTATCCAGCGGCCATAAAATGTTGCCGTGAAGGGAAGCCCGCGATAAGATACGCGGCTTGGCACGGCGGATATCTACAAATCAGTAGTTTCAAGCAAGCCCGACGATCAGGCTGTCAATGGCGAGCAATCCAGAAGACGCTTCCGGTCGCACCAGACTGAGCACGACTCAGAGCGGCGGCACCGGCGAACATTCGACCGAGCGGCGCCCGGCGCTG
>Ga0070708_100002465_pt1 | contig 14307 bp, 12 predicted proteins | sample KBSK5503metaG_FD_65469 | JGI IMG/M metagenome (GOLD analysis project Ga0070708, IMG submission 65469) | Corn, switchgrass and miscanthus rhizosphere microbial communities from Kellogg Biological Station, Michigan, USA - KBS K5-50-3 metaG | ecosystem: Host-associated > Plants > Roots >...
CGGTGGTGCCTACTTCTCCGGAACCGCGACGACCGCGTCGCCGCTCCAGGGCTTCAGCCCTTCGCAGAACGTCACGGTAGTCGTCACTGCAGTTGCTGGTCCGCCCCCGTCGTGGAGCGCGACCGCCACACACACCCAGTCCGCGAAGACCTGTCAGATGGTGAACGGCGTTATTACCTGCGCCTAACGCTGATTACCTACAACGGTTGTACAAAGAGTCCGGGATGATTCCCGGACTCTTTGCTTTTTCATCCTTATTCCTCGCCAGGATTCTATCAAGGACTACATTATCTGTTCGTGCCGGCGGAGCCAGTTCGTCGCTCTGCAGAAGGGTCATTTCCGCTCAGCATGAGGGACTGACACCAGCTATTCCGCACCGGGCAAGTTGTGAAATCGGACCCGTTGACTGAAAATCAGACTACCGATGGAGGATTAATGGCTCGAAGGATTGCCTACTGGACCACCACCGTGATCGCTTGCGTAATGCTGTTGGGTTCCCTGACGTACCTCACCGGAAGTGAGCAAGTAGTCGCTGGATTTACTAAAGCCGGCTATCCGCAGTACCTCCGGATAATTCTCGGAATTGTCAAGCCGATCGCGGCGATCGTGCTGCTGCTGCCGGGATTTGCCTTGCTGAAGGAATGGGCCTACGCGGGCGTGACCTTCGCTTTGGTAATGGCGACCATCTCCTCCTATTTGTCGGAAGGTGGGATAAGATGGATCCTGCCACTGGGGCTCCTCGCGCTCGTGGCCGTCTCCTACGTGACAAGGCCTCCAAACCGCCGACTCGTCGGGAATATTTTTGGGGCGGCTACGCCCTAGGCCCGCAGGCCAATTGCGCGTTGTCGTCATCGGCGGGACCGGTCACATCGGCACGTTCCTCATCCCGCGACTCGTCAACGCGGGCCACGAGGTAATCGTCGCCAGCCGTGGGACACGCGAGCCGTACGTGCCGCATCCAGCATGGGACGCGGTTCAGCGCATCGACATCGACCGTACCGCCGAGGATACTGCTGGGACATTAGGCGCGCGCATCGCAGCGCTCGAGGCGGATGCCGTCGTCGATCTCATCTGCTTCACTCCTGAGAGCGCGAAGCAGCTGGTGGACGTGTTACAACCGCGCCAAACGCTCCTGCTCCATTGCGGGACGATGTGGGTGCACGGGCGACCGACGACCGTCCCCGTAACCGAAGACATGCCTCGAAATCCGTTCGGCGATTACGGAATCAAGAAGGCCGCCATCGAGCAGCTTCTCCTCGACGCTGCTCGGCGGGGAGATGCCCGTGCAGTGATTCTGCATCCGGGGCACTTGGTTGGTCCGGGGTGGTATCCGGTTAATCCAGCCGGACATTTCAATCCGATTGTATTCACCCGCATCGCTCGCGGCGAGCTGCTGGTCCTGCCGAACGAGGGGATGGAAACCGTGCACCATGTGCACGCTGACGATGTCGCGCAGGCATTCGAGCTCGCGCTCACTCACCCCGATGCCGCAGTTGGTGAAAGTTTCCACGTCGTCTCACCAGCGCCGCTCACTCTGCGCGCTTACGCCGAGGCGATGTTCGCGCACTTCGGGCGGCGAGCGAAGCTGGGCTTCCTGCCATGGGATGAGTGGCGTCACACCGTGACGGAAGACGAGGCGGCAGCGACGTGGGACCATATCGCCCATTCACCGAATGGGAGCATCGCGAAAGCGCGTCAGCGTCTCGGTTATACGCCGCGATACACATCGCTCGAGGCGGTGAGCGAGTCGGTCGATTCGATCACTAACTAGAGCGCTTATTGAGGAGGTGTCACCGGCAGCGCGAATGTCATCGTCGTTCCAGCACCGAGCTTGCTTTCCGCCCAAATCTTTCCGCTGTGCGCTTCGACGATACCGCTGGCGATGCTGAGTCCCAACCCGGCGCCCTTCGCTGAACTGCCATCCGCTCTCCAGAAACGGTCGAACACATGCGGCAGGTCTTTAGGGCTAATGCCGATGCCCGAGTCGGCGACTGACACCACTACCTGATCATCCTTTCGGGCGACGCGTACCCGGATATTCCCACCTTCGGGTGTGAACTTGATGGCATTGCCGAGGAGGTTCGACAGCACCTGCATCAGCCGGTCGTGATCGCCCATGACGACCGGGACGCCGGGTTCGACTTCGCTGCTGACATTGATGCTGCGCTCGCGTGCCTGACCCTGCATCAGCTCCACGACCTCGGAAACGATCTGAGTTAAATCGACAGGTGCCTTGCGCACACTTAACGTCCCGCTCTCAATGCTGGCCACGTCCAGCAGATCGCTGATCAGCCGCTCCATCCTGCGTGCTGCGCGCTGAATCATCTGCACATGGCGATCGTGGGCTTGCCCGGCCGGAATTATCTCGACGACTCCGGCGGCGCCGAGGATCGTGTGCACCGGATTCCGTAAGTCATGTGCGACGATGGCGAGCACGTCGTCTCGAACGCGTGTGGAGCGTTCAGCGAGCGCGAGCGCAGATTCGAGCTGCACGTTGAGCCGGTGGAGCTCCTCGTTGCGGCGCGCGGCCTCAGCGTGCGCCGCCTGCTCGGCGGCAAGCTGGCGCGCCTGCTCTTCGGCTTGACGGCGAGAGGTGAGATCCCGGGTGACTTTCGCGAATCCGACCAGCTTACCCTCGTGGTCCCGAATCGCCGTGATGACGACGTTGGCCCAGAAGCGCGAGCCGTCCTTGCGAATGCGCCAGCCTTCGTCCTCGAACCTGCCGACGCGGGCCGCTTCTTTGAGCTCGCGTTTGGGAAAGCCGTCGGCGACGGCGGCTGCCGGATAGAATATCTCGAACGAGCGGCCGAGCACTTCCGGCGCCGTATAACCCTTGATCAGCCTGGCGCCTTCATTCCAGCTCGAGATGATTCCTTCGGGACTGAGCATGAAGACAGCGTAGTCCTTAATGCTCTGGACGATGAGCCGGTACTGCTCGTCAGAGAGACTCTGCGTCGATGTTCCGCGTGCGGGAGCGGAAAATGGAGTATGCTCCATCGATGTAGGATCGTGTGGAGAAGTCATACTACTCTGCCAGATTTGCACGATCCGTTCCCGGGACGGATCGAGTTACCAACCTCTACTCAGGATCCCTCACAGTTGATCATCCAGGGAATGCCGAAGCGGTCTATTACCATCCCAAAGCGCTCCGACCAGAACGTTTTTTCAATTGGGTACACGATGCGACCACCATCGGCGAGCTGCTGAAAAAGCCTTTCAGCCTCACTCGCGCCACGGATATTGAGTGAGAGCGAAAACCCCCTCGGCTCCTCGTAGCGTTCCGGAGGGACATCAGCGCCTTCCAATACCTGTCGGCCAATCGTCACGCTGCCATGCATGACCTTGGTCTCCCAACCATCCGGAACAACATCCGCCATCGGCGAGTCAGCGTAACGGAAGATCAGACCGGGTTTGGCGCCGAGCACCTCCTCATAAAACTTGAATGCCGCTTCGCAATCTCCCCTGAAGCTGATGGAGGCACTCATCTCAGCTTTCAGGGCCGCAACATCCGCAAGCACGATGTCATTCCTCGTAGATAGAGTCCGCGTATAGTTGAACAGATCGATAATTTAGCCGGCAAGCACCGGTTTCATCGATAGTGCGCGTGAGGAGGGAACACGCTTCACCCAAATGTAAAGCAAAACGCTTCCACGCCCGGCTCGGCAAACTGAATCTCGAACGTCCGATCGGTTACTCGATCCTGCTCACGCACCAGCTGGTACGTCCGCTGGCGCGCTGCCGTCCCATTTCCTTGTACATCGGTGTCGTCTCCGTGCGACGCACCAGGCGGCTTGCCGTCCACCCTCACTGTGAACCGCACCGGCTTCGATCCCGGCGGAACACCCATGATGAGATTCACATCGCGAGCGTGGAAGCGATACGCGATCTTGCCATTCGCGTCGTTGAGTAAGGTGCGTCCTCCTTTCACGGTCCAATTACCGGCAAGTCCCCATTGATTTAGCGCGAGGGGTGGGACGGTGTACGCACGAGGTGCGTCCTGTAGCGCATCAGACGCAAACGCTTCCGCCTTCTCGTAACCGAGATAGCTCTCAGGCGATCGCAGCGTACCATAGTCGGCGGCGACCTCGAGACCACGCGGGCTGACTTTCACCAGCTGATTGTCGGTCTTCTTGCCGCTCCCGGTCAGCAGACGCTGAATGACTCTCTCGATTCCATCGTAGTTGCCTTCGCCGAAATGGTGGAATCGAATGCGGCCGTTAACATCCGCGACATACACTGCTGGCCAGTAGTTGTTGTCGAAGGCGTGCCAGACGCCATAATCGCTATCGACGGCGATCGGGTATCTCACGTCCATCTCCTTCGCGGCCCAGCGCACGTTGTCGATGTCCTTCTCGAATGGAAACTCCGGCGTGTGCGCACCGATTACGACCAATCCCTGATCGCGGTATTTGTCCGCCCAGGCGCGCACGTAGGGAAGGGTGCGGAGCCAGTTGACACAGGTATAAGTCCAGAAATCGACGAGCACGACTTTCCCGCGCAGGCCGACGGGAGTCAGCGGTGGAGAGTTGAGCCACTCCTTCGCTCCGCTCAGTGAGGGAAGCACGCCCTCATTTCTCTCAGTCAGCGCTGCGCACGCCATCTGTTGCACTGCCGATCCGACGACGCCGAGCCTTGCCGCACCCAACGCAGCGGCCGCCGCGCCAACGAATCTGCGCCGCTCCTCATTGATTGATTCGGACATTTGTCGAGCTCCCCCTCCTCGATCGCACCCATGCCAGCTCCTGCTTCGCCTCGTTTTTCGCCCGCTGCTCCCAGCCGCTCCGCTCACGGCACCTAGCCGGTAGTCGTCAGTTGCAGTTCACCGTTCCCGCCTTTCAAAACCCGTCGACATCCACGATCGCCTTCGCAAACGACTGCGGATCTTCCTGCGGCACGTTGTGACCGATGCCGTTTAGAATGCGGTGGTCGTACTTGCCGACGAATTTGGACGCGTATGCTTTTCCGTCCGCGGCCGCACCATCGAAATCGCTGGAGATGGTGATCGAGGGTACGGAGATGGTCGGACCCGCGAAGATTTTCTGCTCGATGTCGCTGTATTTCGCCTCGCCTTCGGCGATGCTCAGTCTCCAGCGATAGTTGTGAATTACGATCTTGACGTGATCGGGATTGTTGAACGACGCCGCTGTGCGCGCGAACGTCGCGTCGTCGAACTTCCACTTCGGTGATGCGAGCTGCCAGATGAGTTTGTTGAACTCGTTTGTATTCCTGGTGTAGCCGCGCACGCCACGTTCGGTAGCGAAGTAGTACTGGTACCACCAACCAAGCTCGGCCTTCGGCGGCAGCGGCTGCAGGTTGGCCTGGAGATTCACCGCGATGTAGCCGCTGACGGCGACCAGTCCCTTGACGCGCTCGGCCCAGAGGGCCGCCATGATCCCTGCGGTTCGCGAGCCCCAGTCGAATCCGCCGACGATCGCCTTCCGGATCTTGAGCGCATCCATCAGCGCGATGGCGTCGACGGCGATTGCCGCCTGCTCTCCGTTGCGCATCGTGGCATCGGAAAGAAAGCGCGTCGTTCCGTGGCCGCGCAGATAGGGGATGATGACTCTATATCCCCTCGCGGCGAGGATCGGCGCGACCTCTTCGAAGGCGTGGATGTCGTACGGCCAGCCGTGGAGCAGAATGACCGGACGCCCATTCGCTGGTCCCGCCTCAGCGTATCCGACGTTAAGCACTCCGGCGTCGATCTGCTTCAGCGAGTCGAACGACGTGCTCCGTGACGGCGCCTTCGTCACTCCTTTTTCGGCTGCGAGCTCGGTAATCGGCATTTTTGCAAACCTCTCCAAACCGACTCGACCTGTGGCCAGGGCCAGCATTGCTTTGCCAAAGAAGCGGCGGCGATCATCGTTGATTTGTCGTTTCATCGCGGTCTTCTTGCAAAAGAATCTGCGCTGCGCGCGTCCAGTTCGCCGCGACGCTGTGAAGTCTGACAGTGTCCGGGCTTTACTCTCAATACGCGGCGGCGCCCAAAGCTGAAATCCGGCCAGCGTGCATGGCGGGCTTCTTGGACCGATTCTCGCAGGCGCATGACTTTAAAGCGGGATTTCCGGACAGACAACTAGGAGGTCGACGTCATGCTAGTACGCATTGGTAACTCAAAGGATATCGCCCCGGGGCAGATGCGAGTTTTCGATGTCGAGGGGACCAAAGTAAACGTGGCGAACGCCAACGGAAATCTGTACGCCATTGATGATACGTGTACCCACATGGGTTGTTCGCTCGCCAGCGGCAATCTCAATGGTACGACGGTGACGTGCCCCTGCCACGGCAGCCAGTTTGACGTCACCTCCGGCGCGGTCATCCGTGGACCAGCCAGACGGCCGGAGCGTTCCCATCCGGTCAAAGTCGAGGCGGAGGAAATACTCGTCGAGGCTTGAAGAGAGCCGTGGTATCGATCGTTGCTAGCTCCTTGTCTCTGCTTACTCACCAGCCAGCGCGTGCAGGCGGCCGCGTGAGCAGGACACGACTCACGACCACGACCCACACAAGGAGAAGAATCGGTGAGACGAAACGCGAAAAGACACCGTCCGGTGCCCAGAATCCGTCGCTCATCCAGGTAGTGCCGCCCAGGACCCCAAGCACGACGGCTACCACGCCAGCCGTGAACAGCGAGTTCGAGATCATCCCGGCCCGCCAAAGTCCGAACACCCCAGACATGATCAGCATTGCCCGCGGAAACGAGATCAACACCGCGAGCGCCCACGCCAAGTCGTTAAGTCCCGATGCGAGCGCGCCATTTCCGGAGCCGGCGATCGAGTAGGCGAGAGCTGCGCCGACGGTGATGAGCAGGAAGTACAAAGCGCCGAACGCGGTACTGGATGCTGTCGCCGCCGTGCCCCAGCCCTCTTGCCCCGCTTCGACCAGGGTGTTCCTCAGCGACGCCGCGAACCACAGCAGGTTGAGCAGATTCAGACCGGCCAACGTCGAACCAATCAGGATCCGCGTGCGATGGGCGCCGTAAAACGCGGCGAGTACATCGCCCGACGCGCCTACCTGTGGCAGATCGCCGTAAATGAAGGCAATGATGATGGAAAAGACGACGAATTGGATGCCCGCCGTGCGCCACTGACGATCCCACATCGCCCGCTGCCCAGTCGCGCTGGGGGACGACGCCGTGGCTGTGGTGGATGCGCTCATGAGGATCTCCTGTCGAACCGAAGGTGAATTCGAAAGCCCACGGTGATCAGCGAAGCGATCGGAACGCCGCGCGCAGCTCTGACGCGAACAGCTCCGGCTGCTCCCACGCCGCGAAGTGTCCACCCTTCGGCGCTTCGTGGAAGTAAATCAGGTTCTTATAGGCACGGCGGACCCACGACTCCGGCGGTTGATACGCGTCCTCCTGGAAATTGGTGACCGCCACCGGCAGCGAGAGCTCCGTAGTCTTCCAGGTAGCCGAACCGGTAGGACTCCTTCCCTTGTTCTCCCAATACAGCCGGCCCGCCGATGTCGATGTGTTCGTCAGCCAGTACAACGTGAAGTCGTCGAGTACCTGGTCTTTCGTCGGAGTCTTCGCGGGATCGTCGCCGTAAGTCCACTTCGCGAAGCCCGGATGGACGAGCATGAACGCAGCGAGGCCGACCGGCGAGTCATTCAAACCGTACCCGACAGCCTGCGGGCGCGCACTCAGCATCACGAAATAGGCAGCGGACCCGCTCATGGAGTACTTTCGCGACCCTTCAAACGCAGCGCGTTCCTGATCGGAGAGGCCCGCCGGCGCGGGTCCGCCGGTCGCCAGCGCCGCCGCCACCTCGGGCGGAATCGCCGCCGGCAAATTGAGATGAACGCCGAGCAATCCCGGGGGCGCCTGCCGCGCCAGCTCGGTGGTGATGACGGCACCCCAGTCGCCACCCTGCGCGACATAGCGCGTGTAGCCGAGGCGCTTCATCAGCTCGGTCCAGACTTGCGCGACGTGCTCGGGACCCCAACCGGGCGCGGTTGGTCTGCCGGAAAAGCCATAACCCGGTATGGACGGAATCACGACATCGAAAGCATCCGCGGCGGTGCCTCCATGCGCAACGGGATCGGTGAGCGGACCGATCGTTCCGAGGAACTCGAGTACCGAGCCGGGCCAACCGTGCGTGATCAGCAAAGGCATAGCGTTCTTTTCCTTCGACTTCACCTGAATGAAGTGAATGTCGAGGCCGTCGATCTTCGTCGTGAATTGCGGTAACGCATTCAGCCGTGCTTCTGCTTTACGCCAGTCGTACCCGTTCCCCCAGTACTGAACCAGCGGCTGCAGCCTGGCCAGCTGCGCGCCTTGCGACTGATCGGCGACGGTTTCTTTGTCGGGCCAGCGAGTCCCGTTGACGCGGCGCTTCAGATCCATCAGCGCCGCTTCCGGGACGTGTATGGTGAACGGTTTGATGCTGGTGTCCGCGCTCGTCGCGGGCGCTTTGGCAACGGAGCTCGTGACCGTTGCATCCGTCGTAACCGCCTGAGGAGTTGTCATCGCTTGTGCCTCGATTGCTGATGCGATTGCCACTGAGCCGAGTGCCGCGACCATGCAGATCAAGCGGCGTGTATGTCCTGGCATTATTCCTCCTGCTTGTGCACTTAACGCAGCGTCCAACGGGGCGCGAATATATTCGCTCACTTTGCCGTCGCGGTTGCTGCCTTCTCGATCAGACGTGCCACGACCTTTGGATGCGAGATGAAGGCGACGTGGCTGGCGTTGATCTCACTCGTCGTCGCGCCCATCCGCTTGGCGTAGAAACGCTCAAGATCCGGATTCAGCGCGTGATCCTGGCGAGAAACCAGATACCAGGATGGAATAGTCTTCCACGCCGGCGAATCGATCGTCGCGCCGAATACCGAGTTGTGAACCGGCTTCTGCGTGGCGCACACGACTCTTGCTGCCCTTTCCGGCAGATCGGCCGCGAACACATCGTGGACCTGGTCGCAAGCGATGTAGAGGAAGCCAGCGGCATCGGGCCTCAGCGCCTTGCCAAGCGCGGTTGGATACTTGTCGGTAAGCGGTCCCACCGGCTCGTTTGCCTCAGGCGCAAACGCAGCCAGGTAGACCAGAGCTTTCACGTTTGGATTACCGGAGGCTGCGCCGCTGATCACAATGCCGCCGTACGAATGTCCAACCACTACCACCGGTCCCTTCTGCGCGTCGATAAGGCGCTTGGTGGTAGTGATGTCGTCACCTAGCGACGAGAGTGGGTTCTGCACTGCGACGACGTTATAACCGTCGTCCTGCAGCAGAGGGATCACGTACTGGAAACTGCTTGCATCCGCAAAAGCGCCGTGGACGAGCACGATCGTGGGTTTGGCGGCAGCACTGGCTGCTGTCGCGGACTTCTTTGCGCTCGCTGCCGTTTGCGCACCAGCTCCGACTGCGGCGAGGAGTAGCAGGCCTAGTGAGAATGCAGCACGTGTCTTCGTAGTCATCATCGTCTCCGTGAGTTTTGCTGCGGTTTCAATCCCCACAGTCCGTCATCGTCGCACTACTGTGCGTTTGCTAGTCGGCGCGTCCCGCTGCTGCGGAACTACGCAGTGACCTGAAGCCGTCGCGCATCCCGGTCACGAAATACTCTGGCTGCTCCCACGCGGCGAAGTGCGTGCCCTTCGGGAACTTGTTGTAGTAGATCATCTTCGGATACGCCTTCTCCGCCCACGTTCGCGGTGCGGCGTAGATCTCGTCCGGGAAAACGGTCACCGCAACCGGCAGCTGGACGTTCCTGACGGTGAAAAAGCCTCCGGGCGGTAAAGTGTGCGCGGTGTCCCAGTAGAGACGAGCCGAGGAGATCGCCGTGTTTGTCAGCCAGTACATCGTGATGTTGTCGAGGATGTCGTCGCGCGACAAACCTTCGCGCTGCCCGGCGAAAACGCGAGCGATCATCTTCTGACTGGCATCATCGTGATCCAGGATCCACGCTGCCAGGCCTACCGGTGAATCCGCGATCGCGTAAAGCGTCTGCGGGCGGAGCGACATCTCGTTGGCGTAGCCGAGCCCATTCTTGTAGAAGAAACTGAGCTGATCCCACGCTCTGGATTCGTCGGCCGTCAGATCGGCCGGCTTTGGCTTGCCAGCGGAGATCGCCGCGTCGATATCTGGCGGAACTGTCGCCGCCATGTTGGTGGAAATGCCCAGCAGCTCGGGCGGCGCCTGCAGCGCCATTACCTCCGAGATAGCATTTCCCCAATCACCGCCCTGCGCGACGAACTTGGTGTAGCCGAGGTTCCGCATCAGCGTCGTCCAGGTCTTGGCGATACGAACGGGGTTCCATCCCGGAGCAGTCGGCTTGCCGGAGAATCCGTATCCCGGAATCGACGGGATCACGACGTCGAACGCGTCCGCCGCGCTCCCACCGTACTTGGTGGGGTTGGTGAGCGGATCGATGATCTTCAGCTGCTCGATGACGGAGCCCGGCCACCCGTGCGTTACGATCATCGGCAGGGCGTTCTTTTCCTTCGATTTGACGTGGATGAAGTGAATGTCCAGTCCATCGATATTGGTAATGAAATTCGGGTAGGAGTTGATTCTCGCTTCCGCTTTGCGCCAGTCGTAATCGGTCCCCCAGTAGCTCGCCAGCGCCTGCATGGTGGCGAGCTGCACACCCTGCGTATCGTCAGGGACAGTCTCACGTTCTGGCCACTTGGTCGCTTTGATGCGGCGCCGCAAATCGGTGAGCTGTTCGTCTGGAATACTCACGCGGAACGGACGAATGTCGCTCCTGCCACTGCTGGTCTGTGTTGGAACTTCAGTAATCGGTTGAGTCATAGCCTCTAACCTCCTCGAAAAAGCAAGAAGACCCAGCTGACTCGCGGCAGCGGTTGCGGCGGCAGCACCAACAAATCGGCGGCGATCGAGATCGGGCATTTGGTCGTCTCTCATGCGTGCTGTACGTCGATGCGCACACAAGCGCTGCAAACTTTGTCGATTCGTATGTAACGATTAGTCGGCTACCGCGGCTAGCCGTAAACACTCGGTGAGGTGCAGCGACGGGGAAGGATGAGCTGCTACAGGGCGAGGAGCCCGACTACATCCTCCGCAACGGGTGCTCGCTGAAGAACTCCCACATCACACTCGTCGCATCGATGCTCTGAGTGGTGCGACCGACGAACCACTCTGGCAGCCGCATGCCGCCCGGCCAGGTATGACCACCACCGTTAACGGTGTAGAGCACCACCGCCGCATCGTCAGCGCATTCGTTGTATGCGCGACGAGTGACATCGGGCGCTAACGTCGATTCGACTGGATTTTCTCCGCACCGATTTCTTCGCGCCCAGTTCGCGGCCCACCTCGGCGTGCTCGGAAATGGTCTGGGTGATACCCACGACGAGCCGCCGGTGTATGGAACCTCCGGATCGGCCGTCCCATGAAACGCGATCATCGGAACCGGCCGTTGGTCAGTGCACCAGCGCCACGGCAGTGTTTGCGCCGCCGCCACCATACCGACCGCCGCGATTCGATCGGACAGAGTGCAGGAAAGAGCGAACGACATCCCGCCACCATTGGAAAGTCCGTTGGCGTAAATCCGGGTGGAGTCGATGTTGTAGGATCGGCTCAGTGTGTCGATCAATTCCGATATGAATCTGACGTCCTTCATCAGATCGTCGCCCGGCTCCGCCCGCCAGACTCTCACTCCTTTGCCACCGACTCCCGACGGATAGACGACGATGAATCCTTTGCGATCGGCGAGATCGTTCCACCGACTGATATCTCTTTGAGATGCACCCCACAGCCCCGCGCCGTGCATGCTGATGACAAGCGGCGTCGGCTTCGAGCGGTCGTAGCTCCTCGGGACATAGAGCAGATACTCTCGTTTTTCCCCGGAAGAAACGAAAGAGCCGTTGTCCCGATTCGCCGAGTAGAACGAGAAGGCCTCGATGGGAACGATCACCACCGGCAGGCCGATGAGCCCCAGCGCCGCGGCGAGGACCGTTCTCCTGTCCTTCATCACCGGTGACGATTCCACGCCAGCGCCAGCGGCGCCGCCGAGAGTCGGGCCAGCGGGATAGCCAGGATTGCGATGAGCATGAGCAGGTAGTGCGGGATGTGCGGCGTATCGAGCAACCATATAAGCACGCCGTAGAGCGCGAACACTGCCAGAGACCAGCACGCCGCGCCGGTCACCAGCGTGCGATCGCTCACCAGATGCCTGTCATGGAGTCGCACGCCGATCCAGACCGCAGCGATCATCTTGAGGCCGACCAGAACGGCGAAGATCAGTGGCAGCGCGCTCCATACCTCACCGAGTCGTCTGCTGTCGATGATCCACTCGGCGAACGGCCCGAACAGAAAAAAGAATCCGAGTACGAGAAACACGCTTCCCTTGATCAGCGACGCGCGGCCTGTGAGGCCGATGTACAGACTCTGCACCAACTGAGTCCACGTCAATGCAATGCATCCCGCCAGTATCAGCAGCGATAGTACGACCGCCCGTGGCATCCCCACGATCTCGCCAACGCGATGCCATCGGTCGAGCACGATGGCCGATGTGCCCGAGAACTTGAGCGCGATCGGGATGGAGACGAGAACCAACAGCCACGCGACGACGGTGCTCCGCATCGCCATCCTCAGCTTGGCGGCGACGAGCTCGGCGTTGGTCAACGGCCGCGTGGCGATGAATGCCGTCACAACATAGGAATCACTCGCACTCGAGCTGGAATTGCTCACCGCCGCCGCAGCGAAGGTTGCCACGAAGGGTGGAGTGAGCAGGACGCCGGCTAGAATGGTGAAGACGAGCGATGTGGAATCGCCGGCGACCCAGAGCAGGACGAGCTCGAACGGCAGCAGGATGCCGACCCACGCCGGGAGCGAGCTGCCATATCTTCGCCACTCGTACCACGCCTGAGCGCTGGCGGCCGATCTGAAATGCTCGCGGCGGTGGGACAAGGCGTCTGCGATGTGCGCCACGCGGACGAACCCACCGCGCCAGTCGGGCAACTCACCCCGCCGGGCGCGCGCGACGGCGATGCGACCGACGATGTACGCCAGCGGTATCTGCGGCGCCACGATTCCGATCATGAGCGATCCGCGGGCGTGGAAATGGAGCGCCAGCAATGCGGTGGTGTCGATCGTGCCTAGGCAGAGCACTGCCATGATGATCCGCAGTCCCGGCAGAGGATACGGCATCCACGTCAGCGCCTGTGTCCAGGCGAGAAGCGACACAGCGAGGAGCGCCGGCCAGATCGTGGGGAGCTCGACTCCCGCTGGCCAGAGCGCGAATGTTCGCAACGCCAGCCACAGCAGCACGATCGCCACGCTGCCGTAGAGCATCGGCCAGCCCGCCAGCGCGGTCGTCGTCAACGGGAGCGTGAACCTTCGAGCGGGAAACATCGACTGGCGCGCGGCGAGGTCACCGTCGAGCCCGAACGTGAACAGCGCCAAGAAATACGTGAACGACGCGGTCAGTGGCACCATCACCACGAAGGCAAAACTCTCGGGACTGTCGAGATAAATCGGAGTTCCGTGCGCGATGACCACGAGCTTGATCCCGGCCAGAACGATCAGGTAGGTGATGACGCCGAGCATACCCCAGCGATGCCGTTGTCGAAATTCCCAGGCGACTGCGGCGGCGGGCGAGCGCGTGGCTTACTCCTCGGCTGCGGCGGGGGACATCCCGACTCGCGCGACGAAGATCTCATCGAGTGATGGAACGCGTCCATCGACGCGGTGCGATTCCCGTATGTCCTCGAGCGGCGCGCTCAATACGATTTTCCCGTGGTTGATCATCGTTACGTGATCGGCGACCTGCTCCACCTCCTCCAGCAGGTGCGACGAAAACAGGACCGTGCGCCCTTCATGCGCGATGGTGCGGATGATCGCGCCGAGTATGTCGCGGCGAACGATTGGATCCAGACCGGACGAGGGCTCGTCCAGCACCAATAGATCCGGTCGATATGCGAGGGCGATGAGAAGTCCCATCCGGGCCTTCTGCCCTTTGGACAGGTTTTTGATTTTCGCCGCCGGGTCGAGCGCGAACGACTGGCGCAGCTCCTCGGCGTATCCATCGTCCCACGCCGGATAAAACGCGCGCGAGAACCGAATGAGCTCGTCGACGCGCATCCAGCCGGGCAGATCGTTTTCCTCGGAGAGATAGCCGATGTGCGACAACACGCCGACGGGATCGGCGACGGGATCGAGTCCGAAGACGCGCACCGAGCCGCTCTGCGCGCGCAGCAGACCGAGTATGTGTTTGATGAGCGTCGTCTTGCCCGCGCCGTTGGCGCCGACGAGTCCGTACACCGCCCCGCGCGGCAACGACAAGGTCACCGAATCGAGCGCCGTCTTCGAATCGAAGCGACGCGTCAGCTCGGTGACGTCGATGACCGGTGCTG
>Ga0070708_100002467_pt1 | contig 14290 bp, 14 predicted proteins | sample KBSK5503metaG_FD_65469 | JGI IMG/M metagenome (GOLD analysis project Ga0070708, IMG submission 65469) | Corn, switchgrass and miscanthus rhizosphere microbial communities from Kellogg Biological Station, Michigan, USA - KBS K5-50-3 metaG | ecosystem: Host-associated > Plants > Roots >...
AGCAAGGTCGACGGCGGAACCGCCTCCAGAAGGCACGGCGCATCCAGTGCCGCGATACCGCCCCCGCGCTCCACCTCGGCGCGAAGGGCCCGCGTGAAGGAGCTTGGCTGCACACCCTCACCTGGCCAGGCATCCTCTTCCGCCCGAAGCGCTTCTTCCAGCAGAGCGAGGCGAGTCGCTGCGTCCTCAACCGGACCATCCAGACCTCGAACCGACGATACGACGAGCTGATTCTGGGTAATCGTGCCGGTCTTGTCGGTCACGATTAGGTCGACGGCCCCCAGCGTCTCCTCCGCATTCAAGCGCCGTACGAGGACCCCGCGTTTCAGGAGCCGATAGGCTCCTAGACCGAGAATCACGGCGAGAAGCACCGGTGGCTCCTCTGGGATCGCCGCGATGGCGGCGGAGATGCCGGCGATGACGTTTTCGCCCACGGAATGCCCGCGCACGAATCCAACTCCACTGGTGAAGGCGATGAGCCCGACGGCGACGACCAGGAGGATGCGCACCAGGCGGTCGAGCTCGCGCTGGAGTGGGGACCGGCGCCGCTCACGCGTGGACAGGCCGCTTGCGATCTGCCCGAACTCCGTCGCGCGGCCTATCGCGACGACGATCCCTTCCCCCCTGCCGCCCACCACGCTTGTCCCGGAGTAGGCAACCGCCCGTCGATCGGGTAGGGGAGCATCAGCTGGGTCGGGCGCGACCAGCCCTTCTTCCGGAATCGACTCGCCGGTGAGGATGCTGCGATCCAGCAGGAGCCGATGTGAGCGGATGATCCTGAGGTCGGCCGCAACGACGTCTCCTGACTGAAGAAGGACGACGTCACCTGGCACGAGGTCAGAGGCGCGTATGGTGATTGCCTGCCCGTCCCGCCGCACGCGCGCAGTGGGAGCGGCTGCTTCCCGGAGGGCTTCGAGTGCGCGTCCTCCGCGATACTCGGTGATGACGTCGGCGCCGACGATGGGCACCAAACCGATCAGCACAAGGAGGCCGTCTCGGACCTCACCGACCAGGACGGCCATTCCGCCGGCGATGGCAAGCAACAGAACGAAGGGCTCGGCCGCGGCGCCGAGCAGCATCTTCCAAAGAGGCTCGCGGCCGGACGTCTCGAGCGCATTCGGACCCGATACCGCCGCGCGCCTATTGGCTTCAGGTGTTCTCAGCCCTGCTGCAGGCTCGACGCCGAGCCCTTTGGCGATGGCCGAGGGTTCGGTGGCATGTGGTGACGGCAACCCGCGCTCCGGAGTTTCGTCCGTGGCTTTGCCGCTCTTGTTCACAGACGTGATGGTGCGGCTGCGCCTCCGAGATCGCCAGTTGGTGAGTCGGTCAGCCGCAATGGAAGCGGACGCCGGCGGTGCGGCATTCCGGGCTGTTCGCACGCCTCGGTGTGGCTCCGGTAGGGTTTAGGCTCCGGCAAGGGCGAAGGCCCGAACCAGCTCTTTCGCCTCGATGCGCTCGCGTACCGGTCGCACGATGAGGACCGAGCTCGACGAGTGCAGGAGGACGCTGCGGGCAAGCTGCCGAGCAACAAGCGCCCAAGTCCACGGAGACCGCGAGTGCCTACTACGAGCAAATCAGCCCCGTGCGCCTTGGCGGCACGGATTAACTGATCGGACGGATCGCCCTCGCGAACTTCGCCGTCCGCAATCGAGCCAGCTCGCCGCAGGGTCGCAACCGCCTCGTCCACTTCCGTGGCCAACTGTTTCCGCTGCCCCTCATGGGCCTCGATCCGCATCTCCACAACCTCTGGCGTAGCCCCACCCGCGGCGAAGTCCCACGCTCGAATCGGCTCGACGACGCCGACGACGGATGCCGGAACGCCGCGCGGCAAGGACCAGGCGCTGAGGGTGGCAACCGCGCGATCGGCCTCTTGCGATCCGTCAACGCCAATCACCAGCCGATGGACGCCCGGATGGCGAGCAACCAAGACCGGGCATGATGCGTGGTCAACCACCTCGGCAGACGTGGAGCCGAGGAGGAGGCTCTCAAGCACTCCGTGGCCACGGTTGCCGACCACGATAAGGTCCGCGTTCCAGCGCTCCGCTTCCTCAACGAGCGCGCTTCCGGCATGCCCGCTCAAGACGCGCGTCTCACAGCTGCGATCCGGTCCTCGCAGGGAAGCCGCTACTCTCGCCAGATCGTGCTCGAGCATCTGTAGCTCGCGCTTGCTGGGTTCCATAGGCTGGACGGGCAGATCAGTGACGCCCGGTTCCGCTGCGTGGCCGTCGAGCACCGTAACGACGGCCAATTGGGTGCCCCGAGGGAGCCGGAGATGAGCGACAAGGTCGCAGGCCGTCTGCGCAGTCTTCGATTGGTCGTACGCGATCAGGATTCGCACCGGCGTGCCCTCATATGCGTCTTCGACCGCAGCATGGGATGCGATGAGGGACGAACCAAGGGCCGTCCGTCTCCACTTCTACATGCCGAATTGCTCTGTGGCTTGCGCACGAATGGCCTATCGGGGTATCGATCAGCCACTCACGGCCGCCTATCCAGGAACCGCGCGAGATCTTTCAGTCGCGTAGACGGCACGACGCTCACCACCTATCTAGTCATCACGTCACGGACCCTCACGATGGTTGCCTCCTCCCGTCTTCTTCAGAGATTCCCGAGCGTCACGATGCCCCGAGGTCTGCCGTGGGTGTCCAGGACGAGAAGCCGGTGAACGTGGTGCAATGCCATCTTGCGTCTTGCCGCCTCCGCCGAGGCGCCTTCACCAATCGTCAGCGCGGGACGTGTCATCGCATCCGCGACCCTGCGATACCGCCACGATTGAGCGCCTGGCCGGTCGTCGATTGCCTCTCGTAGCAGGTCGGTTTGGCTGATGACCCCGACGACCCTTCCATCGGCATCCACCGCGGGCAACCCTGTGATGTGGTGCTGGTCGATGAGCCTCGCCGCGCGGGCAAGCGAGGCTTCGCTCGACACGGTAACGACGAACGACGTCATGACGTCATGCACCCGCTTCTCGCGCCGCTGCGCCGGATGCGCTGGCGGCCGGTACCGTCTACGCGTAATGAGCATGCTCATCTCCTCCCGGCCAGCGTGTCACCGAGCCAGCTGCGCGGCCAGTACCGACAGTCCCGATCTGCGAGTGCCGCATGGCCCCCTTGGCGGAGGTCGTGGCTACCGGGATGTCTGACAGCAGCCATAGACGTACAGGAGACATGCCGACCGCCGTCGAATTGACCGAGGCGGACGCTGCGGAGCGCCTGAGACTCGAGGGTCCCAACACGATCGAGGACACGGGCAGCCGTTCCTGGCTCAGAATCCTCGCCGCGCAGTTCGCCAGCCCGCTCGTGATTCTCCTTGTCGCGGCCAGCCTCGTCGCGATCTGGGTGGGTGATCACGTCGATGCCGGAATCATCCTCGTGATCGTTCTCGTGTCTGCCTCGCTCGGATTCGTGCAGGAGGCCCGGTCAGAGAGTGCCGTAGCGGTACTTCGGGCCCGGCTCGCGGTGCGGGCGACCGTGGTTCGAGACGGCACCGAGCGGGACATCCCTGTTAGCGAGCTGGTTCGTGGGGATGTCGTGCTGCTGAATGCCGGTGACATCGTGCCGGCCGACGGCCGGGTCATCGAAGCGAATCACCTGTACGTCGATGAATCCGCGCTGACCGGTGAGTCAGGTCCCACGACCAAGGTGGTCCAGCCTGACAGCGATCCCGAGAAATCCAGCGATCCACGGTCGTCCGTGTTCTTTGGAACGAGCGTGGTCAGCGGGTTGGGTCGTGTGGAGCTGACGGCGACAGGTGGCCGCACTGCCTATGGCCATATCGCTCATCGGCTCACGGAGCGCGCACCGCAGAACGACTTCGAGCGCGGCGTTCGGCGCTTTGGCTTCCTCGTCTCGCGCGTCATTCTGCTTCTGGTCGTGGGCGTCTTCGCAGCCGATGTTGCCTTCCGGCGCCCCCTGATCGAGTCGCTGCTCTTCGCGATCGCGCTGGCGGTGGGCCTGACGCCCGAGCTTCTGCCAGCGATCGTGACGATCAACCTCAGTCGCGGCGCTCGAGCTCTGGCCCGCAATGGCGTACTGGTCAAGCGCCTGCCAGCCATCCAGAACCTGGGCAGCGTGACCATTCTGTGCACAGACAAGACAGGCACCTTGACCGAGGGCCGGTTGACCTTCGAGCGGGCAGTGCGGGCCGATGGTGGGGACGCACCCGATGCCCTTGCTTTGGCATGGCTGAACAGCCATTTCCAGGCCGGTTTCACGAATCCGCTCGACGTGGCGGTAATCGCCGCAGGCCGTGCCCCGGCCGACTTGGCAGCCTATCGCAAGCTCGGCGAGCTGCCGTTCGACTTCGAGCGGCGTTGTCTGGGCACCCTAATCAGGACACCAGTGGGCTCGCCCCTCCTGGTAACCAAGGGCGCTCCGGAGGAGATCCTGGAGCGCTCGGTCAGTGTCCGAACCGCGGAAGGGATCGTCCGGCTCGACGAGGTGCATCGCACTCGCATTCTGGAGCGCATCGCCTCCGCCGCTGCCGATGGAGATCGGGCTATCGCAGTTGGCAGTCGAGGCGACGTCTCAGCGAGCAGCCTGGAGCCGGACGCCGAATCCATGCTCGTTTTCGAGGGCCTCCTCCTGTTCAATGACCCGCCCAAGGCGGGCATCGGGCGCACCCTGGCCGACCTCGCAGGGTTAGGCGTGGCGTTGAAGGTGGTTACCGGCGACAGCGAGGTCGTCGCGCGCGCAGTCGCGGAACAGGTGGGTCTGACCGTCGAGGGCGTGCTCACCGGGGATGAGATCCAGTCAATGACCCACGCGTCGTTTGCGGCGCGGGCTACGCGAACGACGATCTTCGCCCGCGTCGACCCCGATCAGAAGTTACGCGTCATCCGCGCGCTCCAGGAGCGCGGCGCCGTCGTTGGATACCTTGGCGACGGCATCAACGATGCCCCGCCCCTACATGTCGCAGATGTCGGGATCAGCGTCGACAACGGGACCGACGTGGCGCGGGCGGCGGCCGATATCGTCTTGCTTCAGTCCAGCCTGGCAGCGGTGGCTCAGGGCGTTCGCGAGGGCCGGCGCACATTCGCGAACACCCTCAAGTACATTCGCATGGGACTGAGCTCGAATTTCGGCAACATGCTGAGCATGGCTGCGGCCGTGCTCTTCCTACCGTTTCTGCCGATGCTGCCGAGTCAGATCCTGCTCAACAATCTGATCTATGACGCCTCGCAGACGGCCATCCCGTCGGATGACATCGACCCTGAAATTGAGGCCCTGCCGGCGCGATGGGACATCCGGGGCATTGAGCGGTTCATGCTGCTGTTCGGACCCATCAGCTCGGTGTTCGACCTTGCGACGTTTGCCTTCCTGCTCCTCGTCCTGCACGCGAAGGAGACGGAGTTCCACACTGGATGGTTTGTCGAGTCATTGGCAACGCAGGTGCTCGTGATCTTCGTCATCCGGACGCGGCGCAGCCCGTTCTGGCGCAGCCGACCGAGCGGACCACTGATTGCGACCGCGCTCGCTGCAGTGCTCATCGCGATCCTGCTGCCAATCTCACCGTTGGCAAGGACCCTTGGTTTCCAGCAACTTCCCCTGCTGTTCTGGATCGGCCTCACGGCCTTCGTATTGGCGTATCTCGCGATTGTCGAGACAGCGAAGCGTTGGCTGTATGCCGACGAGCGGGGCGGTGACCAAGTCTCGACCCGTGCGGTCCAACCGGGCTGATTGCTACACGCCGTCAGCCGATGGCGGCGCCGAGGATTCTCCCGATCCCAAAGGTCACCGCGGCTGCGGCGATCCCAAAGGCGAGTTGACGGAGCCCGGAACGGAGAGGGGATCGACCCGTGACGCGGGTGATAACTGCTCCGATACTGGCCATCGCCGTCGCGGCGAGCACCGAAGCGCCAGCGACCGCAGCGACGCCTTGCGCAACGAGGAATGGAAGAATCGGGACGACAGCCCCCAGAGCGAATAGCGAGAATGAGGTGAAGGCGGCCACCCAGGCGGATCCACCAAGCTCCTGGGGATCGATCCCGAGTTCCTCTCGCGCCATGGTGTCGAGGGCCGTTCGCCGGTCACCGCGAACGATGCGACGAGCGAGAGGTCCCGCGTCTTTCGACGGGATGCCTTTCGCCTCATAGATTGCCCGAAGCTCCGCCTCCTCCTCATCGGGGTTCTCGTCGATTTCGGCCTCCTCGAGGCGAAGCTGGTGGGCGTACAGCTCACGAGCGCTCTGCACGCTGAGCCACTCACCGAGCGCCATGGAGAGAGCCCCCGCCAGCAGTCCAGCGATCCCGGCGATGAGGATGGCGCCTCGCGCGCCACCGGCACCCGCGACGCCCATGATCAAACAGAAGTTGGAGACGAGGCCGTCGTTGGCTCCCAGCACAGCCGCCCGCAGCGCATTCCCGCCAATCCGCACATGCCCCTCCGAGGTCTCTTTAGGCGCGCGAGCGCCGGCCGACGTTTCCAGCTCTCGCGAACTGGCCTGTCGACCGGCGCGGCCGGCTCGGGCTCGGCCGCCGGTTGGGTGACAGCCGGCGGCCTGTGCCATGTCAGCCCAGGACGTACTTGAGGGCCGGGGCCCGCTTGACGATCGGGGTCTCGTCGACGATTGCGTCGAGTCCGAAGAACTCGCCGGCGCCGATGATCCCGAGGGTCAAAGTCACGACCGCCAGCACCGAGTGGTACTCGATCACGCCATGGCTGAAGTCCCATGCGGCGATCCAGAAAAGCGTCATCATCAAGGCGCCCGCGACGCTCGCGAACCGTGTTGCCAGGCCAAGGATCAGCGCCGCGCCAATTGCGACCTCGCCGAACACGACCAGGAAGTTCACGATTGGCATCAGCGTCCCGTTGCCGGCCAGGCTGACCCAGAAGGAGTGGGTCGGGTTCACGATAGTCCCGTCTGCGACCTTCTCCGCGGTCGTGCCGATGGTGCCGAACTTCAGGAAGCCTGCGGCCGTGAACGGAGTCGCGCCCAAGACCTTCTCGATCCCGGCATAGAAGAAGACCCAGCCCACCGTCACGCGGGTGAGCAGGATGCCGAATCCACGGTACTTGCTCAGTCCAGTCATTACTGGTTCCACCTTTCTCTCCGCCCAAGCCGGCGGTCTGCGTTCAATGAGAGCTTCATGACTCTGGACGCAGACTACGCAAGGGAGCGAGCGCGCAAGCCTGCCGGGTGGACCGAAATGAAGGACCGATGGCCCGGGCCATCTGGCACGAGAGGGGGATCCGCCGCTCGATCAGGAGGGTGGATCCGCCTCTGCAGCTGGGCTCGATCAAGCGGGCGAATGCGCAACCTGCGTTGCCGGGCGCTGCGTTCCGTCCGGCCCGCCAATTACGTAGGCGATCATCGCGACGACCCCGAAGCTCAGCAGCCCGAGTACCAGCAGCAGGATGAACCAGGTCTTGTCCTCGACCTGCGCCGTATTCAGCAGTGCGCCGATCCACGACACCAGCCCGCCGATGAAGCCGCCAACCATAGTCAGCGCCGCAACCAACGCCAGTCCGACCATGGCCCACGCGAACGGCGTTGCCTCAATGCCCGTGACGTCTGGCCTGTGCATCACGAACACGCCATTGGCGTAGCCGATCCAAACCGCCGTGAATGCGAGCAGCAAACCGGCGACCACCGCGACCACACTTCCGACAAACACCTTGACGATCATTGCCTTGGACACCTTCGTTCTCCTTCCTCCAGGTTGCAGTCGGAGTCCCACGCGCGAACCCCGCTCTTCACTGCGCGCTTTAGCTACGGCTCTTGATCCCGCGAGCCAAACGAAGTCGCTGTTGGGCGCGGCCTAGCCGAAGCGTTTTAGCTGCCCGCGCCGACCGCGGTGGCCAGCTGGCGGCCCCACTGGCGGGCCCGCTCAATTTCGCCTTCCCGCAAAGGTCCGTACTTGTCGGTGACCACGAACTTCCTCGCCTTCACGATCGGTCGGTAGCCGGCCCGGGTGAAGCGATCGTCAATGTCGCCCGTGGCTCCCCGCGGCGACCACCAGATGCGAGTCTCGAACGCCGCCGATCGGGCGGTACCGTGTGGCAGGCGCTCCAGCCACGACCGAAGCGACGGATGAGAGAGATCCGGGGGCGTTGGCGCATGCGCTTCGTCGCGCGCAATCGCCGCCCGAATCTTGTCGCCGCCCAGGCTGAACGCGAGCACGGGCGCTCCAGCCACCACGAGGTCGGCATCGGCCACTGTCTCGGGCCCAGCTTCATCAGTGGTAAGACATGGCGTTCCCGGTCCTATGCCATCGGCAACGGCCTGGGCGACGGCCTTCGTGTTGCCCCACAGCGATTCGTAGACCACAACAGCCTTCATCGGTCCATCCTCCGTCTCGTCTTCTTGTTGAATGACGGGTTCATGATCTGGATCGCAAGGATGCCGGCCTAGAGTCAAACGTCACATCGCGTGCGGCCACTCGTCGCTCGCTTGCTCATCAGGCGTGGGATGCCAGCGGCCGCCGCTGGCTTCGCCGGATCGGTCAGTTCTTTGGGTCGCCGTCGCCTGCCTGGAAGAGACCGATCGCGCCCAAACCCACGAAATTGAAGGCGTGGGTCACGAACGGGTAGAGCCCATCCTCGGCGAAACGAAACTCGACGATGGCACCTTGTGCGGGTGCGAGGTCGACGGCCTGCGAGCCCCAGCCGCTGGCATTGCCGGGCTTGAGCTCGATGCCCTCTTTGGTGACCTGGTCAAAGATTGTGCCGACGACGTGGAACGAGGAGTCCTGCGTCGGACCGGCATCCAAGACGAAGACGCGAACCGTCGTACCGGTCGCAACCTTGATTGGATGTTCCTTGTATTGGTTAGGGCTCCATGGGAAGGACTACGCGCTAGCCTTGCGCCATGCCGCACAAGGCTAAGGAGCCTGAGACCGCACTGACATCAGCGTTGCCGCCGGCGGTCGCTGCACTTGACGCGGCTGTCCGAGGAATCAGCGGTGTGCTCGAGATCGGGGAGGTCCTGCAGCTGATCGTCGATCGCGTGCGGGACCTGGTGAAGGCCCAATACGCGGCTCTCGGCATCGTCGGCGAGAACAGCGAGATCACCGACTTCATCACCAGTGGGATCACCGCTGCTGAACGACGTGCAATCGGCGATCTCCCGCACGGACGCGGGCTCCTGGGTTTGATCGTCCGTGAGAATCGGTCGTACCGCATCCCGGAGATCGCGGCCCACCCGGAAAGCCATGGCTTCCCTCCGCACCATCCGCCGATGCATTCGTTTCTCGGCGTGCCAATATCGGTCAAGCAGGAAGTGGTGGGTCGGCTCTACCTAACCAACAAGCAGGGCGACCCGGAATTCACCGCAGATGACCAGGCGTTAGTGGAGACGTTCGCTCTGCATGCAGGAATCGCCATCGACAGCGCACGCCTGCATGAGCAGGTTCGGCGGCTGGCGGTGTTCGATGAGCGGGATCGCATCAGTCGGGATCTCCACGACAGCATCATCCAGAGCATCTACTCCGTAACCCTCTCGCTCGACGATGTCCCTGAACTGGTCGAGGAGTCTCCGGCCGAGGCCCGTGACCGAGTTGATTCTGCGATCGACACACTTCATGGCGTCATCCGCGACATTCGTAATTTCATTTTTGGCTTGCGACCGCTTCTGCTCGATTCAGGCAATCTGGCCGATGGTCTGCGCATCCTGGTCGACGAGATTCGCAGGAACACCGCAATCAACATCGACTTAGAAACCGATCTGCACGAGGAACTGCCAATAGCGGTGGTCGCTGAGCTCCTTGCCATTGCGCGGGAAGCGTTGGCCAATGTGGCACGACACTCGGGGGCGCGGCACGCTGCCGTCGGTGTTGTCGCCGACGATGACACCGTGCGCCTGACTGTCGATGACGACGGTCGCGGATGGGCCATCGGCACTATCCATGCGGGAGGCCATCACGGACTCGGCAACATGCGCGCGCGGGCAGAGGCCCTTGGCGGCACCTTCACACTGAGCAGCGAACCGGCCGGTGGCACCCGTATCATCGTCACCGTTCCGCGTACAGGGAGGCCGTCGCGACGCAGCCTATGACGAATGACCAGCCTGCCCGGCGGCTCCGCATGCTTGTAGTGGACGATCATGAGGTGGTGCGCCAGGGCCTCGTCTCCCTTCTAGACCGACGCTCCGGTTTCGAGGTCGTGGCTCAAGCGGGTTCCGTCGCTGAATCGATCGCGCAAGCCGCTCGGTTCGAACCCGACTTGGTGATCATGGACGTGCGCCTGCCGGACGGCTCCGGGATCGAGGCGTGTCGGGAGATCCGTGCAGCCCGTCCGGAGACGCGCGTGGTGATGCTCACCAGCTATCCAGACGAGGAGGCTGTGCTCTCGGCGATCATCGCGGGCGCCAGTGGCTACCTACTCAAGCAGATACGGGGACGTGAACTTGTCAGTGCCCTCGAAGCGGTGGGGCGTGGCGAATCACTGCTCGACCCAGCGGTGACCGAGAAAGTGCTCGAAAGGGTTCGTCGCCTCGCCAGCGGCGGCTCAAATGACGAGCTGGCGGAGTTGACAGCCCAGGAGCGGAAGATCCTGCTGCTCGTGGCCGATGGGAAGACGAACAAGGAGATCGCCAGCGAGGTGTTCCTGTCGGACAAGACCGTGAAGAACTACGTCAGCAGCATCCTCTCTAAGCTGAATCTCCAGCGACGCACCCAGGCCGCAGCATTTGTCGCGAAGCACCACCTTGGGCGCGTCGACGAGGGCTAGCCAGCACTCCTCGAGGCCGCCTGGTCGATCTCACTCAGCAGCCATCGCGCCGTACCTGTCGCCGCGATGTGGAACAAGACCGATCGGCGACCAGCCCCAGCTGTCCGCCCGGAGGCGCGTACCAGCCGGCAAGGGTGAGTTCCTCTGCATGAGCCACGATCCTTCCGGAGAAGACCGGAAAGAGCGGAGCCAGCGTTGACGCTCGCCATCCGACCTCGACCTCCCAGCCATCATTTGTAGGCTGAATGACGCCAAAATCGACGAACGCAGCTTTCCTGAACGTCGCTATCGATGGCTTCTCGCTCACCCGGAGGCGCAGATCCGCCTGGTGGCGATGCATGCCTCTTGGCGCCGGTTCCACCTCCGGGCCGAGCCACGCGCGGGCGGCGCGAATGGCCCAGGCGGTCCGCGTTGGCCCTGCCGCGATGTCTCGACGGACGACCAAGTAGGAGATCGCCTCTTCTACCCATCGCGAATTCTGCTCGCTAGCGGTGGTGGATGAAGTCATTCGGGGCATTTCACGAGCTCAGTCGCGAACGCGGCAGTGCCATTCGGCCCATTCGCGCGGGGAAAGTGGGGGAGAGAGGCGCGGAGCGGCCGGAGTCCGCATGGCCCGCCATTTCGTGTCAGGTGGACCTCCCCGGCCCAGCCTTTACGCTTAGATTGATCCCGGACGCAACGGGACGGATCTACAGAGGAGGCAGGGCGATGCGCATCTACAGTGCGTGGATCATGGCGGCGGTGGCGATCGGACGCATTGTCATCGGCATCATCTTCCTGTGGGCCGGACTCGAGAAACTCATTGGCACCCCTGGTGGTTTTTCGGCCGCCGGCTTCCTGGCGCACGGTACGGCCGGCACGCTGGGGTGGCCGTTCGTTACCGCGGACGCCCAGGGCCCGTTCAACCCGACCATGGGCTTCTGGGTTGATCTCTCAAAGAACAGCGGCATGATGGCCGTCGTCAATTTCCTGGTCGTGTTCGGCGAGCTGGGCATTGGCGTCAGCCTGGTCCTCGGGCTGCTCACACGTTTCGGAGCGGCGATGGGCACCCTCATTGCGGTCGGCGCCGTCGTTGGCGCGTGGGTCGGCAGCGAGTCGTTTGGCACGCTCAGCACGTGGGGCCCGGCCTTCGACGGGCTATACCTGCTGCCGGCGCTGATCGGCGGCGTGGTTCTCGGTGGGGTGGTCGCCGGCGCGACGCGACTCTTCACCGGAGGCAGCTATCTGGAACCTCGCCCGATCTAAGGCGCAGTTCAGGGGGATTCGCGGCGGCCGCTGAGAAGCGGCCGCCGCTTTTCCGTCAATTGCCAAGGTCAGCAGCGCTATTCGGCAACCCGCCGCCGGCGCGCCTTCGCGGGGGCGCGATGGCCCGGTTCTTTGGAGCCAACCGGCTCTACGGCACGTGTCGCAGTCCCTGTTCACTGGCGGAGGCGAGAACGCCGCAGCCGCAAAGGACCTGACCGATGACCACCCTGCGTTGCGAACTGACAGCAGCCGACCTGATGACGATCGAACCGATTGTCGTCTCGTACGAGGCGCTCATCGAGGAGGCCGAGCGCCTGATCCGTGATCACCATGTCAGCGGTCTTCCAGTGGTCGACCAGGGCGGTGTCCTAGTGGGCGTCATCAGTCAGACCGACCTGGTGCACTTGGACGACCCCAGCGTTCGGAGTCTGATTCGGCGAGCTTCCGTTGGGATTCGTGTCGGAGAGGTCATGAGTCGACCGCCGGTAACCGTGCTACTGACCACGACCTTGCTGGAAGCCGCACGGCTCATGACCCAGCAGTGGATACACCGAGTCGTCGTCGTCGATGAGAAGGGCCGCCCGCTCGGCGTGCTCGCGGCTATGGACTTCGTGGCGCTCTTTGCGGAGGACTGAATCTCCCTGGCTCCGCGACCGCACGCTAAGTTGAATTGTCGGCTCAGAAATCGCGGAGGCTTCGCGCCTGCGTTATCAGCTCGTCCCTGAACCCCGGGTGGGCGATCGCGATGAGCTCTCGGGCCCGCTCGGCGATGCTTTTGCCGAAGAGCTCGGCCACGCCCCACTCCGTCACGACTGTCCGAACATGGGCACGAGTGGTTGTCACGCCGGCACCGCGATTCAAGAAGGGTACGATTCGTGACACGGTTCCGTTCGCGGCAGTGGATGGCAGCGCGATGATCGCCTGACCCTCATCGGCCAATGCGGCACCACGCACGAAATCCATCTGTCCGCCAACCCCTGAATAGAGCCGGGTGCCGATGGAATCCGCGCACACCTGTCCGGTCAGGTCCACTTCGATGGCCGAATTGATGGCCGACATGCGCCGGAACCTGCGAATCACCGCCGTGTCATTCGTGTAGTCGACTGGCCGGAGCTCCACCATCGGGTTGTCATCCACGAACCGATAGAGTCGCGCGGATCCGAGGACGAAGGTCGAGACGACCTTTCCGCGATTGATTTCCTTGCGCGCGCCGGTGACGGCGCCCGCCTCGACCAGGTCTGCCACCACGTCGGTGAACATTTCGGTGTGGACACCAAGGTCACGCTTTGAGCGCAGCGCCTCGCCGATGGCTGCCGGGATCTGGCCGATTCCCATCTGGATCGTCGCCCCGTCCTGGATAAGTTCGGCGACGTGATCCCCGATCAGCCGTTCAACCGGTCCGATCACGGGCGGTGCGAGCTCATAGGGAGGCGCGTCAACCTCTGTAGCAAGGTCGATCTCGCTGAGGTGCAGGAAGCTGTCGCCAAGCGTTCGAGGCATCGCCCGATTGAGCTGCGCCACGACAAGCTTCGCGCTGCAAACCGCTGCCAGCGTCGCCTCGACCGAGGTTCCCAGAGAGCAAAACCCGTGGTCATCGGGGACGCTCACGTTGATAAAAGCGGCGTCAAGCGGCAACAGCCTGCGCAGAAAGAGCTGCGGGATATCGGAGAGGAAGACCGGGATGTAGTCGGCGCGGCCGTCGTTGACGGCCCTCCGAGCGTTGGGTCCGATGAATAAGGCTCGGTGACGGAAATGGCCAGCCATCTCTGGAGCCATGTGCGGCCCCGGCCCCTCGATGTGCAAGCCGATGATCCCAACATCGCGGAGCTGTCCAGCGCGCGCCACGAGCGCGTCCAGCAGGAATGAAGGAGTCGCGGCGGCTCCGTGCAGGTAGACCTGGGTGGCCCGAGCCGATCGATTCCACCGCTTCGGCGGGGGAAACGAGGCGTGGGAAGGTGCTGCCGCAACGCCGGGCCCGTCCAACACTCGCGTGCAGCCCTGAGTCCGACTTGGTGGTCACGGACTCACGATCTGGCGCGCCATTTCGGCGGAATAGGGCCATCTGGCCGCTGGTCTTCGAGCCATTACGCCCTGATCGCTGAAGGTACCCACACATAGCCTCGCCCTATGGACGAACTCACATGGTCCACGCCGATTGATCGCAGCCTCCTTGTTCATGACGGTCACGTTAACTGTCCGCGACAAGGCTTTGTAGACGTGGAGGCGTGCCTGTTCTGCGGGTCGCTGTTGGGCATCGAGGGGGAGCATCAGGCCAGGGTCGTTTGCGGTTGGCCCCTCGACCTCCAGGACCGCACAACAGATGAACTCGCGTCAGGCCGCCGCTGGAGTCGAAAGCGCTAGCTCCTTCGTCGACGAGG
>Ga0070708_100002469_pt1 | contig 14278 bp, 13 predicted proteins | sample KBSK5503metaG_FD_65469 | JGI IMG/M metagenome (GOLD analysis project Ga0070708, IMG submission 65469) | Corn, switchgrass and miscanthus rhizosphere microbial communities from Kellogg Biological Station, Michigan, USA - KBS K5-50-3 metaG | ecosystem: Host-associated > Plants > Roots >...
GGCACGCCACATTTCCGGCCACGCCGCGGGCAGGCGCCGGAAGCCGTACACGTAGGAGTGCTGTGGCAGCGCTCGCCGGTCGCGTCGGCTTTGGGGGGTCAAATGCCCGACGAGGCGCAGGAGCCGGACCAGCGCGAAGAAGGCCTCGCCCGTCACCTCGCGCGAGCGGAAGGCGCCGTGGAGGTCGAAGCCCGGGAAGGCCTCCGGCGAGGTCGTCAGGCAGAAGCGCGTCTCGCGCCCGTCGGCGCGGATCCCGATGAAGGGGTAGAGGAAGGGGAAGGCGCCGGCCACGTTCCGCGGCGGGCGGAGCGACTGGATGAGGCGGATCTCGGCCAGCGAGGCGTCGAGCTCGGATTGGCTGACCTCCCAGGTGATGCGCTCGGCCAGCCTCACCAGGGCACGGCGCTTCCGGTCCTTCTTCCGCCGACCGGTCGTCCGGTACTGGGCCAGGCGCCGCCGCAGATTGCGCGCCTTGCCGACGTAGAGCAGTGCGCCCTCCGGGCCGTAGAAGCGATAGACGCCGGGCTCGGCCGGTACGCCGAGCAGGAAGTCGTCGCCGAACTTCCGGTCGAAGATCCGCACGAGCCCATTGTCACCGCCAGGGCCGCGATCTCCGGAAGGATTTGTCGGGTGCGCCACTCCGTCGCTCTCCCTGTCGGTGCCAAGACGAGAGCCTGAGCCTCAGCCGGCTTTGATGGGCGCCGACGTCAGCGCTTGCCTGCACCTGGCTGGCCGTCGATCCCCCGCCGCTCGATCAGGTGCAGGAAGCTCTCGCCGCCATCGCGGACGATGCCGCCCGCGCCGCCGACGATCGGCGTATCATCGGCAGCCATGGGAAAGCTCGACGGCAAAGTTGCGCTCATCAGTGGCGGCGCCCGTGGACAGGGAGCGGCAGAAGCGGAGACCTTCGCGCGAGAAGGCGCGAAGGTCGTTTTCGGTGACATCCGGGATGCAGATGGCCAGAAGGTCGAGGCTGCCATTCGCGACGCCCGGGGTGAGGCCACGTACGTGCACCTGGACGTCATCAGCGAGGCGGATTGGCAGAACGCCGTGCAGACCGCGACCCGCCGCTACGGACGGCTGAACATCCTGATCAACAACGCCGCGATCGTCATCCCGCGAGTCCCGATCGAGGAACGCACGGCCGAGGAGTGGGACCGCGTCATGGCCGTCAACGCCAAGGGCGTGTTCCTGGGCACGAAGTGCGCCATCCCGGCCATGCGCGCCGCGGGCGGGGGCTCGATCGTGAACATCTCCTCGGTGGCGGGGATCGGCCAGTCGTTACACCAGGAGCCCGCGTACGCCGCCAGCAAAGGCGCCATCCGGATCTTCACGAAGGTGACGGCGAGCCAGCACGCCAAGGACCGGATCCGCTGCAACTCCGTGCATCCGGGCCCGGTAGACACGGAGATGTTCCACAGCGCGTTCCGGGACCGGGAGGCCCTAGAGCGCCGCCTGCAACGGGTCCCGCTTGGGCGGATGGGAACGGTCGCGGAGATCGTGACCGCCGTGCTCTATCTCGCCTCCGACGACTCGTCCTACGTGACCGGCAGCGAGTTGGTGATCGACGGTGGCGCGCTGGCGCAATGACCTCGGAACGCGCGCTGCGCGCGTGGGTGAACTAGCCCGTCTCGACAGCGACCCGATTCAACCAAGCGGCGCAGTCGCCCCTCATACGGTCCCGGGATGCCATCACCTGGCCGTGTCTTGACCGTGAACGGGCCCCAAAGGGATCCAAAGGACCACAACTTCGAAGTTGGAAGATTAGTGAGAAGTGTCTGGACTGCTTGGTTTCTACAGTGCCTCGTCATGCTTTAGGCCGGGCTCATAACCCAAAGGTCGTCGGTTCAAATCCGACCCCCGCAACCAGAAGACGCGAGGGGTTAGCCGCCACGGCGGCTAACCCCTTCGTCGTTTTGGACGTGTTCTGGACGCGTTCTCATCGTGACGCGTTTCTTTCCACGCGGAGTCGAGGACAGGATTGGGTGCAGAGATGAGGAATTTATCTATGTACCAGCCGGGAGACGATCCACAGGCCGACGGCGCCCATCACCAACAGGACTCCGTGCACTCTGCGAGGATAGGAGCGCTGTTGTAGCCGAATGGAACGCCCCGGTGCGAGTAATCGAGGAAGTCCGAAGATCACGAACAGGACCGCAAGGACATAAAAGCCCCAAGCGGCGGCAGGGAGGACCAGCGCGAGTAATATCGCTCCAACGATGCGCACATTCTTGGCGCAGCTCATGCGTCTTCCAGTTTCGCTCGGAAGAAACAGATGCAAGAGCCCGGAAAGCAGCATTCCCAGGCAAACGAGCGGAATGAAAAATGATTTCACGATATAGAGCGGACGAAGCGCCTGACTCCTGTGCACCGGTCCATCAGCGGATCACCTCATCCGCACGTAACACCGCCGCTTCATCGCGTAACCCGGCTCAATTGAACCACACGCTGCGGCAGGGTCTTCACACGGTGACCTTGGCTCGAGATCGGCCGTCAATGCCCCAAGCGTCGGGGGACGATGGGCTCGACGCCGACTCCGAACCAGCGATAACCGTATCGGCGAATCGCGCCGCTGAGCCCGAAGGGCATGAAGATGATGGTGAGGACCATGATCACCCCGTAGACCAGCGCCTGCCAGACGTCGAGGCCCGCCAACAGCTCGGGCAGGATGATGAGGAAACCCGCCCCCAGCACGGAGCCGAGCAAGGAGGCGAGGCCGCCGAGGATGATGATGGTGATGAACTGGATGGAGAGAAAGAAGCTGAACTCCTGGGGATCGAGGAATCCCACCAGGAATGCGCTCAGGGCCCCCGCCAGCCCCGTGTAGAGGGCGCTGACGGCGAAGGCGATGGTCTTGTACTGGGCGAGATTCACGCCCATGGCCTCGGCAGCCCTCTCGTTCTCGCGGATGGCGAGGAATGCGCGCCCGGTCCGCCCGCGGACCAGGTTGCGCGCGAACAGGAGCATCGCGACGGTAACGACCAGGAGGAGGTAGTACTTCCGGTAGTCGGAATCGAACTTGAGCCCGAGGATCGAGGCCGGCCGCACCGACATGCCTTCCGAGCCGTGGGTGATCACGGCGAGCTGAAGGAGCATCTCCTGAACGATGAGGGTGAAGCCGAGCGTGGCCATGGCGAGGTAGAGGCCGCTCAGGCGCAGGCACGGCAGCCCCAGCAGGTAGCCGACGGCGGCCGTCACCACGGCGGCCGCCAGCACGCAGGGCAGGAAGGACCACCGCCAGGACTCGGCGAGGACGGCGGCCGTGTAGGCTCCGATGGCGAAAAAGGCGGCGTGGCCGAGGGAGACCTGTCCGGCATAGCCGGTCAACAGATTCAGGCCGAGCGCCACCAGCACGTAGACGAACAGGCGCGCCATGACGTGGAGGATGTAGTTGTCCACGACGCTCGGAAGCGCCAGCAATCCGACGGCGACGGCGACGAAAAACGGACCCTGGAGCCGCGCGAGCCTGTTCGTCGCCATTCCGATCAGACCTTCCGGATCGGCGCGGCGCCGAACAAACCACTCGGCCGTACGACCAGGACCAGGATGAGCAGGATGTACGTGGAGACCTGCTTGATTCCCGCGTTGAAGAAATACCCCGAGAGATTCTCGAGGACTCCCAGCAGCATCCCTCCGACGATCGCGCCCGGAATGCTGCCGAAGCCCCCCAGGATCGCGCCCGCGAAGGCCTTGACCCCGATGAACCCGAGGTTGGGGTCGAGATAGATGATGGGGGCGATGAGCACGCCGGCGACGCCGCCGACGGCGGCGCTGATGGCCCACGTCAGCGAGAAGATGCGCGTGACGCTCACGCCCATGAGCCGGGCCGCGGTCTGGCTCTGGGCGGTGGCGCGCATCGCCATGCCCGTCTTCGTGAGCTTGAAGAAGAGATAGAGGGCCAGCATGATGACCAGCGAAAATCCGATGACGCCCGTGTCCATGGCGGTGAAGTTCAGGACGCCGAGGCGAATGGGATCCTTGGAGAAGATCGTGGGCAGCGGCAGCACGTCGTACCCGTAGATGATGCCGGCCAAGGAGCGCAGGACGGTCGAGGCGCCGATGGTGGCGATGACGATGCTGAAGATGGGGGCGTCCATGATGGGGCGGACGACCAGCCGCTCCAGCGCGACGCCCATGAAGCCGGACAGCGCGATGGTGACGAAGAAGACGACCCAGTAGGGGAGGCCGAACCAGATCAGCAGGGTATAGCTGATGAAGCCGCTGACCATGACGAACTCGCCCTGGGCGAAGTTCACCACGTCGGTGGCCTTGAAGATGAGGACGAATCCCAGGGCGATCAGCGCATACACGCAGCCCGTCGCCAGCCCGCTGACCACCTGGCTCGCCAGGATCTCAGCCATTTTTCGGGACCGCTCGGGAAGGCCCGGAGGCGGGCGGCGAGGGAGGCCGCTGCCCGAGGCGCACTTCCCGTACGCCGAGGGCAGCGGCGACCGAATCACACCTCCGCCGCCGAACCTTTCTCACCGGTCTGCTACTTGCGTCCGCCTTCCTGCAGTTCCATCCACTCGCTCACCTTCGTCCACTTGCCGTCCTTCACGACGACCAGTCGGGCCGAGCGGCTCATCCCGCGGCGAGTGTCGCTGCCGTAGCTGTACTTGAGCCCCCAGCCTGGGTCCCAGTCCTTGATGGATTCGATCGACTTGAGCAGCGAGTCGCGCGTGAGGTTCCGCCCGTTGCGCTGCAGGGCTTCCACGAAGAGAGCGGCCTTCTGGTAGCCGTACAGGTTCGTGGTGTCGAGCGGCAGGTTTGGGAAATACTTCTTCATGTCGGCCCGGTAGAGATCCAGGAAGACGCCGGGCTCCGTGGGCAGCGGATACACCTCCACCCCCATGACCCCCTCGACGTGCTTGCCTCCCAGCTCGATGGTCTTGTCCAGCACGATCGGCGAGGGGCCGATGAACAGCGGATAGTAGCCGATGGCGTGGCACTGCTCGGCCAGCCGCGGCGGCTCGCGATACACCGCCTGCAGGATGACCGCCTCGGCCCCGGACTGCTTGAGCTTGGCCGCCTGGGAGCTGAAGTCGATGTCGGCCCGCTTGTAGTCGACTTCCGCGACGTACGTGAGATCGTGGTGCTTGAGCCGGGTCTTTCCGCCGAGGTGCCCGTCGAGGCCGTACTCGTCGTCCTGGTAGAAGCTGGCGATCTTCCGGATCTTCCGGTCCTTCACCAGGTAGTCGATGATCAGCCACGTCTGGTCCACATAGGTGGCCAGATCGCCGATGTGCCACTTCCCGGAGGTGGTCCACAGGCTGGCGAGGGTGGCCGGGAAGATGTCGGGGACCTGCTTCTCTTCGAGATAGTCCTTGATTGCCTTCGTCGTCGGCGTCCCCAGGTGGCCCATCATGGCGAACACCTTGTCGCGCTCGACGAGTCGCTTCGCGTTGGTCACCGCCTTGGGCGGTTGATACACATGATCGTAGGCGATCAGCCTGATCTTGCGGCCGTGGACCCCGCCGGCGTCATTCACCCGATTGAACACGGCCTCCATGCCGGCCTTGATGTTGACCCCCCAGTTGGCCACCGCGCCGGTCAGGTCCAGGCCGGCGCCGAGGACCACCTCCTTGTCGGTGACGCCATCCTCCGCCCGGGCCGGTGGGCTCCCGGTCAGGACGAGGAGACCGACGAGGGCGGACAGCATGCCGAAACTGCCGAGATGACGCTTCATGGGGCCCCTCCTTTTATGCGCGTTACCGATGCCCGAGATACGCTCGGCGGACGTGGTCGTCCCGCAGGAGCTGCCGACTGTCCCCTGCGAGGGAGACCGTTCCGGTCTCCAGCACATAGCCGTAATCGGCGATGGACAGCGCCTTGTTGGCGTTCTGCTCGACGAGGAGGACGGTGGTGCCGTTGTCGTGAATCTCGCGGATGATGCGAAAGATCTCCTCCACCAGCATGGGGGCCAGCCCCAGGGAGGGCTCGTCGAGGAGCAGCAGCCGGGGCTCCGCCATCAGCGCGCGCCCGATGGCGAGCATCTGCTGCTCGCCGCCGCTCAGCGTCCCCGCCAGCTGTAACCGCCGCTCGGCCAGGATGGGGAAATGCGCCTGTGCCTGCTCGAGGCTGCGCTCGATCCCCCGCTTCTCCGTGCGGGTGTACGCGCCCATCTTCAGGTTCTCGAGGACGGTCAGCTCGGGAAAGAGCTCGCGCCCTTCGGGGACGTGGGAGATGCCCAGCCGCACGATCTGCTCCGACGGAAGCCCGTCGATCCGGCGTCCCGTGAAGGTCACCGTGCCCCGCGCCGGCGGCACCAGGCCGGAGATGGACTTGAGCGTCGTCGATTTCCCCGCGCCATTGGCCCCGAGCAGCGTGACGATCGAGCCCTCCGGCACCTCGAAGGAGACGCCCTTGAGCGCCTGGATACTGCCGTAGAAGGTCTCGAGCCCGTCGACGGTCAGCAACGGCGACCCGGGAGCGCCGCGGGGCCGTGGATCAGCGCGTTTCGACACCGGCGCTCTCCCCCAGGTAGGCCTTGATGACCTCGGGATCGCTCTGGACGTCTCGAGGCGAGCCCTCGGCGATCTTGCGTCCGAAGTTGAGCACGGTGACGACGCCGGAGATGTTCATCACCAGTCCCATGTCGTGCTCGACGAGGAGGATCGTCAGCTTGAACCGGTCCCGAACCTGGAGCAGGACCTCGGCAAACGCCTGCGTCTCCGCGGTGTTCAGTCCCGACGCCGGCTCGTCGAGGAGCAGCAGCGTGGGGTCCAGCGCCAGGGCCCGAGCCAGCTCCACACGCTTTTGCGAGCCCAGCGGGAGGTTGCCGGCCGCCTGCCGCCGGATCTCTGCCAAGCCCAGGAATTCCATGAGCGCCTCGACCTTCTCGCGGACCACGCGCTCCTGCCGACCCACGAAGGGAAGCGCGAGGCCCTCCGCCAGGACCCCTGTCCGCATCTGGCTGTGCTTGGCCACGAGGACGTTGTCGAGAGCGCTCATGCTGCGGAAGAGCTGCACATTCTGGAACGTGCGCGCGACGCCGAGACGAGCGATCTGATCGGGGCGGAGGTGCGTCACATCGCGGTCGCGAAAGCGGATGGTCCCGCTCGTCGGGCGGTAGAAGCCGGTGACGCAGTTGAAGATGGTGGTCTTCCCCGCGCCGTTGGGGCCGATCAGCCCGTGGATCCGGCCCGCCTCGACGCTCACGGTCACGCGATCGACCGCGCGCAGGCCTCCGAAGTTGATGGAGAGCTCCTGGAGGGAGAGCTCGGTCACCAGGGGTGCCCTGGGAGGAGTCGGTGGGGAATAGCCCTTGGCATAAAGGCCCTTCCTGCTGCGCGCCGCTGCGCCGCGAGCGCTCGACCGGCCTCTGACGTCCCTATCCAGCCCGGCCGATGGCCGGGAAGTGGCGGGGCGATGCTACAGGGCGGGCAGAGAGCCGGTCAAGGGGAAAGCTGGCCTGGTGCTCCGGCACAGGTCCGTGTGCTAAACGGCGTCGCTCTGGTGCCCGGCCAGACGGCCGCGCTCGGCACGTCGCTCAAGTTCGAGCTTTCGGGCGCCGGCGGATGCGTTGTCGACGTCGACTGGGGCGACGAACAGACGGACACCAGCCGCTCCGTCGATCTCAGTGGCACGGTCGCCGACCGCACGATCCAGCATAACTTCACGGGATGGCGCGGCGGCAAGACCGTCACGGTGACGGCCGTGCGCGGCTGTGAAGGCAAGGTCAACACGAGGTTCGTCACCGATCCTCCCGTGCTCAGGATCGGCTTCGCGCAGCCCGGACCGATGGCGTGCCGGGCGATGCCAAACGGACCGATGCTGCGCATGGGGAACATCTTCAAGCTCACCGCCATCCCGGCGCGCGGCACGGAGCGCGGGATCGATTTCGGCTGCCCGTTCGGCGGCTGCGTCTACGACGTGGACGGCATGCCCGGCTCCTCCGCCGTGGCGCCGTTTCCCTTCGTGGGCCTGCGCTACTACTCGCTCGTGATCCGCAACGGAAGCCAGATCGTGCAGGGCGGCATGACTATGCAGTTCACCGCGACCGAGGACGCCGTTCCCGACATCTGCCTCAACGACGACACCCCGACCAACAACAAGGGCGGCTACGAGCTCGACATCCGGGTCGATCAGCTCGGCCCGGTGCCGTAGTCAGCGGCTGCCGAGCGACCGAGCCGGTCGGCCGGGGTGGTTCAGCCGAGTCCCCCCATGTGGCAGACGATCCGCCACTCGGCCTCCGAAACTGGCTGGACCGACAGGCGCGGGAGCCTGGCCAGCGTCATGCCGGCGAGGCGTTTGTCCGCCTTGATCCGCTCGAGGCTGACCGGTGTCGGGAGCTTTTGCACCGCGGCGACGTCGACGGCGCGCCAGGCGGAGTCGGTCGAATCCGGATGCGCCTCCGCGATCGCCTTGACGATGCCGACGATCGCGCGCTCCTTGCCTGTGTGGTAGAAGAACGCCTGCTCGCCCTTCTTCATGGCGCGCAGGTGGTTCTGGGCCGAGAAGTTGCGGATGCCTGTCCACTCCGCCCCTCGGCATTATGGATTGCCTACTTGGGAGTCATGGGAAGAATTCGATGGCGTATCTCCGAATTGACAGGGCATCGGCCGATTTCCCTACCAGGAGAGGGCTTGCTCGATACCTGCGTGATGCATCGACTCTAGACGAAACGAGGCCATCGTACCCGGAGAGATGACGATGAAGACTTGGTTTCGCGTCATTCCTCGCGTCGCGCTCTTCATGAGCCTCAGCGGGTGCGCCTTCACGGGCGCGATCGTGCCGAACGTCCGAGACATCTCACCGGCTCAGGGGGAAGCGAAACTTCCCGTTCGCATCGCCGTCGTTTCCGACAGCACGCTCCGAATGAACGTGGCCTCACTGGGCACGATCGACTTGAACCCTGGTCTCGCGCGAACGCTCGCTGCGGCGCTCGCGGGCCGCTTCGAGGTGGTCTCAATCACGGAGAATCGCAGCCAACCGGGCGATGTCGACCTCGTCGCCGTTCCCGCCCTCGACACGGGCGCCAATTTTCAGGGACTGTGGCAACTCACGGTGGACTTCGAAACTCCGAAGGCCCGGTCCCTCATCACGCAGGTGCGCTACGCGGCAACGCCGAACCTCGCGGCGGTCAAGGAGCAGGAGGCGCCGAGCTTCCTTGGCGCGTTCATGAGCGGCCTCGCGCTGTGCATTCCGTGTCCGGTGACCCTGCCGCTCATCATGAAGAACAATTTCGACGCGCTGGTGCGCGACGTCGCCGACAACCTCCCACGCTTCGTCCAGGGGGTGGCGGATCTCGCGAGGCACGACACGCGGATCGTGGCCGTCGGCCAGGCGCGCGTCGCCCGCGCCTGTGAAGAGAGCGAAGACGCTCAGGCCGCCATCCGGGCGTGCTCCGACGTGATCGCCGGCGGGCAGGCGGATCCACGGCGTCTCGCCAGCGCCTTCGACAGCCGCGGCTCCGCCTATGCCAGGCTGGGAGAGATCGATCGCGCGTTCGCCGACCTTGATCAAGCCATACGCCTGAACCCCGGCGAGATGTTGGCGTACTACCATCGCGGCGTCGTCTATGAGCGGCGGCGGCAGTACAAGCGCGCAGAGAGTGACTTCGATCAGGCGCTCAGGCTGGTCGAGCAGGGTCTCACGGCGCGCCCGGACGAACGCCTCCGCAACAGCGCCAAGGCGATCCGCGAGGGCCGGGACGGCATGAAGCTCGAGAGCCGGATGGAGTCGCACTGGGTCGAATACCTCAAGGAGATCCAGGCCCAAAACGACTATCCGAACTGGCCGGCTCCGCCCTACGATGCCTACGTGCGGGCCAACGGAGTCAATCAATGACGAACGATCGAGTGGCGCAACTCCTCGCCGTCGTGAGCATCGCGACGCTCGCGCTCGTGTGCGGCACGTTCGATGTCGCGCGGGCCCAGTGCAAGCCGGGTGACCTCCTGGTCGGCGAAGACGCCGACAACTATTACTGTCGTCGCCGCGCCGAATACGAGGGGTCGCGACCCCAGGCCCTCGGGGCCCGCGTCTGCGCGGCCAGACGAACGCTCGCCGCCGACCAGAACGCGATCCGGGCGCTGGGCTTCGCCGTCGACACGGAGCGCTTCGAGATGTTCGCGGATGTCGCCAGAGAGCAGAAATCCGAGCTCGAGCACAAAGTACTCGATGCGCTGTTCGAACAGGCGTTCGAGGCGACAGGAAAGGTGGTCGAGAGCGCCAAGCCGTTGAATCCCTGGAATGTCAACCAAGCGGCCGACATCCTGCAGGCCAAGGGCTTCGGCAGCCCCACCGTCATTGCCGCTCTCCGCCGCGTCGCGAGGCAAAAGGACAAGCCGGCAATGGCGGCGGCCTATCAGGAATTTGCCGAGGCGGTGAAGGGCGCGAAGGAGGGATGGAGCACGGGATTGGCGATGGCCAAGGATCCGGACAATACGCAGCTCCGGCTGCTTCTTGGCGCGCTGAAGGTCGTGCAGGGCAATCCGGATCTCGGCCTGGCGGTGACCACCGCTGAGCTCGGCGAAAGCCTCGCGTACCTGGCGTACGTCAACGGGCAGGTGAGCGAGCTCACGAAGCTGACCGACGACAAGCTCGCGCGGCTCGCCGTGCTCAGTAAGCGGGTACAGGGGCATTTCGGCGACGTTCGCGACGCGCGGAAGTCGTGGCGCGAGTCGATGGGCATCAGAACGGGTGAGCCAACATGCAGCTCGTAAAGTCGGTGAGGGGGCGGCCCATGGTGCGACGTGGCGTGCTCTACGTGCTCGTGTGTGCGCTGCTGGCGGGCGTCCTCGGCCATCCGCTGACGACGGCGGCTCAGCCGGAGGAGAAGAAGAGCGACACGTACACCGTCCCGAAATCCCGTCAGGGCAAACAACCGCCAGCGCCTCAGGACAACCGCCAGCCACCCGCGCAAACGGAGCCCGCCCCGGCGCAGACCGCGCAACCGCCGGCCGCGCCACGAACGGAGCCCGTGGTACCGTCGGCCCGCCCGCCGGCCGCGACGCCGCAAGACCTCGGCTCGATACCGACCGCGACGTCCCCGGCCGCGCGGCCTGGCGACGGACGCCCGCCCGTCGCGGGCGCGCCCGCCAACGTGGCCGAGCGCGTCCTGCACTCCAAGTTCGGGTCCGAAGGTTTTCGTGACTTCCTCGGACAGATGGAAAATAGGAAGACGCCGGGCGGATCGGGCCAGGGCGCGCCGAGCGCGGACACATGGTTCGACCGCGCGCGTCCGCGAGGCGACGGCGAGGACGCGGCTCGTCCGCAGGGGACGCCCGTCTTCCAGGGCGGCTCCACCACGACCACCACGCGGACACCTCAGCAGGCGATCGAGGACTACCGCAATTCGGGGCAACCCGCCGGTCCTCGCACGTTGAAGACCAATCCCGTGCCGTCGCCCACGATTACGAACACGTATCGGCCGGCGACCGCGCAGGAGGCGCAGGAGATCCGCAAGACCTACAAGAGCATCCCCGGTGGCGTTGTGCTCGAAGGGGTGGCGACGGGGCTGGGCGAGATCCGTGGCGTCCGGTACGAGAGCAGGTTCAACGCCCTGATGCTGGACGACCGGGCCGTCTATTTCATGAAGGTGCCGCGCCTCTCCGTCGCCATCCTGTGCGAAGCGATCGCCGCAGACGAAAAGGTGGGTGTCTCGCTGGGGCGCGCCCACCTCGTGTATGGTGCGGTCCCGCCGGATTCCGACGTGGCCATGGATCTCAAGCTCGCCGATCATTTCCTGGGCGACATCGTTTTTGCGCGGAAGCAGTGGACAGCCGGATATCGATACGCCAACGGCTATGAGCCACAAGCGAACGAAGATGGCGTCTATTCCGTCGCGGTGTTCTTCAACTTCAACGCCTTTCAGTTCCGAATCGAGCAAGAAGAGGTGCAGCTCGCCGGGGCCAACTTCGACGTGCGCCTGGTCCCGCTCTCCAACGACAAGTCGGCCGAGGGCGGACATTTGCCCGACTTCGACGCGATCTCGAAGGGCCGGGTTTCACGGCAGTACGAGCGCAACGCGCGGCACGTCGCCGAATCGATCGGACACTACCGGCAAGAGCGGATCATCGACCGCGCGTTCGCATACGGCGAAGTCGCCGCGTTCCTGCGCGGCTTGAAGGGTGCGGGTGTCGATCTCCGCGAGCTCGCCCGCGACGTTCTCGCCGACCGCCCGAGATAGGCGCCTACGCGAGGAGCCAGCTCTGATGCAGGTGCCGCCGTCATTTCGCTGCCAACGGGGCTACTTGCTCGAGATTCCGCATCTCCTGATGGGGGTGGCCATCGTTTTCGCATTGGTGATGCCGCGCCTGCCTCCGGTCGGGCAGAAACTCCTGCTCGGCATCGTCACTCCGCTCGTCCTGTTCGGTTTGTTCTACATGATCGTGATCCCCGGCTGGAGAGCGAGCGACACCGGCCGTCTCAAACCGCCCTGGAGTGTGCTCGTGTTCGGGATCGTGGCCGGAGTCATTCTTGTAATGAGCGTTGCCTTCATCCTTCGCTCGTGAACCCTGACCGACGCCGGACGATTATCCACGACATGCAGCGCTGGTCCGGCGCGGGGCGGGCCGTATCGTCGTGCTCGAGCGCGATAGCGTCCGTTCCGGGTCGACTGAAGCAGGGGTCACGTGTCGCGATCCCGGCGTACCCACGATGACACGTTCGGCGACGGCCCAATGTCGGAGTGTGACACCTGTCCCGGAGACTACCAGAGAGTGTTTCCGAGGGAAGCTTCGACCGCCAGGAGGGCCCAAGATCTCTATCTCGGCGCCAAGCTGGCTCTCACGGTGCAGAGACAGTACCTACCCGCCATCGCGCTGATTCCTCAGATGACCGTGCCGGCCGGGAGCCGTGCGGTGAGCATCACTCCTCTCAGGGCTTGACTCTGACACCGGAGAGGCGCGATCTTTGCTCGGGACTTAAGGGTAATATCATGCGGACAGTGACCCCATTCTGACAGGAGGGACCTCATGAGCGAAGTCGACGGCGCGACCTTAGTGGCGAGAAGCCTCAAACGGCAGGGCGTCAAGTTCATGTTCGGGATCGTCGGGTTTCCGGTGGGCCCGATCGCCACGGCCGCGCAGAAGGAGGGGATCACCTACGTCGGGATGCGCAACGAGCAGTCAGCCTCGTATGCCGCGCAGGCGGTTGGCTATCTGACCGGCCGCCCCGGCGCCTGCCTCGTCGTGTCGGGCCCCGGCGTGGTCCACGCCCTCGCCGGGCTCGCCAATGCGCAGCAGAACGGCTGGCCGATGATCCTGATTGGCGGCGCTTCGGAGTCCTGGCGCAACGGCATGGGCGCGTTCCAGGAAGAGCGCCAGGTGCTGATCGCGACGCCGTTCTGCAAGTTCGCGCATGCCGTCGAGCACGTCCACCGCATCCCGTTCTACGTCGAGATGGCGGTGAGGAACTCGCTCTACGGCCGCCCCGGCGCGTCCTATCTCGACATGCCGGACGACATCATCACGGGAAAGGTCGACGAGTCGAGGGTGGAGGAGCCGGCGCGCTGCCCAGACCCGCCACGCACCCAGGCCATGCCGGAGGATGTCGAGCGCGCGCTGGACGCGCTCCGGTCGGCGGAGCGGCCGCTCGTCATCGTCGGCAAGGGCATGGCCTACGCGCGCGCCGAGGACGAGGTTCGCGCCTTCATCGAGCGCACCAAGGTGCCGTTCCTCGCCTCGCCGATGGGCAAGGGTGTGATGCCCGACACCCATCCGCTGTCGGTCGGCGCGGCGCGCAGCCACGCGCTGCAGAATGCCGACGTCGTCTTCCTGATGGGCGCGCGACTCAACTGGATCATGCATTTCGGCCTGCCCCCGCGCTTCAACAAGGACGTGCGCATCATCCAGCTCGATATCGCGCCGGAGACGATCGGCCAGAACGCGCCGACCGCGGTCGCCCTGGTCGGCGACGGCAAGGCGATCGTCGCGCAGCTCAACAAGGCGCTCGAGAAGCGCGAGTGGGTGTATCCCAAGGACATGCCCTGGCATGCCGCGATCGCCGAAAAAGCGGCGGCGAATGCGGCGCAGATCGCTCCCCAGCTCGTCGACGACGCGGCGCCGGCCAACTACTACCGCGCGCTCAAGGACGTGGCCGCCTGGGCGCCGGACGACGCGATCATCATCGGCGAGGGCGCCAGCACGATGGATATCGGCCGCACCCAATTGTTCAACGCGAAGCCGCGGCACCGGCTCGATGCCGGCAGCTACGGCACGATGGGCATCGGCATGGGCTTCGTCATCGCTGCCGCGGTGGTGCATCCCGACAAGCCGATCATCTCGGTCTCGGGCGACTCGGCGATCGGCTTCTCCGGCATGGAGATGGAGACGGT
>Ga0070708_100002470_pt1 | contig 14278 bp, 12 predicted proteins | sample KBSK5503metaG_FD_65469 | JGI IMG/M metagenome (GOLD analysis project Ga0070708, IMG submission 65469) | Corn, switchgrass and miscanthus rhizosphere microbial communities from Kellogg Biological Station, Michigan, USA - KBS K5-50-3 metaG | ecosystem: Host-associated > Plants > Roots >...
GGGAAGCCGTCCCGCCGGTCGATCGGGCGCGGCGCCGTGGTGGCGCAGCCGGCGAGCAGAGCGCTCGAGAGCAGGCTGCTGAAGAACAGTGTGAGGTGGCGTTGCGGCCGACAGCCGAGAGTCTTCAAGAAGCTCCGGTCGCTAACCCCTCGTCCTTGAACTCTCTCGGCCGCCGCTCGCGAAGCGAACGCCGGCGGCCGACAGCCTCTGGACTCTCGACTCCCGACGCGTTCACGCGCCCGGCGGCAGGTTCTCGGAGCGGATCGACGCGATCGCGTGCTTGTAGATCATCTCCTCGCGGCCCTCCACCTCCAGGACGAGGGCGAACTTGTCGAAGCGCCGCAAGCGACCCAGGCGCTCTTCTCCTGAAGTGAGCCGGACGGTGATGACCACGTTGTCCTTGCGCAGGTTGTAGAAAAAAGAATCCTGGACGTTGATCGGCGCCTTATTCATGGCCACCCGCTTCCTTCCCCTGAGCTCCCTCGAGCCTCTCGAGCGCCCGCGCCGGCGCCTCCTCGAGGCTCACCCACTCGATGGCGGGCTCCCGAGCGAACCAGGTCCGCTGCCTCTTGGCGAGCGCCCGGGTCGCCGCCACGATCCTTTTCTCCGTCTCCTCCCGGTCCGAGCGTCCGGACACCCACTCGGCCACTTCGCGATACCCGATGGCCTGAAAACCATTCGCCTCCAGCGAGATTTCGTCCGCGAGCAGCCGCTTGACCTCGGCGTGCCAGCCCGCGTTCAGCATCTGCCGGACTCGTGCCTCGATCCTAGCATAGAGGTCCTCGCGCGACGGCCGCACGCCGAGCAGGACAACCCGGAAGCGCGCCGCCCAGCTGTCGCTCGCGCGCGTCCTCGCCGACGCCGGAATCCCGGTCGCGAGGAGGATCTCGATCGCCCGCAGCGCGTAGCGCAGGTTTCCGGCGGGGATCTTCGCCGCGGAGACCGCGTCGTTGATCTCCAAGAGGCGCCGGGCCGCCGCGGGCCGTCTCTGGCCCCAGCGGCCCAGGGCCGATCGCAGCTGCGGGTCCGAGGCGTCGCCCGGCGGCAATCCTCGCAGAAGAGCGTCGATGTAGAAGCCGCTGCCGCCGCAGACGATCGCGAGCCTCCCACGACGCGCGATCTCCTCGACGGCTTCCCGGGCTTCCCTGGCCCAGCGGCCGGCCGAGAACGTCTCCCAAGGGTCTGCCACGTCCAGAAGGTGGTAGCGCACTTCCTGGCGCTCCGCGCGCGTCGGCTTCGCGGTCCCGATGTCGAAGCCCCTGTACACCGCGAAGGCGTCCGCCGAGACGATCTCCCCCCCGCGGGCCCGCGCGACTTCATGCGCGACGGCGCTTTTGCCGGCGGCGGTCGGCCCGACGATGACGAGAAGCGGCGGCGCTGGTCTCGCGCTCAGGGGATCCCCCGCAACCGGAGCCGCGTCGCGTTTGGGGCGAGCTCGATCCGCACATCGGAGGAGACATCGGTCCGGAAGACCGGCACACGCGCGGCGGCGAGGGTCCGCAGCGTCTCGGGAGCGGGGTGTCCGAAACGGTTCTCCCGCCCGCAGGAAAGGAGAGCCGCGCGCGGGCAGACCGCTTCGAGGAAGGCCGCGGTCGTCGAGCTGCGGCTGCCGTGGTGGCCGACCTTGAGGACATCCGCGCGGGGGACGCGCCCTTCGGACAGCAGGGAGCTCTCCGACGGCGCACCCGCGTCCCCGGTCAGGAGCACGCGGCGTCCGTCTCTCTCGAAGAGCAGGATCAGCGACTGGTTGTTGATGGCGTCCGTCTTACGCCGCGGCCCACCCGAAGCGACGACGATGACGGCGGCGTCCGGCCACTCGAGGACCTCGCCCGCGGCGAGCACACGGATCGGAACGCCTCGCCTCGCCGCGAGCGCATCGAGGTCGTGGAAGAAACCCCCTTCGTCTTCGCCACTGGAGCGCCAGAAGGCGCTGACCGGCAGCTCCTCCAGAACGGCGAAGAGCCCGAGGGCGTGGTCCGGATGCGGGTGAGTCAGGACAGCCGCGTCCAGAGACACGACGCCGCGGTCCAAGAGCTTGGGGAGAAGACGTGTCCTGCCGAAGTCTCGCTGGTCCAGGGCGAACGGTCCGCCGCCGTCCACCAGCACGGCGTGCCTGGCCCAGCGAAGCAGAAGCGCGTCCCCCTGCCCAACGTCGAGAGCCTCCAGGCTGAAGCCGCGGGACGGCCCCCCCGAACCCGGGGCCACTGCAAGAAAGAGGAAGAGACCGGCCGCCGCCGCGAACCCGGCGGCCCGGAGCCGGCGCGGAGCGAAGATGCCGGCACACACCAGCGCGGGCACCGCGAGGACGGCGACGAGCGATGGCGTGGGCCGCAGAAAGGCCGCTCCCGAGACCCTCTCCGCGACGAACTCCATCGTCCGGGCGCCCAGCGCGAAGAGGGCGACGAGCGGCGCAGGCACCCAGCCGGCGGCGAAGAAGAGAAGGAGCACCGCTCCCAGGGCGATCATCGCGCCCAGGAGAGGGATCGCGAGCGGCGCCGTGAGCCAGGCTCCTGCCGAGACGATGTTGAATCGCCACAGGAGGACGGGAGCGGTCGCCGACTGCGCGGCCAGCGCCGCGGAAAGCCCCGACAGGATCTCTCGCGGCCGCGCGGGCAACCGAGACCGGATGGGCGCGGTCAGGAGGGCGATGCCGAGGACCGCGGCGAAGGTCAGGACCGTCCCGATCGAATAGACCTGCGCCGGATCCGCCCCGAAGAGAACCAAGGCGGAGAGCCCGATCGCCTGCAGGTTCGTGATGGGTCTCTCGAGCAACCGCGCCGCGCGGTGAATCCCGAAGACCGTCCCGGCGCGGACCGCGGGCGGGTGGCCGCCGCCGATGAGGACGAAAGCGGCGAGAATCGTGAGGAAGATGGCATCGCGGACCTTACCGCGAACACGAAGCGCCCGCAGTCCGAGCATCGCGAGGCCGCAGGCGAGCGCGACGTGAAGACCGGCGACCACGAGCATATGGTAGAGGCCTCCCCGCCGATAGCGGGCGACCATTCCGCGATCGAGCTCGGAGGTGCGGCCCAGCAGAAGAGCCGAGAGCGGTCCCCGCACGTCCCGGTCGAAGCCCGCTCCGCGCGTTCCCGCGGGGGGCAGACGCGCGTGGAGCCACCGGTTCGGAAAGGCGAGCCAGGACATCGCCGTTGGACTCACTCGCTCGACGAGCCGGGCGCTCTTGACCGAGAGGCGGTACTCAGGCCAGGGCATCGAGATGTCCCGTTCCGAGGCGGGAAGCCCCTCGGGAATCAGGTGGCCGACCGCCACGATGCGATCTCCGCGGTCGGCGATCTCCTCGATGCGGCTCTCCCCGGAAAGGAAGACGAACACCTCCGCCGGGAACGGCCACCATCGCCCTCGCACCCAGATTCGTTCCGCCCGCAACCGGCCTGAGACTCGCGGAAGAGACCCGCTCCAGAAGTCTGTCAGGACGCCTTCGATCCGGTCCGCCCGATCGCGGGCCGGCGGCAGCTCCAGAAACGTTCTCGAGGCCGTTTCGGCCGGCCTTCGCAGCCGCAGGCGCGCGTCGAGGAACCCGAGGCTCGCGCACAGGAGGGCGGAACAGGCAATGAAGGTCGGGCCGCGCCGGCCTCCAGCCGTCCGCAGGACGAGAAGCAGAAGACAGCCGAAGGCCAAGAGAGCCGCGCCGGCGGAGCCCGTGACGGACCGGGCGCCGAGCAGGATCCCGGACGTGAAGAACAGGGCCGCCGCGGCGGCCGGAGCCGCACGGGAACCGGGAGCCGTTTCCTTCAACGCGCGCCGAACGCGGAGAGCGCCACGACCGCTTCGACCCGATGAGTGAGGGGATAGAGATCGTACAGTCTCGCGCCGGCGATGGAAAGCCCCCCGGCGGCGAGCGCGGCGAGGTCCCGGGCGAGGGTTGCGGTCTCGCAGGAGACGTAGAGGAGGAGACGGGGAGGCCGGTTCGCCAGGGCGCGGGCCAGCGGAAGACCGAGCCCGGCGCGGGGCGGGTCTGCGACGACCAGATCGAAGTTTTCGCGGCTTCGCTCGAAGAATTCGAGGGCGTCGGCATGCACGACAGTCCAACGGTCGGACTGCCAGCGCCGCTTCGCCGCGAGGGCCTGCTCGACCGCGACATGGCTCGCCTCCACGGTCACGACCGAATGCCCCGCGTCGAGAAGCGCTCCGGCGAAAAGCCCGACGCCGCCGAAGAGGTCGAGGGCCCGGCCGGCGGGGATCCGGGCGGCCTGACGTTCGACGTCGGAGGAAAGCGGCTCGAGCAGGTGTCGGTTCGATTGAAAGAAGGTCCAGGCGGTCAGCGGGAAGTCGCGCTCTCCGACCGGGACCCAGAGACGCCGCTCGCCACTCCTGGCCAGGACGGGACCCTCCGCGGCGGCGACCGCGGTCCCTTCGAAGAAGGGTGAGAGCGCATCGAGCGTGGCGTGAGCGGCGCGCCGGTCGGCGCCGGCCGCCATCGTCGCGCGCGCCAGACGGCGAGTGCCGGCGAGGTCCTCGACGGTCGCGATCTCGCTCACGGCAGCTGAGCTCGTCGCGATCGCTTGAGAGAGCCGCGGCAGCAGCAAGCGTGTCGGCTCGGACAGGGCCTCGCAGGCGTCAGCGGACTCCACACGGTGGGTTCGGGGAGCGAAGTATCCAACCCGCGCCTCGCGCCCTTCTCCAGCGACGTGAAAACGATTGCGCAAGCGGTAGGCGAGCGGCGACGGCTCGATCGTCAGGGGGCTCGGGGAACCACATGGTTCCCCGCTGCCGCCAAGCCCACCGAAGAGCTCGGACGGCAGCTCGCCGATCCGCTCCATCGTTTCCAGGAAGAGCTCGCGCTTGGCCCGGCGCGCGGCTTCGACGTCGAAGTGTGACCAGTCGCAGCCGGCGCATCCTTCGGCGTGTGCCCCGGAGCGCCGCAACGGCGAGCGCGTCGAAACGGAAACGGCCCGGCCCTTCCAGAACTTCTTGCGAGCTTCGAGGACCTCGGCTTCGACCTCTTCGCCCGGCAGGCCCCCCGCGACGAACGCCACACCCTCCGGCGTCCTGGCGACACCCTCTCCGGTGGGCGCGAGATTCGTGATGGCCACACGACGAAGCATCATGGAAATCCTAGGCCTCGGTCGCGCTGAAGGCACCGGAGGCCGTTCACTGGAGAAGGGTCAGTCGCGGGAGGTCGAGGGTCTCGCGGAGCTTGCGGCGGGTCAGGGCGCTCGTCGTGCGCCGCGCGGTGTCGGCATCCACGCGCAGACCGGCCCGAGCCAGCGTCTTCTCCACATCGGAATCGAGTCGCGCTCGCTCGCCTTCGGGGAGCGCCTCGTACAGCTCCTTCGCCAGCCTCTTGTCGAGCCTCGCCAGCGACACCTCGGCTTCCCCGGCCGTCTTGCCTGACTTGGCGAGGCGCTCGAGCGATCGAAGTGCCGAATCGAGGGGTGCCGCCAGGTCAGGCCGGCGTAACCGGAGATCTCGAAGCGCTCCGCCGAGGCCTTCGATCGCGCCTCGGACCTCCGCGGGCTCTCCGAATCGCGGAGCTCCCCGCCCGATCTCGGCTTCCGCCCGCCGCTCCCAGGCCTCCAGCACCGCGTCCCGGCAGTAGGCCAGTGAATTGACACGACCGGTGGCCGAACGTTCCTCGCGCCGCGAAAAAGCCTCGTCGATACCCCGCTCGATCGCGTCGAGCGGGACACCGAGCGCGCGCCATTCCTTGACCTGCGCGAAATCCCGGGGCGAAAGGAGGAACGGGGTCCCGCGGCGGCGGATGAAGGCCGCCTCCGCCGCCTGGTAGTACCGCCTATCCTCCTCGGTTTCGCTCATGGATCAAGAGAAGCCCGGTCAGGGTCAGGAGCGGATCCACTTCCTCGATCCGCTCCGAGCCTCCGCCGAAGAGCTCCGCGAGCCCTCCCGTCGCAATGACGCGCGGTTTGCGGTTCAATTCCCGCGCGATGCGGTCCACGACGCCGTCCACGAGAGAGAGGTATCCGAAGTAGAGGCCGGATTGGATCGAGGCGGCGGTCGTCTTCCCGATGACCTTGTCGGGGCGACGGATCTCCACGCGCCAAAGCCGCGCCGCCTTCTCGAAGAGCGCCTCGGCCGAGACGGAGATGCCGGGCACGATGACGCCGCCGGCGTACTCCCCCTTTTCCGTCACGACGTCGAAGGTCGTCGCCGTCCCGAAATCCACCACGATGCAGGGCCCGCCCAGGCGTGCGTGCGCCGCGACGGCGTTGACGATCCGGTCGGCTCCGACTTCCTGCGGGATGTCGTAGAGGATCGGCATTCCCGTCTTCACGCCCGGCTCGACGAACAGAGGCTCCTGACCACACAGCTGGCGCAGCGCCTGGCGGAGCGGGAACTTCAGGGAGGGCACGACGTTGGCGACGATGACCTCGCGCGGCGCCTCCGCGCGGCCGGAGGCCTCGAGCAGGCCTCGCACCGAGAGAGTGATCTCGTCGGCTGTCTCCTCGCGCCGCGTCGTCAGCCTCCAGTGGCAGAGAAGCCGGCCGTCCTCGTATAGGCCCAACACCGTGTTCGTGTTGCCGACGTCCACGGCCAGGAGAGACCGGACCGCGCGCGTCACCATTCGGCGACCATCCCGGTCGAGACGACGGTCTCGCCGCGCGATGTCTTCAGCCTCAGAAAGCCCTCCGGCGAAAGCCCGGCGTATTGTCCGGTTACGTCCTTCCCCTCGCGCCGCACGGTGATGCGGTCGCCCAACCGATGCACGGAGACTCTCTCCCAGGCGTGCACTTCTTCGGCCCAGCGCGGGGCCGCGAGCTCCGCGTCCAGACGGTCCAGGACGCACTGCAGCAGCGGCGCCAGGGTGAACGCGCGTCCGGCTTCCTCTTCCAGAGTCGTTGCGCCGCGCACGTTCCAGCTCGATGCGGATCCGAGCACGTTTAACCCGACGCCGACCGCCACGTACGTGTCCTCTCCCTGTGTGCGTGCCTCGGCCAGGATTCCGCCGACCTTTCGCCTCCCGATGTAGAGGTCGTTGGGCCATTTCAGGAAAACGCGAACGCCCGTCGCGTCCCGGATGGCCTCGCGAAGCCATCGCGCAACCGCGATCGGCATGAGCGAGATCGGCTCGCCCGCCCGGGCCTCGCGGACGAACGTGAAGTACAGACCCTGGCCGGCGGGTGCCTCCCAACGCCCCTTCCGCCCGTGGGCGCCCGGTTCGGACTCGGCGATGAGCACCGTCGTCGGAAAACGCTCGTCCTCCTCGAAGTACATGTCGATCAGCTGCACGGCGAGGTCGTTGGACGATTTCGTTTCCGCGAGAAGCGTCAGATTCTCTAACGTGCGCCACCGGCGCGTGTCGAGCTCTCCTCCCGCGAACGGGATCACGCGCCTCCCGTGGAGAGCGCCGAGCGTCGCTCCTCCAACTCGACGAGCCGGCGGCGCGTCTTCTCGACGACCGGCGGCGGGGCCTTGTCCAGGAAGGAGGGATTGTGCAGCTTCGCCGACAGCTCCGTGATCTCTTCGTCGAGGGCCGTGAGCTGCCGCGTGATTTGCCCGCGGTCCGCGCCGGCGGCGCGCTCGCCCACCGAGAGGCCGATCGAAAGGCCCGCGACGACGTCGCGAGCCATCTCGGAAGCGGGGGGCTCGAAGGACAGGCCCGAAAGCCTGGCCAGGTGCGCCAGCAGGGACGCGAGGGGCTCGAGCTGGCCGACCCGGTCGCGATCGGGCGAGCCGGGGTCGATCGCGAGCCGCACGGGCTCCGTGGGTGAGAAACCGCGCTCGGTGCGGAAGTTTCGCACCCGGGTCACGACCTCGCGAAGAGCCCCGACGGTCCGCTCCGCTTCCTCGTCCCTCAGCGAGGCGACTCCCTCCGGGTAGGGGGAGACGATCAGCGTACCCGGCTTCCCGGTCCACTTCTCCCAGATCTCCTCGGTCACGAACGGCATGAAGGGGTGGAGCAGCGCGAGCGAGTCCGAGAGGCAGCGCGCCAGCACTCCGCGGGCGGTTTCCCGGGCGGGATCCCGGCCGTCGCGCGAGGATTTGTCCGCCGAAGCCCTGGCGGGGGCGGACAGCAGAGGCTTGACCATCTCCAGGTAACCGTCACAGAGCTCGTGCCAGACGAACTGGTACGCCGCCTGCGCCGATTCGTCGAAGCGGAACGCCGTGAGGTTGCGGTTCACGGCCTCGGCCGTCGCGGCCAGGCGCGACAGGATCCAGCGATCGGGAAGGCTCAACTCCCGACCTTCGAAAGACGGGGGGCTCGCCGTCTCGTCGATCTGGCCGAGCGTGAACCGGGCCGCGTTCCAGAGCTTGGTCGCGAAGTTGCGCGAGCCCGCCATCCGGCTGCGCTCGACCGACACGGTCGGCCCCGACGCCGCCGCCGAGGCGAGCGTGAAGCGGACGGCGTCGGCGCCGAACTCGGCGATCGCCTCGAGCGGGTCGATGACGTTGCCGCGGGTCTTGGACATCTTCTCGCCGCCGACCCGCACGAGGCCGTGCAGGTGCACGACGGAGAAGGGGGCGCGCCCGGTGAAGCGGAGCCCCGCCATGATCATCCGCGCGACCCAGAAGAAGAGGATGTCGTAGCCCGTCACGAGCGTGTCGGTCGGGTAGAACTCCCTGTAATCCTCGGTCTCCTCCGGCCAGCCGAAGACCGAGAAAGGCCAGAGCTGCGAGGAGAACCACGTGTCCAGGACGTCCGGGTCCTGCTCGAAACGGTCGGAGCCGCAGACCTCGCAACTCTTCGGATCGGTCTCCGAGACCGTCAGGTGGCCGTTGGCGCAGGTGAAGGCGGGGATGCGATGCCCCCACCAGAGCTGCCGGGAGATGCACCAGTCGTAGATGTTGCGCATCCACTCGAAGTAGGTCTTCGTCCAGTTCCCCGGAACGAACCGGACGGCGCCCTCTTCGACGGCGCGGATCGCGGGCTCTGCCAGGGGACCGATCTTCACGAACCACTGCGTCGAGAGGAACGGCTCGATGATGGTCTCGCAGCGCTGGCAGGTGCCGAGCGCCATCTTGTGCGGCTCGCTCCCGACCAGTCGGTTTTCCGCCGCCAGGCGGGCGAGGATCTGCTTGCGCGCCTCGAAGCGGTCGAGGCCCGCGTATTCTCCCGCCTCGGCGGTCATCCTTCCGTCCGGACCGATGACGATGACCTCGGACAGGCCGTGCCGCCGACCCGCCGCGAAGTCGTTGACGTCGTGCGCGGGAGTCACTTTCACGACGCCTGTTCCGAACTCCCGGTCGACGAGGATCCCGTCCTCGATGATTGGCAGCTCCCGTCCGACGAGAGGCAGGATCCCCTTCTTGCCGCGCAACTTCGCGGTGCGGGGATCGTCGGGATGGATCGCGAGCGCCGTATCGCCGAGCATCGTTTCCGGGCGCGTCGTGGCGACGACAGCCCCCGAGGCCACTCCGGGAACGTCGTACCGAATCCGATAGAGAGTCCCTTCCACCTCGCGGTGCACGACCTCGAGGTCCGAGACCGCCGTGCCGCAGCGCGGACACCAGTTGACCACGTAGCGCCCGCGGTAGATCAGGCCGTCGCGGTAGAGCGACACGAAAGCATGGCGCACGGCGCGGGAGAGGTCCGGATCGAGCGTGAATCGCTCGCGGCTCCAGTCGAGGGAGCAGCCGAGCCTCTTCAACTGGGACTGGATCGTGTCCTTGGCCTCCCGCTTCCAGGCCCATACCCTCTCGATGAATTTCTCGCGCCCGAGCTCGCGCCGGTCGATCCCCTGTTTGGCGAGCTGCTTCTCCATGACCATCTGCGTCGCGATGCCGGCGTGATCGGTCCCGGGCACCCAGAGCACGCGGCGGCCCCGCATGCGCATCCAACGAGCCAGGATGTCTTCGATCGTGCGGCCGTAGGCGTGGCCGATGTGGAGCTTCCCGGTGACGTTCGGAGGCGGAATCACCATGACGAAACGGGGCGAGCCGGCGGGACCGCGGGGCTCGAAGCGTCCCTCCTCCTGCCAGAGCCGGTACCAACGCTCCTCGAAGGAGGACGGCTCGAAGGTCTTCGGAAGCTGTCGTCTCGGACCCTCGTCCGAGCCTGCCGCGACGCGTTTTCCAGACATAAAAAAAGGGCTCGTGCCCCTTTGAAAATATCAGAAACGGGGACCGGGGGAGCTGCGAGGCGACGGCCGGCAGACGGATGCTCGTAAGGAGCCGAGGGGACTGCGGGCCCGGAGGCCGCTTCGGCGAGCTCTCGCCTTACTCGGCGCCGCTCTCGAGCTCCTCGATCCTCCGCTTGACCGCGATCTCCGCGACGTCGGGAACAACTTCCCAGGCGATCTCCCGGACGACCCGATCGGAGAGCTTCTCGACGACGCGGGCCGCGATCCGCTCGATCTGCTCCTCGGTCAGCTCCATGGAGGAAGGCTCGGCCGGCGCGGCGGCCTCCTCCGGCGCCACCCGCTCGAAGAAGAGCTCGGCCTCCTCGGCCGAAATCTCCTCGACCGCGAGCTCGATCGGGGGAGCCGAGAAAGAACCCGCGGAACTCTCGGCCGGAGGAGGCTCGGGCACCGGTGGCAGCGGTTCCTGGACGGGCGGGACGGTCTCGGACGGGGCGATGGCGGGCGGAGCCGGCTCCGTCGGGACGTCCGCGAACGCCGCCTCGCGCGGGGAAGCTCCGGCCTCCTCGTAACCCTGGCCGAAGGGGTTTTCCGAGTCGGCGGCCGGCGCTTCGCCCGGGCTCCGGCTGGAGTCGTCCAGGAAGCCCGTCGCGAATGGCGCTTCGTCCGGAGGCGGCGGAGGAGGCGGCGCGCCCGCCGCGCGAGAGAGGAGCGTCTCGATCTGCTCGAGCAGTTGCTGCGCGTCGAACGGCTTCGAGACGACGAGATCGCACCCGATCCGCCCGGCGCGCTCGCGGTCGAAAGGCTCGAAGGTGCCCGAGAGCAGGATGACGGGAATCCGCGCCGTCGCCGGATTGCTCTTGACCGCCTCGCAGACCTCGTAACCGTTCTTCTCCGGCATCACGACATCGGCCAGGATCAGATCCGGGCGCGATTGCCGCAAGTTCTCGAGCGCCCTCTGTCCATTGGAGACACAGGTCAGCTCGTAGTCCGTCCCGGAAAGCGTCAGCTCCACGACTTTCTGGATCGTGAGGCTATCGTCCGCCAGGAGGATCTTCTTTCCCATGGAGTCCCGCTCGGGACCAGAAAAGCTACTCGTGTCCCTGCGCGGTGTCAAACAGAGAGGTGATAGGTGCTAGGCGGTAGGTGTTTGGGGGAGGCACCAAGGCTCCCGATCCCTGCCACCGGGCACCCACCACCCAACACCTTCTCACCAGACGGCTGCCAGGTAGCGGCCCGGAGGCCGGTGACCGAGCGCCCCCGCGAGAAAGCGAGACGCCTCGACCACCTTGGGAAGACTGACTCCCGTTTCGATTCGGAGACCCTCCAGCATGTACAGAAGGTCTTCGGTCGCGAGGTTTCCGGCCGCGCCGGGCGCGTAGGGACAGCCGCCGAGCCCGCCGGAGGAGGCGTCGTAGGACGCGATGCCGCATTGCAGACCGGCGTACACGTTGGCAAGGCCGGTGCCGCGCGTGTCGTGGAAGTGCAGCGCGAGGACTCCGCGCGTGACGCCCGAGTCGTAGAGAGTCTCGACGACCTCGTAGACGCCGGCGGGCGTCGCCACGCCGATCGTGTCCCCGATCGAGATCTCGTCCACGGGAAGATCGAGCAGCTTGTGGACGACTTCGCGCACCGCCTCCGGCGAGACAGTCCCTTCGTAGGGGCAGCCGAACGCGGTCGAGACGTACCCCCGGACCCGGATCTTCTCCTCGCGCGCCCGGGAGACGACCGGACGGAAGCGCTCGATCGACTCGTCCACCCCGGCGTTGATGTTGTGCCGGTTGAACGTCTCGGAGGCTGCGGTGAAGACGGCCACTTCGCGCACGCCCGCCGCGATCGCGCGCTCGAGTCCGCGGACGTTCGGAACGAGCGCCGGATACCGGGTGCCGCTGGCGCGGTGGATCCGCCGGAAGACCTCCTCGGTGTCGGCCAGCTGGGGCACGGCCTTGGCCGAGACGAAGGAGCCGGCCTCGATCGCCGGAAGGCCGGACTCCGTCAGCCGGTCCACGTACTCGACGCGAACCTCGACAGGCAGCGACTCCTTCTCGTTCTGAAGACCGTCACGCGGTCCGACCTCGTAGACGGTGACCCGCTCGGGCAAGTGGGGCCGCTTGATCGCGTGCTCTTCCCACGGCTCCATAGTGAATAAGCTATCAGCTATCCGCCGTCCGGTGTCAGCCGGCTCGAACGAGAGTCGAATGCCGAGAACGGATGGCTACTCCCGGATCTCCGCCAGCGCTACGCCGGCTTCCACGAGATCTCCCTCGCGGTGGAAGACGGCCGCGACGGTTCCGTCGCGAGGGGCGCGGATCGCATGCTCCATCTTCATGGCCTCGAGGATGAGGACAACGTCGCCCTGGGAGACCCGGTCCCCGGGGGCCGAAAGGATTCTCCGGACGCGGCCGGGCATCGGCGCGGCCAGGCCCAAGGCGCTGTCGCCCTTGCGGGCCGCGCGGCCGCCCGCCCGGCGAAACTCCAGGACTCGACCGTCGCACCAGACGAAGACGCGCTCCCCATCCCGAGCCGTTCGGAGGAGGAAGTCCCGCTCCCCGATGCGGATCGCCTCGAGCCTCTCCCGTGTCCGGGAAGCGCGGAAAGGGACACGCCGGCCGGCGAGGAGAGCCGCCTCTCCTTGGATCGAGACTTCCAGCGTGTCCTTCCCGCACGAGAGCTTCATGCGCCCACTCGCCAGGAGGTCCCGGCGTCCCACGGTTCGCTTCGCGCGACCGGCGCCGAGCCGGTCCTCGGCGACGAGAGCTCGACCGCCGCCGCGATCCAGGCGGCGTCGGCTACGGGGCCGTCCTCCAGTGGCGGCAGACGAGAGACGAGGTCGGTCGCGTAACGGCCCGAGGCGAAGTCCTCGGAAGCAAGCACAGCCAGGAGGAGCGCCAGATTGGTCTCGACGCCCAGGACGACCCAGTCTTCGATCGCCCGCCGGGCCCGGGCGACCGCGCTCTCCCGGTTGACCGCTGAGAGGATGAGCTTGGCGAGCAGGGGATCGTAGTCCAGCCCGACGGACGAGCCTTCCTCGACTCCCGCGTCCACGCGCACCCCCGGGCCGGCCGGGGGCTCCCAGGCCAGAACCGTCCCCGAACGGGGCAGAAACGTCCTCGGGTCCTCGGCATAGAGCCGTAGCTCGATCGCGTGCCCGCGGGGAGCGATCTTGCCGGCCCCCCAGGCGGACGGCAGCGGAGCCCCAGCGGCAATCTCCAGCTGCGCGAGCACCAGGTCGAGCCCGAGGGTCTCCTCGGTGATCGGGTGCTCCACCTGGAGTCGCGTATTCATCTCCAGGAAGTAGAAGTTCTTCCGCTCGTCGAGCAGGAACTCGACCGTGCCGGCGCCGACGTAGCCGATTCCGCGCGCCACTTCCACCGCCGCCCGTCCCATCGCCGACCGCAGCCTCGCGTCCAGCGCGGGGCTCGGTGTCTCCTCGATGATCTTCTGGTGGCGGCGCTGGACGCTGCACTCGCGCTCACCGAGATGCACGACATTGCCCCGCCGATCCCCGAAGACCTGGAATTCGACATGCCGCGGCCGCTCGAGGAGCTTCTCGAGATAGAGCCGGGAATCCCCAAAAGCCGCCTTGGCCACGCGGCGCGCCTCCTCGAGCGCCTCGGGAAGGTGCTTCGCCTCCTCGACGAGCGTCATCCCCTTGCCGCCTCCGCCGGCGCTCGGCTTGACGAGAACAGGGAATCCGATTTCAACGGCTTTCCGCAAGAGCTCGTCGTCCGACGACTCGGAGCCGTCCGAGCCGGGGACGACGGGGACGCCCGCGGTCCGCGCCCGCCGGCGCGCGCCGAGCTTGTCGCCCATCTGCTCGATCGCAGACGCCGGCGGCCCGATCCAGAGAAGCCCCTCGTCCTCCACGGCGCGCGCGAACTCCGGGCTCTCGGAGAGGAACCCGTAGCCGGGGTGGACGGCGTCGGCGCCGGCCTGGCGCGCGGCTTCGAGAATTCGCGGGATCGAAAGATAGGTCTCTGCGGGAGACCCGGGGCCCAGGGACACGGCTCGACCGATCTTGCGAGCATGAAAGGCGCCGGCGTCCGCCTCCGCGAAGACGGCCACCGGCTCGATGCCCATCTCTCTCGCGGTGCGAGCGATCCGCACGGCGATCTCTCCCCGATTGGCGATCAGGAGGCGCTTGGGGAGTGCCGTCATCGCCTCCCGCGCTGTCCTCTTTCCCATTCCGCCCAGAGCCCGTAGGTCCTCATCTGGTCCCTCAGGCCGCTCTTCTCGAGGACCTTCGCGATTTCCGAGCGCGACTGACGCGCACCCGGTCG
>Ga0070708_100002472_pt1 | contig 14274 bp, 14 predicted proteins | sample KBSK5503metaG_FD_65469 | JGI IMG/M metagenome (GOLD analysis project Ga0070708, IMG submission 65469) | Corn, switchgrass and miscanthus rhizosphere microbial communities from Kellogg Biological Station, Michigan, USA - KBS K5-50-3 metaG | ecosystem: Host-associated > Plants > Roots >...
TTCGGTTCCGGGATCTGTTCCCCGCGCAGACCCGCGCGACGATCGACCCGGCCATACCCGCGACGAACTACTGGGCGCTTCTCATAGGGATCAACGACTACGCGGGGAGCACGCGCGACAACGTCGGCTCGTATCAGGATGCCCGAGACCTGCGCGTGTACCTGCTGAACATCGGCTGGCGCAACGACCACATCGCGCTCATAGCCAATCGATACGCGACGGCGTCGATGATCCTTCAGGGGATCTCCTGGCTGGCGTCGAAAACGAACTCCGCCTCGACCGTCGTCTTCAACTATTCCGGGCACGAGGAGCCCAAGTATTACGGCGGGACGCGTCACATCATGTTGTGGGCGTCGGACAACCGGTTCATTGCGGATACCGTCTTCGCCCGCGATCTCGGATATGTCACGGCCCGGCAGATGTGGATCAACCTCGCGGTGTGCCGGGCGGGCGGGTTCAACGACCCGGGGCTGGTTCAGTCGGGGCGTGTCGTGACGTTCTCCTCGCCGGAAAGCGAACTCTCCTACGAGGACCCGTCGGTCAGCCACTCCGTCATGGGGTGGTACATCATCATGGAGGCGATGGCCTACGATCAGGCCGACGCGAACGGCGACGGCCAGGTCACGGTCGAAGAAGCGTTCGCGTACGCGAGGCCTCGGGTGGTCAACCGGACCCACGGCGCGCAGCATCCGTTCATGGTCGACCGCCATTCGGGCGCGATGTCCCTGATCCCGCCGAAACCGGCCCCGCCGCCGGCGGATCCGCCTCAGAGCCAGCCGACCTCGGGTTGCAGTTTCGTCATCTGCGGCGGAGCGATCAAGCAGTATTAGTCGCTACGCCCGGAGTCTCTACACCTGGCACTGCGGGCAGAAGTACGTGCTTCGATTGGACCAGCGCGCGCGCTCGATCGGCGAGCGGCAGCGGCGACAGGGCTCGCCCTCGCGCCCGTACACCTTCAGGTGGTCCTGCATCTCTCCGGTCTTGCCGTACAGATCCTTATAGGTCTCGTCGTCGAGCGTGACCCCGCGGTGTCGCACGCCTTCCTGGAGAACCTCCTGCATGGCGCGGTAGAGCCGCCGGACCTCTTGCGCGGACAGCGAGTCCGAGGCGCGGTCGTACCGAAGGCCCGCCGCCCACAGGATCTCATCGGAGTAGATGTTCCCGAGCCCGGAGATGAACTTCTGATCCATCAACAACGCCTTCAGCTTCATCCGGCGGCTCGCGAGGATCTCGGAGAAGTGCTGCCATGTGAACGAGTCCTCGAGCGGATCGATCGCGATGTGCTGCAACTCGCGGACGCCCGATAGCTGGTCGCCGGCGGTCACGAACAGCTCTCCGAACTGGCGCATATCGACGAAACGCAGCTCGCCGCCGACCTGGAACTTGATCACCGCGTGCGTGTGCTTCTCGAGCGCTTTGCGTCCCGTCGAGCGTTCGACGCGTCCGCTCATCCCGAGATGCATCACGAGCACGTCACCTGAGTCGAGCCAGAGCAAAATGTACTTGCCGCGCCGGTCGATCTTGGTGATCTTCCGGCCGATCAGAGGGGTCGTGAACTCCTTCTTCTGTTTGTGGCGGCGGATGATCCGCGGAAGGCGAACATCGACCTCTTTGATCTTCTTGCCGAGGACGTCGCGCTCCAAGTCCTTGCGGACGACTTCGACCTCAGGGAGTTCGGGCACCTCGCGCTAGCCCCGGGCCTGCTGGCTCGACGGGGAGCGACCGGGCGGGGGCTGCACGGCGGCGGACTTCGATCCGCCGCGGATCCTTTCGACGGCTACTTTCGCGGCGGCCTGCTCGGCCTCTTTCTTCGAACGGCCTTCTCCGGCGCCGTATGGCTCGCCGGCGAGCACCACGGTCGCCGAAAACCTTTTGGCGTGGTCGGGGCCGGATTCTTCGATCCGGTATTCCGGCATAGTCCCGAGCCTCGCAGCGGCGAGTTCCTGCAACGACGTCTTGTAGTCCTGCACGGTGCCGCCCTCCACCTGACCCCGGATCCTCGGCAAGAACAGGTTCAAGATAACCTCGGAAACGGCACCGATCCCGCGGTCGAGATACAACGCGCCGAAAACGGCCTCCAGTGTGTCCGCCAGGATCGAGGGCTTCTGCCGCCCGCCCGTCATCGCCTCGCCCCGCCCGAGCAGAACCGCCTCGCCGAGTCCCACTTCGCGAGCGACGTCTGCGAGCACCGTCATGTTGACGAGCGCCGCGCGCATCTTCGCCAGGTCGCCTTCCGGCAGCTTGGGGTATTCGCGGTAGAGCGAATCGGTGACGACGATGCCGAGCACCGCGTCGCCCAGGAACTCGAGGCGCTCGTTCGTCTCGGACTTGCCCTGCTCGTATGCGAACGACCGGTGGGTGAGAGCCATATCGAGCAAGCCGCCGTTGCGTAGCTTCACGCCGAGGCGGCTTTCGATGGGCGTCGTCCGGCCCGAGCGGGCTCGGACGCGTCGACGGAACATCTTTACTGGACCGGCAGCACCTGACGGCCGGCGTACGTCCCGCAGTTCGCGCAGGCATGGTGGGGCAGCACAGGTTTGTGGCATTGCGGGCACGACGCGTAGGGAGGGATCGATCCCTTCCATTGCGCCTTGCGCGAGCGCGTCCGCGATCGCGGTTTCTTTCGCTTCGGTACCGGCATGTCGATCCTCCGTGTCGTTCAGGGCTTCTCGCCGAGAGCGTCTCGCAGTGTTGCGAGCGGCTCCCATCTCAGGTCGGAACGTTCGGGACGGTGTCCGCAGTCCACGGAGTTCAGGTCCGCTCCGCATTCGCGACAGAGCCCCTTGCAACCGGGACGGCACAGCGGGTGGAGCGGGATGGCAAGGATCACCACGTCGCGGACGACGGGCTCGAGTATCGCGTGGTCGCCCGCGATCTGGTAGCCGTCCTCTGCGGCCGGCTGGTGCTCATACGCGAGCACTTCGGACAGCTCTATGGTGAACGGCCGCTCGAACTCGGTCACGCAACGGATGCACTCGAGCGCGTACGAGCCTCGAACGCTCCCCGACGCCAGGATCCCTTCGGCGAGGCTCGAGAGCTCGAGCGAGAAGTCAAGCACAGGCCTGGCGCGGCCCATTTCGAGCCCAAGGCCGTCGACTTCTTCAGAGAATTCGAGTCGCCGTGAGGTCCCCGGTCGGCGGAGCAACTCCGAGACTTCGACGGAGAGTTTGCTTGCTCCACGCAGTGCGTTCAACCCCTCTGGCACCATTCGCGGTCAGGATATCACAACGACGTTTTAGGCCTGTGACCTGCGAAAACGATACGGAGGAGGGTGCGGAGGGGGTTCGGGATAGACCTATTTTGCGGCTCTACCTTCGTCGAGGTCTTCCGGCGCCAGATCGTCGGCCTCGAGCCGGCCGGCGAGCCTCTGGCGGCCCCGCTCGACGGCTTGGAGGGTTTTCGACAGCACCACTTCGAAATTGGCGAGCTTCGACTCGACGTAGCCCTCCGCCTCGGAGCGGATCCGCTTGGCGGTGGATTCGGCCTCGGCGATCAGCCTGTCGGCCTCGCGCGCCGCCGCCTGGACGATTTCGGTCTTGGAAAGGAGCCGCTCCCGCTCTTGCCTGGCCCGCTCGAGCACCCGCTGAGCCTCTTGTCCGGCACGCTCGAGCACGTCCTGACCGTCGCGCAGGATCGACCTGGCCCGGGTGATCTCGCCCGGCAGCGACGCTCGGAGACGATCGACCAGGTCCAGGACTTCTTGTCGGTTGACCAGCGCGGATGAGGACAGAGGCATCGATCTCGCATCCCGCAGAACTTCGGTCAGACGATCGATCAGCGACTCGGGTGCGGCCGGTTGAGCCGGAGGCGCGGGCTGGGAGTCCCCGGCGGAAGCATCCTCTCCCGCTCGGATCACGACCGGTCCGGAGCTTGTTTCCTCAGGCTTCGCCATCGAGCTTCTCCTTCAAGCGCCGTGCGGCCTCCGCAGGAACGAGGCCTTCGATCGAGCCGCCGAACCGAGCGACCTCCTTGACGATGCTCGACGACAGGAAGCTAAACGACGGATTCGCGACCATGAACAGCGTGTCCACGTCCGCCAGCCGAAGGTTCATCTGCGCCATCTGCATCTCGTACTCGAAATCGCTCACGGCGCGGAGCCCTTTCACGACCAGCCGCGCGCTCCGGCGCATGCAGTAGTCGACGAGCAGCCCCTCGAAGGAATCGACCTCGACGTTCTTGATCGGCGACACCGATTCTTCCACGATGGAAACCCGCTCCTCGAGGGAGAACAGCGGCGCCTTGGACGGGTTCTGGGAGACTGCGACGATCACGGTCGCCACATGCTTGGAGGCCCGGTCGATGATGTCGAGGTGACCGTTCGTGATCGGGTCGAACGTTCCCGGGTAGACCGCTATGTCAGGCATCGTCGTCGCGCACCGCCACGGTTATCTGCGTCCGGCCGAACGGCCGGAGGCGCGTCTCGCGGAATCCTTGAGGCCAGGAAACCGCTCCGACGACGGACTCCACGACGACCGTCCCCCCCGTCCGGATCCAGCTTCCATCCCAGTTTCCCCCCCCCTTTCCGGCGGGGGCTCCGGACCCCAGTTTCCGCAGGATACGGGCCACGAATCCTAGTCCGCGGGCGTAAGGAGGGTCAAGGAAAGCCACGTCGTATGCCTCGGCGGTACGGCGAGCCAAGAAGCGCTCCACATCGGCCCGGCGGATCACTCCTCTGTCCCTCGAGCCGGTCGCGAGGAGGTTGTCCGAGATGATCGAGCAGGCCTCCCGGGAGGACTCGACGAAGGTCGCCTCGACCGCGGCCCGGCTGAGAGCCTCGATGCCGAGCGCGCCGCTCCCGGCGAACAGATCGAGCACGCGCGCTCCCGCCACATGCGGGCCGAGGATGTCGAAGATCGCCTTGCGGACCTGATCGGCGGTCGGGCGTGTTTCGGCCCCCCGAAGCGTGCGCAGGCGGGTGTTTTTGAACTCGCCGCCCGTGACCCGCATCAGCCGGCAAACAACCAGTCGAGCCGGTCACCGAACCGGCGGATCACCTCACGGCGTAGGAGCGAGTGCTCGTCCCCGCTCAGATGCGGGTCGGAATCGACGAGCGCGAACGCCTCTTTGCGGGCCTCGGCCAGCGTCGAGACGTAGCGGACCAGCGGCGTCGCGAATCGAAGGTCGCTCTGACCGGCTTGGGCGGGCGCGTCGGCCTCTTCCACCCCGACCGCGCCGCGTCCGAAGAGCTGCCCTTCGCCGCGGATCTCGAGGTCCTTCTCGGCGAGCAGGAAGCCGTCGGTGCTGGCCTCGATCGCGGCGAGGCGGTCGCGCGCTGCTTGACGCTGGTCGGGATCTCCTTCGTCGAGCGAGGACAGCAGCAAGCATGTCGCTTTGTGCACGCTTCGCCCGATCCGTCCCCGGAGCTGGTGGAGCTGCGAGAGCCCGAACCGGTCGGCGTCCTCGATCAACATGACGGTCGCGTTGGGAATGTCGACGCCGACCTCGATGACGGTCGTCGCGACGAGCACGTCGATCTCGCCGGCTCGCATCGCGTTCATCACCGCGTCCTTCTCCGCCGGGCGCAAACGGCCGTGGATCAAACCGACGCGCAGGTCGGGGAAGACCTCGGCCGAGATGCGGGCATGCTCGGTGGTCGCGGCCTTCACCTCGAGCGCCTCCGAGCGCGCTACGAGCGGACACACGACGAACGCTTGCCGCTCCTGCGCGACCTGCTCGCGGATCAGCGCGTATGCCTCCTCGCGCTCGCCGGCGGAGATCACGCGCGTCGCGACCGGCGTCCTCCCGGGCGGCATCTCTTCGAGCACGCTCATGTCGAGGTCGCCGTACAGCGTCATGGCGAGCGTCCGAGGGATCGGCGTCGCCGTCATGATCAGCACGTCGGGCTGCGCGTCCTCCGCCCCCTTGGCTTTGAGCGCGACCCGCTGGTGAACACCGAAGCGATGTTGCTCGTCGACGATCGCGAGGCCGAGGCGGCTGAACTCGACGCCCTCCTGGATCAGCGCGTGCGTCCCGACCAGAAGCGTTGCCCGGCCCGACGCGGCCTCGTCGAGCGCTCGCTCCCGGGCCTTCCCCGTCACGGCGGAGGTCAACAGCTCGACGCCGAAGCCTTCGCCGAAGAGGCGGCCGGGTTCACTGCGCGCCGCGTCGGCGAGCGGTGAGAGCAGCCTGCGAACCGTCAGGAAATGCTGCTCGGCGAGGACCTCCGTCGGGGCCATGAACGCCGTCTGGGAGCCCGACCCTGCGGCAACCAAAGCTGCGGCCAGGGCAACGACCGTCTTCCCGCTGCCGACCTCGCCTTGAAGGAGCCGGTGCATCGGACGTCCGAGCGCCATGTCGGAAGCGATCTCGCCGATCGCGCCGCGTTGCGCGCCCGTGACGCGGAACGGGAGCGACTGAAGGAACCGATCGACGAGATCGGCTCCGCCCTCGTGTGCGATGCCGGGGGTCTCCCTCTCGATTCGGCGTTTCTGGGCGGCGAGCCCTGCCTCGAGGACGAACAGCTCCTCGAAGGCGAGCCGATGCTTGGCGGCGTCCCATCCGCCGCGCGACGTCGGGAAATGCATCTCGTTCAGGGCTTCGCCGCGCGGCAGGAGTTTGAGACGGCGAGTCAGCACGGGCGGTAGGGGGTCCTCGATGGCGGCCGAGTAGCGTTTCAGCGCGGAGTGGACCGCCCGGCGGATCATCGTCGCCGACACTCCTTCGGTCGCCGGATGGATCGGGATCACCCGGCCGGTGTGGACGCCCTCATCGCCGCGCATCGCCTCGACGATCGCGTTCCCGGCCGCTTGCAGGTGCCCCGCCCGGCGCTCGAACCGCCCGGCCACCGCGACGGTCGCGCCTTCCGGGTAGGCGCGCGCGCGGAACGGCTGGTTCCAGTAGACGACCTCGATAAATCCGGTACCGTCGCCCACCTTGACGGTCAGCATGTGCTTGCGGCCTCGGAGATACCTGCCGTCGACGCGCTTCACGGTGCCGAGGACCGTGGCCTGCTCCCCGATCTTGAGGTCGCGGATCTGCTTCGTCTTGGAAAGGTCGAGATGCGTTCTCGGCACGTACTCGAGCAGATCGCGCACCGTTCGCACGCCTTTGCGCGCGAGCTTGGCCGCGGCAGCCGGCCCGAGTCCTTGGATCCCCGCGCGCGCGAGGGACTGCTCGAGCGGGTTCGGGTCGTTTGCCGCGTACGTGCTCACTCGAGAGCGAAGAGGTACCGATACACCGGCTGCCCGCCGTCCTGTACCTCGACCTCGACCCCCCTCGCTTGCGCGGCCTGCGAGAGCGCTTCGCTTTCGCCGGCCGGCGCGTCCGCGCCGCAAAGGATCGTCAGCACCTCACCCTCGCCGAGCGCCTCGATCACGGAGAGGCCGACCCTCAACGGATCGGGCCCGGCGGCGACGGCTCCGGCACCGGCGAAGCCGATCGCGTCTCCGGCTCTGATGGGGCCGATCTCGCTCGTGCCGTCGCGGACGGCGATCGCCACGCGGCCGGTGCGGGTCCGCTCGAGCGCCTCCCGGATATCGGAGACGTTGTCCTCCATCGAGCGTCCATCCGTGAAGGCCACCATCGCCGCGAATCCTTGCGCGAGATCGGTCGTGGAGATCAGCTCGACCCGTTTAGAGGGTGCAGCCATGATCGCCGCCCGCGCGGCCGAGAACGCGTCGTCGTTGTTCACGAGGAGGATGACGTCCTCGGCGGCGGCGCGCTCGATCGACGACAGAAGCTCGCCGACCGACGGGTTCATCGTCCGCCCTCCGTCGACGAGGACGCCCGCGCCGAGCGACGCGAAAAGCTCCGCGTTGCCGTCACCCGAGACGACGGCAACGACGGAAACGGCGGCAGGAGCGACGGCCACCGGGATTGCCCGCGCACCCGTCGCGCCGGCGATTTGATCTGCGAACGCAACAACCGATATGTCCCGCGGCCGTCCGGCGGCCATGCCCATCTCGATCGCGCGGCCGACCTCGTTGGTGTGCACGTGCACGTTCCACAAACCCGCTCCACCGATCAGTGCGACGGAGTCCCCGATCCCGCCGAGCCGCTGCCGGAGCGGCCCGATCTGATCGTCGGGCGCTTGCTCCAGCAGGTACTGGACTTCGTACGCGAATGCGGCGGACCCCGCCTCGCGGTTGCGCACGACCGGCCGGAGGTTGGCCGGAGCGATCAGGAGAGGCCGACCCGACACCGCGGCGTCCGCCGCGTCCAAGACGACGCACAACCCCATGCCCCCCGCATCCAAAACCCCGGCCTGCTTGAGGACCGGGAGCTGTTCGGGCGTTCGCTCGAGAGCCTCGTGCGCTGCGCGAGCGGCCGCGTCCAACACCGCGATGCAATCGGGGGGCTGCTCCCCTGCGACCGCCTCGGCGGCGGCGCGAGCGACGGTCAGCATCGTGCCCTCGACCGGGTTGAGCACCGCCTCGTACGCAAGGTCCGCTCCGCGAGCCAGCCCCTTGGCGAGGCCGCGCGAGTCCAGGCCGTCGCGGTCGACCGCATCGGCGAGCCCGCGCAACACCTGAGCAAGGATCACCCCCGAATTCCCGCGCGCGCCCGTGAGCGCGCCGCGCGCGATCGCCGCCGCGACCGGTTCCGGCTCGTCGGGTACCGATGTGAGCGCCTCGGCGACGGCCGTCATCGTCAGCACCAGATTCGTCCCGGTATCACCGTCAGGGACGGGGTAGATGTTGGCGGCGTCGATCTCGTCCTGACGCGACCGGAGCGCTTCTAAAGCCGCGAGGATGACGCGCCTGAGCTCCTGCGCGCCGAGCGTGGAGATCACGAAGGCATCCTAGCAACGCGCCGCGACCTCATCGGTGGGTGCGTTGCCCGAGGTCAACGCGGCCGGTAGCATGGGCGCGCCATGGCAGCCGTATGCGACGTTTGCGGACGGAAACCCGGCTTCGGGATGCAGGTTTCGCACTCCCACCGCCGGTCTCCGCGGCGCTGGAACCCCAACATCCAGCGCGTGCGCGCCTTGGTGAACGGCGCCCCCAAACGCCTGAACGCCTGCACCCGCTGCATCAAAGCGGGCAAGGTCCAGCGCGCCGGCTGACTCCTACTCCTTCCGCTCGGTTCTTCGGCTTCGGTTTCCGGCCCAACGCGGCCCGGCCGCGACCATGAAGAGACCTCCAAGCGCAACGGCCCCGCCGATGAACGCCGGCCGGGCCTTGTCCTGAGCTTCGCGCAGACACGTCTTGTCGGCGGAGGCCGAGAAGGCGCTGCAATTCTCCGAAGTTTCGGTTGAGTAGAACTCGTGCGTTGACGCCCACACAGCCGTTGTCGTCGCCGCGGCGGCGATCACAGCCATCACCAGGAGGGCGACCCTCCTGCGTCGGGTGAGCGGTTCGCGTCCGCGACGCGCGAGCCACACCACCAAAGCGACGATCGCCAGGCAAAACATCGCGGCCAGGAACGGGCGCAGGAGCGAAGGGCCGATTACGTCCCGGCACGGCTTGGGCGCGGCGCCCGGCGGCGGGGCGGCGCATGAAGCGAGGAACGTGCTCACGAACCTTCGACGCTCCCCACAAGCGCGGCGTTCCTAGGAAGGGTCATCGGGTTTCATCCGCCAAGAGGGGTTCACCGGGCCGATACCTTTACCGATCGTCAGCGAATGCTCGATCGCCCCGGTGACGAATGCTTTCGCCTGACGCACGGCGGTCTCCAGATCGGCGCCCTTCGCGAGCCGTGCCGCGATCGCGGCCGAGAGCATGCATCCCGTTCCGTGGGTGTTCGGCGAGTCGATCCGCGGCCCGGCGATCTCGACCACCCCGTCGGCGGTTGCCAGCACGTCGACCGCTTCGCTTCCCTCGAGGTGGCCCCCTTTCACGAGCACCGCTCGTGCCCCCAGCGCGCGGATCGCACGGGCGGCTTCGATCTGACCGGCGCGGGTCGTGATGGAACCGCCGGCGAGTCGTCCGGCCTCGTGCGCGTTCGGCGTCACGACCATCGCCAGCGGGATGATCACGCTCCGGAGGGCATCGACGGAGTCGGGGTGCAGGAGCGGGTCGCCGTGCTTCGAGATGAACACGGGATCGACGACGAGCCGTACGATCTCCGCGTCGTTCACCGCGCGCGCAACCGCTTCGATGATGCTCTCGTTCACCAGCATGCCGGTCTTTGCCGCGTCGACGCCGATGTCGGAGGTCACGGCCTCGATCTGCGCTGCCACGATCTCCGGCGGAAGCTCGACGAACGAAGACACCCCGATCGTGTTCTGGACGGTCACGGCGGTTACGGCCGTCATTCCCCAGACGCCGAGCGCCTGGAAGGTCTTTAGGTCCTGCTGGATCCCCGCGCCCCCGCCGGAATCAGAGCCCGCGATCGTGAGAGCCCGAGCGATCACGCTTCCCCCGAGAAGTGGTTCCATCCCAGCGAAGAGAGTTCGACGAACCCCCCGTCGCCGGGGTCGAGCACCATCCCGTGGCCCTCTTCGATCACGCCGATGCGAGCCACGGGCGTGGACCCGAGCGCGCTCGACAACGCGTCGAGCTGCTCAGCCGGGATCGCGATCGCGAGCTCGTAGTCGTCTCCGCCACCGACCGCGAGCGACGACGCGTCCGAACCCGCCCATTCGGCTACCTCGGCGACGCCGTCTGCCACGGGGACCGCTCGGGCCTGCAGAGTGACTCCGGTCCTTGACGCCTCGCAGATGTGACCGACGTCGCGGGCAAGGCCGTCGGAGACGTCGATCATCGCGTGCGCGCCGGCGCGCGCGGCCACGAGCCCTTCCCGCACGCGCGGGGTCGGCCGACGGTGCGCGTCGGCCAGGCGTGGGTATCGGGCGAGGAGAGCCGACGCTCGTTCGTCGTCGGCGGCGGCGCGAAGCAGCGCAAAGCCGGCGGCGGCTCCACCGATGGCTCCCGTCACGTAGACCGAGTCGCCGGGGCGCGCTCCGGATCGGGTGACGATCCCGGCCTCGCCGGGTTCTCCGAGGAGGGCGAGCGACACGATCAAGCGGTCGGCGCGAACCGTATCTCCTCCGACGATCGAGACCCCGAAGGTCCGGGCGCACTCCTGGAGCCCGTCGTAGATCTGCTCCAGGGTGGACGCCGGCGTCGCGGCGGGCGATCCAAGAGAGACGAGGGCGAACCGCGGCACCCCTCCCATCGCGGCCACGTCGGACAGGTTGACTGCCAGCGCCTTCCAACCGACGTCGGACGGCGAGGAAAGCCCTATCTCGAAATGGACCCCCTCGAGCAGGAGGTCGGCGGTCGCGAGGGCGATGGCTCCCCCGATCCGAACGACGGCGGCATCGTCGCCGGGCCCGACAACAACGTCCTCGGATGGGGCGCCGAGACGGGCGAGCAGGCGCTCGATCAGCTCGAATTCCCCAAGTTCCCCGGCGCTCAGGGTCACCTAGACAGCATAGTCTCGGCTCGCGGCCCGGCAGCCGGCCCGGCAGCCCCCTTGCCGCGGGAGCTCGCCGGGCGGCAGAATCCCCTCCTGGCGATCACGAAGGGGGATACGCATGGGCGTCATCAACACGATCGACCTCGAGGGCGTATCGAGCGAGTCCTGGGGCGAAGCGGCGCGCGAGGCGCTCCGCGAGGCCGCCAAGACCATCCGGCATATCCAGAAGATGGACGTGATCGACACCGCTTGCTCGGTGAGGGACAACAAGATCGTCGAGTTCCGCACCCAGGTGCGGCTCTATTTCGACGTCGAGCCGAGCCGCTAGCTTCACCCGCCGGGTTTACCGCTGCGTGACCCGCCGGGTACAATTCGTGAACACTTTCACAAGGTGCCGGGCGGCGTTGCCCGGCCCGGTCCGAACAGGAGTCCCTCGTGGCACAGAAGCTTGAAGGCCCCTCCTATCTTCTCGAAGCCCGCTCATTCCTCGTCGACCCCACCCAGGACGAGCTCGTCGGGCTCACGGCGAAGATGTCGAACGCGCGCTGGACGCGGTATGAGAACCTCAACGTGACCACCCGCGTCGACTCGCGCAGCGCGAAGTCCACCTACATCGCCACCGATCACCCCGACCGCCACGCCGGGCACCAGACGATCACCCGCGAGGAGTTCGCGCGGATCGCCGAGGTTCAAGATTCCTACATCCGCGACCAGGACATGGTCGTGATCAACGGTTACATCGGCAACGACACCTCCTTCCGCGTGCCCGCGCGGCTCGTGATCGAGGCGCGGAACGCCAACGTCGCCGGATCGCAGGACCTCCTCTATTTCCACGAAGGCCAGTCGCCCGATCACGAACCGGAGGTCACCGTCATCTACACGCCCAACCTCGAGGCATCGGGCTACCCCGCCGACCGGCTGATCGCGGTCGACCTGGAGAACAATCTGACGCGGATCCTCAACTCCGACTACTTCGGCGAGTCGAAAAAGGGCGGCCTGCGGATGTGGAACGCGATCGTGTACGCGCGCGGCGGGCTGGGCCTGCACGCCGGGTGCAAGGTGATCCCGACCCCCAGCGGGGAGAAGACGTTCCTCATCGTCGGGTTGTCGGGCACGGGGAAGACGACGACGACGTTCACGCGCCAGAACGACTCGAAGCCGGTGCAGGACGACTTCATTGCATTGATGCCCGGTGGGAAGGTCTACGGCACGGAGAACGGCTGCTTCGCCAAGACCTACGCGCTCTCGCCCGAGTACGAGCCGACGATCTACGGGGCGGTCACCGGGCCCGGCGCGTACCTCGAGAACGTCTCGCAGAAAGAGGACGACCTCGACTTCTTCGATGAGTCCTTCACCGCGAACGGGCGCGCCGTGTTCGCGATGGAGCGGCTCGGCTGGTTCAAGGACGCTCGCGAGATCGGCGACGTCGACTACCTGTTGATCCTCAACCGCAACAACAACATCATCCCCGCCGTTGCGAAGCTGAGCGCGGACCAGGCCGCTGCGTACTTCATGCTCGGCGAGACACAAGGCACGAGCGCCGGCGGCAAGGACGAGGCGGGCAAGGCGATGCGCGTTCCCGGAACGAACCCGTTCTTCCCGCTGCCGCACGAGTTGCAAGGCAACCGGTTCCTCGAGCTGCTCGCGACGCACTCGATGCAGGTCTACCTGATGAACACCGGGTGGATTGGCGGCGACGACGCGGCAGAGCGCGAAGGGATCGCTAAGAAGGTCAAGATCCCGACTTCCTCCGCCGTCGTGAAGGCGATCGCCGAAAGCACGATCACTTGGGAGCCCGATCCCGACTTCGGGTACGAGGTCGCGACCGCGCTGCCGGGCATCGACGACGCGGAGTTCTTGAAACCCTCGCTGCTCTACTCGCGGCAGGGACGGGACGGCGAGTACCGCGAGCAGGTCGCGCGACTGAAGGCGGAGCGGGCTGAGTACCTGAAGAAGTTCCCGGGCCTCGGCTCGTCGATCGCGGCCGCGGTTTCCTAGCCAACCACCTCGAGCGCCTCCAATACCTCGGCGTCGGAGACCTGTTCGAAGCGCGCGTACCATTGACCGACCGAGGCGAACGGCGCCGGCGTCGCGAGGCATACGACCTCGTCCGCTTCGGGCGCGATGCGCGTGAGGGATTCTTCCGGCGCGACGGGGACCGCCAGCGTGACCTTCGCGGCTTGTTGAGCCCTCAGGGAACGCAACGCGACCTCTGCGGTTCCTCCTGTGGCGATGCCGTCGTCAACGACGATGCACCGGCGCCCGGCGAGCTGGAGCGGCTCGCGACCTCGGCGGTAGATATCGAGCCGGCGGTGGATCTCTTCGACTTGACGCCCGACCTCCTTCGATAGGTAGGAGTCCGAGACGCCGAGCGCCCGGGCGAGCCGCATGTCGAGGACCGTCGTGCCGTCGGGTGCGACGGCCCCGATGCCGAGCTCGGGGTTCATCGGCGCGCCGAGCTTGCGCGTCACGATCACGTCGAGCTCGCCGCCGGTCGCGCCGGCGGCCTCGCGCGCGACGATCACGCCGCCTCGAGGGATGCCGAGGACGACCGCGCCGGGCCGCGCGCCGAGCGCCTCGCCCAGTTTCCTCCCGGCCTCCCGGCGGTCGGAGAAGATCACGTTCGCGAGTGTAATCGTCGGCGCGCCGAGCGGACTTGTCGGTGCAGGAGAGGCCGCGTGTACAATCCCGCGCGATGGTGACCAAGAAGAAAGCGTCGAGCACAAAGGAGGTGGGGGCTGTGGTCAACGCGTACATCCTCATCCAGACCGAGGTAGGCCGCGCCGCGACGGTGGCGAAAGAAGTATCGAAGATCAAAGGCGTGAAGTCGGCCGAGGACGTGACCGGCCCCTACGACGTCATCGTTCGCGCCGAAGCCCGCTCCGTCGATGATCTCGGCAAGCTCGTCGTCGCGAAGATCCAGGGCGTCGAAGGGATCACGCGCACCTTGACCTGCCCGGTGGTCCACCTCTA